>BNJV01000617.1_pt1 | contig 81582 bp, 125 predicted proteins | sample 8540591 | NCBI WGS metagenome assembly BNJV01 (sample SAMD00202457, study PRJDB9452) | human saliva metagenome | host: Homo sapiens | reverse complement strand
CCTTATAGATTGCTTTATCCCTTAAAGGGCCTATTTTAAGGGATAAAATGCTTACCAAGGGATAAAAAGTTGTAGGAAGAGCAACAAAGTATATCCGGTTGAAATAAAAAAATCATATTAAATTGACTCGCTTTGTGCAAAGGTCTAAGATATCCCTGTATGAGTAAAAGGAGGGTGAAAGAGATGATTTTAAACAAGGAGAAGAAATTGAACCCTACGACAAAGACCGCCGGTGTGAGCAAGAATTTCAGAAAAATTGCCGAAAAAGAAGCTTCTCGGTCTTACAGGAATTAGGGCTACACAGCAAATGGAATCAGCGACGAGGAACGGGAAGAAAGACTCGCGAAATACGGCTATAACGATTTTCCGCCATGCAGAAGCATGGCGTATTCTATTTTTATTTCACAGCTTTACCGATGCTTTTTATTATTGTTCTGCTTGTTTTGGCTATTGTTACCTTTGTTGTGGAAAGGGACATACTGTCCGGAGTCATTATCCTGGCACTGGCCTGTATGAGTGCGGTGATCTCGATTTACCCAGGACTACGGCTCCTATCTGGATATGCAGAAGCTAAAGGATATGGAGCACGATACGGTAAGAATCCGGATTCCGGGGAAAGGACGGCACGGAAATAAGAGAAGTGCCGGTGGAAGAGGTGGTACCCGGGGATATACAGCTTATCGGCTCAGGAGATATCGTATGCGGAGACCTCTATCTTCTGGAGAGCAGAGACTTGTTCCTTTCGGTTTCCGCCTTTACGGGAGAGTCTATTCCGGTGGAGAAATATACCGGTGTGGATCAGAGAGTGGTCAATGCAGCGGAACTGAACAACCTCTGCTTAGGCGGCTCCACGGTGAATTCCGGCACCGGAGTCGGCATCGTGGTACGGACCGGAAAGAATTCCTACCTGGGGAAGATTTCCTCCACCATCCATACACAGAAGAAAGAAACCGATTTTGATAAGAGCCTATCGAAGATAACCAAAATCCTGATTAGCTACATGATTGTGGTGGTTCTTTTTGTATTGCTTATTAACGGCCTTGTGAAGAAAAATTGGTTGGAAGCCTTTTTATTTTCCATCTCCGTTGCGGTGGGCATTACCCCGGGAATGTTACCGATGATTGTGAACGGAACCCTTGCCAAAGGGGCGAAGTTCCTGGCAAAGAAGAAGACCATTGTGAAGAACATGTCCGCCATTCAAAATTTAGGGGCCATCGATGTGCTGTGCACCGATAAGACCGGAACCCTTACCATGGACAATGTTGTTTTGCAGAAATATATCAATGTCAATGGAGAGGATTCCTATGTGGTTTTGAACTATGCATGGATGAATGCATACTATTCTACAGGGGTAAAAACTTGATTGACCGGGCTATCCTATCCTACGGTGCGGAAAGCGATGTGCAAAAATACGCCGGAGGCTATGTGAAGTCCGATGAGATTCCCTACGATTTTGAACGTCGTAGAATGAGTGTGGTGATTTCAATCCGGGGAGAACATTTGGGAGAAGAGACGGAAGAAATTCTTCCCTAAACCCCAGGATGAGGTATTGATTACCAAAAGGCGCTTTGGAATCCGTCGCTGGCCTGTTGCGACCGTATTCGGGTGAAGAAGGAATACACGGACATTCACGAAGAAGACCTTCAGAAGATCAATGCCCTTTCCGAGAAGTTAAATCATGAGGGAATGCACGTCATTGGAGTTGCCGCAAAGAGGAAAAATGCAGGAGACACCGCTGTTTTCCATGCGGAGGACGAAACGGATATGACCTTCTCGGGCATTATCGCCTTCCTGGATCCGCCCAAGCCGGATGCCAAGGGAAGCCATTCACGGACTGCATATGATGCAGGGCGTACAGGTAAAGGTCATTTCCGGCGATGCCCCTGTTGTGGTGGAGCACGTATGTAAGCTGGTAGGGCATGAAGGTAGGAGGAACAAAAGTGCGTAACTGGCTCCGACTTGGAAAAAGATGAGTGAGGAAGAGCTTTCGAGTGTTGTAGAGAAAAAAGACATTTTCGCCCGTCTCTCTCTCTATGCAGAAGCAACGAGTGGTGGATGCCTTCGGAAAAACGGACATGTGGTGGGCTATATGGGAGACGGCGTAAATGATGCGCCCAGTCTTCATGATGCGGATGTAGGCATTTCCGTGGACAATGCCACAGACGTTGCCAAGGCCAGTGCGGACATTATCCTCTTGGAGAAGAGCTTGACCGTCATTTTAAACGGTATCTATGAAGGAAGACGAATCTACGGAAATATCCTGAAAATACATGAAAAGTGGCATTATCCGGCAACTTCGAAATGTGTTCTCCGTATTGATTGCCTCGATATTCTTGCCTTTTCACCCATGTCGCCTCTGCAGATTTTTGATTCAGAATCTCATCTATGACTTTACGCAGATTGCGATTCCCTGGGACAATGTGGACGAAGAATTCCTGCAAAAACCCCATAAGTGGAACAGTGCATCTCTTGTGTCCTTTATGAATGTGATGGGTGGCGTGTCCTCCGTATTCGATGTGATGACCTTCCTGGTACTTTGGTTCCTCTTGGGCTATAACAGCCTTTCCATGCAGAACTACTTCCAGACAGGATGGTTTGTGAAGGTTTGATTTCCCAAATCCTGATTGTGCAGTTCATTCGTACATCGAAGCGACCGATTCTGGATTCCAAGTGCGACTCCAGACTGGCACTGGCTTCAGCACTGGGCATTTTTGCGGCCATTTCCATTCCCCATCTTGTTCATAATCTGGACAATACGGTATTTACGGAAATGCCCATGGCGTATTTTTGCGTATTTGCTTCTCATCCTTGCACTGTATAGTTTTACCATTGAAACAGTGAAGAAGCTTTATATCAAGAAATATGGGGCTTGGCTGTAAGTCGGTTTTTGCTTGTGTAGACTTTTGTGTGGACGGTAGAATGAGAAAAGAAACCCGGTCATGTCTATGACCTTATGCTTAGGAAAAAGAATAGGAGAGAACTATTATGAATATTTTTTATCTGCTATGATCGTTGTTCCACCTGCAAAAAGCGGAGGATTTTTAAAAGACAAAGGGAATAAGCTTTCAGAAGCGTCCGATTAAAGAAGAAAAATCCCACAGCAGAGGAAATCCATGCTATGCGGGAGCGTTCTGGACTTCCTTTAAAGCGTTTTTCAATACCAGCGGAATGCTGTATAAAGAGATGGCGTTAAAAGAGAAACTTCCTAAAATGAGTGAAGAGGAACAGGAGAAGCTTCTTGCGACAGACGGTATGCTGGTGAAGAGACCGATTTTTCTCTTTGGAGATAAAGTATTGGTAGGATTTCGGGAAAAAGAATGGGAGGAGATACTGGCTTAGGTGAAGATTAAGATATTTTATTCTTAACAGGGGCACAGGCGAAGACCGAGACATCTTATTCATAACGAGTATCGTGCAGAAAGCGTGCGATATCCCGTTTTACAAAACATATATTTGCAAAAACACTTTACAAAACGAATGTTCTGTGTTATTCTTCTAACTGTAAAAGCAAACAGGCGTTTACACAAAAAGGAGAAAAATATGAGAATGAATTTAAAAAGTTTTGAGATATTTGTAACTTCTTTATTGATTGTTTCTTTGATTGGTGTTTTGTCTATTCTTCCGGGCGTTCGTTATGTTTGTATCGGTCTGGTTTTTGGTTTCCTTGTTTTTATTATATGAGATTGATATGGAGTGGAAAAGAAGAAAAGAAGAAGGCTGTTTTTTACAAAAATGGAAAGAATTATAGCAAGAAGACTGAAAAGCGGATTAGAACACGGATTTATCCCTCATCCCTTTATCTTTCTATCTCCCATTTCCCCTGTCTCTCGTTTCAAGTCCATTACACGGGATATCACATACCTGCGAGCGATATTCGTTAAGTACAAGAAAAAAATGCGCGTATCGAGCAGCTTTTTCTTATCTTTTATTCTGCTGCAATAGCACCGGTGGGGCAGGGCTCTTCACAAGCACCGCAATCGATGCAAGTATCCGGGTCAACAACATACTTTGTCGGACCCTCGGAAATAGCTTCTACTAGGGTACACTCTGTTACGCAAGCACCACAGCTTACACACTCATCACTAATTACATGTGCCATATTCATTCCTCCTTAGATAACTAGACCATATACTTTTACTCCTAGTAAAGTTCTCTTCATTCTAATCCATTTCAGAATCATTGACAAGAATTTCTCGAATTTCTCATGTTCAAAATAAGAAGCAGAATAGTTCTGATTTTTGTGAAGAGCTTATCGGGGGAAGCGGAATTTGAAGATTATAGTTACCTTTCCATTTTTGGCCAATTGTATAAACGGAAGCTAGATATATTAAAACAAGCTCTAAAGTGAAAACATCGGAAAAAGATAGCCGAATATTCGGGAATCCAGTATACTAAGTCCTATGATTTTAAATGTATCCATGCTAAGCAAAGCATATGTAGGAAAGACTGTGCTGAAGGATGTATCGTTTCATCTGGAAGATAAGGAAAAAGCGGCCATTGTTGGAATCAACGGTTCAGGCAAAACAACTTTGCTCCGATGTATTCTGGGGAATTGAGGAGGCAGATGAGGGGAGCATCGCATTTTCCAAAGAGAAGAAAAATGGACTATTTGGCACAGCAACACGCAGATATAGAGACGGAGAATGAAGACTACGAAACTCTTTCCGGAGGACAGAAGACGAGGAAGCGCCTGGAAGAGATTTTACAGGAGAGGCCCGATCTTCTGATTTTGGATGAGCCGACAAACCACTTGGATATCGGCTCTATTCAGTGGCTGGAAAAAGGTACTAAAACGCTATGACGGGGCAGTGCTTCTTGTTTCCATGACCGTTATTTTTAGATAGAATTGTGACGAAGGTGATTGACCTGGAGCTGGGAAAGGTCAGAATGTATCAGGGAAATTACAGTGCTTATGCGGAAAAAGAGACAGCTTCTGGGAAGCTGAGTGGAAGGCCTTTCAGAATCAGCAGGCAGAGATTAAAGCATCAGGAAGCCGTGATTGAGAAGCTGAAGCAATTTAACCGGGAGAAGAGCATTAAACGTGCGGAATCCTGAGAGAAGATGCTTTTTGAAGGTAGAGAGACTGGAGAAGCCGGAGGAGATTGAAAATGAGATGAAGCCCCTTTTTCGCCCGAGGGAAAGTTCAGGAAACGATGTCTTAATGGCGAAAGAGCTCGGGAAAAAGCTATGACGGAAAAGCGTCTATTTTTCCCATGGGACTTTTTCTCTGCAAAAAGGAGAGCATGTAGCGCTTATCGGAGATAACGGGAGCGGAAAAGACGACCTTACTGAAGATTTTGAACGGACTTATCCGGGCGGATGAGGGTGAGTTCCGACTGGGTTCGAAGGTGAAGATTGCGTACTATGATCAGGAACACGCTGTGCTCAATATGGAAAAACCCTCTTTGATGAAATTCAGGATAGCTATCCGGAGATGAACAACACGAAGGTGCGAAATGTCCTTGCCGCTTTTCTTTTCACGGGAGACGATGTGTATAAGCGATTCAGGACCTTTCCGGAGGAGAGCAGGGCAGGGTGAGCCTTGCAAAGCTTATGCCTCCGATGCAGAATTTCTTTCTTATCTTGGACGAGCCGACAAACCACTTGGATATTCAGGGAAGGAAGTTTTAGAGGAAGCGATTCGAAACTATGAGGAACCGTTCTCTATGTTTCCCATGACCGTTATTTTATCAATAAAACGGCAACGAGAATTATAGAGCTCTTTCCAATCGCTTTGACAACTATATCGGAAATTATGATTATTATATCGAAAAGAAGGAAGATGTTCTGCGCCTACGGAGATTTGCAAGAAAAGGATAAGATGCCTTTTGGAAACAATAGATCCGGAAGAAGCACAAAGATTGGAAGAAAAGGAGAGCAAGAGGCTCGACTGGGGAAAAACTCAGAAGGAGCTCTCCGCTAAGAGAAGAAAGTGGCAGAATGCCTTGCAAAAGGCGGAGGAGAAGATTGCCAAGCTGGAAGAGCGAAAAAGAAGAGCTCACTGCCTCCATGGAAGAAGTCGGATCCGATGTAGGGACGCCTCATGGAAATCCATAAAGAGCAGGAAGCAATAGAAAAAGAGCTGGAAGAGCAATACGCTATCTGGGAGGAGAGCTCGTTGGAGTTGGAACAGATATTGTAAAAAAATATTGTGAGTGTAATTTTTATGCAGTACAGGTCTGAAAAGTAATCTGAGCCCGTCAGTACTTGCCGAAAAGCAGTGAAACGATGCTTGAGGCTTAGTATCTAAGGACAGACTTTTCATCAGAAAAGTCGTCCTTGTAACAGACCAACTCCGAAGGAAGTTGCTTTGCTAAGCAAAGTGAGCAGTGAGTAACAAAACCACTGCTCAGTCGGGCGAGGTTAGCGAGAGCGTGCCCCAATTTCAGACCTGTACTGCATAAAAGGCTGTTTTATTTTTACAATATCCCTCCTACTCTACATCCTTCATACTGAGTGAAATTTTCTTCCTCTCCATATCCACGGAGAGGATTTTTACTTCACAATATCCCCAAGCTTTACAACATCGAGGGGGTGTTTTACAAACTTTTTGGAAAGGGCGGAGATGTGTACCAAGCCGTCTTGATGCACGCCGATATCGACAAAGGCACCGAAGTCCAGGACGTTTCGGACAGTACCTTCAAGAATCATCCCCTCTTTTAAGTCGGAAAGCTCTAAAACATCACTCCGTAAAATGGGTGCGGGCACATCTTCCCGAGGATCTCTTCCCGGTTTTGCGAGAGCCTCCACAATATCTTTTAAGGTAAAGCTCTGATAGTAAGCTTTTCTTCCAGAGTCTTTCATTCCGCCGGGAAGGGCGGAAATCATTTTTGCAATATCCTTTCCTTTTCCCTCGGCAATATCTTTTTCATTTAAGTGTAGAAGGGCAAGGAGCTCCTTTGTTTTCTGATAGGACTCAGGGGTGCACGGAGGTTCTGTCCAGCACTCTTTCCCTCTCGAATACGAAGGAAGCTGGCACTTTGCTCAAAGGCCTTTGGTCCAAGCTTAGCGACCTTTAACAGTCTCTTTTCTACTCTTAAAAGCCCCGTTTTCTTCTCTATACACTACGATATTTTTCGCGAGTGTCTTGTTGATACCGGAAATATAGGAAAGGAGTGCTGCAGACGCGGTATTCAAATCTACACCGACATGGTTTACGCAGTCTTCCACGGTGTTGTTCAGCTGTTCCTCCAGCTTGTTCTGATTCATGTCGTGCTGGTACTGCCCGACACCGATGGCCCCTCGGCTCAATCTTTACGAGTTCGGCAAGCGGATCCCTGAAGCCGTCTTGCCATGGAGGTTGAACTTCTTTCTCCCGTGTCAAAGTTCGGGAACTCCTCTGTCGCAAGCTTACTTGCAGAGTAGACGGAGGCGCCGGCTTCATTGACAATCACATATTGTACTTTGCTCTTTGTTTCATGAATATAGTCGCTGATGACCTTTTCCGATTCACGGGAGGCTGTACCGTTTCCAAGGGCGATGATATCCACCTTATGTTTTTCAATCAGCTTATGAATGACTGCCATGGCTTCTTTTCACCTGATTTTTAGGCGGAGTGGGGTAAATGACCGTCGTGTCCAGTACCTTCCGGTCGGATCGACCACGGCGATTTTACAGCCGGTACGGAAGCCCGGATCCCAGCCGAGCACGACCTTCCCTGACAATGGGCGCCTGCATGAGGAGTCGCTTTAAATTATCCGCGAAAAATGGCGATGGCGCCGTCTTCCGCCTTTTCAGTTAAGATATTTCTGAATCTCGGTTTCGATAGAGGGGAAAATAAGTCTCTTAAAGCTGTCCAGCACGGTTTCTTGCAAAAGACGAAGATTCTCTCCCTCTAAAGCTTTTCCGGCCTGCTTTTCCAGATAAGCGAGAATCTCCTCTTGCGGGAAATTGAGCTTTACGGATAGAACCTTTCTCCTTTTTCTCCGCGGTTTATGGCAAGCGTACGGTAGCCGGGAAATGGTTTTTCACCCTTTCTTCATAGTCAAAATACATCTCATAGGTCTTTGCATCGGGATTCTCCTCCGCATCCTTTTTGGAGGAGGAAATACTGCTGAGTTCCATGGTCTTATTGCGAATCCATTCCCTGTAGGAGGCATTTTTCGGAAAAATTCTTCCGCAAGAATATCCTTAGCGTAATTCAAGGCTTCTTCTACGCTGTGCACCTCCTTTTCTTCGGAAAGATACTTTTTCCGCTTCCTTTACGGGATTCATGCCTGGGTGAGGATGGCCTCTGCGAGTCCCCTCTAAGCCCTTTTCTCTGGCAATCATGCCTCTGGTTCTTCTCTCTTTTTTATAGGGAAGGTAGAGGTCTTCCAGGCGCACGGCGGTATCGGCCGCCTAATCTGCGCTTTTAATTCGTCTGTCAGCTTTCCCTGTTCGGCAATACTGTTTAAAATGCTTTCGCGCCGCTCTTCCAGATTCCGAAGATATTGCAGCTTTTTCTTCAAGGCTGCGGAGTTCCTCGTCATTTAAACCGTGCGTTGCTTCCTTACGATAACGCGCAATAAAGGGAACGGTATTTCCCTCGTCCAGAAGCTGTACCGCCGCTTCCACCTGTATTTTTAAGAGATAAGTCCTCGGCTATTTTTGGATAATGTTCATGCTACTCCTTTATTATGCCTAAGTAATAATGGTATTGGTTATGCCTAAGTAGTAATTGTATTTTTCCTTTTCAGCGGAAAATGGATTTTTATGTCGCTTTTTATCAAGCAGATAATAGTTGTTGCCCTTCTAACAAGTAGATAGAAGCTACATTTGTTTCTTTTTGAATCCATCTTGCTACTGACTGATTTTTTTATCATTATACTATAAAAAAGAAAAAGATAGGATAACGCATTTTTCGAGGGAAGGCGAAGGAGGACAATCTTTGAAAAAGTGCTTGACTATTCTGCTATGGATCATTTTCGAAGCGGTGGCGGTAAGCCTTTGGCTTACGAAGCATAATCTTTTTATCTTTTTCAACTTTAGTTATATCGGAATCTCTTTATCCTAGGGAATTTTTCTGCTCGGAAGAAAAATATCCCCATGCCCGTCGTGTGGTAGCAGCTTCTGGTCGGGCTCTATATGCTTGTTTATTTAGGGCTTATCAACCGGGAAAATATGCAAATAGAGGGATTTTGGTACTACTTGTTCACCGGCGTTTTCGAGGCGGCTACCATTCATTATGCGGTGGCGAAAATCTTCGGGCCTCTCATTTTTGGAAGAGGCTTCTGCGGTTATGCCTGTTGGACTGCCATGGTTTTTGGATTTTCTACCATATAAAACCAGAGCGCTTCCCCGGAAAAAAATATTGGCTGGATTCGCTATCTGACTTTTGCTTTTGTCTTTCCTCTTTGTTTCCACTTTGTTTCTTTTGAAGGTAGGAAACTTGGAAAGGATTATGTTTTGGGCATTTCTCTTTGGAAATCTTGCTTATTATCTTGTAGGTATAGCGCTGGCCTTTCTTTTCAAGGACAATCGGGCTTTCTGCAAATATATCTGCCCGGTTACCGTATTCCTAAAGCCTATGAGCTATTTTTCACTGGTACGGATTCGTTGTGATAAGACGAAATGCATTTCCTGCGGAAAAATGTAAGAAGGGTTTGCCCCATGGATGTGGAGATGACCGACAATTCCAGGAAGAGATGGAAACAGACTGTATCCTGTGTATGGAATGTGTAAAGGTCTGCCCGAAGGAGGCGCTGTAAGGGAGAAAAAAGGATAGATTAGGTGAGGCAGGAAATATGAAGATTTTTATTGTAGAAGATGAAGAGAATATCGTAAGGCTTTTAAAGGATGAGCTTATGCAGTGGGGCTACACGGTGGAATCCGTAAAGGATTTTCAAAGAGTGAGCGATGAAGTGGAAGAAGGAAATCCTGAACTGATTCTTATGGATATCAGTTTACCTTGCTATAACGGATTTTATTGGACGGAAAAATCCGTAAATTTTCTCATGTCCCCATCCTCTTTCTTTCGTCCCACAGCGAGTCCATGGACATGGTGCAGGCTATGCATCTGGGGCGGATGACTATATCGTAAAGCCCATTGATTTATATGTGATAAGGGCGAAGATTCAGGCATTGCTTCGGAGAACCTACAGAATACACCGCGGTACAGGACAATCTTTCCTTTCAAGGCTTGCAGCTGGACTTAGCAAAGGCGGCTCTCCTGGGAGAAGGTTTTTCGTATCGACTTAACAAAGACAGAACTGCTTATCTTGGAGTGCTTATTCTTAGCAAAGGGCGGAATTTCAAAAAGAGAGGAAATCATGAACCATTGCTGGCAGGGAGAGGATTTTCTGGATGACAACACCCTTTTCCGTCAATATAACGAGGCTCCGAAAGCTTTCTACCGTAGGGCTTACAGGATTTGATTCAAACGAAAAGGGAATTGGGTATTTTTATCTTTAGAAAAATAGTCATTTTAGAAACAGTATTGTTCAAAAAGTACTATTTAATAAGTGCTGTAAAAACAAGCCGCTTATTTAGAAAAAGCCACCGCTTAGAAAAACCGCTATTTAGAAAAAGCTACTACTTCAAAAAGTCACTATCGAAAGAGAATCAATTGTAAATAGGAGACAGCAAAAACATGATGCAGATAAAAGAGCAGATCCAAGCGTATCTTCAAACAAAAATCGGATTTATTAGGGTTTTTCCTGCTTTTGCTGTCCCTTTCGGAGGGATTTTTTTCTTTGGGCATTCTGCCCGGAGTTATTTTGTTTTAGGGCGGAGCTGAGCAGCTTTTTGCTCTTTTGTCTATCTTGTCCTGGGCTACTTTTCCTTTGTCCGGAAGGAAAGCTTGGAAAAAGCCTTGGAGCGGATGGAAGTGGAGAAAAAGGAAGAAGAACGTAGGCGGATAGAGGAAAAAGGGAGCTTTCCGAATATTTTTCTCCTCTGGGTGCATCAGATTAAAACGCCGATTACCGTGTCAAAGCTTCTTCTTCGAAAAACGGAAAAGTGAGCATAAAAAGAAGCTCGAAGAGCAAATGTTCTATATCGAAGAGTACAGCAACATGGCGATGAACTATTTGAAAATGCAGAATCGTTCCGCCGATATGGATATTCATCCGGTGGATTTGGAAGCCTGTTTAAAAACGTTTATTTAAAAAGTACGCTCCCATTTTTATTGAAAAACAACTGTCTCTCCATTATGAGGGACTAAGTCTTGCGAGTAGCGGAGAAAAAGGCGGAAGTGATTAGTGATGAAAAATGGCTTTCGATTCTCTAGAGCACTTCTTTCCAATGCTCTAAAGTACACGAAAGAAGGCAGTATCACGTTCTCTTTTAACCGGGAAAAGTTCCTCTCTTCGGATACAGGATACGGGTATCGGAATTCCCTCTTCCGACTTAAAGAAGATTTTTGACTTGGGCTATTCCGGCTTTAACGGTAGAGCTACGGAAAAGTCCAGTGGTCTGGGCCTCTATATGGTACAAAAGATTGCCGGTTTTTACAGATTAGCGTATCGGTGGAATCTACCGTGGCGGTGGGGAAACTCGCTTTACTTTGCATTTTCAAGCTGATGATGGGAAATATACTTTTATCTCTAAGGAAGAAGCTTGAAAACATCATTTTTGCAATTAAAAGCCACTTCCTCGTTCAATCTTACAAATCTGTAAGTTTCCTCCTTATTTTGTCATCTCTAAATAAAGGCAAAAATAGGATATCTCGTTTTATACTTCTTCTTGTTTCAAGGCTTTCTGAAAAGGAAAGGAAGCGAGATAGTAGAAGGAGTTTAAAACGAATGTCCATTTCCCAGAATGATAAAAATATCAGCAGAAAGTCTATCAGACCAAGAATCTTATACACGGAAGCCCTTTCCGGGATGTGAATTTCTCCGTGGAAAAGGGGAGTTTATCTCGATTATGGAGAGTCCGGTGCAGGAAAGACTACTTCCAAATTAAATATCCTAGCCACCCTGGACAGCCCCAGCCGGTGTTCTTTTAATAAATGGAAGGGCATGGGGAAGCCTCAAGAGCAAGTTTCCGCCTTTCGAAGAAAGGAGCTGGGCTTTTGTCTTTCAGGACTTTAATCTTTTGATCAGTTCAATAACCGGGATAATATTTTCCTTCCCTTGTTTTATCGGAAGAGAAAGAAAAAGCCTGATGCAGGAGCGTTTAGCGAAAATGCAGGGAATTCTGGGAATGAGAGGAGCCCTAGAGAAGTTATCTCGGAGGGTGTCCGGCGGACAAAACAGCGTATCGCCATAGCCAGAGCCATGATAACGAACCCTCTCTCTCCTGCTTGCGGATGAGCCTACAGGCGCGTTGGATTCGCAGTCTTCAGAGATGATTTTACAGCTCTTCCATAAGATTCATGCAGAGGGACAGACGATTTTGATGGTAACTCCATTCTCTTCGGGCGGCATCTTTATGCCGATAGAGTCTTTATTTATCAAAGACGGCGTGGTTTTCCAGAGATTTATCGGGAAATGAGGAGGACAGCGATGATTTTATGGAACGCATCTCCGAGGCACAGCTTGTACTGGGAAGACGGAAGGAGGTTTAGGCATGCGCTTTTTATGGCGTAGACGCTTCGCTCTGAAAAATCTCCGAGGAATCGGCTTTTAGAAATACCCTTTGTACTCTCTTCCGGATAATGGGAATGCTTTTTCTTTATCATGGCTTCTACTGGAAAATCATTACGTGAAACCCGTCATAGGGATCTGCCTATCTCAAGTCGGTATGATTCTTCTTGCATTTTTACCTTTATATCCAGTATGCAGTCAATTTCATGCTGAAGAAACGAAATAAGGAATTTGCCCTTTATGGCATATTGGGCTTGGAGAAGAAGCATATAAGGAAAGATTATTGCCATTGAATTTTTCTGCCTCTTTGCTTTTATCCTGGTACTGAGCATTGTGGGCGGATATCTCTTTGGGACAATGGTCTTTCTCATGCTGAATTTCATCATGAAAGATGTGGCGGGAGGTTTGATGGACTTTCCCTTCAGCTTTACTGCCCTGTTCTATATTACGGTTTTGCTCTGTCCTCTATCTTTTTCACCTTGCTCCGCATGCAGTTTTCGGATTTCCTTCTACCCCGATGGCGCTTTACAAAAAGGACATGAGGGGAGGGCGAACCGAAGTCCAGAGTGATCCTGTCCTTTTATCGGCTTCCTGTTCCTCGGCATCGGTTACGTGGATTGCGCTTTGATCCGAGGCTTACTGTCTTCCTTTACTTACTTTTTCCTTGCAGGTACTGGCGGTAATTTTGTGACCTATCTTTTGTATGTTCCTTTTCCGTGCTGCTTTTGAAAAATGGAGAAAAAGCGCCCTTCTTACTACAAGCCGGAGAAGTTCTTAAGCATCAGCGGCCTTCTCTATCGTATCAAGGGAAATGCGGTTTCTCTTGCAAGTATTTCCATCTTGAGTACAGGGAGTGATCTTGAGCCTTGCCACCACCATTTGTATGTACGCAAATATTCAGAATAAGGGAAACAGCTTTATTTTCCAGAGAATACAGTATGGAGCTTTCCCCATTTTCCTATCCGAAAAGGAAGGGGAAGACTTGAAGCAGTCTTTAAATCAAATGGTGCTGGAAAGCGTGAACGAGCCTTCCGAGGTAGAAGGTTTATATACCATGGCAACGCTTGCTACCGCGGGTTATGTAGAGGACGGTCAAATCCTGCCTGTGCAAGGGCAAGAGAACATGGCGAATGCTAAAAGATCCCAATATGATTATCCTTTATGATTTAGCTGGCTACAATGCCCGTTTTCAGAAGCATATTTCTTTAGGAGAAAATGAAATTCTGCTCTGCAACAATAGAAAATACGCCGAAGGAGCCGGGCAGTTTGAAAAATCGGAGACTGGGTGTTTCAGGTGAGCGAAATTCAGAATATCTTACCGGTGGATATGGTGGCTTTAGGGAAGCTACGGCATTGTGGTGCGGGACCTTGCTACGATGCAGTATATAGAAAAATATTTACAGCCAAAGGAGCATCACAGTGAATCCACTGCCATCGAATTTAGCACTCATTGGAATCTGAAAGGGATTTCCAAGGAGGCATATCAGCCGAAGTACACAGCTTTAAAGAAAGAGCTGAAGGCGTTTTCGGAAAAATTTCAAGGAAACGCATCGGTATTCGGTAGAAAATAAGGGAGAGTACCTGCAATCGCAATATGAAGTGAAACGGCGGATTTTTATTCTTAGGGTGCTGATTGGCATCATTTTCCTGACAGGCACCGTATTAATCAGCTACTACAAGCAAATCAGCGAGGGCTATGAAGACAGAGAAAAAATGCAGATCATGAAGAAGCTGGGGCTTTCCGACCGTTTGATTCAGAAGACCGGAGCCGCTCAGATTCTATGGCTTTTCTTCGGCCCCTTAGCGGTGGCAACCCTGCACTGCCTCGTAGCCTCCAAGATTGTTTTCAGACTGCTGGGACTTTTCGGAGTGGGAAGCCTGCCCCTTTATGCCGGCTGTTTGTCCGCGGTACTTCTTGTCTTCGCGCTGGTTTATCTCGTGATCTTTCGGCTGACCAAGAAAGCCTATACGCGGATAGTAGAATAGGAAGATATTTTTACGGAACGGGTGCGGATTGTGAAATGAGAAAATCCTCTTAGAGTGCGTTTGGTTTTGGAACAGGGAAAGTGAGGAAGACGATGAAAAATGATAGGGAAAACTTTTGAAACTTGCAGGAAAAATTGTTCTTACGCTGCTAGCCTTTCTGTTTGTCTGTATTTTTGCTTTATTTTGGAAAAATTAAAGTTCGAGGGAATTGCAGGCTCACCGTGAAATCAAAAGAGGTTCAGGCGGAAATGAGCTCCTCTCCGCAGAGTATATACCGGAGAATATTTCTATTCTTTCTATCGGGAGGCGCCCATGGCTGTAAAGAAATGCAGGAGTTGAAGCTGTCTGTTTTCAAGGAAAATGGTGGAGAAACGGGGCTTTACGGCATTTGCCCTGAAGTGGATTATGGGAGTGTGCGGAAATTAACCGCTATATTCAAGGAGGAGAAGGAAGCGCCGAGGAAATGGTACAGAAGTTCGCCTTTCCCATTTACCATACCAAAAGAAATGGCAGAGCTCATTTCCTGGATGCGAGTGGAATGAACAGTGCTCGGAAGAGAAGAAGGTTCGCTTCTACGGCTTTGATATGCAGGATCCGGAGGAAGCTATGCCTTTTAAAGGAATACAGCCTGTCTCATAGCTGACGAGTGAAGAAGAGTTTTCAAAAATCTGGACTGCATTAAGGATGAGAATTTCAGTTTAAATGAAAAAGAATGCCGGAGAAGTGATTGCCTTTTTGGACAGCTTAAAGAAAGGTGGAGAAGAGTCCGGAAAAGGTGCAGAAGGAGACGGGAAACACAGCGGATGAGCAGGAGGGTACAGATAAACAAGCGTTTAGGAGAATCAAGACTTTCTGATGGAGTTAAATACCGTCCGACAAGCCGCGAAACCTGGCTTTCCAAAGAGAATTCCTCTATCCTTCGGGACCGGGATATGGAAGAAAAATGTGAAGAAAAATCCATGGAAATAGAGCAAAAATCGGTTCTGAAAGCTCGTTATTTCTGCGCATGACGGACACATTCAGAAGGAAAATCCGATTTATAACAGCATGGGTGTGCTTTTGACCAAGGACTTCGGGGAAGCCTATTATGCTCATCGGAACAGATGTCTGGAAGGTAACAGACAATATCAAGGTGCTTGGAGAAGCGAAGAGAACGGTGCAGAGCTTTGTTTCGGTAGACCCTTTGCCGGCACAGGCAAGATTTGCGAAGGGAAAGCAATATGCCTTGTATTTTTCAAGCATTACAGACGAGAAAAATAAAGTGTATCAGCTGACTCATACGCCGATGGAAATGTTGCAACTGGGAGAGGGCTACTCTTTCCTTATGCGCTTTATCCCGAATTCTTATCGGGTGAAGGGGTGCTCCGTTCAGCGCTACGACAGCATGATTTATCTTTATGAAGGGAATCCGATAGAGCTTTTGGAGGAGAAATAATTGCCGGCGAGGCGGAGTATTTCTTGTAAAATAAAAACAAGGCGAAGGCATCCTGCTAAGTAAAAATGCAACACCGTAATATGCAAAAGTATGTTATTGCATAATACGTTCTTGCGTTATGTTAATGAACTCTAGACGATTTAGAGGTTCTTTTTCACCCTGTTGGAAACATATTTGAATAAGTTTAAATCATAATATAGATAGACAAAAAGCTTCTGTAATCTAACATGTTCAGAAGCTTTTTCTTGTCATAAAATGGGCTGCAACTATTATTATTCAATACATATTATCTCTATTTATTAAAAATAATTAATGATTAAGTAGTGGTCCACTAAGATGAAATTCAAAATTTGTAACATCAACTAAACCAACAACTTTGTCACTTTGATATAATTCCATCAAAAATTGTGCCATCTCTTCACTTGTGTGATATTTAGCAAAATGCTCATCATAATTGTATTCTTTCGAATCTGTAGTAACTTGACTGAATTCCGTTTTTGTGGCGGCTGGAGCTAAAAACCTTAGCTTTTAATTGATGTTGATTTGCCTCTAGTTCCAATGCCAAGCCTTCTGTAAAAAGCACTGACATAAATTTACTTGCACAGTATGTAACTGCATTTGGAACCATCATGTATCCGCCTCTAGATGATAAGTTAATCAATTGAGCGCCTTTTACAATCTTTATAATCTCTCATATAGAGTTGATGTAGAATTGTTAAAGCTTCAATGTTTAGATGGATTAATGTTATTATCTTTTTCTAAACCTTGAGATTCAACCTTATCATAATTTCCAAAACCAGCATTATTTATTAGGTAGTAATGTGATATTTTTCAAGCTTTCATAAAGAGCAAAAACATTACTGGACTTCGATAAATCAACAACTTTAATAACAACATCTAAATCCGGATAATGGTTCAAAATCTCTTGCTTCAATTTTTCTAGTCGTTCTTGACGCCGAGCAATTAAAATAAGATTCGTTCCTAATTTTGCAAATTGTCTTGCTGTCTCCGCTCCTATACCAGCACTGGCTCCAGTAATACAAGTATAATTCTTCGTTTGTTCCATACTCTCCTTTACAGATTGCTACTTTGCATTTTTATAAGAGTCGCTTTCTCCCATTCCGCACACCGATACACAGAGAAGCGATTCCATAATTTCCTTTTATTTTCAATCAACTCATAAATTAGAGTAGCCAGTATTCTGCTTCCTGAAGCTCCAACTGGATGCCCAAAGCAATGGCACCACCCTTAGATTAACCTTATCCATATCATTGATTCCCAATTGTCTTATGCGAAGCTATTGATTGTGCGAGAATGCTTCATTCAATTCAAAGATATCAATATCAGTTATATCCATGCTGAGTCAACAGCATTTAAAATTTTGGAAAACCGACATATGGGATACATTGGATAAATGTTTCAAGAATTTCTTCCTGACTTAGACCAACATTCAAAGCTCCATTAATATGAACTTTAGTTGAGGTTCTGTTCCACCTTTGCGACAGCAAACTGGTAATAATAATCATTTCTCGATGTTTTAGGTTAAGTGACTGCTGATTATAAATTTCTGCCAAAAGCAAATTCTAAAATATAATTTCCAATATCCCCTGCCACTCCCATCAAGGGCTTTTATGACTTCATCACTCAACTCACCATCTATGGTCTTCAGATATTTCAAACCAATTTTTCGTCTTCTTCCACTTCCATATGGTATTACCTCCTCTCCTAGCTTTATATCAAAATTCCTTTGATCTATGTCTTTTACATAGTAAAAGTGCACTTTATGTCAAGAGAAACTGAAAATTTTTGATTTTTATTATGCTAAAATAATAGAATATTATGGCTCACTATTCTATTGGAGAATTTGCTAAAAACTGGACTTTCTATTTCCACACTTCGATACTATGAGCAAGAAAAATTGATTTACTCACACAGAGAAGAAAATAATCGTAGATACTATGATGACTCTGATATAGCGTGGACTCAATTCATTATTAGATTAAAAAGACGGAATGTCTATTAAAAATATGCAAGAATACGCTGGCCTAAGATATAAAGGAGACTCCACAATTCCTCAACGACTTAGACTACTATTTTTCAACTGATGAACTTCATAAGCAACAAACTGAAATTAGCCAACATATTGATTTTTCTTGAAAAGAAAATTAAAACTTATTTAGGTATTAATCCTAATTAGCACCATTATTATTTTTCTTTATTCAAAAAGGGATTGAAAAATAAAATTTCAATCCCTATTTTTCAGCCAACTCTAAAACATCTCTATGGGATTTATGAAACATTTTAGTTGCGTCTTCAAGAGAAGTATTTTTGATGTTTCTTCCAAAAATCTACATTCATATCTCCATAAGTTTTCCAATTGTACGGCTCAGGCAAAAACGGTTTTTCTTCTCCCTTTTTGATTGGAATGTACCCAATTCAAAAATAAGCTGATGCCATTCATAGAGATGGATTAAAACATCTCTTAGATTCTTATCTCTTTTTCCAGTGGGTTTCTCTTTTCATCTTTTTGAAAAGTCAAATGGTGTATTTAACTCTTCCTCAGTCATCTTTGAGATAAATAAATTTTAACTTTTCATAGTTTTCCTTAGCAACAATCATTAAATCATTTTTGTCGTTGGTCTTGGCATAATTTTTACTCCTTCCATCTCTTTAGAGTTGGGAAAAACTCCATCATCATTTTTATTGCACTATCTTCATTCTATATCTTTATTGGCTTCGACTACGCGAGGAACGCATATCTCAATCATTTCCTCCATTGTTCCCTGTTTCTTACGATATAAATGCTTGGATGGTCACTTACTAATTAGCTTATTCTTTTATAAAAACCATTTTGACCTCAGCCCCTGGAAACTCTCACCATAATTATTTAAATATAAGTTTCCATTATTTGCCATGACAATATTCTTTCACCACCATAAGCCTAAAACCATGTTTATCGCACTTATCTTTTACTTTGCTGAAATAAATTTATGTAAGTAGGGGTAATAAGTTCTTTATCAAAACCTGTTCCTCATCTCTGACGATCGAAAACAAACCTCCGGGCTCATCTTTAAACTCTACCGATATTACAGAATCTTTTTAGAATATTCGACAGAATTAGTAACTATATTTTGCAGTGCTCAGTACTTCCTCTTTATCTAACCTAATATTACTGCTTTCCCTTTTTTATTACTTTTTAATTTCAAGCCATTTAACCTACATATACTGGACATTACCTCAATCCAATATAAAAATCACCTCATTACTGACAACATCTTTTTCCCTTCCATCGTATAAGAAAAATTTTTTAATTTTCCAATATATTTTTCCAGTCTATCAATACCATTGAAAATATCCGAAAAATCGATCGGAAGATAAACCGGGATTCTCTTCTTTTAATAATTCTAAATTACCTTTAATCAATGTGATTGGCGTTCTTATGTCATGCGTAAGTTGTTCCACCAACTCTTTTTGCTTAACTTGCATGTCCCATTGTTCACCAAGAGATTTTTAGATTTTTTAGCCAATACATCAATCGAACAAAGTACTCCATCTATTTCTTTATACTTGGAATACTCTCTCTCATAATTCTAAATCCATCCAGACTGATGTTATCATTCGCCATAGCAATTTTGTGGATTTCCCTTTTTAATATATTTGATGAGCGAATGAGAAGCAAAAGCAAAATCCCAAAAACCAAATCGTCAGTATAAAAACAATATACCCCCACTCGAAATTTTCAAAGAGTTTATAGAGCTTTTTATTGGTAAATATAGCATTGACTTTTATACCTTATTACCAATTGTCTATTTCCCATAGTATAAGTCTTAAAAATATTTGAGCCTATAATTTCATCACTTGTTGCTTTTCCGTTTTGGGCTTCCTGTACTAAATTATCATATTTTTATCAATAGTATTTTCTATTATTTTTCCATCTTTCAAATATAAAAATCATAATAAAATGGAATTTCGGCAGGTGTCCAATCTTCTTTAAAACCTTCCTCCACTTTTTCCGACTGAATATCCGCATAGTTGGCAGGGTGGATTACCCCGGCATTTAACAATACATTTAATCCTACATAAAAATAATACAACGATACTATATATACTAACTCTATAATTGCATATTTGCTGATTAAATATCTTAAACTCTTTTTATTTCCCACTGATAACCAACTCCCCAAACTGTTTTTATAGGATTTATGCGATAGGGGCTCAAATTTACTTCTTATTAATTTGATTCGTTCGGTAATCGTTGTAGAACTATCACCCTCCTTATCATAACCATAAATTGCCGTATAAATTTTTCTTTAGAAAAACTTGGTTTTTATTTTTAATAAAAACTCGCAGATTTCATATTCGCTATTTGTGAAACTGATTTCTTCATCATCAAAAATAGAATTTTTGAAAGCAGATCGCAAGATATCGGATAATCTATAAGTTTTGAATGCTTTCTCTATTTTCTCTCTGATATGTGCAGACCACCCTTTGCTCTAATTTCAGCAATAGAAAAATGGTTTTGTTACATAATCATCTGCGCCAAATGCAAACCCTTCGACTTTATCTTTTTCGAAGTCTTTAGCAGTAAGTAAAAATAATAGGAATATCTAAGATATTTCTGTATTTGATTAAAAATCAAAACCGGACATTTTCTTTTCATCATGATATCTAAAATGATTAAGTCATATTTACATAAATCACTCGGCTCAACTTTGAGTGCCGAATCGCAAATAACGACATTATATTCTTTTCTCAAAGGTCAACTGTAATAATTTCAGCAAATCTTTTATCATCATCTATTATGAGAAGGTTCATGCCTTTTTATTCCTCCATTTTACTGATTCCATCCCATTGATTATACCAAAAATGAACATATACCCACACTTACATAAAATGAAATAAAAAAAGATAGAAAAGATAAAAACAATAGTGTTTAAATTGAAAGAGCGACAAACATAACCATATAGAAGTCGTATTGGATAAACAAATGGGAAGTAATACCATATGCCACTTCCTAAATCTGTTGTGCCTAGAAGAACGGCAGCCAAAGTAAAAAATAGTACCTGGCAAAATAGAACCGGTATAATCAAATTTTAAACTTAAAAATTGATAAAACGGCACCATACTAATCAAGCCTACAGACCCGATCATCGTATAAACTTCCAAATCGGATATTTGAATCTTGATTCCATGAAAATATAAAAACAATAAAAAGGGTAATAGTACTATCCCTTCAATAGTAATTAGTAATATAAAAGATAAATAAATATTTGGCAAAAACAATTTTTTCGACAAATGCCTATTCTCAAATCATTGGCATAGATCCCGGCTTTTTATCGCTTTCATATAACATGGGAATAAAAACTGATAGAAAAAGCCTGCCAAGGTCGTATAAGCTCCAAGTAGGCAAGCTCTACCCTTTTTAAGCTTATGGAACTTAGAAGATATACAATAAAAAGACCGGTAAATAGTAAAGGGCACAAAAATAATTACCATTCTGGACGGCGTTCTTTTTAGTTCTTATCCAATAAGACTTTAAAATATTAAACATGACTTTTCCTCTTTCCATTCCTATATTTAGAACTGTTATTGGGATATACACCATGACGCTTAACGCTAATCCGACAAACACGGCGTTCATAGATGTTAACGGCGATGATTTTTCTAAAAAGTTCCATTGGGATGAACCTCAATAATCGGACATAGTATCCGCAAATTGTAATCCCAAGGAAAAATTTCCAATAGGATGTTACAGCAATCATTGCCGATGGAAAGGTAAATACGAAATTAATTAAAATCACTAAATACTTTTTGTTAAATAAATTATAAATAAAAAGATAAAAGCAATTATAGGCAAACTTCCAATAAACAAACAACAAGTAGCTAAGAACATGATTTTTCAGACTAATTTCCTCTTGTAAGAAGAATCTTCCTACTAAATAAATTCCAATCGATGACAATATCAAAAATTACAAATAATTCAAGAATAACCATTTCATTCTTGGCGATTAAAAATCTTTTCCACACTTAGATTCAGTCTTCGTTGAAAAGTAAGATGCTCTTCTTTCTCTTTACTGACAATATTAACGACCAGTAGGCTTAATACAATAGGTAAAAATCAGAACAGGATACCAGTTAAATGCTGTAGCCATTAAATAACTTCTTCCTTCAGGGCTTTGTCCCATGAGATTAACCATAAAAAGATTAAATAGCAGAAAAATAACGGGGACTATATATTTTTAGTGTTGAATTAGCGACTCTCTTTTCTTTAATCCATTCTACTTTAAGCTATCTGAATCATTATTCATCACATCTTTCCTAACAATTTCCATAAATAAATTTTTCCAGCTTAGACGGATTGGTATTTTGTCCTTCATAGCGTAAAGTCCCTTATTAATAATACCATTCTATCCGCAATCTGTCCCACTTCACTCAAAATATGACTTGACAAGATTATTGTAATCCTTGACCTGAAAGCATTTTATCAGTTCTCTTAATTCTTGTATTCCCCAAAAGGATCTAGCCCATTTGTCGGTTCATCAAGAATAAGTAATGCCGGACTGTTAATTAGTGCCATTGCAATGCCGAGTCTCTGCTTCATACCTAAAGAGAACTCTTTTTGCTAACTTTTGCCGGTATTCGTCAATGAAACCATCATAAGTACTTCATCAATTTTCTTCCTATCAATATTTAGTAAAGTGGTAATAACCTCTAAATTCTCATAAGCTGTTAAATTAGGATAAATAGCCGGATGCTCAATAATCGCTCCAATATTCTTTACATCATTTGCGTTTAATGGATGATTTTTCAAATATCACTTCACCTGAGCTTTTTGGAATTGATCTTGTAATTATTTTATAATGTGGATTTTTCCGGCACCGTTAGGGACCCAACAGACCATAAACTGTACCTTTTTCCACTTGAATTGAAACATGATTTAGCGCAATCCCATTTTTATATGTCAGTCCTTTTTGTTTCTAATAGGATACTCATGATTAACCTCCATCCTTTTTGATGATATCGTTATAAAAATAAAAATAACTGGATTATAACAATGAGGAGAACCCAATAGAGATTTTTGGAGAAGAAGTAGTGACTGGCGAGACAGAGTATTTCTTGTAAAATAAAACAAAGGCGGAGGTATCCTGCTAAGTAAAAATGCAATAGCGTAATATGCAAAAGTATGTTATTGCATATTGCGCTATTGCATTCTATAATGTTCCTGGAGATTATTATGAGTATACGCGATATCTCTTTTTCAGGAGGTGATTTTATGCGCTTTATAGGAAGAGCATTCGAATTAAGGGAATTAGAAGAAGAATACGAGAAAGGCACTTTTCGCTTTATCGGTTATTTACGGCAGAAGACGAGTAGGAAAACCTACCTGATTAAAGAATTTTTAAAAAAGAAAAAGGCTATTATTTTTGTGGCACTGGAATCCAATGCACTTATCAACCTGAGTCTTTTGTCACAAGCCATCTATGAAGCTTGCGGGAATCTAAAGGGGCTTCCGGATTTTCAGGATTTTGAGGCAGCTCTTCGCTATTTGTTTGCCTACGCGGAAGAGCATAGAATTATTTTTGTCATCGATGAGTATCCCTATTTAGCCCAAAGTGCGGAGCATATTTCTTCCCTATTACAAAAACTAATTGATGAGTATAGGAGAAGAGCAAGCTCTTCTTGATTTTTGTGCGGCTCTTCCATGAGCTTCATGGAAAATCAGGTACTGGGCTACAAAAGTCCGCTTTACGGACGTCGAACCAGCCAGTTAAAGGTTCAGCCCTTTGGCTATTTGGAAGCAGCAGAGTTTGTCCCTTCCTATAGTTATAGAGATAAGGCAATAGTTCTATGGCATTACCGGGGGATTGCGGAATACTCTAAGCTTCTTTTGATGAAAATGTGGATTTAAAAAGTAATATTATTCGTAATTTTCCTGAAAACCCAGCGGAAGATTATTCGAAGAGCCCGATAATCTCTTAAAGCAAGAGCTGAGACAACCCTAAAGCTTTACAATGATATTCTTTTTGTGATTTCGGCAGGGGGCGAGCAAACTAAATGAAATTGCAACAAAATTAAATATGCAAAGCGGGGGACTAAGTCATTATTTGAATTCTTATTGGAGCTTGGAATCATTGAGAAAAAACACCGGTTTTTAGACCGTAAAAAGTAAGCGCCCTATTTATCGGATCAAGGATACGATGTTTTCGCTTTTTGGTACTGTTTCGTACAGAAAAATCTGAACTTGCTCAATATGGATTTGGGAGAACTTGTATACGAAAAACAGATTGAGCCAAAAACTGAATGAATATATGGGGGACTGTATTTGAGCAGATTGTCATAGAGTATTTTGAACAAAGACTGCGAAAAGGAGAGTTGGACTTTCCTACCGGAAGATTATGGAAACTGGTGGGGGAACGGACAAAAATCAGAAAGAAGGAATCTGAAATTGATTTTACTTGCTTTTTGATGGAAAGGACCGCTATTTATTTGCCGAGGTAAAGTGGAGAAATCAAAAAATAGATACGGCGATTTACTGAAGAATTATTGGAAAAAGCAAAGCCATTTCCTGCGAAGAATAAAAGCTACTGGCTGGTAAGCCTTTCTGGATTTGAAGACTTTCCTGTTGAGAAAAATACGGAGCGAATCACGTTAGAGGAAATCTATGAGATAGGACAACAAAAGTGTTGACCCTTCTATTCAGAAAGCAATATGCGTTCACTGAAAAATCTATAAAAGGAATTACGTGAGGGGAAAGGCAGGGCGCATGAGCTCATAGAGGTGGATGATGAGATAAGAATACAAGGAGATAAGCAATGACTTCAATCAGTATTACCAAAGGCAAGAGCAAAGCTTAATCAGATTGTTTCAGAAGTAAATGAATCTTCTCAGCCAATCACGATTACCAATAATAGAGGGAAAAATGCGGTATTAGTCGGTGAAGAGGATTGGAAAGCCATTCAGGAAACTTTGTACTTGAATAGTATTCCGGGTATGAGCCAAAGTATTTTGGTGTCAAAAGGAAAAAGAAATTTCCTATCGCTCATCTTTTTAAATAAATAGGAGAAATCATGAAACAATCTTTAGAAGAAAAACAGTCACTAGCCATGGAAGGCTTAGCGGCAGGAAAGAACTGCGGACAGCTGGTGCTGCTTGCCTATCAAGAGGAATTAAATCTGCCCGAGGAGCTTCTGCTTTCTCTCTGCTGGGCTTATTGAGGGATTGGGAACCTTAGAGGGAACCTGCGGCACTTTATCGGAGCAAATTTGGTTTTAGCTATGAAAAATAAAGGAAATCCAATGGTTCAGGTGGAGGCCGCCCATCTTTTTCAGGATTTTGTTGAGCGATGCGGGAGCCAGCATTTGCAAAGACTTAAGAGGCATAGGAAAAGAAAAGCCTCTTTGCAGCTGTGAAGATTGCATCAAAGAGGCGATTGCTTTATTGTATTAGAAACTTGCAGAAGTCAATGAATCTTTTCCTCTACATTCTGATAGGGATAAGCCTTACGGAGTGCCCGGTAGCAGGGGCAGTCTTCTTCGTGGTCATTAATAACACCTGAGGCCTGTAAAAAAGAATAGACAATGACGGGGCCGGTATACTGAAAACCCCGTTTTTAAGTCCTTACTGATTGTCTCGGAAAGAGCGTTTTTGGCCGGCATTTCCCCTTTTTCATGCCCTTGATAACAAAGACTTTTTCCACCGGAAAAGCTCCAAAGGTAAGCATCAAAGCTCCCTCTTCTTTTTGCAGGGCTAAAAATGCTTTGGCATTTTGCACCATGGCTTTGATTTTTCGCTCCGATCGAATCATATTTTCCGTATGCATGATTTTTGCGATATCTTCTTCCGTGAATGCTGCGACCTTTTCCGGAGAAAAATTTGCAAAACAGCTTCGAAGAGTTTCTCTTTTTTTCGAAGAATCAAGGCCCAGCTAAGGCCGGCCTGCATGGATTCCAAAAGCAAATATGCAAAGAGCTTTTTGATCATCATGGGTGGGTACGCTCCCATTCCTTATCGTGGTAGGATATCATTTCTGCACTGCTATTTTTCCATTGACAAGCCATAACGCCTCCTTTTTAGAGGATTATAACAGAATCTATTTAGAGTTGATAAGAAACAATCTTTGTAGTATAATGTACTACGTGTTAAGTTTGCGTATTCTTTTTCTGGAATAGCACAGCAAAAGAATTTTTGAAATAGAGGTAAAAATCATGGCATTTTTCAATTCGAATGAATGAGGAAGAAAAAGCACTTGCAGAAAGTTATGCAAAGCTTCATGCAATGTCTTTAGGAGAAGCTTTCAAAAGGGCTTTTATTTGAACGCATTGAAGAGGAATATGATATCAGTCTTGCCAATGAAGCCTATCAGGAATATAAGAATAATGGCTGTAAGTCCAGACCTATTGAGGAACTTTGGAAGGAACTGAATCTATGAGCTACCATGTAGAAACGACTCCTCGCTTTGATAAGGAATTCAAAAAGCTGGATAAATACACGCAACAGATGATTAAATCTTGGATTGGAAAAAATCTGCAAAATTGCGAAAATCCTAGGGCTCATGGAAAAGGGCTTACCGCTAACAAGAGTGGACAATGGCGGTATAGAATCGGGGATTATCGTTTACTCTGTCTTATACAAGATCAGGAGCTGATTATCCTTGCGTTGACTGTCGGGCACAGAAGAGATCTCTACAGGTAAAGTAAACTAGTCCTGTTTTTTACCATTATTCATAGACATCGTTTCTACCTTCTTATCCGGTATTTCTTTACAGAGATGTATGGAGTCTCCAATGGCTCCCTGAATAGCATCCTCCAACACACCGTATCACTCTACATCTAGTTCCGAAACTTCTTTCGGGTACTCTCTCAGTTCCTCTTCCGTATGGAGCGGGTTTCCAGACTTGGGCAAAAATTGATCTTTCTTGGCGCGGACACCATAGTTCCAGGACTTTCTTTCGCACTCGTCACACCAATGCCCGCCTTCCAGAATCAACCTTGGACTTCCCTTTAAAGTGATGCCCGAACTGGCAGGTAAACATGAGTGGAGTGCTCCAGTCTCCCTTCTTCATCGTTTCGAATCATAGAGGTCTAAATCTTGTATCATGGCTTTCAAAGACTCCATGCCCATTCCTCCTGTTGCTCCGGTAAGAAATACGATTGGCTTAGCCATTTTTCTGTGCCTCCTGTAAGAAATACTGTGAATCGATTCATAATGCATTTCTCGCTGTGGGAAATGCTGCCAGCTTATGGAATATATTATTTCTATTGAAATAAGAAGAAGGGATACGCTATAATGTCTGCGTCTCTATTCCAAAAGAGTTGGGTTTTGAGGAGCGTTTTTATGTATAAAAAATCTGCAGTACCTCTTATTACTTCCTTGCACTGTTCTTTTGTTCTTTTTTCTGCTACTGCCTCTTCTGAACAGCTTACTTCCTACTTTTTTTCTTGCAGAATGGATTCAGTATAAAGGCATATGGCGACTTTTTCAAGACAGTTATTATTTATCGGTTTTATTTCGGACGATTCGTATTGCCCTTTTTGGTTACGGCAATTTGTGCCATGTTTGGCCTTCCGACGGCCTATTTTATTTCCGGCGTGACAAGAAAATGGAAGGGAATCCTGATTGCCCTGACTCTTTTTCCCTTACTGACAAATTCCGTTGTGCGAAGTTTTGCGTGGATTAATATTTTTGGGGAAAAACGGGATTATCAATCTTATCTTATTGCGTATCGGACTTATTAAAGAACCCCTGACCATGCTTTATACGGAATTTTTCCATTATCATCGGTTCGGTCTATCTTTTCTTCCTACGATGATTATGACAATGGTGGGTGTGATGGACGGGATAGAAGAAGATACGATTGAGGCGGCGGCAACCCTGGGAGCGGAGCCGATACGCGCTTTTGAAGGTGGTCTTACCGCTCGCCGTTCCGGGTATGATTGTGGGAAGTATACTGGTATTTACCGGAACCATGACGGCCTATACCACACCGCAGTTATTAGGCGGAAATAAGAAAACTATGCTTGCGACACTTCTTTACCAAAGGGCAACGGCAATCGGGGACTGGACTAGCGCCGGTGTTGTTGCTTTTGTGATGATTGCGATTACCTTCCTCGTGATGCGAGGCTTGCATGCTCTAGCGAAGGTTCTGGATCGAGAGGAGGGCAAGTTGCGTAAAAATCGTTTTATTACCGGTCTTTCGATTCTGGTTTTTCTTCTTTTTGTTCTTTCCGCTTTTTGATTGTCATTACGACTTCCTTCGGGACAGAGGCAATTATTGCGTTTCCCATTAAGGGCTTTACTTTGGACTGGTATCTTGTTGCCCTTCGTTCAAAGACCTTTATGTCTGCTCTTTCTTTAAGCCTGTTTCTGGGAATTACAGCCACGTGCCTTGCCTTATTGGTCGGTATTCCGGTTGCCTATATTCTGTCACGGAATCGCTTTGAAATCCGGAAACCTTATCAAGGACTTCTTTTTATCACCGACTCTTATTCCGGGGATTGTCATCGGATATTCTTTATTTCAGTTCGTTGTTGTGGGCTTGAAAATTCCTGTTTTGCCTGCACTTTTTACTCGGACATTTTGTTATCAGTGTACCCTATATTATTCGTGTTGTAGGCTCTGCCATGGAGCAAATGGATGTTTTCGATAGAGGAAGCGGCTTGGACCTTGGGGTGCACCAAGGTGCATGCTTTTTTCAGCATTCTTTTACCGAATATTACCTCCGGCATTTTTGCGGCATTTATGCTTGCCTTTATCAACTCCTTCAACAATGTTCCCGTGTCCATGTTTTTATCCGGACCCGGAGTCACGACACTTCCGACTTCCCTTTTTAAGCTATATGGAATTTAATTATGACCCTCCGTTTCAGCGTTATCCGTAGTGTTAATGCTGGTAACTATACTCATGATGCTGATACTTGAAAAAACACTGGGACTCGCGAGTATTGGAATGTAAAGATTGCTGTGACGGCAAGAAATATTTTCCCACCGGGGAAAAAGCTGTAGCTTCTTCACTTTATCGTAAAAGAAAGGATACTCCCATGGCATTTGTGACTTTGGAAAATATTAATATGATTTACAACAGGAAAAATCATATCTTAAAAGATTTGAACCTCAATATGGAGAAGGGAGAATTGATTTCTCTTCTTGGTCCCAGCAGTTGCGGAAAACAACAACATTACGAATTGTTGCGGGACTGTTGACGCAAAATAGCGGAAAGTTTCTTCTGGACGGGGAAGATATGAGCCGGGTGCCGGTATATAAGAGGGGATTTGGAATGGTATTCCAAAGTTATGCGCTGTTTCCGCACCTTAATGTAGAGGAAAATGTGGCGTTCGGCTTGAAGCTCAGGAAAGAAGATAAGAAGAGTATTAAAGAGAAAGTGCAAAGGATTCTTGGCGTTTGCGGATTGGAAAATTTGGAAAAACGATTTCCGAAAAGAACTCTCCGGAGGGCAAAAGGCAAAGAGTGGCTTTGGCGAGAGCGTTGGTTATTGAACCCTAAATTACTGCTTCTGGATGAACCGCTCAGCAATCTTGATGCGAAGCTGCGTTTACAGATGCGCTTGGAAATCAAAAAGAATTCAGCAAGAATTTAAAATTACGACCCTCTTTGTTACGCATGATCAGGGAAGAATGCTTTTCCATTTCAGATAAAGTTGCCGTAATGAATAACGGGATTATAGAGCAATACGGCACTCCGGAAGAAATCTATCATTCCCCGAAAAACAGAATTCGTGGCAAGATTTATCGGCTTTGAAAAACTTTATTCCGGGGAAAAATGCTAAACGATCATACTGTTCAATTTCAAAATGGAAAAAACAAAGTCATACGCAAAAATCAACTGTAATCGGAAACTGTGTCGTTACCATACGACCGGATCACATACAAATCACGCAGGACGGAGAAGGGCTTTTAAAAGGGAGAAATCCGTGTTCGCACTTTTCTGGGGAAAAACCTACCAGTATGAGGTAAAAAAACGGAGTTAGGAACTTTGCTGGTAAATGATCCCAAGGATAGGGAAGTAGGAAGTGTGGTAGAGCTATGGTTTCCGGAGGAACAGTTCATTGTGTTGGCCGGAGATTAAAGGAGGGAAAATGAAAAAGAGCTTCAATTTTAGCAGTGGCAGTACTTTTCACTTGGCTTAGGGGCTGCTTGCAGGATGCGGTAACAGCGAGGCAAATTTTTGTCTCAGAAAACAAAGGAAAGTACTACTGCAGCGGAAAGTAATTCCGCGGAAAAAAAGGAGAAACGGAGAAGAATTCCGACGCGAAGGAAAAAAGCGGCTTCAGGGGACTTGATTGTTTCTACTTTCGGCTTGAATCAGGATATCGTAGAGAAGGACATTATTCAGCCTTTCGAAGAGGATACGGCGTAAAGGTAACTCTGGAAGTGGGAAATGCGGCAGAGCGTTTGACGAAGGTAGAGAGTGGCGGAAGCAATGTGGATGTCATTGAACTGTCGCAGGGCGGTTCTACGAAAGGCTATGCGGAGGGACTTTTGAAGAGCTTACAGAGAAAGAAGTTCCCAATATTGCGAAGCTCTCCGATAAGGCAAAAGCAAGTTTATCAAAACGGCGGAGGAATCCTTTCTCCATCAATTCTATCGGAATCATTTATGATAAAGAGAAGGTTGGCCATGAGATAAAGGATTGGAAGGATTTATGGGAGAGTGATTTAAAGAACTCAATTGCCATTCCGGATATTACCACTACTGCCGGTCCCTTATTTCTTAGTGTAGCTGAGGAGAAGGGAGGAAAGACATTTGAGGAAGATAAGGGAGAAGCGGCATTTAAAGCATTGGAAGAGTTAAAGCCGAACATCGTTAAGACCTATTCCAAGTCTTCCGATCTCGCAAATATGTTCCAGGCAGGAGAAATCAAGGTCGCTGTGGTTGCGGATTTCGGTGTATCCACGGTACAGAAAGCCGATGAAGCGGCAGAATATATCGTACCGCTTTCCGGTACCTATGCGAACTTTAATACGGTGAACGTGGTAAAGGGTGCCAAGAACAAAGAAAATGCATTTTTGTTTATCAATCATCGTATTAGTACGGAGAACCAGACTGCAAAGGCTAAGTCTTTAGCGGAAGCTCCGGTTAATAAAGAGGTTCAACTATCCGAGGAGGAAGTAAAGACGATGACTTACGGAGATGTTGCAGAACAGGGCTAAAATTGTAGACTTTAAGTTGGTAAATGAGAACTTAAAGGATTGGATTGATCAGTGGAATAAACTTTTGAATCAGTAAAGAGTCCACCGGGAAAGAAAGGATTATTTTCCGGGACGCAGGGTAAGTTTAGCAGTGTATAAAAAGTCGGGTTTTCCCGACTTTTTATACATCAACGATATCTTGGAGAAAAAACATGAAAATCGGGTATAAAAATGTATGGATTCTGACAATGGATATGGATTTTTCAGAATATCCTAAAGGTTTCCTTGTGTTTGAAGAAGATAAAATTCTCTCTCTTGGCTCTATGGAAGAGTATCGTGAAGATTCTGCCGAATACTGGATTGACGGGAAGGGAGGAATTCTCATGCCGGGGATGATTAACGGTCATGTGCATTGCGGTATGATTCCTTTTCGCTCCTTGGGAGATGATACAAAAGATCGCTTGAGGCGTTTTCTCTTTCCTTTGGAAAGGGACTGCGTCAATAAAGCCTTAATTGAAAAGAGCTCTGCCTATGCCATGGCGGAAATGCGCTTTCCGGGATTACCACCATCTGTGATATGTACTATGAGGAAGATACTGTTGCCGAAGTGGCGGAGAAGATGGGAATGCGTGCCTTAGTCGGAGAAACTATTATTAATCAAAAAAACACCGGACAGCGAGTCTTATGATGAAGCGCTTCATTATTGTGAAAACATGATGAAACGATGGAAAGGCTCCGATCTGATTACTGCGCTTCCTGCCCCTCATGCGCCAAACACCAATACGGATGAATCGTTAAGAGGGTGTCTTGCTCTTTCGGAAAAATATAAGGTTCCTCTCACTATGCATTTTGCCGAGATGCAGTATGAGATGACTTATTATACATCGGAGAAAAGGATGGAAGCGGTGGAGTATCTGGAGTCTCTCGGGCTGTTTTCGGTTCCCCTGATTTTAGCGCATTGTATTTTGCTTTCAGAGGAGGATATAGAAAGAATGTCCGGACATGCTAAAGTGGGGTTATCCATTGCATAGGAGCCAATACTAAGGCGGCAAAAGGGAGTGGCTCCGATAAAAGCATTAGCTTAAGCACAATATCCCAGTAGGCATCGGTACGGACGGTCCCGCTTCAGGGAATACCTTGGATTTGTTTACCCAGATGCGGATGATTGCCAATTTTCAGAAAAACACATTACAAGACCGTTCCGCCTTTCCGGCGAGAGAGTTGTTGCGATGGCAACGATAGGCGGGGCAAGGGCACTCGGTATTGAGGATAAAGTCGGAAGCCTCGAAATCGGGAAAAAAGCGGATTTTATACTATTGGAAACAAATAGCGTAAATATGTTTCCGATTCATGATCCTTATTCGGTGCTCGTTTATTCCGCCCGTGCGGGAAAAATGTGTCGGATGTTTGGATTGACGGGAAGCAAGTGGTAAAAACAAGAAATTATGCCATGGCTCTGTAGATACTTTATGAAAAAGAACTGAGCGAGCAAATGGGAGTTTTTGTAAAGCGAGCGAAAGAACTCTCTTACGGAATTGAAGAATGATTTACCTTCTTGACGAGTATTGTACCCGGAGTACGCAATATTTCGTCTGTATATACAAAATTTAGCTAGATATTTTAGTTATTATTTAGAAAAATAGCTGTCATCTTTGCGACTATTACGAAATAAACTATTTATTTTTGACGGTATGTATAGAAAAACAGTACTCTTTTGATATTTAAAAACTGATTTTTATTTAATTAATAAAAATTATAAAAAAATAAAACAAAGTAAAAACTGATATTTCTTCTTATTTTTATTGTTATAGAAGTCGATAGACTCTAAACTTTAGTTGTCAATTCATTAACAAGGAGAAGAAGAATGATAAAAAAATAGGAGGAAATACAGCGCAAAAAGTTTTTTTCAAAAAGAGCGGAACAAAAGGGAGAAAAGACCATGAAGCTTTCTCTGAAAATGGCATTAACATTGGGATTTATTTCGGCGTTTGTTATCTGCGTAATGAATATTTGCACCGTTCATAATACCAGAATTTCTTTTTACCCAAGCTCTTGATAAAAAAATATGGAGGATAAGGGAAGAGCCTCCTCGGAAGAGCTTTCCTCCATGATTTCCAAGATGAATGCGATTTTCTTCTATTATTTATAACGGTGTTAATTCTGAAGAAGACGGAAAGGGAGATTGGATTATTAAAAAAATCTGCAAGAGGAAAGGCAGACTGTGACTCCCATGAAGGAGAGCGGATTTTCGTTCCCGTGTCGTGGATGCGGAATTGAATATGAAGCAATATAATAGTGAGTCCGTACTCCTGGAATCTTTGAGCGCCTTGATTGCTTCCGATGAAAAATATTGTTGGAGCGGGGTGCGTTTTTCGAGCCTGATGGATTCGTTAAGGTAAATGGCGATTATGCTCCCTATCTTAGTAAAAAAATGATTACAGTACGAAAACGCTTCACAATTTTTCCCTATGATCACTATAAGGTAAAAGAATACTACACGGGAGGCACAGGAGAGCAAAAAAACCGTAATTACCGAAGTGTACGAGGATTTGTTAAGCGGTGCGAAGGTTTTCAGTATTTCTCAACCCTTGTTTGCCAATGACCGGTTTATCGGTATTGTATTATTAGATATCGATGTTAATATCTTTTCCTCCATTCAGCAGGGAAGACAGTCGTTTTTCGAGTTTGTATTCCGATATTTTTAGATGCACACGGCAATGTGATGTACAGTAAAAACCCGGAGTTAATCGGAAAATCCGTTTCGGAGAGTAAGAGCGAGACGGAATACCGGAAGATGCAGGAGGAAATGGAGAAGGGCAAGATTTTCCACCTCGCAGAGAAGGATCAAGGAGGAGAAGAGAAAAGGGTATATTTCATCCCGACGGATGTTATGGGAAGTACTTGGTGGATTATGCTTTCCGTAAAAGCAGGCAGAGCTCATGGCACCTGTGATTCGCCTTATCTTTGTTTGCACTGCCTTTGCCTTTTTTGCGGTTATGGTGCTGGCTTCAACCCTTTATTTCTTAATTAAAAAAATCGCTTAAACCTTTGGAAGGTATGGCGAGAGTCGGAAAAGAAAGTTTCAAGGGAGACTTTAGCGAAAGCATTTCCTATCTGAAAGATGATGAAATAGGACAAATCGGGCAAGGGCTTTAAACAGGTCACGGAAAATATCCGGGAAATTACCTCTGACCTGGAGGAAAAGCTGGAAGAGCTTTCAAGGGGAATTTCCGTGTGGATTTGGAGGATGAGGAAAAAATATCAGGAGAGTATCGTCCCTTGATTGACTCTTTAAGAAATATCCGTTCACAACTGAATGGTACTATTCTTGAAATACAGAAGTCCGCTTCCGAAGTAAGCTCGACTTCCGAGCAGGTTTCGAACGGAGCGCAATCTCTGTCGCAAGGCGCAACGGAGCAGGCGTCTTCCGTGGAAGAGCTTTCCGCAAGTATGAGTGAAATTGCAGACTCCATTAAGGTAACGACAAAGAAGGCGGAGGATGCAAAGGGGCTAAGTGAAAAGAGTTGGTGAGGCGGTTACGGTCAGTACCGGGAAGATGGAAGAGATGACTCGAGCTATGGCGGAAATCACGGAAAAGTCTACGGAAATCGAGAAAATCATCAAAACCATTGATGATATTGCCTTTCAAACCAATATTCTTTCCTTAAATGCGGCAATAGAGGCGGCAAGAGCCGGGGAAGCGGGAAAAGGTTTTGCCGTTGTAGCGGATGAGGTGGGGAATTTAGCACAGAAATCGGCTAAGGCGGCGCAGAATACCGGACTGCTAATTGAGGAAACGAAGGATGCGGTGGAAAGAGGGTGCAAAGATTAGCAGAGAAACGGGAGAATCTCTTTCTACCGTAGTGGAACGTGCCGGAAAGATAAATACGATGATTTTTGAAATCACAAAGGAGACGGAGCAGGGAGTCGAGGGGATGAGCCAACTACAGTCGGAATGGAGCAGATTTCCGCCGTGGTACAGACGAATTCCGCAACGGCAGAGGAAAGTGCGGCGGCATCGGAGGAGTTATCCGGACAAGCAGCTATTCTGGACGATTTGGTATCGAAGTTTCAGCTTCAGGAGGGCTAAGTTAAGGTATCATTTAGCTAATGGCAAGGAATTATTAATGCTCTCGTAAAAGGACGGAAAAGACGGGAACTGCTATACTGCCCTAAGAGAATGATCTTTGGTATCTCAATGAGAAAGAAAGGGCAAAAAACATTGAAAAGATGGCAATTTATCGCTCTTCTCGGAAGTATAGCATTTTGCACTGCTTGCGGAGTGAAGACGGAAAACAAGGAAACGAAGATGAAGTTGAAGTATTCCAATCTGCTTGATCAGGAAACAAGAGACAGAGTGGAAGAGGCTTTAAAGAATGCCGGACTGAAAGAGGAGAAAATCAAGTCGTTTTTTTCCGCGGTGGATGAATATATGAAGCGGTGGGGAAAAGAGAATCTGGTACAGAAGATGACTACGATTGATGCCGGATTTCCGAATCTGGACAGTGACAAACTGGTGGATGCCTGGCTAAATAAAGGCGGTTATGTCGGACGAAGTGCAGAATTACCGCGTTTTCTTTGATGGGCGATTTTATCACGGTGGGAAATCCCGTCCCGGGAGACACAACGATGCTCTTCTCCGATTTTTGATACTATTTCCGCTAAGCAGATTTTTACCGGAGAAGAAAAAGAAGAACTATGATACCGTTTTTCCTACATCGATGTGGATGACACGCAGGATACCGGGGTTTTATCTGACGAGATTATAAAATCTTGGAAGGAGAAAGAGATATCCTTCCATAATGATAAGATGCATATGATTTCCGTGTTTATGACTATGGATGACGGATTGAATAAGGTACAGGAGTTTATTGGTCATGTTGGTGTTTTACTGGAGGAAGGGGATAAGTTCTTATTTATCGAGAAGCTGGCCTTCGAATTGCCCTATCAGGTAGATGAGTTTTCTTCCTTGCAGGAGGTAAATGACTATCTGATGGGGGCTTATGATAAGGATGCGGACGGACTGACCGCAGAACCGCTTTATCTTTTTGACGGTAAAGTTATGAAGGGTACAGAGTTTTGGACTGAGCGAAATGTAGTTTTAGACTGACCCCAATGTGGGGGTTGGATTGATAAAAATATATTGACAAAGGGAGGTTCATTCAGTATCATATTTCTGTTGCATTGAAAGCAACAAAGTTAGGATTTATCTTAACTTGCCGGCGTGGCGGAATAGGTAGACGCACAGGACTTAAAATCCTGCGGGACATAAATCTCATACCGGTTCGACCCTCGGTCGCCGGCGAGCAAAGGAGAATAATCGGTGAGGTTTCTCGCCGGTTTTTATACCCTAGCTATGCAATAGTTTTGGAGATGTACCCAAGTGGTTGAAGGGTCCGCACTCGAAATGCGGTAGGTCGGGCAACCGGCGCATGGGTTCAAATCCCATCATCTCCGCGAAAAAAGACCGAGATTTAAGCACGGGTGCTGTAAAGTTCGGTCTTTTTGTGTGCTATGAGAGGACGGCGCTAGTCACCGCCGCCTACTCGATTATAGTAAAGGAGCTTACAGCGGAAAATCCCACTAAGTGGAGAAAGAGGAGAGCAATGGATATTCATTTTTGAAAAAGAAATGCAGTATTGGCAGAGCATGTCATAAAAGGGCTGAAATCCCGTAATATGAGCGGTTATTACGCAAAGAATAAAGAGGAAGCACTGAAGACAGCCTTAGAGCTTATTCCGAAGGGCAGCAGCATTTCCATGGGAGGATGTATGAGTGCGCAGGAAATCGGGCTGGTTTCCGCCCTTAAGGAAGGTGACTATCATTTTATTGACAGAAGTAATATGGAACCGAGAGAGGCACTTTTGCGGCCTATGATGCGGATGTTTTTTTCTTGCCAGCGCGAATGCGATGACGGATGACGGAATTCTTGTGAATATAGACGGTAATGCGAACCGTGTTTCCTGCATTGCACAAGGGCCGAAGAAGGTTCTCTTTATTGTGAGCATGAACAAAATCTGTTCTGACTTGGATAGCGCTATGAAACGTGCCAGAAATATAGCTGCACCGGCAAATGCCCAGAGATTTGATATCAACCCCCCTGTAAGCTGACAGGAAAGGTGTTCCGATTGCAAATCTCCGGATACAATTTGTTGCCAGTTCTTAATCACACGGTATTCCCGTCATACGGATCGTATTCATGTGATTCTTGTGAATGAAAACCTCGGATTTTAAAGAGCGGAAGAAATGCGGAGTCTTCGTTGAAAGGAAGACGAAACGTATCCTTTAAATATATTTTTCAAATCGCCGTAACCCTCCTTCTCCATATCTTCATAGGGGATAAAGCGAACGGAAGAGGAGTTGATGCAATAGCGCAGTCCCGTAAGCTCCTTCGGACCATCCGTAAAAGACATGTCCGAGATGGTAATCGCCACCCTGTGAACGAACTTCCACTCTGTGGCGACCGAGACTGTCATCATCCCGGTAGCGAATCACTTCCTGCGCGATGGGTTTCGCAAAAGCTTGGCCATCCGCAAGCGGATTGGAATTTATCTTTGGAGGAAAATAGGGGCTCTCCCGTGGCTCTGTCCACATAGAGCCCTTTTTCCATGGTGTTCCAATACATATTTTCAAAAGGACGGTCGGTAGCGGAGTTTACCAGTACCTCATACTCGTCCTTCGTGAGCTTTTTCTGTAATTCTTCTTCGGATAGAGCCTGATACTTTTCCTCTTCAAGGAGCGGTTCGTCCGCAAGAGAAAGAGGAATATGGCAGTAGCCGTCCGGATTTTTCCTCAGATAGCTTTGATGATATTCTTCTGCAGAGTCAAAGCGCTTTTAGCGGAAGAACTTCTACGACAATGGCCCCTGATATTTCTCCTGCTCCTTTTTAAAACCGCTTCAATCGTGGCTTTGTCATCATTATCAATATAATAAATGCCGGTGCGGTACTGGGTGCCTCTGTCATTTCCTGCTTATTCAGACTTGTCGGATCGATAATCCGAAGATAATAACGAAGAAGGTTTTTCAGGGGTAAACGCGCTTCATCGTAAGTGATTTCTACGGTTTCCGCGTGTCCGGTGTTGTTTTGGCAGACCTCTTCATAAGTGGGATTTTCCGTATTCCGTTTGCATAACCGCATTTTGTAGAAAAGCACTCCGGGAATTTTTGAAAATAAGCTTCTACGCCCCAAAAACAACCGCCTGCAAGATAAAATGATTTTTGCCATGAGAACTCCTTTTTCTGTAGAAAATAGAATCATTTTCCAATAATAGTGGAATATCGTTCCGTTACCGCATTATTATAAACGGAATGAGAAGCTGTCTATAGCGGAAAGCGGAAGAGCCGAGTACAGGAAAGTAGGGGAATAGAGGGAGGGGAAAAATTCACGGACAGTTTTTCTGTTGCTATACTTCCTTTACCTTCCGATTATCTATCTTGAAAATCGCCAGCAGATCAAAAAGTAAACTGCTGTCCTTCGGATAGGACAGGTATCTTGCCTCCCAAAGGGGCGAGAACTTATCCTTATATTTTCTCAGTCCCGAAAAGGGAGTAGAAGCGATTGGTAAAGGCATAAACCAGAAATGCCAGCTTTTCTTGGAAAAAAAGCTATGTTCTTCCTGTCCCACATTGGAGAGAGGTGCCATACCCAAATCAAAGTATTCCACGCCTTTTCTTTAAAATACAGGAAAAATCTCCACAAAGAGGTAGTCCATAATGCCGTTACTTTCCGTGCCCGGATTATAACGCATCAAATCAATGCTGGCTTCCTTTTTCTCCGTTGCAAACGAGGAAGTTGGAGAATGCCTGCACATGTCCCTCGGAATCAATACGCAGGCAATAGGAGCCAGAGAGAGATAGCCTTTGTCAAAGAAGCCCAGAGAAAATCCCTTTTTCCTGTCTTCCGGAAAGCCAGGCATCCGATATTTTTCCAAATCCTGTAAAAGGCATCGGAAAAAAAGGCGGGTACTGTACTTGAAAAGGTATATCCTTTGTTTTCTATTTTGTTGACTGCGGCACGGAACTTCTTACCGGATTTTTCCCACAAGATCAAAAGTCGGAAAGAGGAACCTTTGCACTTTCTCCGAACTTCATAAATTCATAGCCATGGTTATGGAGGAGAAGGGTTAAATCCTGGCCTACCTCATAGAAGAGCGGAGTAAGATTTTTTTCCTCCGCTTCCGCAGTAAAGGAAGAGATTGCAGCAGGAAAATAACTTTCTTCCCCGATGGGTTCTCCCATGACCACCGCTTTTCCGTCTTCTATGGCAAATTGAAAAACTACCTTATCCACTCCATTTTCCTGATAATAGTACAGTAGCTTATCGCCAAGGAAGGCCAGAGAAGCATTTAAGTTCTTATTGGGAAAGCTTTGCAAAAAGTTCTGAAAGCGTTCCTGATTAAATTTTTCTCCGAAGTAAAAATGCTTATCTCTCGCCAGTGCCCCTACGGCAATATAGCAAAGCGTAGGAATCAGAAAATAGGCAAAAAGATGAAGAAAGTAGTCTAAAAAGACCGTGAAAAAAATGGGGCTTTGAGAAAGTATGTAACTTATGCAGAGACTCCCTTATGGAAAAAATCAGGAAGCCGAGACTATCCTTTCCGGTATTGCCGCTGGAAAGGTATAAAAGGAAGAGGGTAATGAAAATACTTCCCAGGATATAGGAAAAGTCCTTCAAACGGTCTTCCACCGGGTAAAAAAAGGCTTTTCTGGAAAGCTCTTTTCTTCGAAAAAAGAGAATCAGCAGAAACAACAGAAGGTAGAGACTACTGAAAAAAGAAGGGCTTCCCAGATTGATATAGAAAAAGAGTCACAAAGGCAAAGCAGAAGGGAAAAGGGCTTGGCAAAGGAGGCTTTTCTTTTTAAAAAGTCTTCCCAAGAGGAAGAAAAAGAGAACCCAGAAGAAAGCTTGGAAACTGCCAAAGTAGCTGACCTCTTATGGGGTCCATTTGACCGATAAGAGGAATGCTATGGATTTTCATCGGGAAGAATGGCGGTGGCCATCAGAAAAAAACCGAAGAAAGTTGCCATAAAGTGGCTGATGCCCTGTCCCAGTAGAGAGCTAAAGCTTCTTCGGCAGACCATAAAAATTTTTGATTAATCTGTCCTCCCATGCTTTTGATAAAGAAAAAGGAGACCGATGGCAAAGGGAATGATGTAATAAAAAGATACGGAAAAAGCAGCGACCAGCTTGCCGCCTCATTTCGATTTACGGAAAAATGTAAAAAGACCGCTCATCATCATTAAATCAAAGCTTCCGAGACTTCCGGGAATCATAGAGACGATACCGATGCAAATGGAGATAAAAAGAATAATGGCAAGGTGTTGGCAAGGGAAACGCTGTAGCCCAGTGTCCTTCCGCAGTAAAAGAAGAAGCAGGAAACAAAGCCCCAATCGAGGAGGAAGTTGCGATTAAAGCCAGAATCTTTTTCCTAGACAGATTTCCAAAAGTAGGACCAGTTTTTCTGGTGGAAAGAAAAAGTAAGACCGGAAGAATCAGAGAAGCCAGAAGAAGAACAAAAGCTGTAGGGTCTTAAAAACGGCATTTTTCTGAACGAAAAACAAGAGCCCGAAGGATAGCAGGCAGTAGAGGGATAGCCCGGACATAAAATAAAGGCATCACCTTGGAAATGCCCTGCATGGTTTCTTCGCCCTATATCCTCCTCCGTAAAAATAGCTGTAACGCAGTCCCACGTCTACAAAGGCCTGCAAAAGCCGATCAGGTTGTTTAAGCTGTTGATGGTCCAGCTGCTTTCTATCAGCTTCCCCAAAGAAATCTTCTTTTTCAGCTCCTTACAAAGGATAAAGTCATAGACATCATCGGAGAAACGGAAAGGATTCCGATAACAAGGAGACTTACAATTTGGAAGGGGGACAAGCCGCTTAAGATGCTTTTACCGCCTCCGGGGAAAATGGTCTTTCCCATTTTAACAAGTTCCAAAAAGCACCAAAAATAGAAATGCTTAGGAAAAGAATGCTCTTTAGAACATTCTGCCATTTTTTTGAAAAAGAAATCAGCTTATTCAATTTTTCCTCCTTACTATGGGAAACGGAGTTTCTTTACTCTATACGAACTTTTATTTTTGCTTGTATATCCGCATTGCTTGCTTGTTGCGGTAGATTATGGATGTATGTCCTGCACCATTTTTTCTATCAAGCGATTAAAGTAAGTGCTATCCTTTTTCGGGATATTGTGCCCCTGCCCTTTTCTTTCCAGAAATTTGCCTTTGGGGAAAAGCTTTGCAATATCCATACTGTGCTTTCGCTTAATCATATCCCTGTCTCCCACCAAAACCACTACGGGGTAAGGCGCCTTTCGAAAAAGCTCCTTCGGCACATCCACATTTTTCCCGTAAAAGGGGAGAAACCCTGGACTTCCGTTTAAAGGCGGGAAGGAAGAGCCCCAAAAAGCGATAGAGCCATTCTTCCAGATAACAGGCATAGCGGGGAAGGAACTTTAGACCGGAAAAAGTAATATTTCCGCTGTTTGCCAGAATCCCGGCTACTCTCTCCCCGTGGCGACCGGCGTATTCCAGAGCCAGGTTCGCGCCGTCACTGTGCCCCACCAAAAGACATTTTTCTATGGAAAGGGAGGAAAGCAGCTCCTCCAGACTATCAGCAAGGTAAGCAAAAGCTTGTGTCCCCTGCAGTTCTCCGGATTTTCCATGCCCCAAACTATCTACAAAGAGGAGCTGAAACCTTTTCTAAGAACCCTTTGCTTTTGCAAAAATAGCCGCTTTGCAGATTGTTTCCATGAAGAAAGACAATAGGGAAGCCTTTCCCAAGAATATCCACATGGATTCGTTCTCCGCTTTTACAATAAAAATTCCATTTTGAACTCCCTTAGCATAAATTACATACTTGGTTTTATAAGAATGGCACTTGGCTTAACTCGATTTATTTCTATTCTCAGTTTTTATTCGATTTACTCTTGGCTTTACTTGAGTTTCTCTCGGTTTTTACTTCGTACTTAAGGCGATAAGATTTTTATCCTTCCGTTTTCTCACCACGTCCATAATCTTTGCCGTCTCTGGCTTCGATAATAGCAACCACCTTATCCTCGAATTCCAGCGTGGCCGGTTCACCACAGATCTTGTAGGCAATATCTCGTAATTCCTCAATACTCTTTATGGGAAGCTTAACGGCTTTTTCGACCTCAAAAAGCTCCGGACGCTGGGGATTAATGGCAATGCCATAGTCAGTAACAATCACATCTACAGTTTCTCCGGGGGTGGTAACGGTGGTTACCTCATTTCGAATAGTAGGAATTCTTCCCTGTACCAAGGGCGTGATTACAATGGTGCATTTTGCACCGGCCGCCGTATCCGGATGTCCTCCTTGAGCCCCCATTAATTCTCCCTCGGAGCTCATCACCACATTGCAGTGAAAATGTACATCTGCCTCCAGTGTGCCTAAAATTACAAAGTCCAGTTTATTGACCACCGCGCCTTTTACAGAAGGGATCCGCATATTCCTTTGTGCTGATGGAAAAATGCTTCGGATGGGAAATCAGATTCTCGATAGAAGGTAAATCAAAGTCCTGGGTATCTAAAAGGCAGGAAACCAAACCCTCATCCAATAAATCGCACATGGGTTTGGACATTCCTCCGGCACCAAAGCCCATATGAATGTTTTTCTCCGCATTTTTCTCTGAAAGACAAAGAGCAGTGGCACTGGCTGCACCGCCTATACCGGTTTGAAAGGTGAAGCCCTCCTTAAAAAATAGGGGTAGCGGCAATGAACTTTGCACAGCTTTCCGCCATCATCAGTTTTCTTCTATCCGTCACGGGACGGGCGGCACCGGTAGCGATTTTTTCCGGATCTCCTATAGCATCCACCTTTAGCACATAGTCCACGTCAGTCATACTGATATCTGCCGGAAAAATTCGGAAAGGGAACAAGACAATCCGTTAAAACCACCACATACTCGGCATACTCCGCATCAATGGCGGAGTAGGAGACACACCGCAGTTGCTGTTTCCCCCTACTGCCCGGCAATTTCCGTATTCATCACAGCTCGGGGCTCCGATAAAGGCAATGTCGATTTTCGTTTCTCCCGTTTCGATGGCCCGCACTCTTCCGCCGTGGGAACGAAGAATAGCGATTCCCTGTAATTTCCCCTCACTGATGGCTTCTCCGATTTTTCCCCGAACCCCGGAGCTTTCGATATGGGTTACGGTACCGTCTTCCAGCATGGGAACCAGCTCGTCCTGTGCTTTGCTGAGGGAGCTGGCACAGATGGTAATGTTCTTAAAGCCCATATCATGAATAGCCTGCATCACCTGCATAGCCACCAAGTCTCCTTCCCGAAAAATGATGGTGAAAGCTGATGGTCATGCCGTCATGGGCGTTGCATTTTCGCAAAACCTCCTGCAAATCCTTCTCCAGTTTACTGCCCTCGCCACCGATTCGTGCTCTTATCTTTACTGCTGTCTTTTTCATAAGAATAGCCGTCAAAATGTCTGCTTCCCCGAAATACCGTTTTCCCGGTTTCCGCTAAAACCGCATCCGGAATATCTCTACCCACCGCATTAATCATTTTGCACCTCCTCCAAAACGCCGGCAGCCTTTGCCAGCGCAAGGGTTCTTTTGGCTCCGTCATAAAGGCGATGTCTATCATTTTCCCATCTACGGTAAATACGCCGATACCCTGACTTCGTTTCTCATCAATTTCCTGTACGACTTTTTCGGCAAAGGTAATTTCCTCCTCACTTGGCGTATAAACAGCATGCACAACGGGAATCTGTCTCGGGTTTATAATGGACTTTCCGTCAAAGCCCATGGTGTGAATCAGCTCCACTTCCTTCCGGAAGCCTTCCATATCCTCCAGATTGGTATAGACGGTATCAAAGCACTGTATTCCTGCGGCTCTTGCGTGAATAATCATCAGTTGTCTTGCTCCGCTGAGCTCTACGCCGCTTCCACTGATTCCGGTATGTAAATCCTTGGTATAATCTCCTGCGGATAAAGCTACCCCGAAGAGTCTCTCCGAGGCATGGCATATTTCTTCCAAATGTACCACGCCCTTTGCAGACTCGATGGCCGCCATAAGAAGGGTACTTCCGAGATCCACACCGGCTTCTTGCTCCGCCTTTGCTACTTCCGCTTCTACCAAAAAGAACATCCTCCTTGGATTCCGTTTTCGGAATACGAATGCTGTCACAACCGGCAAATACGGCGCGCGAATATCCTCCTTCAAAAGGGAGTATCGATTCCGTTAATCCGCACCACTTTTTCTGCATTTTGATAATCTACTTTTTTTAAAAGCATGAAAGAGAGTAAATCTGGCGACATCCTTTTCTCCAAGGGCAACAGCATCTTCCAGATCGAAAATCAAGGAGTCCGCCCTGTAGATATAAGGATCCTTTAAAAGATTCGGTTTCTGTGCATTCAGAAACATCATGCTTCTTCAGCAGGCGATTTTTATGATTCATAGAGCAGATCCCCCAAGGAATATTTTTCCGTTTTGTCCTGACTGCGGTATACAGCGACCTGTAATCTTGCCACAAGGATGTGGTCAAAAGGCGCCCATGTCTTCGACCTCCACGAGGGCATCCTGAATGCCCATTTTCGTAAGGCAGTGATGAACCAAGGCAACCATCCTGTCTCCGTATTCGTAGAGAACCTTGGATTTAAGCTCCACCGTTCTGCCGCCGCTCCCTTTAGAAACGGTTACCAGGCAATCACATTTTCTCCGTGGTGCCGGCACTGGTACTGCTTTTTGGATTTCCATAACGACTCCTTTCGACTCTATCATTCCCTTTTGGGATAGGCATTGTCCAAGTACTATACATCCTTTTGCGAGATTATGCTATTCTTCGCCGCATAGTATAGACCTATAAAAAGAAAGAAGGGTGTGATTTTCTTGTGAAAAATATCAGATGGAGGAAGCCTTGGAAATAAAGGGATATTTTTTTCTGTGAGCTCGTTATCCAGTTCCATCATATGAAGGAGTCTGCTGGCTGAACCGGAAGGGTGGTTGGTACCTGCTTCCCAAGCTTCTACAGTTTTTAATGGAGACGCCCATATAACTTACAAAAGTATTTTTGGGACAGGCCGGTTGAATTTCTGATTTTTTTATATCATTCGCTCCATATATTTTTAAGTGGAATAACGGTGACCTGCTGTCTTTTTAACGAGGGAGTCTCTTTTTTGCATCTTCCAGTGCTTCATTTAGTCCGGATAAAATGCTGTCGAATACTGTTTTTTTACTCATTGTGTGCCTCCTCCAAGGTCTTTTTAGTTCCAATAAGCGTAGGTCTTCATCATCAAAACCTAAGATGTCCCAATTTTTTGGAAAAACTCATTGGTCTGAATAAATGTTCTTGTCATAGCCTTGTCTCCTGATATGATACACCCTATTTAATAGGGTGTCAAAGAAAAATGGAACTGATTTTGCTAAGGAAAAAAACGAAGAATGAATTAAAATAAAAGAAGAGTATTGTGATAATGCATGAATCTATACAATATGTAACGAGAGTCTTAGATGGGGAACAGAAGATAAATAAGTGTATGGAATACAGAGGAATAATAAGATAAAATACTTGAGTAGAACTATTTTTTTAGAACCTTGTAGGATTATTTTTATGTTTTTTTGAGATTAGAGAGAATGCTGTGGGTTCAAGATTTTTTTCAAGGGATATAATAATTTGCCTACAGTATAGCACAAAAAGGAATCGGGCGAAGAGAATTTTGCAGATGATTTAGTTTGAAATTACATAGTTTTGGGAGGATAGGATGTTAGAAGGGTTAAAGAAGTTTTTTACCGGGAAAGACGAGTCTAAATCTGAAAATCAAAGGAATGGTGAGAATGAGGGCGAGCGCACCCGTTTTACTCTGATGGCGAAAGCTATGCAGCGGTAGAGGGAGATTGTTTTTCTGTAGAAGGCCAACTCTTTGGAAACGCCAAAGAAGGGAGAAGGTTTATGCTCTGCATCGTGATGGAACTATTTCTCATCTGACAGTTATAAAGATAGAAGAAAGTGATGCATTAGCGGAACAGATAGAACAAGCAGAAACACCTGAAAAAAGGATAAAACCCGAAACACCGGAAACCCAAGGGCAGAGAAGGGTAAAGCTCTTCTTCTCTCGAAAAGGGGCTCTTTCTCCGGATTGGAAATATGCCGTAATTACAGACATTCCCTATCAGATTGAAGCGAATGTAAACCAAGCGGTGGAAAATCCCTATCTTTTAGGCTTAAGTCGCGTGTTTTTTGGAAGACAAGGAGAGGGAGAGTTTCTGAATCTCTTTTTTAGAGAGCTGGTGCGAAGCCATTACCTGGTGGCGATAGAGACAGACGGAAGCCTGCCAATGGGAGAAAAGGATGGCTCTGTAACCCTAAAGGCGGGGATGAAGCTCACCATCCCTCATGTAACGATGGATCGGGGAGAATCGGCCCTTCCGGTGTTTACGGATTGGTTTGCACTAGGCGCCATGGATCAGCAAATGGGGACTATGAATCATCAGATGGAGGCAGGGTGGAAAAAGAGAAACCATGATTGCCGGTTTCCCTCAAATTGTTTCCATGCTTACTAAGGGAGAAGGATTTGTGATCAATCCCTATGGACCGCAGCTCTTCTATGTAAGCCCGGAGCTTATCCATAACCTGATGAGCTCCCCGGGATACCAAAGTGAGTTTGGGAAAGCGAAAGTACAGTCTATGGAAGTGAAGAAAGACACAGAGGTTTTACTGGGATATCCCAAGAAGAATGAAGAAGTGGAAGCCTTGCATAGGAGACTTATATCCTTTGCAAAGACTCATTCCGAGATTACAATGTTGGATATGCTTTTTAAAGTCCGACCCGGATGGCACAAAGTCTTATCTGATTATTGTGGACATGCCGGAGGAGCATTGTCATGAATGCTTTAAGGAAATCTATGAAAGCTGTCGGGATCTTTTTGCATCGGATTCCCTATATGGATTTTGTGACGCTGCAAAGAGGGGATTTTGCAAAGGGTGTAAGAACCGGAGAACCGCTTTATGAAAGAACAAGAGAATGAGAATGAATAAGGAGATTTTATTCATAAAGAAGATTGTAGATAAGTCGTGCCCTATATCCTTGGGATTTTTTGTGCTTTTATGCATAGCGATTGGCTTCTTGTTTATTACCGGAACGGGATGCAGAAGGAATACCGCTGTAGATGTAAAAGCAAAGAAAATCGTGGTCATCTTATCCGGCTCCACCGACGATATGAGCTGGAATAAAGCAAACGTTGAAGGGATAGAGGCTTGCAATCGGGAGAAGAATGTAAAAATTGAATATCTTGAGAATGTAAAAAGAAAAGGATTATGAAAGGGTATTTGTAGAATACGCGCGAAGAGATATGACTTGATTATCGGGGGCAGGCTCTCAATTTAATGACTCCATAGAAGCGGTTGCTCCAAGGTACAAAAAAACCTTCTTTTGTGTTATTAACGGCTCTATTTTCGATATGGAAAATGTGCTTTCCCTTCAAATCAATGAAAAAGAGGCGGCATATATAGCATCCATAATAGCGGGAAGAGAGACGGATACGGGTGTGTTTGCGGTGATAGGAGGGTATCCCAACCATTCTATGAAGAACATGCTGGATGTATATGAAAAGAATGCCGTGAAAATTGCAAAAGAAAGAGGCTTTAGCGAGGCTCGGAGTCTTAGGGCTTATACAAACAGTTGGGATAATGTAAGTCTGGGAAAGAAGATAAGTGAGCAGATGTTGGAGGAGGATGCGGATATCCTTTTTGTTTACGCAAATAAAGTTTGCCTCGGAGCATTAGAGGCAATTCGGGATAAAAAAGCTCGAATGATAGGCTTTGTTACGGATCAAAATGAGTTAAATCGGGATAAAGTGATTGCTTCCGTTGTATTTGATTTTCAAAAATTATACGCATGGATTTTGGAAGAATATGCCAAGTCCTCTCCGGAAAAGAGAAGAATGTACCGTATCGGGATGAATCAGGATTTCTTTCATGTGACAAAGACGGATAGGATTTCTTACGATACAAGTCTTGACTTAAAAAGAGTATTAGAAGACTTGAAGCAGGGGAAAAATACAATTGGATGAGGAATAAACATGGCACTTTGGAAAAAGAATCTCAATTGCACTGGTTTCGCTTTTTAATCTGTGTGAGCCTGTTTGTCGGGACGGCTTCTTATGGCACGGTAAAAATTGATCTTACAAAAACAAAGAAGATGATATAGAGAATGTGCTGAATCTGATTGATATGAGCGTAACGGGAGCAGCTGCTTCAATTTAATGCCATAATAGATTCTTTCAGTGGGTCCCAATCGGTGAAAGAAATCTTGCGTATCGGGGAAAAGCAATCACAAGATAAAAATTAAAGCCTACCTTCGTGATTTAAGCGCATCCTTTACTTCGGTGAGCGGTATTTATCTTTTAAATCAGGAAAAATGGACTTGTTTTTGCTCGGAAAAGAGCACTTTGCCGGGAGAGGATGATTTTACCCTTTCTTTGGAGGAAGAAAAAAAGAGTCCGGAAAAAAACAATGTATTTTGTAGGAAAAAGAAGGGGAGTCTATTTTTCTTAATTCGAAGTATAAGAGAAAAAGAACGAGTACTCGGAACGGTCATTCTGGAATTTTCACCGGATATTTTCACTAAGCTTTTTAATCAATAACTTAAGTACATTTCGCCATCAATATACCTTTATTTTGGACAAAGAGGGAAAGGTTGTCTGTTCTAATAACAGCGTGAAAACGGATTATTTGGAAACGGTTCAGAAGCGTTATGCAGCGGGAGAGCGGAGATTCAGTTTTACTTGGGATAAAAACAATATTTTGCCTGTGGCCAGCTAAATGGAGTTAGCGGTTGGAGGATTCTTTCCGTTATTGCCATGGATGATATTTTTCCGCAAATTCGAGTTTTACAGGAAAAAATATATCTCTTTGTCATTCTTGCTTTGATTATGGGGGTCATTGTCAGCCTTGTTCTTGCGTGGTCGGTAACCAAACCTTTACAACAGCTTTCCGAAGAGATGGGGAGAGTAGAATCGGGAAATCTGGACAGTAGGATAGAATCGAAAAGGAAGGATGAAGTCGGAATTCTCATTGATTCCTATAATTATATGATTGGAGAAATAAAGAGACTTGTTAATGAAGTCTACGAAGAGAAGATGGCGCAAAAGACTGCGGAAATAAAAGCTTTGCAGGCACAAATCAATCCCCATTTTCTCTATAATACGCTGGATACGGTCAATTGGATGCTTTTTGGATAGAGGAGAAGATGATATCAGCGATATTATCGTAAACCTGGCGATTTACTGAAATATTCCATTTCGGGAAGCAGTACAGAGGTCCCTTTGAAAGAAGAAATACAGTATATTCAAAAGTTATCTGGAAATACAAAAAAATGCCGAATGGAGGACCGATTGGAATATAGCATTTCCATTGCGGAGAATTGTATGGAATGCAGGTGCCCTAAACTGCTTTTTGCAACCTATTGTGGAAAATGCCATTAAGCACGGCATAGAACCCCTTGCAAGAGGTGGAAAGATTGAAATAGAAGCTTTTTAGGAAGAGAAGGATTAAACATCCTCTTGAAAGATAACGGGAAGGGAATGGAAGAAGAGGAATTGAGAAAATTCAATCCGGACAAGCCAACATCGGATTGAACAACGTGATGAAGAGGATAAAGCTATTATACGGGCCGGAATACGGAATCCGTATTCTTTCTAAAGTCAGTGAAGGAACAGAGGTGGATCTAAGGATACCGGCTTTGTTTGAGGGATTAGATTTATGAAGATTATGATAGTGGATGACGAACCGAAAATCAGGAGAGGGATGAAAACACTTCTGGAAGAACAAGACGGATTTGAAGTGATTGGAATTTATGACAATGCGATGTCTTCTCTTTCGGACCTGGATGAAAAACAGCCGAATGTTCTTATTACAGATATAAAAATGCCCTGAATACAGCGGCTTGGACCTGATTGAGAAAATTCGAGAAAAAGATAAAAATCTCTATATCATCATTTTAAGCGGATACGGCAGCTTTAAGTATGCACAGAGGGCTATACGCTCGGGAGTATACCGATATTTGACCAAGCCGACCAATCCCAGAGAGTTGATTTCCGTGCTCAGAGAAATAGAACTGAAAATAGAAGGGGTAAACAGAACTGTTTCAAAGAGTGAAGAAAAAGAATCGGTGGAAGTGGGAAACCTCTTAATCAGAAAAGCACTGGATTATATAGAGCTCCATTATGCGGAAAAAATCGGTTTAAAAACGCTCTCCGATGCACTGTATATTTCACCGAATTATTTTTTTCCGATTTATTTCGCCGGCATATGAAGGTAAAGTTCTCGGATTTTTTTGATAGAGTACAGATTAAAGAAAAGCCTGCATCCTTCTGAAAAACCGGAATATAAGGTATCGGAAATCTCCGAGATGGTGGGATTTCGGATTCGACTTATTTCAGCACAGTTTTCAAAAAACATATAATCTAACTCCTCTGGAATATAAAAACACTAAAAATTGAAAAAAACTTATAAAAAAATACTGTTTATTGTATACAATAAACCTCAAATCAGAATCAATATTCTGTAGATTTTTAATAAAATAGGTAAATAATCCTGTACGAAAAGAGATACATAAAAGATATACTCGAAGAAAGAAAAATTTAATAAAGGAGGCTAAATAATGAAAAAGAAGTCTATTGGCTTTTTGTGCAGGAGTATGTCTCTGTGGGAGCGCTGCTCTCGGCTTGCGGCGGATCGGGACAGGCAAAAAGAAAGTAAAGCAGAGGCACAAGAGAGCGTGAAAGAGGGAGATAAGAGCGATTATGCAGGGATGAAGATCGTGCTTATTCTTCCGGGAAGCATTGACGACCAGAGCTGGAATGCGAGCAATAATGCCGGTGCAAAAGCAGTGTGATAAGGAGCTGGGAACCAAGATTGAGGTAGTAGAATCCGTTCCGGTAGAAGAATTTGAACAGACCTTTACCGAATACGGAGAAAAGGGATATGACCTCGTGATGTCTGCAGGAAGCCAGTTTGACGAGGCTTGCGCAGCAGTTGCACCGCAGTATCCCAAAAACGGTTTACACCGTAATTAACGGAACAAAAAGTGATTCCGAAAATATGGTTCCGGTATTCCCTGAAGGAATATGAGGGCTCCTACATTGCGGGAATTATAGCAGGATACACTACGAAAAATGGAAATTTCGCCACTATGGGCGGTGAGTCCAATCTTGCTATGGTACACCTCTTAGACACTTATGAGGCGGCTGCGGTGGAAGTGGCAAAGAGTAGAGGTATTGCCGATGCAAAAAGCGAATCGTTCTTTCTTAAACACTTGGACAGATGTATCTATCGGAAAGGCTATGACGTCGCAGATGATTGATAATGGTGCCGATACGGTTTTTCTGCTACTCTAATGAAGCAACCTCCGGTGCAATCCAGGCTACAGCGGAAAAGAAAGCGAAATTTGTCGGTTTTGCCGCAAATAAAAAAATACGGAAAGTGACTGTGTAGTCGGTTCTGTAGATATGGCTTGGGCAAATGTATACCCTTGGATTATCAAAGGAATTAAGAGCGGAGAATTAAAAAGGTGCACAGGAAGTCGGTGTGAAAGAAGGTGTATTTGAAACCATCCTTACCGACCAGTGCTCCGATGAGTGTAAAGCAGCAGTAGAAAAAGCAAAAGAGGATATTACTGCAGGAAAGCTGGATTTAAAGCAGTATTTCTCTAATTAAGATAATATCGCGTTAAGATGAAACGAAACATGCTATAGGTTTCGGACAAGTGAAAAAAATCATTTCTACAGTTCGGTGTAAAGGGCAATGTTTTTCGGCATTGCCCTTTATCATATGATATTTCGGGGAAGCTTTTTATGGAGAAAAAAATACTGGTCGAGTTAAAACACGTTTCCAAACGATTTGCCAAAGTGCTTGCCAACGATGATGTGTCTATGGAAATAAAAAGAAGGAGAAGTTGTTGCTCTTTTGGGAGAAAAACGGCGCAGGGAAAAAAGTACCATTATGAAAAATTTTATATGGTCTTTATCATGCCACATCCGGAGAGATTTTTTTATTCATGGAGAAAAAGAGATATCAGTTCCCTAAAGAGGCCATCGCTTCCGGAATTTCCATGATTCAGCAACATTTTTCGCTAATTCCGGCACATACCGTTACAGAGAACATCATTTTAGGGCATTGTAAGGGAAAAATTGACTATAAAAGCTAAAGAAAAGGAGATTCAGGATCTTGCGGATAAATATCATTTTGCGGTAAATGCAGGAGAGTATGTTAAGAATCTTACTGTTGGGGCTCAGCAAAAAGTGGAAATCTTAAAAAGCCCTGTACTTGAATTCTAAAAATTCTCATCATGGATGAGCCGACTGCAGTTCTGACTCCGCAAGAAGCGGAAATCATATGCAATTCGTGAGAGAGTACGTTGCAAAGGGAAATTCCGTAGTCTTTTATTACTCATAAGATGAAAGAAGTTATGGAGGTATCCGATCGAATTATTGTTCTAAGAAATGGAAGAGTCAGCGGAACCATTAATGAAGAGGAAGTAAAGAGCGTTAAAGAGACGGAATTGGTCGACATGATGATTGGACATGCTTTAGAGGTCTTGAAATCGCCGGGAGGAGAAGAGGAGAATGCAAAAGTGAGATTCTCCGTTTCTCATTTGAGCATTATTCCCAAGGATGAAGTACCGATTCTATCCGATGTGAGTTTTGCAATTCGGGGAGGAGAGGTTCTGGGCTTTGCCGGCGTTTCGGGAAATGGACAACAGGAGCTATGCGAGGCGATTTACGGTGCACGGACAATCAATACGGGAAAGATTGTTTTGGACGGAGAAGATGTCACCCATTTATCCATAACGGAAAGAATTCGTAAGGGAATCGGTTATCTCGCTTCGGACAGATATAAGTACGGAATGGTCTCGGACATGAGTTTATCCGAAAATCTTATGTTGAAAGCCAGTTATCTGGAAAGATGGGTAAAGCATGGCATTATCCAATGGAAGAAAAGTAAATCAAGATACGGAAAAAGATTATTACTGATTATAAGGTGAAGGCACCGGATTATAGTGTGAATATAGGCAGTCTTTCCGGAGGGAATCAGCAGAAATTGGTAGTAGCCAGAGAAGTAGATATGGGAAGGAATCTGGTCATCTTCGATCAGCCGACGAGAGGCCTGGATTTGGGGGCAATCAATTATGTTCATAAGACCATTTTAAAGGAAAAGGAGCTTGGAAAAAAAGTATATTGTTGGTGTCTACCGAACTGTCGGAAATCTTCGCTCTTTCCGACAGAATTGCCGTTCTGTATAAAGGCCGTATTATGGGAATCTATAGGAATGGGGAAATAAGCACGGATCGAATCGGACTTTTGATGGCAGGAGTAGGGGAAAAAGGAGGCGGCAAATGGATAAGAGAGAGCAAAGAAAGAAGCTTTCTTTCACGAATACACAAAATATTTTTTTGATGTACTGTTTTGGACGACTCTGGCGATTGTATTGGGACTCGTGGCGAGTTTCATCTTTTACCGCTTCTTGGGGTAAATCCTTTTTATGCCGTTTCCGTAATGTTTTCGGAAACCTTTTCCAGCACCTTCAATATGGGAAACATCCTGATTAAAACGGCACCGCTTATCCTGACCGGACTTGCATTTGCCTTTACATACAAGGCGAATCTGTACAATATCGGTGCACAAGGCCAATTTTATGCAGGATGTATCTGTGCTTCTACAGTCTCCCTCAGTCTTGGCGGAAAAAAATGCCCGGATTTATAGTAATTTTATTCTCGCTCATTGCCGCAGTGCTGGGAGGCGCAATCATCGGATTAATCATCGGCTTTTTGAAAGCAAAGTTCAATGCGAACGAGTTTTTAATCAGTATGATGTCTACTTATGTGATTCAGTATGTGATGCAACTCCTGCTGAGAACTCTTTTACAGGAATCCAAGCACGAGTATTTAAAAACGGATTATTTGGATAAGAGTACTTGGTTACCCAAAATTTTACCGGGAACTTCAGTTTCTTTGGGAATCGTATTCTCTGTACTTACAGCCATTATCGCTTGGTATATTTTATATCGTACCTCTATGGGATATCGGATTCGTGTAACCGGCTTAAATCAGGATGCTGCAAGAATGTCCGGAATAGCACCCAGGAGGCAATATATGATTGCCTTTGCGATTAGCGGTGCTATGGCAGGCCTTGCAGGATTGGTAGAGGTAAATGGAATGCAACATATGCTTCTCACCGGTTTTTGACACACAGATCGGATCTTACGGGATAGGGATTGCTATTCTGGCTAATGCCAATCCTCTTGCGGTGATTCCGGCTGCTCTTCTCTTCGGATTTTTGCAGGTTGGGGGTACGGCTTTGGGGCATGCTTCCGATGCGCCGGCCAGCGTAATTGATTTGTTGCAAGGCTTTTGTTATGCTCTTTGTGCTGATGTCTTTCTTCTTTAGACGTAAGATAGAGCTCGATAGATTGAAAAAGAAAAAAAGTTCAGGAAGGAGGGAAGTAGCATGAATAACTTGACCAATTTGTTGACAAGAGCCTTTTTATGAGTACCCCTTAGTTCTCGGAGCTTTTAGGTGAGGTTATTGCCGAAAAGAACCGGAATGATGGTGACGGCAGTGGAAGGAATCTTTTGATCGGAGCATGGGGCGGTTTCATCGGTGCCTATATTTCAGGGAATATTTGGCTAGGGGTTTCTTATTGCGATGTTCTGCGGTTTGACGGTTGCTCGCATTATATGCATTAACAACAGTGTATATGAATCAGCACCAGATTGTTATGGGAACTGCCATTGCCATTTTGGTAAGCGGATTTTGCACTTTTTTCTACCGTGTTATTTTCGGAATTCAGACCACTCCTCTTAAGGTTTTGGTACTCCCTGAATATGGAAATCCCTGATTCTAAGTAAAATCCCGTTTTTAGGCGCGATTATTTTTTTCTCAGAATATGATTACCTACTGCACGTATATTTTGGTGCCGATTGTATTTTTTTATTATCTTTAAAACCTCTCTGGGGCTTACTCTTCGTTCCTGCGGAGAGAATCCAGAAGCAGTAGACGCGGCAGGACTGAATGTGCGGCTCGTGCGATTCGGAGCTGTGCTTGTAGCAGGATGTCTTGGCGGAATAGCGGGTGCTTATTATTCTTTATGTAATGTAGGGATGTATACTTCGGAAATTATCAGCGGAAGAGGGTGGATTGCTTTCGGAATCTGCTTTTTAGGAAACTGGAATCCCTTAGGCGCTTTAATTTTCGGTATTGTGTTCGGAATTTCCGAGGCAATCGGCATATATGTTAAGGCGCTCGGGCTCAGCACGATACCCAGTGAATTATTTAGTGCTTTTACCGTATATCCTTGTAATAATTTTAACGGTATGCAGAAAGGAACTCAGAGTTCCAAATCGATTAGGAGCAAAATATCTTAAAGAGAATTAATGCACTTCCGTGTTTCCTTAAAGAAAAGAGCGGAAAATGCAAGATCTAACATTAGGAAGTGTGTCAGTGTCTTAAAAGAAGTGTGTAGCGACTTAAAGATATGTGTGCAGGCTGCTAAAGATTTTAGAGAATAGAGTAGTTATTCATAAAGAAGGGATGTAGCCTTTACTATGTCTCCTTTTTCATTCTGAACGAGTACCGCTCACGTAGCGAGAAGTATCTCGTTACCGAACTTTGGGCCGGTATTAGGTCGGACATTGAAAAATCTTAGCTTCGCTTATTCTTAACAAGTGCCTAAGGTGAAGCCGGAGAAATCTTGTTATTAGCCGGTATTAGGTGACGACAAGAGAAGTAAAAAACCAAAAGGATATAGAATGAAATTCATAGCAAAAGTCAGAACAAAAATCGTTAAAATAATATAGGCTTAGAGATCGCTTATAAAGGAAAGTTAGAATCGGATAGCTAGAATCGGAAAGTAGGAATTGAAAAGTTAGCATCGAAGAGCTAAATATAGAATAGCTCGAAGAGAAAGGAAGAGGAAAAATGCAGGCTTTTTAAAAACGAAAAAAATATTGAAATATCATTGAAACGCTATGGGATAGAATGCCTTTATCCGCTATGGCACAGGGGCTTTTTGCTCTCTTAATCGGCACCATTTTTAAATACGATAGGGGCAACGACTTGGAGTTACCGCCTTAACCCGAGTAGTGGCTACTATCGGCGGTGTGGATTACACTGTGGGTGCTATGGCTTCCGCCATGAGCGGGCCTGCGATGGCTACGGCCATTGCCTATGCTTTTGCAAGCGCCTCCTTTGGTTCTTTTCTCTAATTACGGTGGGCTTTTGCTTCCAATGCTTTGGGAGGAGCCGGAGGACCGCTCGCCGTACTATTTGTGGCTATTCTTTCCACAGAAATCGGAAAGGCGGTTTCTAAAGAAACGAAGGTAGATATTCTGGTGACTCCTCTTGTGACGATAGGCTCCGGAATGCTGTTCTCCGCTCTTTTGGCACCGCTTATCGGTAAAGCGGCTATACAGGTAGGAAGCCTCATCATGTGGGCGACGGAACTACAACCTTTCTTTATGGGAATCCTGGTTTCGGCTCTCGTGGGTATTGCCCTCACCCTTCCGATTTCCTCTGCGGCTATTTGTGCGGCTCTTGGGCTCACCGGCCTTGCAGGAGGAGCGGCAGTGGCAGGGTGTTGTGCCCAGATGGTTGGCTTTGCAGTGATTTCTTTTCAGGAAAAATGGAGTATCCGGGCTTGTTTCTCAAGGCTTGGGAACTTCCATGTTGCAGATGGGAAACATCGTAAAAAAATCCGAGGATTTGGATTCCTGCGACCTTTGCATCCATGATTACAGGACCCTTGGCGACCTGCATTTTCCGTTTTGAAAATAATGGACCTGCGGTGACTTCCGGTATGGGTACCTGTGGACTCGTAGGCCCGATCGGTGTATATACCGGATGGCTAAAGGCGGTAGAAGAGGGTGGCAAGTCCGCTGTAACAGCGATGGACTGGATTTCCTTACTGCTTCTCTGCTTTATTCTTCCGGCTATTTTATCCTTACTTTGTTCCTCCTTTTGCCGGAAAATGGGATGGATTAAGCCCGGAGATATGAAATTGGCTTCTTAAAAAAGAACAGGTAGAAGGAGAAAGCAATGAAAACGAGAGAAGAAGCAATACAATTCGGATTGTCCTTTTCCGGATAGCTATATAGACCGTCCTTTCCGTACAGCGGATTGGGAGTTGATTCGTTTTTCGGGAAAATAAAAAGGCTTTTTCTGCTTATCTACGAAATAAATGGTTTAGTGAACCTGAATGTCAAGGTCCATCCGGAATGGCGGGATTTTTTTGGAGGAGAGTTTACCCTGCAGTGCAACCTGCATATCATCAGAATAAAGAGCATTGGAACACGATCCTTTTTAGACGGCAGTATTCCTGAGAAGGAACTTCGGAGAATGATTTCGAAAGCTACAGCCTCATTTCCGATTCCCCCACAAAAAGGATTTACGAGGCGGTGAAGAAGATCCCTAAGGGCAAGGTAGCCACCTATGCGGAGGTTGCGGAGATGGCGGGAAATAAAAAGATGTCTCGTGCCGTGGGGAATGCCTTGCATAAGAATCCGGATCCGGAGCATATCCCCTGCTTTCGGGTTGTGAATTCAAGGGAGAGCTTGCTCCTGCCTTTGCGTTCGGGGGAGAGGATGAGCAGAGAAAAACGCCTGGAAGAAGATGGGGTGGAAGTGAAGGACGGAAAAGTGGATCTAAAGAAGTTTGGCATAGGAAAAAGATAAAGTGTAAATAAAGATAGAAACGAAAACAGAGAAGTAGATGGAGTAAAGTATCCTTTTTCAGTAGAAGGAAAGATATATCGGAAATGCAGGAATCAGCACAAACTGAATATCAAGAAAATCAAATCATCCTTCATGTGGATATGGACGCATTTTATGCTTCCGTGGAGATGCGAGATAATCCTGATTTGAAAGATAAACCTTTGATTATCGGTGCAAAAACCCACGGAGCGGGGAGTGGTGGCGACTTGCAATTATGAAGCAAGACGCTACGGTGTACGTTCCGCTATGAACAGTAAAGAAGCCTTTCGGCTCTGCCCTGAAGGCTATTTTTCTGTATCCGGATTTCGAAAAGTACAAGGCGGTGTCAGAGGAGCTCCATGAAATTCTGGAAAGCTATACCAAGCAGGTAGAATATATAGCCCTCGATGAGGGTTATCTTGATTTAACGGAGGTGGCTAAAAGATTTTTTTCCGAAGCGGAAAAAAATCGGGCGAGAAATTCAAAGGAGGGTTGCGGAAGAGCTGAAGCTCACCTGCTCAGTAGGGGATTGCTTATGGGAAAAACGGCGGCAAAGACCGCCAGTGAAGAGAAGAAACCCAACGGCTCTTTTATGATTCAAAGAAGAGAAGACTATGTTGCGCTTTTACGGGACAGAGACGTTCGAGCACTTTTTCACAGTAGGGGGCAAAAACGGCGGAAAAAGCTCTATTCCTTCGGGATTTATACCGTAAAGGATTTGCAGGAAAAAGAGAAGGAAGTGCTTCGTCTTCTGGGAAATCAGGGAAAATGCTATTGGAGCTTTCCTACGGCATCGATCATCGGAAAGTGGTTCCTTATCGTCCGGAGGATACCCAAAGCATCAGTAAAGAAATGACCTTTCAGGAGGATGTGACGGACTATTCCTTTTTGGATGATGTGCTGTTTCTCTTGTCCTTCAGAGTGGAAAATCGGGCGAAGCGATACGGGCTCTATGCAAGAGGCGTTTCTTTGAAAAATCACTTTCGCAGATATGAAAAACCATTACCCGGTCTGCCCTCATTTCCGAAAAGCACCCAAAGTGCATTTTCCTTATATAAAAATGCCTCTGCCCTCTTGCGGCAGATTCCTAAAGCGAAGAGTTCGGCTAATCGGAGAAGGTTTTTATCATTTAGAGGAAAACGAAGGAAGACAGCTTAGTTTTTCCGACATTTTCACGGAAGAAAAAGAGCGGGAAGAAAGAGAGAAGGAAGAGCGATGGCAGCAACTGGAGGATCGTTACGGAAATATGTTTCAGGACAGAAAGACCACGATTCTTTCCGGAGAGCGAGTGTATGATTTGATAGAGGAGATGCGAAAGTTCGGAGGAAAAGATTGACATTTGTAACGTGGAGGTTACGATACAAGCATGATTAAATCATTTGCCCATAAAGGCTTGCAGGAATTTTTTGAGACAGGAACAAAAAAGGGAATTCAAGCAGAACACAGTGCAAAACTTGGAAGAATCTTAGATAGGTTGGATGCCAGTATATGTGCACGAGATATGGATTTACCCGGTTATAGATTGCATCAGCTTAAGGGTAATATGCAGGATTTATGGTCTGTGACGGTAAAATGGAAATTGGAGAATAACTTTTTTATTTTGAAGGGCAGGATGCCTATTTAGTGGATTATCAAGATTATCATTGATTGAAGTAAGGAGACCAACTATGAAAAGAAAACCGACACATCCGGGAACTGTATTTTTTGAGGATGTTTTGAAACCATTAAATTTATCGATTACAGAAGCTGCCGGAATGTTAGGGATTAGTAGAAAAGCTCTTTCGGAATTTGTTCATGAAAAGGTTTCTCTGAGCCCGGAAATGGCGATTCGTATTAGCAGAGCCACCGGAACTTCCGTTGAAAGCTGGATGAATATGCAGCAAAAGCTTACCATCTGGGAGGCAGAGCAGAATATTGTCAATAATGTTATTGCTTTTTCGAGTTTGCCTACGGAAAATACGATGGCGTTATAGAGGGTAAGTGTATGGGAGAAAGCAGAATTGAAAAGGCAATAGACTATATCACTAAACTTTTTCAGGGAAATGGAGATGGACACGATCTTGCCCATAGTTTGCGGGTATATCACAATGCCATGATGATTGCCGAAATGGAAGGACAGGGAGAAGAGGAAGTGATTGTGCTTTCCGCCCTCCTACATGATTGCGATGATCATAAGCTTTTTCCATACGGAAAAATAATGCCAATGCCAGATGCTTTTTGCAGCAGGAGGGACTTTCTGAAGAGCGAATTGAGGAAATATGCAGGAATATCGATTCCGTTTCTTTTAGTAAAAATAGAGGGAGAGTTCCGGAGACTATTGAGGGAAAAATCGTGCAGGATGCAGACCGTCTGGAAGCGATTGGCGCTATCGGTATTGCTCGCTGCTTTCAGTTTGGCGGAAGCCACGGTAGAAGCTTGGAGAATTCCATCGAGCATTTTTTTATGATAAGCTTTTACTGGTTTCTAAGGAATTAAATACTCCTTCAGCCAAGAAGATGGCGGAGAAAAGGGATAAGCTCATGGAGGATTTTTTGAAGGAGTGGGGAGAGGAAATGAATTAAGCTGTTTATCTCACAAGACGCTCGTAACCATTTTCGGTAACGTATACAGGACCCTGTTCATTGGCGCAGTGCTTTTCCACTTCTACTGTATTCTTTAAATCTTGCGTAGAAATCATTTTCATAATAAGAATCTCCCAAAAGTGCCTATATTCTATATCAAACTTATCCTTGGAGCAATCTCGTTACCTTTGCAATCCAATTTATCCCTGGAACAATCTCCTCTCCCTGTAGCCGTCTTGTGAACTTTATGTTAAATAATTCATAGCCATATTGAATTAAATTTATACCGATGTTACAGTGACCGAAGACACGATGGTTCATCCATCTTCACGGGGAAAAATCCTTTTCATAGAGAGCGAGGAATCTTATGAAAGCACATGAAATTTTGAACAACCCTTTTTAAATAAGGGCACGGCATTTACCATGGAGGAAAGGGAAAAAAATTAGGTCTTATCGGACTTTTTGCCACCCCATGTGCAGACTATTGAAGAACAGGCGGAAGAAACCTACGCACAGATGCAGACGAAGGGAAATAATCTGGAAAAAAAGACTCTTCTTAATGCAGATTTTCAATACCAATCGTACTCTCTTCTACTATCTGTTTTCTCAGCATCTCGCAGAATTTAACCCCATTGTTTATGACCCGACCATTGCGGAAACCATTGAACATTATAGCGATCTTTTTGTAGATCCCCAGTACGCGGCGTACTTGGATATTAATCACCCTGAGAATATTGAGAAGACCTTGAAAAATGCGGCGGGAGACAGAGAAATTCGTCTTATCGTGGTAACCGATGCGGAGGGAATCCTCGGAATCGGAGACTGGGGAACCAACGGGGTAGACATTTCTGTAGGAAAGCTGATGGTTTATACCGGTGCGGCAGGTATCGACCCTTCTTATGTACTTCCCCTTGTGATTGATGCCGGAACGAACAGAGAAGAGCTTCGTAACAATCCGCGTTACCTTGGAAATCGTCACGAGAGAGTTCGCGGAGACCGTTATTATGATTTTATTGATCAGTTCGTACAGACCGCAGAACGGCTTTTCCCGAAGCTTTTATCTTCACTGGGAGGATTTCGGAAGGGGAAATGCTGCCAATATCTTAGAGAAATATCGGAAGCAGATTCCGACCTTTAACGACGATATTCAGGGAACAGGAATCGTGACCCTGGGCGGCGTTTTTGCAGCAATGGCGATTTCCGGACAGAAGCTTACGGATCAGGTTTATCTCTGCTTTGGCGGCGGTACGGCAGGAGCCGGTATTGCCTCCAGGGTACATCGGGAAATGGTAAGGGAAGGTCTGTCCGAGGAAGAGGCTTACAAGCGCTTCTTTATGGTGGACAAGCAGGGTTTGCTTTTTGACGACATGGAGGATTTGACACCCGAGCAGAAGCCATTTGCAAAAAAAGCGTTCCGATTTCCCGAATGCAGACAAGTTGACGGATCTTGCCGAAGTGGTACGGACGGTGAAGGCGACTATTCTGGTGGGAACTTCCACAAAGGCAGGTGCTTTCACAAAAAGAAGTGGTAGAAGCAATGTGTGCGAACACAGAGCGTCCTTGTATTTTTCCTGATTTCCAACCCGACAAAGCTTGCAGAGGCCAGTGCGGAGGATTTAATTCACTGGTCTGACGGAAAGGCTTTTGTGGCAACCGGTATTCCCGCAGATGATGTGTCCTATAAAGGCGTAAACTATGTGATTGGGCAGGCCAATAATGCTTTAATCTATCCGGGACTGGGGCCTTGGTATGCTGGCGTCGGAGGCGAGTCTTCTCACCGATGAAATGATTGCGGCTGCTGCAGACTCTCTCTCCGGCATTACCGATATCACAAAGCCCGGTGCACCGGTACTTCCGCCGTTCAAGTATGTGAGCGAGGTTTCCATTAAGGTCGCGGAAGCGGTTGCAAAGAAAGCGAAGGAGCAGGGACTTGCCCGCGCAAAGGAACAGGATATGGTGAAGGCAGTGCATGACTTTAAGTGGTATCCGAAGTATCAGTAAAGGAGGGAAAAATGACTGTATTTCTCACCTCGATTCAGAGCATTATTCCCATTATTGTGATTATTGCTCTGGGCTACATTTTTACAGCTTAAAGGATGGTTCTCGGAAAGCTTCGGTCCGAACCTTTCCCGTCTGATTATGAATGTGGCCTTACCGGTATCTATCTTTGTCTCGGTCTTAAAGTATCTCACCGTGGATAAGCTCATTAGCCTTTCCGGTGGCTTGCTGTACACCTTCGGGGCTTTTGCACTGACCTATGTCTTCGGCTTTTTGGCAGTGAAAGTTTTTGGTGTGCGTGCCGGAAGACGAGGCACCATGATTAACACCTTTGTCAATGCCAACACCATTTTCATCGGATTGCCGTTAAATATAGCTCTCTTCGGAGACGATGCGCTTCCCTATTTTCTGATTTACTATATTACAAATACAATTTCTACCTGGACTTTGGGAGTCTACATCATGACTACGGACAGTGTAGGAGGAGAAAAGAAAACAAGAAACAAAGTTTGACTGGAAGAAGCTTTTTACCGGCACCCTTTGGTGGGGGTTCCTGATTGCACTGGTATTCCTCGTTTTACGGATTCCGGTACCGACCTTCGCAGGAAAATACCCTGACCTACATTGGAAACATCGTAACGCCCTTGTCTTTGATTTATATCGGTATTATCCTAGCAAAAGCAGGGCTAAAGAGTATCCACTTTGATAAGGATACCGTGGTGACGATTTTGGGACGCTTTATTCTGGCTCCGGTTATTATGTATGTTTTACTCTACTTTACCGGAAAGGGCTTACCCACAAAGGAGTTCAATACCTTCGTGATTCAGTCTGCCGCGCCGGTTCTTGCGGTTCTCCCAATCCTTGCCAGTCAGGGAGACGGAGATGTGGAGTTTTCCACCAATGTGGTAACCATCAGTACGGTGCTGTTCGTCGTTGTCGTACCTGTAGTGATGACTTTACTGGGATAAAGGAATTGAAAAATATTAAGACTTCATTTGGGGCAGTAGCTATGCCCATAAACGAAGGATAGAAAAAGGTGCTGTAAAAATCAAAATAATTTTCCCTAAACAATATAGGTCTGAACTTGGGGCACGCTCTCGCTAGCTTCGCCTGACTGAGCAGTGGTTTTGTTAACCACTGCTCACTTTGCTTCGCAAAGCAAATTCCTTCGGAAGTTGGTCTTGTACAGGTGACAACTTTTCTGATGAAAAGTTTGTCCTTACGTAACGGATACTAAGCGAAAAACTGCGTTTCTCTTGTTTTTCGCAAGTACCGACGGACTCAGACTACCCCCGCATTCAGACCTATATTGCAAAGAATCTCTTTAACATTTTGATTTTTTTACAGCACCTTTTTGTCTTACAACACCCAATTCACTTAGGAAGGTCCTAAAAATGATTTATTTCCCTTACCAGTTCATCTAAGTTTCTTCGACCATAAAGTAATGCGAAGAACATAGATTCTCATTTTCCTTTATATCAGGAAGATAGTATAAGACGAAGTTTCCCACAAGAGACTTTCTTATTTCTTTGTCAGGAAGAAATTCATTTTCCACCATTCTGCCAATTTTAGGCACAGAACAAATAGAAGCGATTACTGCCAGTAAATCTTTTAAAAAGCTTGTAGCCGCATCCGGGTTAGAAAGTTCAACGGAAATATAGGATAGAATTTCATCCCAGGTCTGCTTCTGCTTTTTGGTAAAATGATACTGATAATTAGAGGTCATATTTCTCCTTTAATTTGCGAATCGTATCGGCTCCATCTTCGGTATTTCTCTCTTTTAAATCCTTCAGCCCCTCCATAACGGCTTTTGCTTCATACATCTTTTGCATGGTTTTCTCATAATACTCAATATCCATAACCACAAGGCGTCCGTAACCATTTTTTTGGTAACATAAACAGGGCCCTGCTCTTTGACACAGTGCTTTTCCACCTCTACCGTATTTTTTTAAATCTCTCATGGGAATAATTTTTCATAGACAGTTCCTCCTAAATATGGCTATATTATAGATTGAATTTAGCCACAATTCAATCTCTCAGAACCCAAAAAGTATAGGAAAAAGAGCGGAATCTCGCTCTTTTTGCAGACTCTTTATAGGATCCTTGTCTATCCGCTTTCTAAGCTTCTTCCGTCTATGTTAAAGGGCATATGGGAATAATCCCAAAACTTCATGCCGAAGAAAAACCTCGGTGAATACGGAGCAGAGCTATTCAAAGGCTCCACCAACGAAGCATCCAAATCAGTTTATAAAAGTGAATTCCTTCGGCAAAAATAATTCCTTGTTGTTTAAGGAATTGATCGAGGCGGCAATTCCTGCAGATGGAGAAGCTCCATTTTCTACAGAGTTTTCTTCATTTTCTGCTAAAAAACTTGGATATTGGAGGTAAATTCTATTCCAAATACCTCGGGAAATCCATTCTCGATCTTCGTTTTGCAGAATCATATTTATTCGTAGCTTCATCTATATGCCTGTATGCTACTCAGTCCATAAATTCTATGAAATAGAGTAATATTCGTCAAGACATCGTACGGTTATGATGGGTGGAGTAAAGAGTTTGGCAGTTGATAAAATGCCGACCTTCTATTGCATTTTTAAAAAATAAATTTATACTTGAAAAAAGTGCGGATATAGTACATTGGTAGTACCCTCAGCTTCCCAAGCTGGTGAGGCGGGTTCGATTCCCGTTATCCGCTTATTTTTTTGTGATTTTTTTGCATGCTTTTCATAGAGGAGCATTAAGAAAGGGGCTGTAAAAATCAAAATAATTTTCTAAGCAATATAGGTCTGAACTTGGGGCACGCTCTCACTAGCTTCGCCTGACTGAGCAGTGGTTTATGTTAACCACTGCTCACTTTGCTTTCGCAAAGCAACTTCCTTTGGAAGTTGGTTTGTACCAGGACGACTTTTCTGATGAAAAGTCTGTCCCTTACGGATACTAAGCGAAAAACTGCGTTTCTCTTGTTTTTCGCAAGTACCGACGGGCTCAGACTACTCCCGCATTCAGACCTATATTGCAAAAATCCTTTATTATTTTGATTTTTACAACTCCATATTGACTAAAGCCCATTAACAAGATGCCTTCGGTTTCGCCTATGTCGTCCGTTAAGATATAAAGCCGGGCATTCCTCAAAAAGAGGAATGCCCGGCTTTGATGAGATACTTATAAAGTAAAATGACTCGAAGTTCATCCATGTTTTTCACTTGGTCAAAGAGACGATTGCTGGTCGCGGCGGATTCTTCCGCAGTAGCGGAGTTGTTTTGTACAACGGAGGAAATTTGTTCCAGACCTTGTGCGATTTCCGAAACGGAACCGGATTGCTGGGTGGAATAATTGGCAATCTCCATGATTTTACTGTTCATTTCACGGAGCTGTTCACCAGCTTCCCGAGAGAAGCCTGCCTTATCGGCCAGTTTTGTGCCTTCCTGAATCGAGCGGACTGTATTTTCAATGAGAGCTGTGGTATCTTTTGCGGCCTCCGCAGACTTCCCCGCCAGATTACGGACTTCATCGGCGACTACCGCAAAGCCTTTTCCGGATTCTCCTGCACGGGTCTGCTTCAACCGCGACATTTAATGCAAGAATATTGGTCTGGAATGCAATATCATCAATGGTTTTTAATGATGTTACTGATTTGATGTGCGGTGCCGTTAATTTCATTCATGGAAAGACTCAGGGCATTCATTTCCTCGTGCTTTCCTTAAGCTCTTCTTCCGTGATACAGGAAAGGTTGGTGGCGGTTTCCGCATTTTCCGCATTATTTTTAATCTGATCGGATACGGTAGAAACGGTTGCGGAGAGCTCTTCCAGTGAACTTGCCTGCTGTGCGGAGCCTTGTGCGAGAACCTCACTTCCTGAGAAACTTCCTGAGCGGAACTGCTTACTTGTTGAGATGCATTTTCAATACCTTTGTAATGTTGTTTTCAGCTTATCCTGAATCTGGGTAAGCGATTCCAATATTTCCGCATAGTCTCCTACATAAATTTCCTTACAGTTGCTCTCTATTCTGAAATTTCCGTCTGCCATGGCAAACAGGAGGCTGTGCATATCGCGGATAATGGTTTTCAGTGCCATACCATTTCCTTAATCGAGTTTACAGTTTGTCCCATTTCGGTATGGTCTACAGGAAGATCCAGGTGTGTACCGTTAAGTTTTCCCTCACTGAGCTTTTTGCATGGTGCATTTAATGGCAATGAGCGGTTTCATCAAATCTTTCTTTACGAAAATCATCATGATGAAAATAAATATCATGGAGGGAATCAGAAGACAGATACTGACATCCTGGACAATGGTGGAGGTCCGTATTGCCTCTTCCATAGCGAGATCGGTTCTTCCCACGATACTGTCAAAAGAAAATCTTGTATTGCTTCTGTACTTCAGCTTCTCCGTTTAGGTATTCCTGACTGTACATCAGTTTTGTCGCATTTTTCCGAATCGCCTTTTCCGGCATAATTAAAGGCCTCCGTTTTCGATATCGGCAAGATTTGCGGAAGCTGTTTCCATGGCGTGCATGGCTTTGTCTTCCGTTTCATTAATCCCGTACTGATTCATGATTTCTCTTGCTTTTTCGCGGTTTTTTTATAGACATTAATTTCATTATTGTATTTATCCAAGAAATCAGTATTTAAGGTTGACGCATAAGATCTTGCATGTCTTGTCAGATCCACACTTGCCGTGGAAAATTGCTTGGCCGCCAGTACCAGTGCATAGCGTTTGTCCGCATTTTGATCAGCCTGTCTTGAGGCAAGGATACTGAGTACTGTCGCAAATGTGGTTAGGAGTAACATCAGGATTACGCCTATTGAGTAAAAAGTTTAACTTTGTCGATTGGTTCCATTTTTCATTCTACCCCTCCTTGGGACCTATTCCTGCAAAAAGGAAAAATGCAGAAAACGGGCTCGGAATTAAATTTACGCTACCTATTTTATCGACAACTAATTCAAAAAAATTAAGAGGATTTAAAGAATGGTTATGACAAATTCTTATATGGAAATTATAAATATAAGAGCTCTTTGAGAGGGAATTTTTCATAGCAAGATATAGAGTAGAGCTTTTGTTGGATGATAAAGAAAAACTTAAGAGCGGGAAATTATATTAAAAATTACATAATAGATAAAAAGATAAGTCTGGTTTATACTCGTGAATATCAACAAATAAGCACAGACATATAAATGAATTCATTGAAATTAGGGGGCTTAGGAGAAAAAGATGGTACTGGCACGATTACGGATGAAATTGGAAACAGAGGAAAGGTTATCTATCGGCATGTCCTCTCTTTTTCATGGGCTTTTAATGGAATTAATCGAGACAGATTTAGCGGAAAAAGCTTCATAGTGGAGGACTACATTCCTATACCCAGCATTTGGAGCTTTCCAAAGAGGGGAATTATTGGGTGGTGACCGCATTTACAGAAGGTATGGTAGAAGGTATTTTAAAGAATTGCCTTCTTTCCGTACAGGAATTCACCCTAAAAAGCAGGGAATTCATGGGAGAATAGTGGAAAATTATGAGGAATTTCCCTTTCAACAGCTGACCTCCGCCTTTTATACAGAAAAAGGCGAACCTTTATATTTCCCTGCAATTTTTAAGCCCGACTTGTTTTAAGCAAAATGGAAACTATATCCATTATCCTGACTTACGGCTTTTATTCAAAAATCTCATGCATAAGTATGATGAGGCAGGCTTTGGGGAAGAGGGCGAGGATGAGGAAACTTTGAATGCCTTGGTAGAGGACGCTTTGGTAAGTCAGTATCATTTACGCAGTACGGTCTTTTTATTTGAAGGGCATAAGCTTCCTGCATTTACCGGAACACTGACTTTGAAAATGAAGGGGACACAGGCTTTATGTAATTTTGCCAGATTTTTATTTCGTTTTGGAGAATATTCCGGTGTGGGGCATAAAGACGGCTTTAGGAATGGGAGCCTTAAAAGCTTATGGAGGAAAACGACTATAAAAGAGGAAAAATGACTATAAAAGAGAAAAACGACTATAAAAGAGGAAAAATGACTATAAAAGAGAAAAACGACTATAAAAGAGGAAAAATGACTATAAAAGAGAAAAACGACTATAAAAGAGAAAAATGATTATAAAAGAGAAAAAAGCCTAAAGGAAAAATCTTAAAAGTAAAATTTCAAAGGAAAATATATAGCTGAAATCCGGAGGAAAAACAGCTATATCAAAAAAATAAAAACCAATAGAGAGGAATGAGTATGGAAAAAGCGACAAGTCCAACTAATATATGGAAGTCTCTTGCATGACATAGGAAAAAGCAGTGCAACGAGCCGGGGAGAAGGAGAAACCCTTAGTAAAAATCGGAGGAGATTTTATAGCTTCTCTTGACGGCAATTCTAGCCCGGAAGGAGATGGAAGAACTAAGGACGATGCCATTCACTGGGCGGAAGAAACAGAAATCCTGAATTGCATACGCTATCATCATGGAACCGCATTGAAGAGAGCAAAGGATTTAGCCCCGGATTCTTTAGCCTATCTAAGCTATATTGCAGATAATATGGCCTCCGCAAAGAGACAGAAGAGATAAGGAAAACGAAGGAGAAGAGCAATTCTGTTTTGATAGCTCTGTCCCTTTGGCGTCCGTATTTAAGGTCTTTAATGGTGTGAGTAAAGATAATGAGGAAGAAGGAAAATGGCATTTTGTTCGACAAATTTTAAATCCGGAGAATCCTATTGCCTATCCGGAAAACAGAGCAGCTTGTCAAAGAGAAAATGATGAAATTTTCTATACAGAAGTCACAAGAAATCTTCGAGACAACTTAAGAGGTATGGAAATTAGGGAAGAATACATTTCCTCTTTTGTCCTTACTGGAAGCAAATTTATCCTTTATTCCTTCTTCTACGGCGGTGCAGGAGCAGGCGGATATTTCTCTTTATGACCATTTAAAAGCTTACAGCGGCATTTTTCTGAGTGTTTATTCCAATACTTGGAAGAAAAGAATATTTCGATTATAAATCTTATGTATTTGAACAGGTAGAGGAGGCTTGGGATAGCCCTTCCTTTCTTTTGTATTCCATGGATGTGTCCGGAATTCAGTCCTTTATTTATACCATCAGTAGTAAAAGGCGCTTTAAAGGGCTTAAGAGCCAGAAGCTTTTATCTGGAAATTATGATGGAGCATGTGATGGATGAGCTTTTGGAACGGCTTAGTTTGTCCAGAGCATCTTTGCTGTATCAGGGGGAGGGCATGCCTACCTCCTCCTTCCCAATACGGAAAAATAAAGATAAGCTTAAAGTCCTTTAAAGAAGAACTAAACCAGTGGTTTTTGAAAAATTTGATATTTCTCTTTTTTATGGCAGACGGCTATACGGAATGTAGTGCCAATATCCTCTGTAATAAGGATGCCGGTAATACGGAGTCCCTATGCAGACACTTTATCGTAGGGTTTCAGAGGAAATTAGTAAACAAAAGCGAGCCAGATATACAGCAAAAGATATTTTAAGCTTAAATCAAGGGAAGACCTCCGGTGGAAGGGAATGTAGTATCTGCCATCGTATGGAAAATGTGGAGACCCTTCCTAATCATAGAGGAGAGGCTTGCCCCATTTGTCGAGCCTTTAGAGAGCTTTTGCAAAAAGCCCTTTTTCAGGAGAAGAAGAACAGTTTTATCATCTTGGATCAGGAAAAATTGGAAAATGCTAAAGCAAACATGAAATTAAAAAGAGCAGTATTTACCCCTGCCTTCCAACAGACTTCTTCTGGTAGAGGAAGAAAAAGAGCTAATCAAGTGGATGAAAGAAGAAGCCTATGTTCGTTCCTATATCAAAAATGAGTATAAGACGGGAAATAAGCTTAGCACCAAGCTTTGGATAGCGGACTATGCGAGTCGGAGGAATTAGATGAAGAAAGCAGGACGGTAACCTTCCAAAGCCTTGCCAAGAGTGCCAAGGGGATAGAAAGACTGTCGGTACTGAGAGCGGATGTGGATGATTTGGGAGCAAGTTTTGTAAGCGGATTCCGAAATCCGGAGCTGGGAGGGCGATTTAACACACTATCCAGAACCTCCACCCTGTCCAGACAATTATCTCTTTTCTTTAAGCTTTATCTCAAAAAAGTAATTCAAGGGGATAAAGGAAGGGAACATTCAGGATCAGAGAAAGAACTCTTCCATTTTTATAAGAAAGTTGAAGAATTTGGAAAAAATTCTAATGGTAGAGAGGAAGAGAAAAAGGAAACAAACAACTCCAAAACTTTTTTCGATGAAGGTTTTCGAAAAGAGGATAAAGAGAATCAGCCGGTACAGAAACAAGAGAAAAGAAGCATTGCAGTGGTATATTCCGGGGGAGATGATGTCTTTCTGGTGGGAGCATGGAATGATGTTATTGACGTGGCTTTGGACTTACAGGAAGCCTTCAGAGATTTACCGGAGGAAAATTACATTTTTCCGCCGGCATAGGGATTTTATTCTCCAAGCTTTCCTATTCACAGGATGGCAGTGGAAACCGGAGAATTGGAAGACAGTGCAAAGCGAGTAGAATGGACAAATCCGAAAACGCATAATTTAGAGAAAAAGAACGGAATCTGTCTTTTTGAAGAGAAAGAAAGCTATTCCTTTACGCAATTTAGAAATACAGTACTGGAAGAGAAGTATCAGAAGATTGAGCGTTTCTTCCGGAGCACTAACGATTATGGAAAGGTATTTTTGTATCGGCTCTTGGAAATGCTTAGAGAGGCTCGAGACAGGAATGGGAAAGGCTTTAATCGAGCCAAATTAGCCTACTACCTTTCCCGAATGGAGCCAAAAGATAAGGGAGAAAGTATGCAAAGCTTGTATAAAGACTTTGCGAATGCTATCTATACCTGGGCTCCCCGAGAAAAGGATAGAAATGAACTGATTCTTGCGATTTATCTTTATGTATATTTGATTAGAGAACGAGAGCAAAAAAGCTAAAGAACAAAGGATGCCGATGCTAGAAGCCGGCTAAAAGACTTAAACAAAACGCCGGAAAAAGAAATAAAAGAAAATAAGCGGAAGAAAAAGGAGAATAGATATGGATCTTTCAAGTATCAGAGGGGAAATGAAGGATATTGATTGGAAGGCGATAGATGCTAAAAAGAAAAGTGCAGAGAGCTTTTAAAACAAAAAGAATATTCAGGAGGAGGGAACAACATGGAGTATAAAAGTACCGGTGGAAATGGTGGGGGAGGATATAAGAAACCTTCCAATTTTAATGGGAATCGAGGCGGAAACTTTAATAGAAGTTCTTCTGTTTCTAGGGTAGAGGAGAAAGAAACAGTATTCTGGATTACGGAGGAGAATTACTTAGATCACGCTGAAAAAGTAATTAAAGAATTACAGGCTGAAAATGCCATGATTACCACCTCCCAAATCAGGAATATTTTGGCCAATATATCGGATATTTATAATGTAGTTCAAAGAGCGAAATACTCCGGAGATTTACCTTCGGAAGTAAGGAGCAAAATCAGAGAGATTACTATGCATTGCTACTATGCGGCAGGAAGAGAAGAGAAAGTCAAAAATTTCTTTCTTCGATCCTCTTTGTTTATGAATTTAAAGGGTATTTTAGAAGCTTCTTCAGAGACAAATAAAGAAATGCCGGAGACCTTACGGAATGCAGGTGAAAAAGAACGCTTCTTACTGCTTCATAAATATATGGAATCCTTGGTCGCATTTCAGCGTTTTTACGGAGGAAAAAGACAGTTAAAAGCTGCTTTTACCACTAGAGTGTGAAGATACAGACGGCAGATTTACATATCGATGGACTGATAAAATCAGGATAATACATCCCGTTATGGGGATAAAGGAGAATACTATGTACGGAAAGATTTTAATTGAAGGAAAGCTGGAAGTGGTTACAGGGCTTCATATTGGAGGTTCCTCCAGTTTTGCGGCTATTGGAGCGTTGGACTCTCCGGTAGTAAGAAACAGTAGAGACAATCAACCCATGATTCCCGGAAGCGACTTAAAAGGAAAGATGAGAAGTCTCTGGCAAGACAAAGAAATCAAAAATAAGCGGAAATATGGATGAAGATGAAGAGGGAATCTTAAGGCTTTTCGGTTCTGCTAAAAATGGAAATGTTCGTGTAGGCAGATTGATATTTTTCCGATTTGTTCTTGGCGGAGCAGGATAGTCTGGAAAGCCCGGTAGAGGTAAAATTTGAAAAATAGTATTAATAGACTTACCGCTGTAGCAAATCCAAGACAATTAGAAAGAGTAATTCCCGGAACGCAGTTTAACTTGAAATTACTTTATGAATTAAAGGACACAACAGACAGAGAGAAGGAGAAACACGCGGAATATTATCAAGGGACAGAGGAAGAGTGGATTCTGAAAGACTTCCAAAGCCTTATTGACGGCATGAAACTTTTAGAACTGGACTATCTTGGAGGAAGCGGAACCAGAGGATATGGCCAAGTGCAGTTTTTGCAACCTAAGTGCCGGCTTGGTTTACGGAGACGAGGCTTTTGGATAAATTTGCAAATCAATTAAACAATCAATTAATAGCATTGAGGAGGAAAATGAATCATAGCATTATACGATTTAGCTTTTCTACGCCGGTGCACTTTGGGGAAAAAGTAAGTTGAAGATGGAGAGATGTGCTTTTCTGCCGACACCCTGTTTTCAGCTCTATTTCTGGAAGCAATGAAAAAAAGGGAAAGAAAAGCTTCTTTTTAGAGTATGTTAAAGAAGAAAAGCTACTATTTACCGATGCCTTCCCTTTTTCTGTGAAGCAAGAAGGAAGCAAAGAAGGAGATACTACTTTCTCCCCAAACCTATGTGTCCGGTGAAAGGGAGAGGAAGAGGGGCAGAGAAGGAACATTCTATTCTTAAGAAAGCCTACAAAAAGTTAAAGTACCTTTCCATAGACTCGATTTCCGACTATGTAGAAGGTCAGCTAGACCCTTTGGAAGAGCTTAGAACAAAACTGGTTCTTTTTCAGTCAGAAATGGTTCGTATCTTAGAGGATGAGGATAATCTGCCTTATCGAGTGGAACAATTCCAATTTTGCTGAGGATGCGGGGCTTTACTGTATTTTCTCTACAGAAGATAAGGATGTAGAAGATTTCCTTATAGATTTACTGGAATCTCTTTCCTATGTCGGAATCGGAGGAAAAAGAGCATCCGGAAAGGGAAAAGTTCAGCATTACAGCAGGAGTCCTTGGAGAGAAAATGGCGAGAAAAATCAAATTAGCCGGAAAAGGTAAAGAAGATGATTTATCTTCCGCCAGAGTCGATTCTCCGATAAAAAGACAAAAGAAAGTAGTTATTTGCTTCTATCTTCTGCTATGGCCAAAAGCGGAGGAAGACCTGGAGAGTATCTTGGAAGACGCGTCTTATCTACTCCAAAAACGCTCGGGCTTTATTTATTCCGAAAGCTATGCGAAAGAACAAAGAAGAAAAAGACTTTTTAGCTTTCAAGTCGGTTCCTGTTTTTAGAAGCCCTTTACAGGGATGTCTTTGATGTATCGGATGGGGAAATCATCCGGTTTACCGTTATGGAAAAAGCGGTCTTTATGGAGATATGATTATGAATCCTAAGATAGAAGAAAATAAAATGACTCCCTATTTAAAACGATACAGAATGAAAAATTACGGCAATTGGGCCGATTCATGTGGGAGATGGGAAGCAATTAAAGAAAACGGAATATCTTTATGACAAACAAAGGAATAGAGTGTTTGTTTTGGACTCGATGAAAAATGTATGCCTATTTGGAAAAGGAGAAGCTACTGAATCCTTTTCAAGAATATGTTCTTGGCATGGGGAAAAATGCTAATTTATTTCCTTTTTCTTCAAAAATCAAAATATTCCCAGAGAAAGCTGGGAAAGTTGGAAAAGCTATGATTATGGCATTTCCGTACGAGAGAATACAAGCTTAAATGAAATTCATTCTTTTTGTAAAAGATGCAAATGGGAACCCCTATATTCCGGTTCCAGTATTAAAGGAATGATTCGCACGGCACTTTTAGCCTATCTTCTTGGAAATAAAATAGAGGGTAGAGACGAAGAGGGATGTTTTCCTATCGAGATATAGATGAGGGAAAAATACAATCTATACGCAGTACAGTGAAGCATGGAAGAATTGATGGGGGAAAGAGAGGCTTGCGTAACGAAGCGGGAGAACTGGAAACTTTAGCCTTTCATCAGCTGGAGTTAAAGGACAGAAATAGAATGGAGTATCAAAAGAATGCGGTATGTTCTATCTTTAGAGGACTTTTGGTACGAGATAGTCAGCCTTTATCCTTAATGGATTTGGATCTGGCTCAAAAGGTGGATTTATTTTCAGGAAATACGAGAAGAAGGGATTCTCGAGTTTCTCGAGATGGTCAGGAAAAACCAATGCTATCTCCACCTTTTAAGGAGGTATTGCGCCCGGGAACGGAGATTTATTTTGATTTAATATTAGATTCGAAGGTGTTCCCCTATTCCTTGAATACGATTTTATCCGCGCTGGATTATTTTAATGAGCAATGTTATTATTACCACTACAAAGCATTTTTCAACGCCCTACTTTTGAAAAGGGAATTGTATGGCTTGGCGGTGGTGCCGGCTACTGTACAAAAACAGTGAGCTATCCTCTTTTACAAGAGGAAGGCTTGGGTTTGGTAAGTGAAATACTGGCGAAAAATTTTAAAGACCATCATCATGATAGGGATAAAGAGCTGGGTGTTTCGCCCAGAACAACACCAATCTTCCCTCAGTTAAATCATATCTACGATCAAGGGATGGGAAGATAGAGCTAGTAGAATCAGTAGTTTTGCACCGCAGAGGCATAAAATCAAGGGTCAGAGCAGTTTACAAGCTTCGAATCCCCTGATTTTACCGGAGAAAACTTTTTGCACCGCAAAGTGCAGGTTTTCTCTATGCCCGCTAAGGTTTCCATAGGACAGGGTAGAAATAAAAAAGCTCCCCAAAGGGGACGGAAACGTATTACCACTAGACTGAGTAACGCCTTGGTTTGCATAGAAATAAAAAAAGCTCCCCAAAGGGGACGGAAACCAGAATTAGAATCAGCCTGAACATCTTCATGATTTTCATAGAAACAAAAAAAGATCCCCAAAGGGGACGGAAACAAAGCATACATTGCATTTAACTGATACTTTTTGCCTTTCATAGAAATAAAAAGATCCCCATAGGGGACGAAGTTTCTTTATAAAAAGCAACAAGAACCGCCTTTTTCTTCTTATAGAAATAAAAAGATCCCCAAAGGGACGGAAACCCCTAACATAAATGACACAATGATTAGACCGCAAAAATATAGAAATAAAAAGATCCTCATAGGGGACGGAAACTGAAGTTTTTGCTCTTTCGGCAATTAGATTGGGGATAGAAATAAAAAGATCCCCAAAGGGGACGGAAACAGTTCAGCATCGAACTCAACAGTTTGATTCTCTACATATAGAAATAAAAAGATCCCCATAGGGGACGAAGTTTCTTTTCTTGTGCTTTGCTTAATATATAAGAAAAATAGAGTTCTTAATTGTGACGTTAGAAGGAAGCAGGACGAGCATAAGTAACGTCTGTATTTCTGCAAGAAAATTTAAGAAGGAGAAAAAAATGAGCTACGTGTACATCTGTGAGCAGGGGTGCCGTAGTAGGGGTTGAAGAAAAAATCGTTTGCAAGTAAAGTACAAGGATGGTATGTGTCTTCTACCAATCATGTCCACGTGGAAAGGCAAAGACTATATGTCCCCGGAATTCTGTCCGGGCTTAAGTAAAAGATTGGTATCAGGAAAAATATCTAACCAGATGGTGATGGTAGAAGTTATAAGCGTTAAAAGGAGATGAGCTTTGGAGGAAGAGGATAGCGTCCGCATTTATTCTTAACAAGTGGCGCAGGCGAAGCCTGAGATATCTTGTTGGATGACAGAGCCATGGAGAAGTGATTCTCTTTGGGCAAAATCAAAAAAACTGGAAAAATGAAGAGGTAGTAATTCTATGAGTAAAAATACTGTTTTCTCCTGTAGGAGGGACTGATCCCTTATCTAATGACAATTATCAGGATGGTGCTATCTTACACATTGTAAGAAATTATCGTCCGGAGCGAATCGTGCTCTTTCTTTCTCAGGAAATGTTACGATTTCATAAAGAAGATAATCGCTATATCAAGTCTTTGTATTTGCTTTACAGGGGAGTTTTTGAAGCAGGAAAATCCGGAACAGTTGGAAAAGCTTACAGAGAATGCTTTACAACCTATACAAAAGCTACAATTAGAGGATGCAAGTTTAGAGCTTTATCAGATTGGAAATATGAAGGTGGAGACTATCGAGCGAGAGGGTTTATCGGAAGTCCAAGACTTTAATACATTTTACAGGGAATTTCCGAGATGGATTCACTATAGTATGAAGGAACTGGGAGAGGAAGATACCTTGCTCCTAAATGTTTCTTCCGGAACACCTGCTATGAAGGGCTGTCTTCTCAGTATGCAACTTTTACAGGATATCCATTGTAAGGTAATACAGGTTTCCACTCCTGTACGAAGAATGAATGAGCATCGCCATAGTGGCTTTGTTTTGGAGGAAGCTTGGGAGAACAATATCGATAACTTAGAAGGCTTTACCAATCGCTGTACAGAGGTTTTGGTTCCGGATTTTACCTATATGATACAGGAAAATCAAATCAAGAGACTTATCCAAGAGTATGACTATAAAGGAGCCCTTGCTTTGGCAAAAGTCTTTGCCAAAAAGAGCGGACGGAAGAGTATTTATCTTTTTAAAAAATGGCATTACAAAGAAGTCTTTTGGACATGGATTCTGTAGAAAGCTTTATAAAGCATAACAAGGGAAAATTCCAATTTCCGGTAAAGAAGGCCGGAGGAAAAGAAGCGGAGAAGTCTTGCTTGGTTTTTGAGTATTGCCTACAAAATGCAGTTAAAGCTTGCTAGGGATTTTGATGGCTTTTATACGTTCCCTTACCCCTGTGATTTGGGATTTATTTTTCAGATTATTGAGAAAGACTTAGGACTACCAATCTCCGGATCACATTGAGAATGTTTATAGTGATACAAAAAGTAAAAATATTGGAAATTGGATGTCTTACAACAGCAAACTAACGAGAATGAAAAAGATTTATACGGTGCTTCTCACAAAAATGAATTCTCAAGATTCAAATAGGAAAAATGACGGTTTATTCCCACATTTCTTAGCTTTAATTCAGGCGTATCACTCTCTGGACTTAGTGAAAAATACAGCAGGAGATCTTCGAACTGTGGAAGAAAAACCTACGTAATATAGTTGCCCATCAGATGATTCCGGTAACAGAAAAATTATTTTAGAAAAAAACCGGCTTTACGCCAAAAATCATTATGGAAAAGTTAAAGGACTTATATTCCAGAGCATATTTCCTGTACTGAAAAAAACAATGGAATTCCTATGAAATGATGAATAAAGATCTTATAAAAGTTATTTCGCAAAAAATAGATAATATTATAAATAATATAAGAAAAAGCTCTAAAGTTTAACCTGCAATTTTTGTACAGTCAGGCTTTAGAGCTCTTATTCATAACGAGTATCGTGCGCAAAGCGTGCGATATCTCGTCTAGCAAGCTTGCTCGACTAATTCATAGGTGCTCTTTCTATAGATTCTTTCTTATTATCCTGAAATTCAAATCCAAGCAAAGGAAAACTCTGTACATTGCTGAAATAAAGCGACTTACAGAGTTTTTCTCATCTGGAAGTAAAAACTTACAAATTTACAGAGGTTTTTATGCGTTGTTGTGATATAATACCGACTAAAAGAAAGTCTTATAAGGAGCTGAGATTAGTATGGAAGAACGGAATAGAATAGAGCGTCCTCAATATTTGCAGGCACTAAAGCAATATAGGGATATGCCTTTGGTGAAAATTCTGGCGGGAATTCGGCGATCAGGAAAAATCCACCATTTTGGAAATGTTAAAGATGAGCTGATTAGAAGCGGAATTTCGGAGGATCATATCATTAGCCTGCGTTATACCTCGGAAGAGCTGAAAGAGGGCATGAGCAGTAAGGAAATGTATCAGGGGATAAAGCGGTTAATGCAGGATCAAGACCGCTATTATCTTCTGCTGGATGAGGTGCAGGAAGTGACGGGCTGGGAAAAGGCGATAAACAGTCTTTTGGAGGAGGCAAACACTGACATTTATGTGACGGGCTCCAATTCCAAAGCTGATGTCCGGGAGATTTCCGACTATTTAACGGGGCGATATATTTCCATTCCGGTTTACACCCTGTCGTTTTTCCGAGTATTTACGTTTTAAGGAAGGAGACCTCCGTTCTAAAAAAGGAGCTCTTACAGGACTATATTCGTATGGGGGGCTTTCCCATCGTGGCACGCAGCAATTTTGAAGAACGCTCCGCCTATCAGATTGTGGAAGGAATCTATAACTCTGTCATTAACAGTGACATTACTAGGCGGTACAAGATTGTAAACCTGGATTTGTTTCAGCGTGTGGTTAAATTTGTGGTGGAAAAATGTAGGAAAAAACCTTTTCCGCCAATGCCATCGCCAAGTTTCTGAAAAAGCGAGGGACGTTCCCTTTCCATTGAATCCATATACAACTACTTAAGCTATCTGGAAAAAGCCTTCGTGATTTATCGTTGCCCCTGATATGATTTTACAGGGAAAGTCTGTCCTAAAAACACAGGAGAAATTTTATCTGGCGGACTCTTCCTTAAAAGTACTGCATGATGGGATTTTAACCCAAAGTCCATTGCTTCCATGCTGGAAAAACCTTGTGTACTTTGAGTTGAAAACGAAGAGGCTATGAGGTCTATATCGGAAAAAGGAGACGAAGGAGATTGATTTTGTGGCGGTTCGACGGGATGAGCGAATCTATATACAGGTTTGCCGGAATCTTCCGGAGGATTCGGACCGGGAGCTGGCGAATCTTTTGGAGCTTAAGGACCATTATCCGAAGTACGTGGTGACACTGGATGACTTGGCAGGGGGAAATGTGAATGGGGTAAAGCTTGTGCACATGGCGGATTTTCTGCTTAGTCAAGAGTACTAGGATGTCGCAGAACGTGAATGCTGAATAAAATTTCACCTTCCGGTCTTTCCGGGTTTTTAAGAATATTGTTTTTCAAAATCGCCTATGCTATAGTACTGAAAAATATTTTTTCGATACATTTGTCCGGTTAAAGAAAAAGAGGGAAATATGGCGAAAAATCATATCTGAGGGAATTACTTTCGATGATGTCTTACTGGTTCCGCATTATTCGGACATTGTCCCGAATGAAGTGGATTTAAGCACGAATTTGACGAAGACGATTCGTTTGAACATTCCTTTTATTTCTGCGGGAATGGATACCGTGACGGAGCACCAGATGGCAATCGGCATGGCAAGATGCGGAGGAATCGGCATTATCCATAAAAACATGAGTATTGCGCGACGAGGCGGAAGAAGTAGATATGGTGAAGCGTTCGGAAAATGGCGTCATTACCGACCCGTTTTTCTTGACAAAGGATCATACTCTGAAGGATGCCAATGACTTAATGGCGAAATTTAAGATTTCGGGTGTGCCAATCACGGAAGGAAAAGAAACTCATCGGCATCATTACGAACCGTGACCTCGTTTTTTTGAAGAGGACTTTACCCGCCCGATTTCGGAGTGCATGACTTCGGAGAATCTCGTTACGGCGAAAGAGGGAACGACTCTGGAGGAGGCGAGGTCGATTTTGGCTCGTGCCAAGGTGGAAAAAGCTCCCATTGTGGACGAGGAAGGGAATTTAAAGGGCTTAATTACCATAAAAGATATTGAAAAAGCAGATGAAATATCCCAACGCGGCAAAGGATAAGCAGGGAAGGCTTCTTTTGCGGTGCGGCTCTGGGTATTACCACGGATGTCTGGATCGAGCGCTGAGCTATTAAAGGCGCATGTGGACGTGCTTGTTTTGGATTCCGCCCATGGTCATTCCAAAAATGTTATTTCCTGCATTCGCTTACTAAAGGACAAAGTATCCGGATCTTCCGCTTATTGCAGGAAATGTTGCTACGAAAGAGGCTACGAAAGCGCTGATTGAAGCGGGAGCGGACTGCATTAAAATCGGTATCGGGCCCGGATCGATTTGCACCACTAAGAGTGGTTGCCGGAATTGGTGTACCGCAGATTTCCCGCGATTATGGATGCCTATTCCGTAGCCAAGGAATATGGAATTCCGATTATTGCGGACGGCGGGATTCAGTATTCCGGAGATGTAACGAAGGCACTGGCCGCCGGCGGATCCACTGTAATGATGGGCTCGGTGTTTGCCGGCTGTGATGAAGCACCCGGTGAGTTTGAGCTTTATCAGGGAAGAAAATACAAGGTTTACCGCGGTATGGGCTCTATCGGAGCCATGAAAGAAAAGAACGGCTCTTCCGACAGATATTTTCAGGCAGGCGCGAAGAAGCTGGTGCCGGAGGGTGTGGAAGGTAGAGTGGCTTATAAGGGAAAGGTAGAAGATACTATTTTCCAGTTTATCGGCGGGCTTCGCGCCGGCATGGGCTACTGCGGAGCGAAGGACATCCCGACCTTGCAGGAAACTTCCGAGTTTGTGAAGATTTCTGCCGCTTCCTTAAAAGAGTCACATCCCCATGATATTCATATTACCAAAGAAGCACCGAACTATTCTTCGGATTCTATCTAACACAAGACGAAACGCACTTTGTTATTTAATATAGAAAGCAAGCATCCGGAGTCAATACGGAAAGCAAGCATCCGGAGTTAATACGGAAAATAAGAATCTGCGAGTTAAGACGTTAAGACGAAAATCTGTTTGAAGACAGAGAATGTGAATTCATGTTTGAAGACAGAGAATGTGGATTCATGTTTGAAGACAGAGAATGTGAATTCAGCTCTTGCACCTTTCTCTTTTCTGTGGTATCGTATCTTGGCTAAAGCGGATTTTTGCTTTATGAAAACCAAGTAATCCGATTTTGGATAGACGAATGCGTATGGTTGGAAATCATGCAGAAAGAGGGAATTATGAGAGAAGGAATTCATCCAAGCTATTATCAGGCAACGGTAACCTGCAACTGCGGGAACACCTTTTGTAACCGGTTCAACAAAGCCGGAGATTCACGTGAAATCTGTTCCAAGTGCCATCCGTTCTACCGGAAACCAGAAAGCTGTAGCAGCCGCAAAAGGGTAGAATTGATAAGTTCAATAGAAGTTTGGAATGCAGTAAGAAGAAAAAAAGCAGGAGCTTTGGCTCTGCTGTTCACTACTTTTTCATAAAAAGACTTATAGTATTATTTGACTCTATAGTAACTTTGCTTTCTTAAAATGCTTGTGCGGTATC
>BNJV01002773.1_pt1 | contig 81644 bp, 124 predicted proteins | sample 8540591 | NCBI WGS metagenome assembly BNJV01 (sample SAMD00202457, study PRJDB9452) | human saliva metagenome | host: Homo sapiens | reverse complement strand
AAAATATAGTTTATTTTATGAATGGTGTCTTGCTCTATATTAGTATAAGCTATTTTCATAATTACAACAAGGAGAATAATTAAATTATGCAAAATAAATTAAGTGGTATTAGGAAATAAATACTCTCCCCGCAGGAACAGCGTAAGTTGGGAAGTGAATTAAAGTATGTAATGGAAGAGAGTTATAAACACTTAGATGTAGGTAAAATTCCTGTATTATGTAAGGTACAGGCAGTTTGTCTTAAGTGTATCCAGAGCTTTATCTTATAAAGACGATTCAATTGGCATTGGTAGAAAAGGAACTATTGACTGAACCGTATATTTTAAAGCACCTTTTTGGACTGTAGACGCTATTTTTACTGTGTTCAAGCAAAATAATGATTTCCAGTTATATTTTAGCGTTTTTCAAAATGTTGATTGGAAATCAATGGATGAATCTACAGGAGGTACCAAGTTTATCAAAAGCAGCAATTAATAAAGTTAGCATTTTAACGCAATATACTTGAACAGATGAAAAATTGGGACATATCTACACCTCGACCACCTTATCACCCTTCACCAGCGTGAGTAAAAACACTAAGGAGGTAAAGAATGAATACACTAGAAAGCATCAGCTCAAAAACCCATATTGTTTTGCGATTATTATAAGCAGTGGATTAATGTTTATAAAGAAGGGGCTATTCGTCCTGTTACAATGAGCAAATACAATATGGCATATAGATGGCTGGTTAAACTTATACCAAATCTCCCTTTAGCAGAGCTTGATAGAATTGCTTATCAAAAACTGCTAAATGACTATGCCAGTGAACACGAAAGGCAGACCACAATGGACTTTCATCATCATTTAAAATGTGCTATACTTGATGCCGTAGATGAAGGTTATATCAGCCGTGATCCTACAAGAAAAGCCGTAATTAAGGGAAAAAGTCCCCGTACTAAAAAGCCCAAATATCTTAATCAGTACGAACTGCATAAATTACTTGATGACTTAAGGCTCACTGCTGATATTAGTATGGATTGAGCTTATTCTTCTGATTGCAAAAGACTGGAATGCGTTTTTCAGAGGCATTAGCTCTTACCCCAAGTGACTTTCAATTTATCACATCAAACCCTGACAGTGTCAAAACTTGGGATTATAAAAGGGGCGGCGGTTTTCTTCCTAAAAAACAAATCTTCAATAAGAAAAATATGCCCTTAGACTGGCAAACCGTAATACGGTTTGCTGAACTACTGAGGATATTCCGGAAGACAAAGCCCATATTTGTAAATGACAAAAATATATAACTCAACAGCCAACGATATACTTGCAAGACATTGTAGAAATGCTGAAGTCCTATAATTTCAATCCACGGACTTCGTCACACCTCCTCTCTATTACTCTTTGCAGGAGTATCCATTGCAAGCGTAGCAAGAAGGCTCGGTCACTCAAATATAACCACAACTCAAAAACTTACTTACATCATACAGGAACTTGAAAGTAAGGACATTGATATTATAATGAGGTCCTTATCAAATCTTAATTCATAATAATAAATCCGCTGGTGAAGGTAAAAGCTTGCAGCATCTTTCACTGCAAGCTTCACTATAAATTTAGCTAATATACGGTCTGGCCTCAGGAATCAACTCTCGTCAAAATCCTTCAAGCTCAGAATAAAATTTGTATTTAGGAAGTGATGCTTCATTCTTCTCATATAAGCTGCATAATCAGCACTTTTCCTTCAATTTATTCTCGTTTTGCAAGCTTCCCATCCTTATAGTTATATACCTCATACCTGACAGCTTCTTCCTCAAGAAACCATTTGTCAGCGTATTTTTAATCTCCTTATCTGCTGCTTCATGACCGCATTTGATTGATAATAGCCGAAAACATCCCTATTAAGGTATTTGTCAAAATCTTTTTCCATCTCATCAACCATGCGAGAAATGAGACTGCTTAGTTTCGGAGTTGGTAGTGCAAATTCATTTATATTCTCTCGGAGTTTCCTTAAGTTTAGCATCAAAATCATCGATTCCGCTCTCTGCAGCACTCATCGAATCCACAAAGCCCTGTAAAAGCGATACTATGTATTCAAAATCACCTTAAATTTGCTATAGGCAACCAACTCATAATCATCCGATATCTCATTATCCCCTTCGTCTTTTAGCAGGTCTATCCGCATTTCAGCAACTCACATTGTTATATACTGCAGCATAATCTTCATAGTCTTCTTCAGTAAAATCATACTTCTTTAACATCTCATTATCGTATGTGAGAAAATGATTTTAAATATTGCAAAAATTATGATCAAATTCTCTAAAACAGGACTACAAACACCCTTTTCTGCCTGTCTGAGAGTCCCAGTACATCATTTGGAGTCAGAAGCAAAGTTTCCTAATAGTTTTAAGTGAGGGTCTCAAACTGCGAAAGTACTGTGTCCCAGTCTTCTGCAATCGCCTTCCCAAATCCGCCTTTGGAATATAGTACTAAAGCCTCATTTATCCTCTTTTTATATTCCTTTGGAGAGCGGAAGGTAACTATCTGTCCGTACATCTTATTTGAGTCATTGATTCTATTGGTTCTTGAAAATGCCTGAATCAGATGCTGTAGCTTCATTGGCTCCCTATCTATAAAGATAGTTGAGAGGCATAGTGCATCGAAGCTCGTAAGCAGTCTATCCACAACTATAACAAGGTCAAGCTGTTCCATTCTGTCACTATATTTCTTTTCATTTTCTAGCCAGCCTTTCATTTTAAGTTGTTATTATAAGCAGTTATCTCGACTAAACCATAACTCCTGCTGTTAAACAACTTGCTATAATCATCTAAATACCTCTTCATTGCTTCCTGATTTGTTTTGAAGCCTCTTCATTTTCTACAACCGAAAAAGTAATTGCAGTCTTAGGGAAAATCAGGAAGTGCCTTCATTACTTCTTCACTAATCTTAAGTTCATCCTCACCCTGCCTTTTATTCTCATAATAAGGTCATAATACTCTTGTGCTGAAGCTATTGAGTCTACTGTGAGCATAGCTTCATAGGTCTTTCCCTTTACAAGCTGCATGCCAAACTTAGACTTGGAGCGGTTCAGTATCACATCAAGCACTTTACGCTTATGATCTTCACTGTTGTAATAAGCAGCTTCGTCCTCAGGCCTTATGTTTTTCAGGCCCTAAATTTCTCTATATTAAATCCAAGTACAGCCTTATCGTGTATTGCCTCCTTTATAGTATAGCTATGAAGGCACTCACCATATAGTTCTTCAGTTATCTGAGGCAGGTCTCCCTTTTGCTCGTACTTATTTTCCTCAAAAATAGGAGTTCCTGTGAACCCAAACCACAATGAATTAGCAAAAATCTCTCAATCTCCCGCTTTGTTTGTGGACTTACAGCCCTATGACATTCATCCACTACAAAAAGCTATTCTTAGAATTTAATCTGATTATAGTCTTTTGAGCCGTCTTTCAGGCTATCTCTAATCATTTTTGCATTTTTGAATAGTGGTCACTATCATCTGCCTGTTGCCGTCAGTTAGTATCAGACGGTTTACATTTTTCTGTGTTGTCTACATCTATAGTATCATTTTCAGAATAAGACTTGAAAGCATCTCCTGTCTGCTTATCAAGATCTTTTCTGTCTATTAAGAACAAGGTCTTTTCTATAGACGGAATATCCATAACAGGTTCCTGGTTGCCTTGTATGAAGTCATAGTCTTTCCTGAACCGGTTGTATGCCAGATAAAGCCTGACTTACCTGTTTTTGAAGCCCTAGCATAGCCTCTATCTTATAGATCTGATATGGCCTTAGGATAAGAAGTTTCTTTCTCACATTATCTAAAACAGTATATTTAGATACCATTTCATAAGAGCCTGTGGTATCCTAAGTACAGACTTTTGTAAACTCGATATAATCACAAACAGGCTTATGTCTTCATCTACCCAGCCTGTTAGAATTCCTTATTTAACTCAGTATCTCTTGCAGCTGCAAAGATACTTTGTATCCACTGCATTACTTACTACAAACATCTGTATATTGGAGAACAGTCCTCTGAATTTACCCTCTGAAATATAGTTTTTATCTGATTAAATCCATTTATATAGGAATGAGCCTTGTTCTTAAGTTCAATATGAATCATAGGTATTCCATTTATGAGAAGGTAACATCATACCTGCTGTTTCTACCGTTCTTATCTTCTTCTGACTTGAAGACTCTGTATTGATTGATTACCTCATACACTTGAGCCTCCTGCAATATGTTCGATTATTCATAACCTTAAGATGATACCTTATCTCCCCTATGCACATATACATAGACTTTACCATTTTCCCCAACAAGCCACTGCCCTGCATCATAGAATGAGGCTTATCAGGAAGGTCATTTTCACCTTTAGCAAATTCTGAGTTCACTTAAGGGTTGGTCTCCCAGTTCAGCCTTGATTCTGCTCCAAAAATATACTTAAAATTAGCCCACAATGCCTCTTCTGTCCCTAATATCCGGGCGGTATGTCCACTGTGACTCCCCACCTGTTAAAGCTCAGCTATGAGCCTTTCTTCTAACATTGATTCCAATTCTGCCATAATATTCCCCCATCTTAACCATTAACACTATAATCTATATGCTTTCCTGTTGTTACAAGAGATCTATATCATCATAAGCATTTTCAAGCCTTTCCTGATGATATTCAAAATATCCGTCAAATATTTCTTTGGTAATACCTTTTCATCCCATTCTCTAAGTACATCTCTGTCATTCTCCCCTTTTTGCTTTAGCATATCTTTCTATGAGAAGAGGAAAAATTCCATCTCTTTTGTCATGATTTATTCACTCCTTAAATGTACTGAATTCCTAGGATTTCCTGTTATCTTCTCTACTTCCCACATGTCAAAAAATAGCTCTTGCAGAAAATTCCCACATAGCCATATCCGCATCTTCTAACATCCTATGTGTTTTCTGACATAAGAATTCTCTGGCAGCTTCCATTTCAGTCAATCCATACTTTTTCCATAATCATTTTGATTACATTCTTGTTATAACAATCTAATGAGAATGCAGATATCTTAGTCATAGCGTTATCACCTCTTTTGTATTTAAGTAGATTGATAGCTTCAGCGTTTTAAATGCATATTGGTCTTTTTAACTTCTGGGTAAGAAAACGCCTAATTGCCTCTTCTTCATCATACAATCCATCGAGATAAAGGTCAATAACCTGAGCAGTTTGGTCATCTGCCACAGGACCTGAGATTACATCCCAGTTTTCAGCAATATATTCACCTTTTTCTATTCTTTACTACAAAAATCAAAGCCAGTCCTTATTGGGAGAATCAAAAATTAAGAGTCTAATATTGTTGATATCAGCATTATCAACCTCATAAACTGTAACAAATGCCTTATCTACTCCCCCTGCCTCTTAGCTGTTCTCTTTTGCCCATTTGGCTGCCTGCTCCAAATCGCTGGTTGTATAAAAATCCTTTGCCAAAGTCTAACTCCCTTTGATTTTTCAGTAGTATAGGCTTTTTAACCTCAATACTGCTCCCCATAGTATAAAAATCATTATTTCTATCCTTTCTTAGGAAACATATTTTGCAGCATAAACTTTTTAACGAGTTTTAAGTTATCACACTTTCGTTGGTGAAGGGTGATAAGGTGGTCGAGGTGAAAAAAATATGTCCCAATTTTCATCTGTTCAGAAACATATATTGGGTGTTAAAAATGTCCCTAACTTTTTATTAATTGCTGCTTTTGATAAACTTGGTCACTCCCGTAGATTCATCCATTGATTTCCAATCAACATTCTGAAAAACACTGATAAACTTTAAATCATTATTTTGCTTTGGAATACAGGCTAAACACTAATGTCTCCTAGCATCAAGGTGCTTTTTAAAATATACGCTCTGTCAATATGTTCCTTAATCGACCAATGCAATGGTTTGTATCAAAGATATCCGATATATTTGCTGTCGATCGACTATCAGCTAAATACTATCATAACCAGCCTAGTACCATATACAGGAATTTACCTACATCTACTGTTTATAATCTCTTCCATTACTATGTACTAATTACTTCTACAACTTACGCTGTTCCCAATCATCAGTAAATCCCTTAAATCTTATTCTAAGTGTATTTGCCATCTCACACCTCCCCAAAAACCTTTATAAACTCTTCTACTGCACCTTTGATATCTTCATCACTGAAGGTTAGTTCTCCAAACATCTTCATCAGGGCTTCATTGCTTTCTTTTTGATTTCTCTATCTATATTTCTAAGATTTGTGATAGTTCCCTAATATCAATTTCTTCCTCTTCCTCACTAGTGTCTATATACCTTGGTATATTCAAATTAAAATCATTCTTTTCTATGTCTTCATACGAAGCAAGAAACTTAGCTTATCTACTGATTTTCTGTCATTATAAAGCTTTTACTACCTTTTCAATATGCTCTTCCTTCATGACATTCTGCTTCTTTTCCTTTTTCAAAAGATTCGATGCATCTACAAAGTACATCCCTGCCCTCCCTATGCTTTTTAAAGCACTATAGATACAGGTAGGTATGGAGGTATTGTAAAAACATATTAGCAGGCAAGCCTATAACTGCATATATAGAGCCATTTTTCAAGTAAAATCATTTCTTATCTCTCCCTCTGAAGCACCCCTAAAAAGGACTCCATGCGGAAGTACTATAGCCATGGTTCCACTTTGTTTTAAATGATAAAAGCCATCTTGGTAGGAATGCATAGTCAGCCTTTGACTTGGGTGCTAACTTCCCACCATAGTCCATAAATCTCTCATCCTGTTTAAAACCATCATCTGCTGACCACTTGGCAGAATACGGCGGATTCATAGTCACTACATCGAATTCTGTTTCTTCATCTGTAGGCCAGTCGGCATCCAAGGTATCACCATTTCTTAGGTGCTGGTTCTCAGGAAGAACTCTGTGGAGAAACATGTTCATCCTGGCAAGGTTGTATGTAGACGGCATTAGCTCCTGCCCGTAGTACTTGATGTAATCAGGTTCTTTAGAATAATTCTTACAGCTAAGCATAGGTGAGGCAGAACCCATACAGGGATCATATACTGTAGTCCCTTTTTATCCTCCTGTCCTGACATAGCGATTCTACACAGTATCTGTGCAGGACCGTGAGAAGTGTAGAATTCACCTGCCTTCTTACCCGTCTCAGAAGCAAACTGTCCTATAAGATACTCATAGGCATTGCCTAGCACATCTCCCTCAGCGTGTATGGGATCAGCTCCATCTAAGACCTTTACCACTCTGCTATTGTTGCACTTTGCTTCCTGATCTCCTGTGCCCAGCCTGTTTTGAATATAGGGTCTACATCTGCAAAGAGTCCATTAAACAATTCATCTGATTCCTGTATTCTGTTGAGAGGCGGACTGAAGTTTTCTCTATTAAATCTATTATTTTGGGCATCTTTTTAAGATGCTTATATATGTCATATCAGGTTCAAGGGGTATAATGCAGTGAACTTCTTAATTCAGCTAAAAATCCCCTGCATCTTCTGATTTTTCACTTCTTCGTATTGAGCCTGAGCCTCATCAAGGCTGTCAGGTGACTCATCATTCAATAAATCATAGGCTTTCGCCAAATATGTATCTGATAAATATTTATAAAAGACTAACCCCAATAAATAAGTTTTATATTCATTGGCATCCATCTTGCCTCTTAATACATCCGCTCCGCTCCAAAGTACATTAAGCAAGTCTTTGTTACTGCCATTACCCTTCCTCCTGTTTTTGTGTTTTTCCTCTATTATACCAATTTTTATTGCTGTTTTAACATGGGTTTTTAATAAATTATGATACAAGTGTCAAAAAGTATAAAGAGATTTTTTTCTTGCCCTTTGATGAGACAAAAAGCGCCAAAGTCTATGAACTCTCATAGACTTGGCAGCTTCTAATAATTACATTCTATTTATACAATCCCATGTGCAAGCATAGCATCGCAAACCTTCATAAAGCCTGCGATATTGGCTCCTGCTACATAGTCGCCTTCCTTGCCGTATGCCTTTGCTGCGGCATCAAGGTTACGGAAGATATTTACCATAATTCCCTTTAACTTAGCATCTACCTCCTCAAATGTCCAGCTAAGACGCTCTGAGTTCTGGCTCATCTCAAGGGCTGAGGTTGCTACACCACCCAGCATTGGCAGCCTTGCCAGGGAGGAAGTAAACTCCGTTTTTCTGGAGATACTCTGTAGCCTCTAAGGTAGTAGGCATGTTTGCGCCCTCGCAGACTGCAAAACAGCCATTTGCCACAAGAGCCTTAGCATCTTCAAGGTCAAGTTCATTCTGGGTTGCACAAGGAAGAGCAATATCGCACTTCACGCTCCATACACCTTTTCCCTCGTGGTACTCTGCATTAGGCCTAGCCTTAACATACTCGGTAAGTCTTGCTCTCTTAACTTCCTTTACATCCTGAAGCACTGCTACATCTATTCCATCAGGATCATATACCCAGCCTGTGGAGTCACAAGCGGTTACAGGCTTAGCACCAAGGGCTATGGCCTTCTCTATAGCATAGATAGCTACATTTCCAGAGCCTGATACTACAACTGTCTTGCCCTCAAGGCTCTTTCCATTTGCCCTAAGCATCTCATCAGTTATGTATACAAGGCCGTAGCCTGTAGCCTCTTTTCTTGCAAGAGAACCACCATAGCTAAGTCCCTTACCTGTGAGTACACCTTCATAAAGCCCTGTAATCCTCTTGTACTGGCCATACATATAGCCTATTTCCCTTGCACCTACACCGATATCTCCTGCAGGTACGTCCTCATCAGCACCAATGTACTTATAAAGCTCGGTAATAAAGCTCTTGCAGAAAGCCATTATCTCTCTGTCACTCTTTCCCTTAGGATCGAAGTCAGAACCACCCTTACCACCTCCGATTGGAAGTCCTGTAAGTGAATTCTTAAAGCACTGCTCAAAGCCTAAGAATTTGATTATACTCTGATTAACTGAAGGGTGAAGTCTTAAGCCTCCCTTGTATGGTCCTATAGCGTTATTAAACTGTACTCTAAAGCCTCTGTTTACCTGAGCCTGTCCCTTATCATCTACCCAAGGAACTCTAAAGCTGATTATTCTGTCAGGCTCTGTCATTCTCTCAAGTATAGCATCTCTCCTATACTTTTTCTTCCTCTTTTTCAATCACAGGCCTAAGAGATTCAAGTACCTCTGTAACTGCCTGTATGAATTCAGGCTCATGAGTTTTTCCTTAACCTTTACAAGTACCTCATCAACGTATGACATAATAATTCTCCCTTCTGATGTAAAATTTTGTTCTTTATTAATTGGGAATAAAATCTGCTATCAGTATAATTGTCTTAGGTTTACACTGTCAACAGTTATTTGTATATTTGTATACAATTATACAGCATACCAGCTATAACTGTAGATTATTACCACAGAGGTATTATACAACTTAGAATTTTTATTTTAACCTTTTTACATATTACATAATATATGGTATTATATAGTTGTAGCCCATAATAGAAGCCCTAAAAGAAAAAAATAAAAATCAATAGAGGAGGATTAGAAGATGGCAGAGAATACAAAAGAATTTAATCAGATAGAATATCAAAATAAATACATCAAAGAAAAATATGACAGAGTGGGGCTGACAATGCCCAAAGGAAAGAAAGAAGTAATAAAAGCAAGAGCTCTTGAGGAAGGCATTAGTATAAATGAATATATAAATGCTCTTATTGACGAGATATACAATCAAAACAGTAGGACAATAACATCCTTAATTTTTAATATTTCTCTTACTTTCTTTTTATATTCTACCACTATATTTTTCTGTTTTTCTCTGGTACAGGTATCTTTCAGACCATTCTCAAGCTTAACTTCTATATAGCCTTCCATAAAGCTTCATTGAGCCCTTCGTATAATTCCTCTAGTGAATCTCCTGTACTTTGGCAGCCATCAAGTTCCAGTATCCTGCCATAAAAATAATGCCCGCTTTCATCGTTGACTTCCTGTACCAATCTGGTATATGGCAACTTCATATAATCCTTTACATTCATTACACTATTCTCCTATTCTATTTAAAATATCTACAATATATGCCTTCTTTAATGGACTTTCCTGTTTTTATTGATGCTTGTAATTAATAGTACTATAAATGGTACTGTTAATCAACTCTAAAAAAACCCACCTCAAAATATGAGGGCGGGCCTTCTATACTTTATAAAGTTATTATGAACATAAGAAGTCCTATGATGAGAAACAGAGGTCCAAATACTATAAGAGCGGAAATTATCATCGCCAGTATATCCTTGAACTCCAGCTTTTCCCTCTCCTTAAACTCCTTAATATCTTCCTCAGTTTCTTCACCCTTCCTGTCGCCAAGAAACCCTAAGCGTGTCATAACTTCTATCAAGCTTTTTTTATGAAAAAACATTACTTCTTCTCTCCGTAAATACCGAGCTTATGATGGCAGGCAACTCTGTGACCTGGGGCAACCTCCTCAAATACAGGGGTTACATGCTTACATATCTCTGTACAGTAGCGGCATCTTGTATGGAACTTACATCCCTTTGGATGGGTTTATAGGGACTAGAATATCTCCCTCTATGAGAATAGTCTCCTTCTTGTCCTTATCTATATCAGTTGTAGGTATTGCAGAAAGCAATGCCTCAGTATATGGGTGGCTTGGATGAGCGTAAAGCTCCTCTGTATCAGCCTCCTCAACCATACTTCCAAGGTACATAACACCAACTCTGTCACTGATATACTTAATTACACTGAGGTCGTGTGAAATGAAGAGATAGGTGAGATTACTCTTCTCCTTAAGGTCAATGAGAAGATTGATAACCTGTGACTGGATAGATACATCAAGAGCAGAAACAGCCTCATCACATACTACGAACTTAGGACGGAGTGCAAGCGAACAGGGCAATACCGATACGCTGACGCTGTCCACCTGAGAACTGGTGAGGATATCTGTGGATGAAATATGGTGCAAGTCCACACTCTTCCATAACCTTAAGTATGTACTCCTGCATACTCTCATCATTTTCAGTGAAAATGTTGTGAGCAAGAAGACCCTCACCAATAATCTGACCAACTGTCATTCTCGGATTAAGCGATGAGTAAGGGTCCTGGAATATGAGCTGAAGGTCTCTTCTAAGACCTCTTATCTCATGGTCTTTAAGCTTCGCAAGGTTGATGCCGCCGTCTCTGTAAGCTTCATGCTTTGCAAAGTCAGGATCCTTGCTGATTGCCTGACGCTTCTCATCAAGAGTTTTACGAAGTTTTGCAAGCTCCTGCTCCTCTGCAGTTCTTACTTCACGTAACTTATCAATCTTATTTCTAAGAGCTTCCTTAGGCTTTTTGTCATACAGCTTCTGGAAGAGTTCCTCCTTTTCCTTTGAATCAAAGATAGCAGCTGCATGGCTGTGTTCTTTAAGAAGGAGGCCGGCTATCTCTGTAAGGTCATCAAGAACAAAGAAACCACCTATAAGTTCAACTATAGTAAGATAAGCTTCCTTAGTCTTTCTTACAGCTTCATTATATTTTTCTATTGCAGCAAAGTTCTCTTTATCAACATTAGATTCTTCGCTGTTATTTGATTTTTCTAACTGCGCAGTTGCCTCTTCATAAGCCTTCTTTGCTGCGTTCTCATCAGCTACAAGCTTTTCCCACTCCTTTTTAAGTGCAGGGATTTTCTTCAATGTCTCAGCTACATAGCTGGGTGCAAGGTCATCAATGTTCCTTCCATAGTACATAGTACGGCCTGCAGTCTGCTTATAAAGCTGTAAAGAACACGCCCGAGAGTAGACTTACCACAGCCTGACTCTCCAACGAGGCCATAGGTTTCACCTTCCCTTATATCTATGGAGATACCATCATTAGCCTTTACATAGCGCTGCTTCTCTCCAAAGTTCCTCTTGATTGGGAAATACTGTTTAAGGTCTTCTATATGAAGTAATACGTTCTTTTCGTTATTATTTTCCATTTTTTCTTGCCCCCTTTTTCGGGATAGAAACACCTTACCTGATGTCCAGGCTCAACTTCATTAAGCGCAGGCTCTTCATTCAAGCATTTCTCCGTACAATACTTACAACGTGGGGCAAACTTACATCCCTTAGGAAGGTCAAGCGGATGCGGAACTGCACCAGTATAGCCTCAAAGCCTCACACCGAAGGGTATCAAGCCTTAGTATAGAATTCATAAGTCCTTCTGTATATGGATGATTATAATCATCCATACCAAATATGGTTCTTGAAGGAGCCATCTCAACTACCTGTCCACAGTACATAACTGCAACATCATCAGCCATCTCATTGATTACTCCAAGGTCGTGGGTAATAAAGAGGATTGAAGTACCACGCTCATTCTTAAGTTCATTCATAAGCTTGAGTATCTGTGCCTGAATGGTAACATCAAGCGCAGTTGTAGGCTCATCCGCGATAAGGAGCTTTGGCTGACAGGCAAGAGCCATAGCTATCATAACTCTCTGTCTCATACCACCGGAGAGCTGATGAGGATATTGCTTTGCCACGGCCTCAGGATTAGGAATCTTTACCGCACTAAGCATCTCGACAACCTTTGCATTGGCTGCCTTTTTTTCTCATTCCCTGATGAATGATAAAAAGGCTCCGCAACCTATCTTTCTATAGTAAATATAGGGTTAAAGGCTTGTCATTGGCTCCTGGAAGATAACGGATATATCATTTCCTCTTATCTTAGACATATCCTTAATGGATACCTCTGACAAATCCTTACCATCAAATATAATCTTACCTCCGGCAATCTTACCGTTGCCGTCAAGGGGCTTAAGGATACTCATGGCAGACACACTCTTGCCACTTCCACTCTCTCCTACTACTCCCAAGGTCTTACCTGCCTGAACATGGTAGGTAACACCGTTTACAGCCTTAACTATACCCTTCTTGGTAGTAAAGAAGGTTTTTAAGTCCTGTAGTTCAAGTAAATACTTGTTTTCTTCCACCTTTTTACCTACCTTTCATTAGACTTAGGATCAATAGCATCTCTTAAACCATCACCTACAAGGTTAATACAGATACAACATACACCGAGTAAGATAGAAGGGAATACCCATCTCCACCAATAACTCTTAATAACCACTGAATTGATAGCACCGTTAAGCATATTACCCCAAGTAGGTCTTGGAAGTGCAACACCAAAGCCCAGGAATGAAAGTGAAGACTCCGTAAGCATACAGGTTGCAAAGTCAAGTGTTGCAGTAACTATAATAACTGAAATTACATTAGGAATTATATGCTTAAATACAATTGTAAGCTCTTTGATACCCATGGCTCTCGCTGCTGTAACAAATTCCTGCTCACGCTCTGCAAGCACCTGTGCTCTTACAAGTCTTGCAAGGCTTGTCCAAGAAAGCACACCAAGGATAACCATTATCATAAATATTCTGGCACTCTCAGGAGCTTACCCCCTACTATAGATGAGAGAATCATCGCAAAAGGAAGGAAAGGAATGGATGAAACCATTTCAGTAAGCCTCTGAAGCAGGAGGTCTACAGTTCCACCAAAGAAGCCTGATATACCACCTACAATTACACCAATGATTACGGAAATGATAACTGCAACCGCACCCATGGTCATCGTCATTCTACCACCGTTTACTATACGGTTAAGCAAGTCTCTTCCAAGTTCATCAGTACCTAAGAGGTATCCCTTAAGACCGAAGGTGGTTACCTTGCCATCCTTAGTAAGAACATAGTTCTGATAATATCCTGAAAATACCTGTGTTACATTTTTGATAGAAGGTGTATCTGCCTGACCAAAGTTATTCTTACCCCAGGCAATAACTGAACCATCTTCCAATACAGCTGTATAATGATAACGTCCGCCCTGAACAGAAACAATCTTAGAGCTTGTTTTAGGTACATTGTTCTCACCGTTCTTTAAGTTACCCCATACAACTACAGAGCCATCTTCTTTAAGTGCAAGTGCAGTAAATCCTGAAGTAGCTATGTCCTTCACTCCACCACTTTTTAACTCCTCAGGTATTTTAGAAACCGAAGAATCATTTGAACCCAGGTAAACTACCTCACCGGCCTTGGTTAGACCAATAAGAGCATCTGATGTGAAGGCAAGCTTAGCAAGGCTTCCCTGATATTTACGTCTGATTTTGGCATCATTTACAGAGGTATTACCAAAAAGGAAGGCGTTACCATTGTCCTTTAGAACACCTGTAATCTGGTAACCTGCTGCTATCTGAACTATTTTACCGCTGTCGTTTTTGATATCGGGATTAACCTTAGTCTGATTAAGTCTTGGGTTACCCCAGGCAACGAGCTGGTCATCATCTGTAAGTGCAACTATGTGGTCTACACCTGCCGCTACCTTTACAAACTTCTTGCCCTTTACCTCCTTAGGGAAGGTACTTAGGGTTAATGGTAGGGAGAACCTGTGTCTTACCCCACACATAAAGTCCGCCTGTCTTGCTTACACCTGCTGAGAAACTTGAGCCGATTGCTATGTCAGCAACCTTTCCCTGAAGGCCCTTAGGCACGCTCATCATATCAAGACCCGGTGCAAGGTTAATCTGTGTACTCTCCTCATATGAAAGGTCCTGTATGAAGAAAAGCGGACCTATGAGTACGAAAGCAAATATACATAGGAATACAATGAGTCCGCCCATAGAGAGCTTATTGGAAACGAAATTCTTGATAATCGTCCTTCCGGGCGACTGCATCTGCTCTTCCTTAAAAATATCTACATCTTTTTCTTCAATGCCATTTCTTGGCATGAACAGCCTCGCAAGCAAGGAGGCGCGTTTTTTTCTTATTGTTATCTGACATATTTCTCCTCCTTACTATTTTTGTTATTCTTACACGTGGATCAACTATACCATAACTAAGGTCAATAATAAGGTTACCAACCAGAGATACCACAATATAGAACATCTGAACACCCATCGCAAGATTGTAATCAAGACCGTTAAGTGCCTTAAGGTAGATACGTCCCATACCGTTAAGTGCGAATATAGACTCAGTAATAATTGAGCCTGAGAATATACCTATAAACCAGCTTATGATAAGTGTTATGATAGGAAGGAGTGCATTTCTCCAAGCGTGTGAGTAGATAACAACTCTTTCACGTAGTCCCTTCGCCCTTGCAGTTCTTATATAATCCATACGAAGCGCATCTATCATAGCGGCTCTTACATATCTTGTCATACCACCAAGGGAAGCAAGCGTAAGTACCATAGTAGGAAGTACCATATATTTAATTCTATCAAGGAAGAGCACCATAGCACTACCCTTGATATTCGGCGTGTTCATACCCGAAACCGGGAACCACCGAAGCTGCACCGCAAACACATAGATAATGATAAGTGCGAATATAAACACCGGCAAGCTATACCCTATGATAGTCAGGACTTGCACCACCGTATCGAATTTCGAGAATTTTTTCACCGCACAGTATATGCCTAACGGTATCGTTATGCCAAGCGCAAAAAACGTTACCAGGAGATTCAGAAAGATGGTATTCTTCATCGGCTCAGTTATTACATCAGTAACCGGCTTTTTATATATAATCGAATCACCGAACTGAAGAGTAACAACCGACTTAATCCACTTTCCATACCTTACCGGTGCCGGATCATCAAGTCCCATCTGCTTTCGCATGTTTTGGTATACCTTCTCAAACTGTTCCGGTTTGAGCTTGTCTCTCTGACTTGATACCTGCATCATTGCCGGATCTCCCGGGATTGCATTATACAGAGCAAAAATTAATACCGACATGGTAAAAAATACAAACACCATGTACAGCAGACGCTTTGTAATATACTTTAGCATACTTCTTACCTGCTTTCATTTAATGTTTTTCTGTGCACCGCATATAGGACGGTTCCCATCCTCAGTGCGGTAAACAGAAAGCGTACTCTAGTATACAATAATACACGCTATTTTGCAAGTATTATAATAGGAAATAAGTCCGGGAAATTTTCTTCCCGGACCTTGATTTCCTGCTATTTATCAGCATTTTTGCATAAATATACAGATTAGGAATTTTGATTTTTTTTATTCCTGTACCCAGCAATAATTAATCTGTGAGGTGATATCCCAGATAGCATCCTTAATTCCATCATAACCCTTTAACTTTTTGTTAAAGAAGTCATGGTACTCATTTGAGTATAGTGGAAGGTCAGGAAGGAGTTCATTCCATTTCTGCTGGAATTTTCACATATCTGTCTAGGTACTCTTTTTCATTAGATGGGTCAACAACATTTAAGTTCTTGGCAAGCTTTGCAAGCTCTTTATCAGATATCCTGTTTGTATTCTGTGGATTACCTATAGCATAAGAGAATTCAGGATTGTAAATAGCACTGAAGCCAACACCCATGTTGTACATGTTATAGTCATTTTTCTTTGTCTGACCATAGTTCTCTATAAGCTCGTTAAATGTAACTACGTTCTGCTTTATCTCCATACCTGCTTTCTTTACATCTTCACTGTTGGCAAGCTTGGTTGCAAGAAGGTCAGATACAGGGTTATTCTCTGATGAACACCAGTTAATGATAAGAGGCATAAGCTTACCATTATCAAGCTTCTTATAACGAAGTCCGCTCTTATATGGCTTTCCGTCCTTATCAAGTGTAAATCCTGCCTTTTCAAGCTCTGCTATAGCATTGTCAAGTGAGAAGCTGTACTGGTTAAGAGCGCCGATTTCATCTTCTCTTTCTTCAACCATCCACTGAGCAAGTCCGTAGTTACCATTAACTACTGAGCCGTGTCCGCCTGTAAATGTCTTGGCAAATTCATTTCTGTCAAGGAGATAACCTATAGCGTGACGAACCTCTACATACTGAGTAGGTCCTCTGTCACATACAAATACGAGCTTACCATAGCCGTTACGAGGATATTCTACATAGCCGTGGGTTCCCTTATCTACAAGGTCCATACCTGAGTTAATCTCAGTTCCCTCACCAAGGTGAAGAAGGATATCAACACCGCCTGTATTAAGCTCATCCATCTGGGTCTCAGGCTGTACGAACTTATAGATGATTGTGTCTATATAAGGCTTCTGTCCTTCATAGTTACCAACATAATTAGGATTCTTTACAAGAGTATAAGTATTAGATGTCTCATCATACTTCTCTTTCATATAAGGGCCCGAATAAGCTGTAAGATTCAGACGATACTTGTTTACAAATTTATCAAGGTCTTTTGCCTTGAGATCCTTTGTAAAAATAAGCACCTTTGCCGTCATCCTTTATGTCATAGCCTTCAGGAAGCCATCCCTTCATGTATGCAGGTATTGCACTAGCAAGTGCATCCTGATAGTAGTTAGGCAGGTAATCCTTTGATATAGTTACTGAAAACTCATAGTCTCCCAAAAGTCTGAAGCCCTTAAATACCTTGGTCTTACCGGCATTGTAGTCAGTAAAAGCCATCAAAATGTAACCTGAAGTATTATCTGTAGCTCCCATTTCTACTATAACGGGTGATGAGAAGAAAAGGGTTGAAAATGCATAGTCTTTAGCTGTGATAGGGTCGCCGTTACTCACTTCATCGCCTTCCTGAAGCTTATAAGTAGTGGTAATGGTTCCATCATCATTCTTGGTATCATTCTTCTCTTTGACTACATTTGGATTGACTACATATTTACCATCTTTGTCAATTTCTATTGTACTGCAGCCAAATGTCATATTGTATACAGCTAAGTCAGATGAGTTATTTGACCAGTATGGATAAATATCACCATTTGACTGTGTACCATCACCGATTATAAGCTGTCCGCCACTAACAGGTGTAGCCGCTGCTGAAGAGCTGCCTGACGCTGTACTTGACGCAGATGAAGTAGTGGTAGAGCTGGCTGTACTTGCACTTCCTGATGTAGTTGTACTCTCAGTAGAAGTAGCATTGCCGCCACAGGCCGTAAGTGAAACTGCCATTACACCTGCAAGAAGAGCACTTAATAGTTTTCTTTTTTTCATACTTAGAACCTCCCCTTTTTTTATTCATTATGCAAAAATCTTCAACCAGACACCATCGTTTGGTTATCACTCTTGTATAATGGTTTCGTTTATTATATTACCTAGGAAAGACAGTTGTCAAGTGCATACGTACAGTTATCTCATATCGTCATATCAGCTATATATATTTTTATATAACAAGTTATCACGTTAACGTGATGATAAAAATATAAGTCGGACTCCAATAGGAATCCGGTACCATATATTTTTAGATTATTCCTGAACCCAGCAATAAACAAGCTGAGAAGTGACATCCCAGATAGCATCCTTGATTCCCTCATAACCTTTTAACTTCTTATTAAAGAAATCGTAATACTGGTTAGAGTAAAGAGGAATATCAGGGAGCTGATCGTTCCATCTCTTCTGGAAGGCTACAAACTTGTCAAGATATTCATCTTCCTTAGAAGGATCTACAAGGTTGAGGTCTTTTGCAAGCTTAGCTAAAGCTCCTTATCAGAAATCTTGTTCTTATTCTGTGGACCACCTACCTTATACGCCTGCTCTGGCTCATAAAAGAACATTGTATCCTATACCAAGGTTGTACATATTGTAGTCGTTTGGCTTTGACTGCTCGTAGTTCTCGATAAGCTCATTAAATGTAACAACCGTCTGCTTAATCTCCATACCTGCTTTCTTTACATCCTCGCTGTTAGCAAGCTTGGTTGCAAGAAGGTCTGATCAGGGTTGTTCTCTGATGAACACCACTTGATGGTAAGAGGCATAAGCTGCCGTCATCAGCTTCTTATAACGAAGTCCGCTCTTATATGGTTTTCCATCCTTACCAAGGGTAAATCCAGCCTTTTCAAGCTCTGCGACAGCCTTCTCCACTGAGAAGCTGTACTGGTTAAGCTTACCAATCTCATCTTCTCTTTCCTCGACCATCCACTGAGCTGTACCATAGTAACCATTAACTACGCTGCCGTGTCCGCCAGTAAATGTCTTAGCAAATTCATTTCTGTCAAGGAGATAAGCAACGGCGACGAACACTCTGCATACTGTGTGGGACCTCTATCGCATACAAATAAGATTCTTCCGTATCCGTTACGTGGATAATCTACATAGCCATGGGTTCCCTTGTCTACAAGGTCCATACCTGAGTTAATCTCGTTTGCCTCACCCATTTTTACAAGAAGGTCAACGCTTCCTGTATTAAGCTCATCCATCTGAGTCTCAGGCTGTACGAACTTATATATAATTGTATCGATGTGTGGCTTCTGTCCTTCGTAGTTACCCTTGTAGTTAGGGTTCTTTACAAGAGTGTAAGTATTAGAAGTCTCATCATATTTTTCCTTCATATAAGGACCTGAATAAACTTTCAAATCCATACGGTATGCATTAACCTGCTTGTTAAGCTTCTTAGCATCTAAGTCCTTTGTAAAGTAAGCTCCCTTACCGTCATCCTTTATATCATATCCAGGAAGCCATCCCTTCATATAACCCGCACTTGACGCTGTAAGAGCATCCTGATAATAGTTTGGAAGGTATTCCTTATTGATGGTTACTGAGAATTCATAATCTCCTAAGAGTCTAACACCCTTAAATACCTTGGTCTTACCAGCATTAAAATCAGCAAAGCCAACTAACTTAGAGCCTTCGGTATTGTCTGAAGCTCCCATTTCTACAAGCTGTGGTGAAGAGAAGAAAAGATATCTGAATACATAATCCTTTGCAGTGATACCTTCACCATTACTCCACTTAAGGTCTTCCTGAAGCTTATATGTAGTAGTAATAGTACCATCATCATTCTTCTTATCGGTCTTTTCTTTAACTACCTGTGGATCTACTACGAACTTACCATTCTTATCTACAACTATAGTGTCATATCCTGATGTAAGTTTGTAAACATTGTAATCTGAAATGTTATTCGTCCAGTATGGATAAATATCACCGTTTGACTGTGTCTGGTCACCGATAATAAGCTGTCCACCGTCTACAGGTGTCTCTGTAGCAGATGAGGTGCTTCCTGATGCTGTGCTTGTGCTTCCTGATGCTGCACTTGCTGTGCTTCCCGATGCTGCGCTTGTGCTTCCCTCAGTCGAAGCAGAGTTACCGCCACAAGCTGTAAGTGTTACTGCCATAACACCTGCAAGAAGAGCGCTTAAAAGCTTTTTCTTTTTCATTGTCTTAATTCCTCCTTTATATTTGCAAAACAAAGGTAATTAATGACTACCCTTGTAAAACAATGCTGCATTATTATATGCTAACACAAAGACAACTGTCAAGCCCGTGTAAACATTTAGTATGTATATAATTTCATAATTATTTTGTTATATTAATTATAAATAACGATTAAGCACCAGTTTGTGGGCATTTCACTTAAAAGTGCTGGACTTTACCTTGACGGGCATAATACAATTTTAAGGTATTAGCATAAAACCTACGGTATACGGGTATTATAGATAGTAGGATGCTTATAATACCTGCATCAATCTATGATTATAAGGAGCATTGTAATGGATAATACTACAAGATTTATACCTAAGCCTTTTTGAAGTATATAGGCATTTTTAAGGGACATTTTTATCAGATATTAAATATAGCAACACATAGCGAAACGGGGGAGGAGCTGGTTATCTATCAGGCACTGTACGGTGACTTTGGTATATACGCAAGACCGCTTTCTATGTTTCTAAGCAGGGTAGACCATGAAAAATACCCCCAGGTAAAGGAAAGGTATAGGTTTACCAAGGTAGCTTTAGTAAATACTCAGGCGCAAGGCACTGTCCTTCGTACAGCTACTGCCGAAGGAAGTCCTCAAGCTTCTACCGTTTTAGGCGGGGCATTGGCATCATCTAAGGCAGATTCAGCTAATACTTCAAATACCTATACAGATGACGATTCAAAAAGAGGGCTGAGACTCTTTTTATGGAGTTTCTTGATGAGGATGACTTCAATAGAAAAAGAAATATATTAAAGGCCATATCAGGGATAGCTACTAATTCTATGATTAACAATATGGCAGCTTCTCTAGACCTCGTTGTCACAGGGGAATCCAGAGATAGAGACATCAAGATGATAGATGATTATATAAGGGCAAGAATACATTTTGATGGCGTAAGACATAGAGATTAAGCAGTTTTAGTCATACCGGTCCTTTAATTTTTCGAAAATGATCCAGCTCCCATGACGAACTGATATCAACATAGAGCCGCTTTTACTATTTAATTTTTCATTATTCACTAACTGTAAGTTTACCGTCTACTGCGTCCACCTTAAGTACGCTTCCTGCAGGAATGTCCTTCTTAATTATCTCTTTTAGCAATCAAAGGTCTCAACCTCTGACTGGATAAGTCTCTTAAGAGGTCTTGCACCGTAGTTAGGATCATAACCCTTTTTCAATGATATAATCCTTGGCTGCTTCGCTTACTTCAAGACTAAGATTCTTTCCGCTAAGTCTGTACTTCAAGTCCTTAAGCATAAGGTCAACTATCTTGCCTATATTTTCCTTCTGTAAAAGGCTTGTAGAATACAATCTCGTCAAGTCTGTTAAGGAACTCAGGCCTAAAAACTTGCTTTAAAGGTCATTTTACACTGTCGATGGCTTCTTTTGAGATTTCACCATTCTCCTGTATTCCGTCAAGTATCTGCATAGAGCCGAGGTTTGACGTAAGGATAATGATTGTGTTCTTAAAGTCAACTGTCCTTCCTGCGAGTCGGTCACGACCGTCATCAAGTACCTGTAAAAAGTACATTGAATACGTCAGGATGAGCCTTTTCTATCTCATCAAAAAGCACTACTGAATAAGGCTTTCTTCTGACTGCTTCAGTAAGCTGTCCACCCTCTTCGTAGCCAACATATCCCGGAGGCGCTCCAATCAGCCTGCTCACGGAGTATTTCTCCATGTATTCACTCATATCTATTCTTACAAGGTTCTTCTCATCATCAAAAAGTGACTGTGCAAGTGCCTTTGCCAGCTCTGTCTTACCAACACCTGTAGGTCCTAAGAAGAGGAAAGAGCCAACCGGCTTGTCAGGATCCTTGATACCAGCCCTGGAACGAAGTATTGCCTCTGATACCTTGGTTACAGCCTCGTCCTGCCCGATAACTCTCTCGTGAAGGATGCCCTCCATATTGAGAAGCTTCTCTCTCTCACCCTGCATAAGCCTCGTGATAGGGATACCTGTCCAACGTCCTACTATCCTTGATATCTCTTCCTCACCAACATGGTCACGCAGAAGGCTGTTTGAAGAATTACTGCTCTCCTCAGCAAGTTTCTCCTGCTTTTCAAGCTCTGCCTTAAGGTTAGGAAGACGTCCGTACTTAAGCTCTGCTGCCTTGTTAAGGTCGTACTCTCTCTCTGCCTTTTCAATGAGGGCATTTACCTCTCCGATTTCCTCACGAAGCTTCTGAACCTTCTCTATGGCATTCTTTTCATTCTCCCACTTTGCCTTCATTTCGTTAAACTTCTCACGAAGGTCTGCGAGTTCTTTTCTTATATCCTCAAGATGAGCCTGACTAAGCTTGTCATCCTCCTTCTTAAGTGCAGCCTCTTCTATCTCAAGCTGCATTATTTTTCTTGATATGTCATCCATCTCAGCAGGCATGGAATCCATCTCAGTCCTGATAAGTGCACAGGCCTCATCTACAAGGTCTATAGCCTTGTCAGGGAGGAACCTGTCTGAGATATATCTATGTGAAAGGGTAGCTGCGGCTATAAGGGCAGCATCCTGAATCTTAACACCGTGGAAAACCTCGTATCTCTCTTTAAGTCCTCTTAGTATAGAGATAGTGTCTGCAACTGTAGGCTCATCTACTATTACAGGCTGAAATCTTCTCTCAAGGGCTGCATCCTTTTCGATGTATTCCCTGTATTCATCAAGGGTTGTAGCACCTATACAATACAGCTCTCCTCTTGCAAGCATTGGCTTTAAGAGGTTGCCCGCATCCATAGCTCCGTCTGTCTTGCCGGCACCAACTATGGTGTGAAGCTCATCTATAAATAAGATAATCTCGCCTTCTGACTTCTTTATCTCGTTAAGTACAGCCTTGAGCCTCTCTTCGAACTCGCCCCTGTACTTTGCACCCGCCACAAGAGCACCCAAGTCAAGGGAGAATATCTTCCTGTCCTTAAGTCCCTGTGGAACGTCGCCCTTTACTATTCTAAGCGCAAGTCCTTCTGCTATAGCAGTCTTACCAACACCCGGCTCACCTATAAGCACAGGTTATTCTTTCTCTTTCTTGAGAGAATCTGAATCACATTTCTTATCTCATCATCCCCTGCCTATAACAGGGTCAAGTTTATTATTTCTAGCGAGTTCTGCAGATCCTGCCCGTACTTTTTCCAAGAACATTGTATGTATCCTCAGGGTTCTGGTTTTGTAACTCTCTGATTGCCACGATACATCCATAAGTACTTTTATAAAACTCCTTCTCTGTAATATTAAACGTCTTAAATAACTCCTAAGCTTGCTGTCAGGCTTTCTAAGGAGACCAATCATAATGTGCTCAACGGATGTGTATTCATCCTTCATCTTGATTGCCTGTGCCTCCGCTTCATTAAGGGCAGCATTTGTCTCATTGAAATATATATTTCACCACTTACATCACCTGTTACCTTAGGTAATGCATCAACTATATGTCTGGTCTCTGCTTCAAGATTAGGCAGAGACTTGCCCATCTTGGTTATAAAGCTCACCTATAAGCCCTGACTCTCCTGTGAGCAGGGCAAGTAGACGATGTGACTCTTCTATGTAGGAATTGTAGTTTTCCTTCGCCAAAGTTCTGGCAGCTTCAAGAGCCTCCACGGATTTAGCCGTAAGTTTTGATGTGTTCATATTGCCTCCTTTATACTATATTCACACCGCTTTTAAGGTAATCCTCATAAAAAGCATGAGATCATTTTTCTACTAATTCTTCATCACTTAGATGCTCGAAAATAAAAAATTTGATGCATTTATCAAGTACTTTGATGTACTCTCCTATCGCTATTACTATCTCATTTTCACTAAGCTCGTTATCGTCTGATACTCTTAGAAAGCCTCTTACATACTTTTGCATTATCAAAATCAGACGTTACTCCATCAGGATGAAACTCGCTCAGGTATCTATTCTCCATATCTATCCATCTGGTGAAGAAGTTCTCCACAGCATCTGTAAAGTTCCTGCTGCTGGTTCTAAATGAAACCTTAAGCCTTCCAACTATCTCCTTTGGTTCCCTGAAAAAGCTCTATGGTATAATTTATCATAGGGACAGTACTTATATCTTATAGGGGCTTCTTAAGGCAAACATAGAATCAGATGACCTGTCAAGTATCTGATAACAACTCTCCAGTATGCCTTCAAGCTGAGTAAATATATCCTTCATCCTCATTTCTGGAGTTGTATAATTAACATTCTCTGCAAGTATCTGGTTAATAAGATTGGAGCAGTTGGTATTCCTCTCGTAAGCCAGCCTGTCTATAGCCTCAACCACATCATCCATAAGCACCAGACTATATACACTCTTTTTCAAATCATCATCTCCTGTCTAAGCAACTCTTCGATATAAGCTCATCTTTTTCAACTTGTTTCTTATATCTGATAAAGATAATAGCACACTTTAAATAACTTGTCAAGTGTTTTATATAAATACAAATTATTTTTAATGTATGGCGAATTATGTTTTGAATCAGTATAGTACTACAAAAAGGCTGCAAAGAAATCCACTTTCTTTACAGCCTCTACTTTATTATACATCTTCCTCTGCATCATCATCCTTTTAATCGACTCCATTATGTGGTCGTGTGCATATTTTTCAGCAGCCTTTACATTTTTATTCATATGGCTTCAACTATTCTCTTATGCTCCAGGATAGAATGTTTAGCCCTCTTTTCCTCGGAAAGATTGACCTTTCTTACCTTTTTGAGCATAGTGATGGTAGTCACCAAGAGCTTTGACAATACCTTGCTGCCACAGGCATGATTAGAGTATTTTATGGAATTTATTGTCTAGTTCAACCACCTGTTCAAAATGCTCTTTTTTGGCATGAAATTCAGCTAAAAATACAGATTCTTCCATTTCTTCAAGCTGTTCCTCCGTGATATGCTCACATGCCCAAGCGGCACAAAGTCCTTCAAGGTAGGATCTTATCATAAATATATCATTTACATCTTTGTCTGAAATGCCTGTGACATAAGCCCCTTTATTGGGTATAATTGTAACCAGCCCCTCAAGTTCAAGCTGTCTTAGAGCCTCTCTGACAGGAGTCCTGCTCACACCTAACTCCTTGCCTATAACCACTTCCTTAAGTTCTTCCTTGTCTTTGTATTTTCCAAGAAGAATATCCTCTCTGAGCCTTCCAAAAACCCTACCCCTTAAAGAATGACTATCAGCCAGTTCATAAGAATTGTCCATATTGTCCATTTCAATCCGCAGCCTCCATGCATACAAAATATAATACACCTTCAATTGCAAGCAGGCTTGCACGGAAAAGCATACCTTTTACAGCGTATTAAAAAATTAATACACGTATCATTGGCATACAATCCTGCATTTTTATGTCAAGCAGTTAAATCTTCAAGCGAATAAATAATAGCTTTGGAGAGTTCAGGAAGCGTAAGCTCTACCTGATAACCTATCTTCCCTGCACTAAAGATAATTACTCTCTCTCAGCTGCGCTTTTTATCTATAAAGGTTTTGAAAGGCTTTTTCATACCTATGGGAGAACATCCACCGTGCACATAGCCCGTTAAAGGCAGAAGCTCCTTTGATTTAAGCATTTTCAATGCTTTTTCTCCCCCGCTGCCTTTGCCGCCTTTTTGAAGTCAAGCTCCTTAGCTACAGGGATGACAAAGACATAATTTGTTCCTGATTTGGAGGTCGTTACAAGGGTTTTAAATCATCGGCAGGGATTTTGTCCCAATATCTGAGCCACCTCGACACCATTGGTAGTAGGTGTATCTATATAAGAGTGGCTTGTATACTTTACCTTCTTGCTATCCAAAGCCCTCATTACATTGGTTTTTCTTCGTGTTTTGACATATATTCATCCTTTTAACAAAATACAAATAGTTAGCTGGGTTTACCTATACGAAAGCGAACTTTTGATATAGGCTAACTTTGCTAACTATCATGAGACACTTAGCTTAACTAATTTTTCGCTCCATTCAGCTTCCTTAAAACCTACGAGCGAGTCTTTCCACAAACAACTATAGGACGCTTTACAAGCATTCCATTTGTAGAAAGTAGTTTAAGCTGTTCCTCTTCACTCATTCTCTGAAGTTTGTCCTTTAATTGCATTTCCTTATAAAGCATTCCACTGGTGTTAAAGAACTTCTTAAGAGGAGACCGCTTTTCCCCACCACTCCTTTAACTCGCTAAATGATGGATTCTCCTCCACGATATGACGCTCACTGTATTTTTACTCCCTTCTCATCAAGCCATTTCTTAGCTTTGATACAGGTGGAGCATTTTGGATAGTATATGAATAACATGAGTTTTTCTCCCTTCTATTTTTAGATTCAAGTGTATTTGCCTCTCCATGATATGGAATTACTACCGCTTCATATCTTACCATCAAGTCTCAGGCAAAATTTATACTACTTAAACCGTTTCATCAAATTATATAACCATTGTACTTCTTAGTCAAATGTACAACTCTCTACCTTTTTACCCCTTTACTGCTCCCTTCATCATACCTGATACAGAAATTTCTTAAATATCAGAGAAAATAACGCTGGCGGTATGAGGGCTAGTATACCTGCAGCTGCTGTCATACCATAGTCTACAGTGTCTTTAGTTATAAACTCGGAGGTTACTATGGCTATAGGCTTTGTATTACTGTTTGACGCAAGAATAAGAGGGATTTGAAACTGACTCCAGGTGCTTAAAAATATAATAAGCACTGCAGATGCTATGATTGGATAAGATGTCGGGATTATCACCCATATAAAAGGTACCCATCTTGCTGCATCCGTCAACCTTTGCTGCTTCATCCAAAATCCTTTGGTATGCTGGCAAAAATAATTTGAAATCAGCCATACTATTACAGGAAGATAAGAGGTCACATACACTAGACTAAGCGTATATACATTGTTTAAGAGTTTAATCTGCATAAACATTTTTATAGATGGGTATTATCGTCGCCATTACAGGTATTGCCATTGTTACAAAGCAAACTGTTTTTAACAATATCCTTACCGATAAACTTGAAACGGCCTAGTGCAAAGGCAGACAGTAAAAGCTATTGGAATACAAATGATTACGATTACCGAGCTTGCGTAGGCAGAGTTTTTATTCCTGACAGCAAAGGGTTCCCTGACGAGCAACATCAAATAAAGTCTTGTAGTTCTTAAGGGTAGTTTCTTCAGGCAAAAAAGAGACTCTTTCCCAGCACCAATGAGATCAGGGCGTAACCGAGATAATAAATGTCCATACTAAACGGACCGGCATAAAATACCAAAAACAATCAGAGCCAGACTGTACAGGATTTTATTAATTATTTTTCACTAGAATTCCACCTCCTATTAAGGCTTTTTATATATACAAAGCCCAGAATTCCTGCAAACAACATAATTATGTAAGTATATGCACTTCCTTTCAAATTCCAAGAAGTTAAATGTGATCAAATAGCTTTCTATTAGCATACTCTTACCCTCATCTGAATACCCGCTGAGAGCCACTATTTCATCAAATACGTTAATTTGCACTTATCGAGGTCTGAGTTATACCAACGAGCGAGGAAAGGCAGCATTAGAGGTGTTATTATCTTCTTAAACACCATAAAATGACCTGCACCATCTATTTTTGGCAGCTTCTATTAGATTGTCTGATATAGACTGTCTGCCCGCAAGGCAGATAAAGAGTCATAAACGGAATGAGTCTGTATGAAACAACTATAGAAACAATGAATAACAAGCTGTTACGATTGTCAAACCAACTGATAGGCGTAGCTTATCAAATGTAAATTAAGTAGAAGTTTATTTAAAAGCCATAACCTGAATAAAATACAAACTTCCACAAGAGAGGCATTGACAAAAGGCGGAATAGCCCAGGTACTATAGCTACTAGCGAGTAAAAAACTCCTGAAAAATCGTACCTTAATGTTTGGAATAATGCCACCAGAATGGATACTAATGGTAGTAAATATCACAACTGCGACAAGTATGAAATAAGGTATTTTTACACTCTGCCAAAATGATTCTGAACTAAGTATATTGATATAGTTCTTAAAGCCCTATAGACCTGATGTCATTTGGCTTACTTAGCTTCCATTTTTCAGACTGTAAGAAAAATGTCGCTGCAATAGGATAGATTACAAGCACAACATAATTATAATCATTGGTGCTAAGAGGTGTAAAGCAAATTTTTCTCTTTTCATTTAATCCTCTTTCAAAAAAGGCGGGTGATATGACACCGCCCATAATAAACTATTTATTTTTCTTCAATAAGTTCCTTAATCTTTTTATCCATCTGTGTAAATGCCTCGTCTACACTAAGATTTCCAAGTGCCATACCATTTACGGCATTGTATATGCATTGCTCATCTCATTATAGTACACTGAACACCATTAGGGAACGGCGATGCAATAAGCTTAGCCTGTTCAATCATTGCACCTGCATTGGTTATTTTACCTTCATTTACAAGCTTTTCAAGAACTGAGTTCCTGGTAGGAAGATTGCCAAGTTCTTCGTTTAACTTTTCCTGAAGCTCAGCTGATGTGTACCAGTCTATAAACTTTCTTGCAGCTTCCTTATTCTTTGAGAACTTAGTTATTCCAAGTGCCTCAGGTAGCGCCATAGTATGCTTTGCATTTCCTGTTTTACCAGGCATTAAAATTGATGTAACCTCTCCTACAACTGCTCTTTTTCCAGGGGTTCTGAACATTTGAGATATAGGATGTAGGACCTGTTAAGAAGCTTGCAGTTCCATCTGTAAGCCTTGCATAGGTCTTCTTGCCGTCAGTAGTCTTGTCTGCAGGATCAATAAGGTCTTCTTTTATAAGCTTGTTATAAAAATTGAGTGCATCCTTAACGAGGCCTCATTCAGAGTACCATCCTCATTAAATACTATGTCATTCATAGTGTAAGCAGTCCAGATAAGCCCTGTACTTGCCTTTTCTTCCGCTGTAAGCACCAATGGATAAGGATGCTCTACTATTCCTGCTTTCTTGATAGCTTTGACGTCATTATATACCTCATCATAGGTCTTTGGAGCGGATTTTATTCCTGCTTTTTCAAAGTGTTTCGTGTTATAATAAGCGATTCGATAGTCATTTGAGTAAAGGCATAGCAAGTACCTTGTCACCCTAAAGAAAATGTTGATATTGTCAGCATATCCGCCTTCAGATGCATCATCGACTCAAGCGCTCCGAGCCAGTCAGCTGCGCCAAATTCTCTACCCAAGACCAGTCTGCTTCAACAACATCAGCACTTGCTTCTCCACCGCTTGCTGCAATAGATATCTTATCTCTTATTGCATCCCAGTCAACCTTGTTGATGTTTTACTATTATTCCTGTGCTATCAGTGAACTCCTTTAACAAACTGTCTGATGGAACGGCCATTCAGGCACCATAACATTAAGTGGCTCAGCTGTTGCTGTTTGAGGGTATTGGAGGTACTCTGGCTCTTTACGCAGAGCCTTCGCACTTGACGCCTGAGTGCCAGCCTCCTAGCTGTAGAAGTGCTTTTTACACTTGAAGTGGTCTTTACCACTACCACAGGCACAAAGTACCAAAGCTGACAAAACTGCGATTCCTGTTGTTCTTAGAAATTTCTTTTTCATTTTCCTTCTCCTTGATATGATTTTTAATATCCACCAATTAAACATTTTTCTTATTAATTGAGTGAAACCTTAATTATATCAAAAGTAATTTCTATTTCAGTATTTTATAGTGACTTGATATTGTGTTTTGGTATAAATCTAATTATTTATGGTTTTTATCTATCAGCAAGTATTTTCTCCCACCATATCCCTAAGTACCGGCACGACCTCTCCTCAAACCAAGGGTTTGCTTTCTGCCAGCGAAAGTTTAGCGGACTTGGATGGACTATTGGGAAATACTTAGGAAGGTATTCCTTATAGCTTCTCACTGTCTCTGTAAGGTTCTCCTTCATACTTTGCCAAGATAATACTTCATTGAGTATGAACCGATTAGAATGGTAAGCTTTATATCCGGCATGAGGGTCAAGTATGTCCTTATGATATTCCTAGCTATCAAAAGCTTCTTGGCGGCAGGTCTCAGTCTTTCCTTTTTCCCGGGATAGTAAAAGTCCATAGGCAGGATTGCAATTTTTCTCAGAATAAAAAGGTATCTCTGTCAATGCCCATCCACTGCACTAGTTTTTCACCTGACTTGTCGTTAAAAGGGATAAGGCTCTCCTCTACCTTCTTACCGGGTGCCTGTCCTATAATAAGGATTTGTGCTTTGGGGCTTACCTGAAAAATAGGTGGTATACCCCTCTCTGTATAGCTTTTGTTCCTTGAATCTTCTTTTAGCTTTTTATAGTTTTATCGAATGTCATTCATTACTTTTTCCTCCAAATAATAGTTAAAAATCATACCATTGTTATCCGTTAATTCCCCCACATTCAACTCCATATTCACTATCTATCTCCATACAGGCCAGATGTCCCATTAAATAATCCGGGCAGCATCTAAATCCAGCATAAAATCTAGTTTCACTTCCTTTTACATAAATTGTAACATTATTTACAAAAAGCGATTCGATAAAGTCTTTCTCTGTAATCTCTCGTCTGCGGTAAAATCACCACTTTTTAATCATATCATTAATATTTTTCTATAAAATAGTCATTTTTCTTCCATAAATGTATCTATTATCTTACTTTTGTTTTTTATTTAGCCAGTTAATTTTTCAAAAACGATATCGTCTACATCTTTCTCATTAGCTTTTATCTCCAGAAAAATATCTGTTTCTTTTTCCCATACATTCATCTTGCCAATATAATACCCAATCTCATCTAAAACAAACTCTTTGTTACCGATAATTATTTTATCCCCCATATTTTTCCTCCTAGCCAGTTGTTACTCCATAGATACATCAATATTTTCAGGCAATCTGCCACAGAAACTTAAATACATTGTTTTAACGCGTCAAATTGCTTTTTATTATTATTATTTATTTTGCTTTGAAGACATTCTTCATATACACTTTATAGGCATCAACTACGAAATCTCTTAGGTCTGTTGATGTAACATCACCATCGTCTTGCAGTCCTTACATATCTCTATGTAAGCATTACCCTCCATGCCATCAAGTACTGTATCCCATTGTATCTGAGCAAGATACTTCATAGGCTTGCCACAGTCAGGGCACATCTTTATCTCACAGTCCTGTATCCAAGCCGCAAAACCACCGATAGAGGAACCACCGTCCCAGTCAGCAGCAAATCTAAGTGGAACAGGTTTTATCACCTAAAAACAAAGGTATTGGAGGTCAGTTCTTCTATACCGCTTTCACCTAGATAATCCTCTTCCTCACTGGTATCTTCTCCGACTATAGCCTCACTCTCACCATTTAACGGTATATCTGCAATAGTCTCCCTCTGAAAAATGTAAAGCAGTTAGGGACAGCATTTTTGCCTTGATAACACCATCAATCCCAATAAAAATCAAGCCTTTTCATCCTCGCCGTCAATCTCCATCAGATTTACAATAGCACAGCCACATTTAGGGCATTTTTCATCAGTCTTAACACCGATTTTTACAGGGCTTTTTCTTTTTCTCTTCCAAGTTTCCCTTAACCATAGGATAGCATTTATTAAAATTAGTTTCAATAAAATTTCCTTCTTTATCATAGGGTCCAACCACCATAGGTGGCATAGAAAGGATGGTTACATATAACTTCTGTCTCCACTTTTTCTCGGATGTCTTCTCAAGCTCTAAAAATGTCTTGAAAAACCTCTTCTCCTCCTGCTGTTGCGAGACAAAAGTAATTCTTCTGCAAGCCCTGACTGTATGTCATCTTTCTTTATAAAGCTCTAACATAGACTTAACTACTTCTTTTGGTGCATCCTTATATATTTCTTGAGGATAGAAAACCTCGTTCTTAAATGCTGTTTCTGCTATCTTGGCAGTATTTATATCCCTATAATCAACAGTTTTGATAAAGATTCATAGTTGTCATCTAATTTCCTTTAGTTTTCATTTCCTCACAGATCTCATCTATCTTAACCGCTTATTTCATCTTCCGTAAATGCCAATATCTTCATTCTTCTTGTTTTCTGCTCTGCAGCTAACACAGATTCCGTCAAAAGTATATTTCTCTGCCACATTGGTGGCAATGCTGCGATTTATTCTCCATTTTATTACTCCTTTTATTTTTATCGTATTTCCAGTTAATCCCATTTCTGAAGATATGCTTTTAACATAAATGCGCAAAAATACGGAAATGTGTATATATTGTTGGTATACCCCACATTGAAATCTCCCAGTTTAATGCCGTGTTTTATGTCTGCGTACCTATCATTTTTTATTAAGGCAGTTAGGGATTTTGAACTGTCATTATTGGATTTAACTTCAACTGGAATTAGTTCATTTTTGACCTTACATCCTCTTCAATGTTGAATTATCTTTCTTGTAGTAGAACAATCCTAGTCCCTGCTTTTACAAAAGGCTTCTGCAACAAAGTTCTCATAAAGCGCCCTTTATATACACCAAAGATTCTTATTTACCCTCAAATCCTCCTGTGCCTCTTCATCAAGAGTGGATATCAGCAATCCGGTATCAGGATAATATAACTTGTACTTACTATTGTCTACATTTCCCTTTAGAGGCAGTTCAGGATAATTTAAGCAGTTACACTCTGTAACAACGCCTGCATCAATAAGCCATTCTATACATCCTGTGTATTCCCTCGACCTTGCTTTCTTATCAATTATACTAAATTGAAATTTCTTATTCTCCTTTTTGCAAGCTGTGCCGGAATACTTCTGTAAACGCTTATAATTTTTGCCCTGATCTAGTCCTTCAGCATATTTTCTCACATCCTCCTCATAGTCTAGTCTAATCTGCCCTTGAATCTCAAGCGACTGCGAAAAAGTGCCTGTCTTAATATAGCCCTTTATTACATCAGGCATTCCGCCAAGGACACAGTAATCAAGAAATAGTGATTTATACACCGAAAGTTCCGTCTCGCTAAATGGTGTAAGGCTAATCATATGTTCTAATATACTATTTATAGCCGTATCTTCATAGCCTTTTGCCCACAAGAACTCTTCAAAGTCCATTGAAAACATTTCATAATCTGTTTTACTGCCAACGCTATTACTATGTATCTTCTTGTAGTTTATCCCAAGCATCGAACCACTACAAATCACATCATATTTTTCCATACAAGTTAAAAAGGTTTTAAAGTGGTTGCAATATCAGGATATTCCTGAATTTCATCAAAGACAATCAAAGTTTTATCTTGGGATAAATTTTGTGCTTGGATTTATTAGGGTAATGTTTTTTACTACTGTCTCTACATCATATCCATCGTTAACTATGGTAGTATATTTCTTATCTAACACAAAGTTTATATACCACATTCTCGTAGTTTTTCATATTGCAAAAATGTAATATCGATTCTGTTTTGCCTATCTGCCTTGCCCCTTTTTATTATTAGAGGCTTGCGTGAGTGATTGTTCTTCCAATCCGCTAAGAATTCATCTATTTTTCGCTTAAAAATACACTATTCTCACTCCCTCTAAGAGTCTATCACATTTTATAAGGGTTATCAACAGTTTTATCACGTTTTTATGAGGGTTATTTTAACTATTTCTCACGTTTTTGAAAAAGTGATTTCTTAGTTCATTCTGGGCTCCTGTTTTGATCTGATACAAACTCCCCAGACTGATACATTTCAGGTGACAGTAAATCATCACCACTAAGTACTCAGCTATGCGATAAGAAAAAAATAAACTGGCAATAAGCAAGAGCAGGTAGAATCCTGCAAACATCCATTTCATCTTTACACAAAAGGCCACATACTCTCTGATAAAAGCTGAAGGCAGATAGTGAAGAGGCTGTGAACAGCCAATCCATCACCTCTTAGTACCCTATCCTTTTTTAGCATGGGTACTTGTTCTAAATACATGTAATCATTGGTAACAAAGAGAAAAAAGTAGGATTAGAGACTAAGCTCTCCCTATTTTCTTAGAAAAGAAAGATTTTCATAAGTCGTCTTAGACTCTTCTTCAAGCAAAAATAGCTCCTCTTGGCATCTGTCTCTTCCATCAGATAATTCAGTATAGCCTGCGCTTCGGATATCTTCTCATCTATACCTTTCCCTCCGCTTGCTATTAACTTCACATTAGGATTCTTTGACTTCTTAAATGCTTGCACTGCCTTATCTATCCGCCTCTTTAAAGAGTGGAGTTACTCTTTCACCGTTTAATCAAAGCCTGCACCATGAATAATGAGTAAAGTCATAGTGTTTCCTCTTAGGAATAAAGTTATAAAGTAAGGAATAAAAGCAAAAACCTGCAAAAGGCAAAGCCAAAAATCAAATAAGAATATAAAAAACCAGAAAAATGTTATACAATGTTTGTTATACAGGTTGTAATTACTAACTCCATATGCGCGAATAAACATTACCACAAAAACAAAATGATGAGAATACCCATTGCAAACGACAGGAAGTTCACCTTAGACTTCCCTTCACGCTTTAGCAGTATAAACCGTATACAAGGAAAAATTCACTAAGTAATATAAGAAATGGAATACCTAAAAACTCCGGCAAGCATCGTAAATGAGTAAACATTCATCATATCATTATCAAATAGTATCTGAAGTAACGATATATATGAAAATACTAGCCCAACAATAAGAAGGGCCGGATTCCAAATGCTTCTATTATCCCTGAGCATTGAAAAAGACAAATACTAAAAAGGATAACTCCCGTTATAATGTATAACATAAGTACCTCGATAATTCTTAAATGTAATTATAAAAGCAGTCAAAAATGTCAAAAAATCCAAGTATAACACCTGTTGCATTAGGTATAATAGAATAATATCCTTTTTAGGCTCCTTTAGTCCATCCATATATTACCCAAAAGCAGACAGAAGCCGCCGCCATCAGTGGCTGTAAAGGCTGTGCTGTTGCCGTTTAAGTTCGCTATAATCTGTGGTATATAGCTATAAAACAAAAACTCCCATAAATGCCAATTGATCCAACCAAAGTATTAATCTTCTGTTTCAATGTCATAGTAATTTCCTCCTTTGTGTTTTGCAATTTTAATATTATGGTATCACACAATTTAATTGCTTGTCAAAGGAACCATTAATTTGGCATAAATTACTAAAGTACATTTTTCATAATATTTTTACAAAAACATAGGTAGTATTGGTAAAAACATCATTTAATCTTATGCTTATTCATCTTCTCTTCAAATATACCTGTTATAATCTTACGAAGTTCCTCCCTTTCCTTTTTCCGGAAGTTCTCCACTTTGTTTTGCTACTGCGTAAAGCTCAGGGAATTGATTAGCTATCCTCTCAATTGTCTTTGTAGTTGTATCTTGCTTACAAAGAAAGGTATTCTTTTAATCCATTCTTTAGGGTACAAGCGCAAGAATCTTAATAGCTGCCTCCTTGTCACTTATTTCAGCAGTGCTAGCCCTTCTCTAATCTGTTTTTGTTCAATCTCAGTAAAATCTTTAATTTCCATTATTCTCTCCTGTCAGGCTGTTTATAGTAACAATGTTATTACTATACTCTTTTTATGTGTGAATATAAGTATCAGTTTGCTTTCATCCTTACCTTGCAAATACTCAATGTACTCCTTCCCCCATTCTTCAGCGAATTTATTACCTTGGAAGCGATAATGTGGAACACAATCTCTCCAATTCCTCAAAGGTATAATCCTTGTATATCCTGCCTGTACTTAGTGCTGAGTCAGTAGTATTGCGGGAGATTATTAGATCTAATCTCTATCTCTTTTGGTAACTCTATGAAAACTGCCGTCAACATCCCTCCTGTTTATGTGCGGTAAAGATGAACTCGCCTTTTTCCCAATCAATTGCAAAATCATTTGTCACTTCAGATGACCCTAACCCCCAGGAGTTCTTCCTGATTTGCTATAAAATTCTCATAAATAAACTCAAGGATAGCTTCCTTATCGATTTTTACAACTCTAAGAGTATTTTCTTTCATCATTGTATCCTTTCATCAACTTTTGATAGAATCATACCCTAAACTTTTTATCAAGTTTAGGGTATTGATTCATAAACTTTATTTTTCAAAGTTTGAGGTATTGATTACTTAAACTTTTCTATATCAGAACGATTGTCTTAAAATAATTATCTCTTTATAAATCATTTTAAACTACGATATAATTCAAAAACAAAAGCTGAAAAGGCCCACATGCTCTGATAAGATTAATCAAAATGAAAATATACTCTCAGAAGTTATGGAAAACACTAGAAAAAAGCCCTGCAAAAAGCTTATTCTCCCTATCATTTGCTTTATAATAATTGCATTTTTATTAAGTGCATTTGATGTTAGGGCTGAAGATAGTAGAATATACGATTACCCTCAGATAAAATAACAAATCCCATAAGAATTGCACTTGTGACGGATTTACATTCCTGCAAATACGGAAATGGGCGAAAACCCTGATTACTGTATAGAAAAGCAAAAGCCTGATATAGTTCTTTTAGGCGGGGATATCTTTGATGACAAAATTCCTGATGAAAATACAGAATTATTTTTAGCAGGAATAGCGGGAAATATCCTTGTTACTATGTTACCGGCAATCACGAGTACTGGAGCCGCCGTGTTGACGAAATGCTTGATACTCTAAGAAAGTATAATGTTACCATTTTTAGACGGAAAAAGCGAAACCGTGAAAGTTAACAATCAGAAAATAAGCATTAGCGGCATTGATGATCCTGATGCAAATCTCTATACCGCAGCAAGGTGAGGGGCTTTTTATGCTCAGCTTGATGAAATAAGCCAAATAAAGGACGATAGCCTGTTTACTATCTTACTTGCTCATCGTCCTTCTTATGTGAATAAATATTTGGATTACAATTTTGACCTTTGTACTCTCAGGCCACGCTCATAGTGGTCAGTGGAGAATACCTTTTCTTCTAAATGGTGTATTCGCTCTGATGAGGGCTTCCTTCCTAAGTATGCAGGCGGTCAGTATGACTTTCCAAAACGGTAAAATGATGAGTAAGCTGCAGTCTTGCAGAAAGCACAAGAGTTCCAAGAATATTTAACCGCCCTGAATTGGTAATTGTTAACTTAGAACCTAACAACTAAGCGCTTAGGTTACAAATTCACTCCCATATAAGCTATCCCTTGTCTGTAAAATTAGAGTCTTACAGACAAGGGACAGAGAGATGAAAATTTTCATATTTTTATTATTGAATCGCATTCCATATAAAGCAAAATGCAAATACACATCCCCAGGCATTACCGGTCCTCTTCTTTACAGAGCAGCATACCATAAATAGCAACAAAGGTAGTAAGCATCTCGACAACGCCTACAAGAGAAGCTTTATTGGATGAAATAAAATACAGATTATACCACAACTTATGGCACCATAATCCAACCACTTATTGTCTGCTGGATATCTTCCGTTTATCTTTTTCACTGATTACAGCATAATTAAAGCCCTCAAAAATCCCACACAATAGCTATTATAGCCATTCCAATGATTGAAAATGGAATGCCACTTGCTATCACATCCTCTGTAATTACTATCTTAAGAGGATGATATCCTTGAAACCTACCTACTATTACATAAAAAGCAAATCACGGGAGTAAAGCAGATAATCGTACCAATTATTGCTTTTATAACATTTTTCTATTTAACCCAAACTTGGTGAATTTTTCCTTTCTTAAAATACAAACTATTGTAATTCCAAGTCCTGCTACTCCAAACTGAATTGCAGCATTAAGCAAAAAGTCTCACAACAATCGGTATTGTCTGATCTCTAATAAAAAGCCATGATATCTTTTTGCATTGTTGCAAAAGCTACAAATACCCCCATTGTTACCAGTATGATAATCCAAAGATCAGCATCCAATCGCTTCGCTCTAAAGAAAGTTCCTGCTTTTTCAATTCATCCCTCCTGCCAGAATTATTTTACCTCAACCATCTTTCCATTATCCATTACAAAAGGCTTTGCAAGACCCTCACCTGTATAATCAGCGTATTTACCCTGAAGATACTGTAACAATCTTCTTTGGTAGCAAACTTAATAGCTTGATAAGGCTCTTCAAAGGTTAGCTTTTCACAAATAGATATCCGTCCTTTGTCAGGTACCATAACTCCCGACATGTCCTACAAAGAGATAATCTCCATCAAGGTTATCGTGCAGTACTACAGAGAGCATCCTCGCATTTTCATCAAACTTTACATTCTCAAAGTATTTCTCCATATTTTTAGCGTGAACCTTGACATCCTGTGTAGCCTCAGTCTTTACTCTTGAGAACAGTACATTGAAAGCCTCCTTGTCCTTCTTATCAAAAGAGCTTTCCCTTATCTATCGAGTCATTGTCTAAAAAACAATAGCTCTCCATCACTTTTTATACTTGGAACCTTTATGTTGTTCTTTAGTAAAAAGAAGGTGTTAAGCCTGCAGTTTGTTCCAACAAAATCCCCCTTCTTTTCTTTCAAAGGTTGCTTATTTTCTCTACATCATACTCTGTTTTACCAAACTTCGTAAAAATCTCCCTGAAGTCCAACGCTTCCAACTATTTCGTTGTACTCGTTTACCTGCTTCATATAATAGTCAACACTATCCTTATTTAGGTGAGCCAAAAGTGCCTCCTTGACTTCCTCGGCACTAGCTTTGTTTGCCATATTTGAGTAGACCGTCTCAGCGTTTGTTTCCTCAGCGGATGTTGCTTTTTGATACCTCTTTGGAAGCGTCTTTGCTGACTTCTTGTGAAACTTCTTTAGAAACCTCCTTTGAAGCTTCTTTAGATGCATTTTGCGATACTTCCTTTGCTATTTCTTTTCGATGCCCTTTAGATGCCTCTTTATTCTCTTGTTTGCTGCCACAGGCTGTTACTCCAAATGCAAGCAAGGCACAGAGGCAGAGTGCAGTAATTTTCTTATATTTTCTCATAATTTCTCCTTTCAACCGGTCAGGCTGTGTTTCATTAAGTCATCACTAAACAAAGTCTTCGCCTTACGGCTTGACTTCGTTAAGTGTTCACATTTCATCATAAGTACTAAGTTCAGCCTTCGCCAAAGGCGGCTCGGCTTCTCTAAGTGCTTAGATACCGCTCACACTAAACTCAGCCTGCGCCTTACGGCTTGACTTCGTTAAGTGTTCACATTACATCATAGTACTGAGTTCAGCCTTCGCCAAAAGGCGGCTCAGCTTCACTAAGTGTAGACACCGCTCACTAAACTCAGCCTGCGCCTGCTTGACTTCGTTAAGTGTTCACATTATATCACAGCAGTCTTTCCAATTGAATAGAAGCCACAAAATTTAAGAAAATCATTTTAGTTTTGTAATATTTTGTATATGAATCTTAATATTCCTTCTTCTCCATAATTCTTATGGATATCTTTAGGCAAATTGCAATGATTATTAGTCCCACCAGTATTAAGCCACTATATACATCAGTCAGGGAAAAGTTCTTTAAAACTCCCTGCACTTTAGTAAATAAACCTGATGCTTGTTTAAGCATTGAAAAATATGACAAAGACTACAAAATATGTTATTAGCATTATAAGCCTACTCTTTTCAGCACCAAATTTGAACATAAAAGGCAGCTGAATCGCTGACATAAAAATGCTTGATATCAAAGTAACAATTGAACTCAATACTATAATTTCAAATCTTACTTTTCCCATTTATACTTAGCAAAGGTAAATACTGTAATCCCCCAAGCAATCCAAAAACAAAAGGCAAAAAAATAATTTACTAAGCACAAAACTGCTTCTCTTAATTGGCATCGAAAATGCGAATTGCTCAAACTTTTGAATTTGTATCATATCCGAATGCTATTGCTGTTAAAATGAGAGGCATTACTGTACAAATAAGAGGTATCATAACAATAGATTTTTCATATGATCCAAAAAATACAATAGCAAAAGCAGATTACAAGCGTGGACATTAATGTCTTTTTCATAGCAGCTATATCTTTTTAATATCAGTGCAGTCATTATCTTCTCTCTCCTTTCACAAAAATATATCATAATATCTTCAATAGATGGCTTTTTGTAACTTGATTCCATCTGGCACGAGATTCCTCTTTACAAGCAGCTCCTGTCCAAAGGAATGTACTCTTCTTCCCACTATTGCTGCTTCATCTATATTATTTACTTCTTCATTTGACAGTGTACATATACCGTAATTCTCCTTCAAATCATCCTTCGTTTCAAAAAGTATCTTACCAAAAATTAATAAAGCTAATATAGTCTGCAACCTTCTCCAAATCAGAGAGTATGTGTGAAGAGATAAGGATTGTATGATTTTCATCCTGCATAAAATCAAGAAGTAAATCCAATATCTCTTCTCTTACAATCGGATCTAAACCACTGGTAGCCTCATCCAATATCAATAGTTCTGCATTGTGTGATAGGGCAATCGCCATCGATAATTTCATTTTCATACCACGAGAATAATTATTTATAACCTGTTTCTCAGGTAAATCAAATTTAATCTTTAATTTATTAAAGCACTCTTTATCCCACTTTGTATATATTCTTGAACAGAACTTCTCTATATCAGTAATATTCATTTCTCAGGAAATAGTAAGTCATCAAATACCACTCCCAGCCTATCTTTAAGCGCGATACTATCAGTATTTTCTTCTCCCAATACTCTTATTTCGCCTGAATCCTTATGAAGCAGTCCTAACAAGAGCTTGATAGTTGTGCTTTTACCTGCACCATTTTGACCTATATATCCCACTATAGTTCCCTTAGGTATACAAAAATCTATAGGGTCCAAGTGTAAACCCATCAAACTTTTTACCAAATTTTTAATTTCAATAGCATAATCACTCATATCGTCCCTCCACATAGTCCTTTAACATCTGAGTCAGTTCATCGCCTGATATTCCTGCAATTTCGGAGAGTTTTACTATCTCTTGCAACTGTTCTTCAATACGCTTTAAGTATTCCTCACGAATCAGCTCTTTATTTTTGTGCCGCAACAAAATTACCCTTTCCCTGAACTGAATTGATAAAAGCCCTTCAAGTTCCAGTTCATCAAAGGCTCGCTTGGCTGTAATCATCTTACTCTGAGTTCTTTTGCCAAACGAATTGACGGCAATTGTTCTCCTACTTTCAAATCTCCCGAAAATTATCTGCACCTTTAATCTGATTCTTTATTTGTAAATAAATCGGATCATCACTTGAGTTATTAATCTGAATATTCATTTTATACCTCTTTACTGTCATTTCTGTTATAACTGTTATTATTATACTATAACAGTTGTGGTTTTTTTCAAGTTTAAATCGAGTAGGAGGTGGTGACTGACGCTGTCCTGTCCATCTATCTGCCTCATTTATCATGTCAGATTGCGTGTAGTTATTGCACTTTGGGTCTTGTAAGGAGCTACCTTATCCTCACGCATAACCTCATATGAGATTTCTGTTCGTCAGACCAGAGATTTGCCCATGAGTTAGTATCTTCCTCATATCCAGCTTCCTTAAGATTCGAGGTCACCATCGGTACACTCTTGCTTTCGGCGCATCCTTCCCACTACCGGGCGGATTCGTGACTTTAACCCGTTAGAAACGTTCGCCGCTAAGCTCACACAAAAGCTGCCACCCAACGAATTTTTATCGTCGAAGTGACAGCTTTCTGTCATTATGCACACCTTTAGTAATGGTGCTTTTATGTTCTTTTACTATTCAAAAATTCAACCAGCTCATAGACTGTCGTTACCGGATTACTGTCTCGGCAGATCACAGTAACCTGATCTCTGGTTAATCTCTCACTCGTTCTTTTGCGTACTGAATAGCTTCTGGCTGGTGTTCATGCAATTCTTCAAAAACATCCACACTTTTTCCGTAATTTTCCAAATATCCTTTGTTTTTCAAGATGTCAATTACCGTAGCGGAATCTTTCAAATATCCATTCCGTTTTTCAAAATGGAGCAGATACCAATATTCAAATGCCGGATTGGAATATGCGATTTTTGTACCCATGCTTCTCGAATAGGAAATTGCAGCTTAAGCTCAGAGTCTTTATTATCATCACAGTCAAATACACACAAAGCTGATCTCCGTCTTTCGGATAATAATCCGCTTGGGAGATCAGAGATTTTGCGTGTTTCACCAAATGTTCCGCCGCTTTATGTTTTGATGGAATTGGGATAATATCCACCAGGCAGTTTCGTGAACGAAAATGTTTGAAATAAAGTGTCTCTGTTTCTTTTCCTTCGCAGATGATATAAACAATCGGTTTACGCTTCCGCCGCTTAACTTTGTTCGGATCATACTCTTTTCGCATCTTGCTCATCAGGCGTCACCTCCGATAAAAGGGATTGCACCAAATCGTCCCTGAAGATAACCCTTACGCACATTTTCTCCTTTTCTTGGAGAGAAAGATGCCAACGAGTAAAGCTCTGTTGCACAAGTCTCATCGTTTTTCAGCAAACCAAATCTGATCTCTACGGAGGAAATTCAAGTCAAGCAGCATTGCATCGTGTGTTGTAAAAATCAGCTGCGCTCCCTTTTTATTGACAGCCTTATCCTGCACCATTTCAATCAGCCTTCTGGTTAAAAGAGGATGCAGACTATCTTCAATTTCATCAACAACTAAAAGTGCGCCGTTTTCAAGTGCCTGCAACCATCCTCCGATGCGGGCAAAAAAGTGTTGTGTACCGACAGATTCCTGCTCCATTAAAAAAGCTGAAAGTATTCTGTTGTACCGTCCTCGTTAATAATTCGATGTGTTGTCGTAATAGCCGGTATTTTACCAGAGGTGTTCTTGATTGTAACATCGGTGATTCCAAGATCGGCAAGCAGCAATTCTTTTTAAGATTCGAGCTTTCTTATCATCACCGCTGACAATCTGGGCAACAGTTTCTGAGGTAGCTGGCTCTTCATCCATCAGGAATGTCAACTTTTCCAGAAACCACCGATAAGCATTTTCCGTCTGAGGCAGATTCCAGTCATTAGAGGACACCAGATAGAGCTTATTGTCCGGTGTTCGGTTACTCAGAGTAACCTGCTCATTTACATTTTCCCGGAACTCATACACTCCATTTTCTCTTGAAAAAATTAAGGCTTCACGGCCATTCGGCCAATGGTAAAGATACTCTTTGTAAATCTTCTTTGCATCAAAAAGAAAAAAACCGTATGTGTAACGAACTCCCTGAAAAATAAATACCATTTCAAAAGAAGTCGGAACCTTTGTTCCTCCAAACGGCTCCCACGGCAACTTTTGTCCCTTAGAAACTTTTGCAGCATTTCCCACAACCATTTCTTTCATTGTCATCATTGCATGTAATACGTTACTTTTTCCGGCTGCATTTGCACCGTAAATTGCAAGTACGGGCAGCAATGCCTTCTTTTCATCTGGATGAAGCAGATACTCATCAAATGACTTATCCTTAGAGGCCGCAAAAGCTGATCACGGCACTGTTTTTTTATTGACCTGTGATTTTTCAACTGTAAACTGAATCAGCATAATTGAATACCTCCATTCTCAGTATTCGTATTTTCTGTCACCATTATAACAGTTAAAAATGCCTTGGTCAATATTTATGACTTGTTTTTGCAGTTTTTCTGCTAAACTTATAAATAAATTCTTTCTCAGTCATACTTGAGACTCCTATTGATTCGGTCCTTTGTCTCTCGACTACTATGACCTCTGTCCACTTCTGTGTGTTCAGTATTGCTTTAGGCAATGGTTACCTCTTTCAAGGCTTATCACACAGACCTCCCTAGTGTACACACGTTTCTTCCTCTCCATCTATCTGCCTCATTTATCATATCAGATTGCGTGTAGTTATTGGACTTTGTCTTGTTATGCAGTCTCTTTTCATCTAATTGTATATCCTATAATCCTCCAGACAGAGTATACTGTCGGCGACCTCATTTAAGAACTCTGTATCATGAGATACGATAAAGATGATGTTATCTTTTGTCTTCATGCTCTTTATCAGTTTTGATATTTTGAGCATATTCTTATAGTCCATCCCACTTGTTGGCTCATCAAAGAATATGAATCTTGAGTTTTTACATAGAACAGCAGCAATCGCAACCCTTTGCTTTTGACCACCCGAAAGGCTCATAGGATGTCTGTCTCTTAGTTCAGTAAGACCTAGCCCTGATAGAATTCTATCAACAGTATCCTGTTTCAATTCTTTAACTCCCAGCTTCATTTCCTCTTCGACTGAATCAGTGAATAGCTGGTGATTGACATCCTGCATTACCAACGAGGAAGCCTTAATTCTCTCCTTCTTACTACAAACTCTCTCTCCGAATAATATCTCACTTTTATCATTTTCTTCCAAACCAGTTAAAATTCGCAAAAAGGTGGACTTACCACAACCATTCTTTCCTACGATTCCATATATTTTCCCAAGGTCAAACGATACATCATCCATTTTAAGTTCTCCCTTGTTGGCAAAATTAAAGGAAAGTTTCTTTATTATTAGTTCTTTGCCACCATCGTTTTTAGGCTTATTTAAGACTGTTTTATACCTTGAGCGAAGTCCAAAAGCCAGCTATCTCTGTATCCGTAACCGCCAAAAAGCCCTGTGCAGTGTACTCTCTCTCTATTCTTCCATTTTGGATGATAATTATTCTATCTGCCACACCCATTAGATAATAAATCCTATGCTCCGCAAGGATGAGTGTTATCCCTTTATTTTTAAGGATTATGAGCATTTCCTCTAAGATATCAATGTACTTATCGTCTAGGTTTGATGACGGTTCATCAAGCACAATGATTTTACAGCCGGATATATAACAGGCTGCCACAGAAAGTATCTGTTTTTCTCCTCCTGAGAGCTCAAATATGCTTCGTCCCAGTAGATACTCTATCCCAAATACATTAAGCATATCTTTCATTCGGCTTTCCATTTCTTTTTTATCAAGCCCTATGTTCTCAAGATAAAACAGAAGTTCAAGAGTGGTATCCACATTGAAAAAAATGTGTCTTAGGGTTTTTGAAAAACACTGGCTATCATAAGAGATATTTCATAGAGTTCAAGGTTTTTAATCTCCTTTTCACCAACCTTAATACTTCCTGATATTTGAGCATTTTCATATTCAAAGGCTAAGCCGTTGATGGAATTGATAATAGAAGACTTCCCACTTCCACTCTCTCCTGTAAGTACACACATTCTCCATCAGCTATGTTAAAAGCTTATATCATTTAATACCTTATTCTCCCCATAAGAAAGGGATAAATTCTCTATTCTCAGCATACAAAACCTCCGACTGCAATTGCAGCTATCAAAGATATATAAATAAAATCAATCAAATGCACTCCCACAGTTATATATCTTGTTTTCTTAATAGGATTAGCTATACATTTGGTCTCTGCTGCCTTTGCTATATCATCAGCTATGTTTGATGATATGATGAGGAGGGGAACAAGTACGTATTTCAGGTATTTAACAGGATTCTTGGTATCTATTCCCCTTATCTTCATCGCCATCTTGATATTATTTCTCTCCTCTGCAAATGACGGAAAGAAGCGAAACATAACTGCTATTGGTATGGATACGGTGCTTGGTATTTTAAGAGCATCCATGGACGAAATGATACTTCCCACATCTGAGGTTTTTATCATATATTTCCCTGCGGAATACGGAAGATAAAACATCCTGCATACAAAAACCAGGGAAAGAAGTATCTTCAATACAAGTGGAAATGTAGCAAGCACACTGAAACTTGGCACAAAAAACAAAACTCCAAATACAAGGATGTTCCTTATCCCGTCCTTTATAAGTCCATTTATAAAGTACATTGTAGAAATGGTAAGTACTGCCGCCCATTCAAGTAGTGATTCATAGAATGCGCCACTCCCATACCAAGTAGAATTACCGCTATAAATTTGGTTATGGGGTTGGGATTGAGCCTGTTATTCTGATTGTAAAACATCAGGCAATACCTGCTTTCGTAAAATGTTTTTTAAGCAGGATTTTACCAATGTACGCTCCTATAAGGCCTCCAATGAGAGCGCCTGCATAAACAAGCGCCATATGCGGATAGGGTGATAAGTTCTATCAGAGCATCCACATATTCCTTGCCCATCATCATAGATAATTCAATATACTTTTCTCTTGCCAAAAGCATCTGCATAAGAGAACCGCAAATCCAAGTATTAAATACCATAAATGCAAGCATATTGAACTTAAGAGACTTATATCCACCAGCTCTTCTAATCATCTCAGCTATAAACATCACCACCAGTGAGTGAAGTACAATCACATAAGTGTGTCCGCCTAGAAAGCATAATAATAGGCGAAATCATCCCAAGTATAAACAGTGCCCAAGGGCTTTTTGTACCTTTGCCATAAAAAGCATAATAATTGTTCCCGATACAATACCCAGTACAGTAGGATATATCAGGAAGAGTATCGGGTATTACTCCCATCATCCCAACACCAAACATAAACACAAAATATATTACTGTGAAATACTCCTATTGTCACCAAATCCTTTATTTTTAGCTTATTATCTTTCATCTCTATCACCCTTAATAACTAAACTCTTCTGCTAAGTTAGTTTTTCAATAAGATTTTCTATATACCTTTGATTGTTCTAAACAGTTGCTTTATGAGTTCCCTTCTGTCTCAACCCTGCCATCGTCAATCACAACTATCTTGTCCACATTTTCTATGGACTTTAACCTATGAGAAATGATGATGACTGTCTTTATCCTTTATCAGCTTATTTAAGCTGTCCTGTATCTTTTTCTCGTTGTCTACATCAAGGCTTGCAGATATTTCATCCAGGATAAGAATAGGTGCATCCTTAAGAAATGCCCTGGCTATCGACAATCTCTGCCTCTCTCCACCTGAAAGCTCAGCTCCATTCTCACCTACTCTGGTATTAAAGCCCTCCGGAAGCTTTTCAATAAAGTCCATACAATTAGCGAGGGCTGCAGCCTCTTTTACCTCTTCATCAGTTGCACTTTCCCTGCCAAGCCTTATATTTTCAAGTATGCTGGTATTAAAGAGAGTCACATCCTGGAATACTATGGATATCTTCTTAAACAAAGAATCCGTTGATATATTTTTAATGTCTTTTCCGTCTATCAGTATGCTGCCTCCATCATAGTCATAAAGCCTTGATACTACTCTTAAGACAGAGGTTTTACCTGAGCCCGACAAGCCTACAAGGGCAGTAACTTCACCCTGCTTTTTGCAGTAAAGCTCACATCTTTTAGCACCTTACTCACTTTGTCATAGGCAAATGATACATGGTTAAACTCTATGTCATATCTCGTAAGCTCCGTATCCTCACCCTCCTGAAGTACCGCACTCTTAATCCCCTTAATCCGCCTTACCGCAGGCTCGATATAGGACATTTCCGTCAAACCCTCGACAGAGATATCAAAGAGCTCTTTTACTTTGATTGCTCCTATAATGTAACCTATAAGGTATAAAAGGCTAATCTCTCCCTGTATTAGAAGCTGTACACCTACTGCTATTACTACAGCCACACTGATATACGATAGGGACGATGATAGTCCTACTGCAATCATAGACAGAAGCTCAACCTTAAAATGTGCCCTCTCGCTCTCTTCCATTTTCTTATATAAGGACTTTTTTACCTTGTCCGACTGGTTGAAACTGCTTATTTCCTGCTGGAGTTCTATGGTCTCCTGAAAAAGCTCAGAATTCTCCCTAAGCACCCCAAAAATATTTGCTGTACTCAGATACTTCCTTTTGCTTAGCTAAAGGTGTAATCAGGAAGCAAAGAAGGGTAGGTATCATGGCTGCAAGTCCCATTTTCCAGTTCCCAATAAGCATCATTAGCCCCATAAGCGGGAAGAAAATCCACATACCCACTACCTTAGGGATGGAGTGACTCATGGCATGCTCTATTCTCTCCACATCAGACATTATTGTTTGTGAAAGGTCTGACAAATCGTGCTTTGAAAAATACGCAAGTGGCAGGTCAGCCAGGTTCTCTGCTATACCCTTTCTTAAGTTAGCGGACTCCTTGTAGGTTGCATTATAAAGACTTACATATTCTTTCGAGAGCAGGATATACATAAGCACTAAGGTAAGCACTCCCATAACAATGTATTGTATGGTACTATATGCCTTTCCGATGACAAGTTGATTAAACAATGCCATTAAAATAAACATTGGAGCGATATTTATACAATATGTCAAAAAGCAGTATAAAGTCGACTTTGAAAGATTTGCTGCCCCCTGTTCAGATAAGGCATATCTTTTCTTATAATAGTTTTTCATTTGACACCCTCCAATCATTTGCAGTTTCATATAAGTTTAAAAGCCTACTGTATAGTCCCTGTGCAGATAGTAACGAATCGTTATCTCCTCTTTCCACAATCCTGCCATTCTCCAAAACGATGATTTCATCTACATTCCTAATGCTTGTCATCCTATGTGCTATCATTATTACTGTCTTATCCTTCATCAGGTTCTTGAAGGCTTTTTGTAATTCGTACTCATTATCCGCATCTATAGCAGCGCTGGCTTCATCCATTATAACAATAGGCGAATTTTTAAGAATTGCTCTGGCTATAGCTATCCTTTGCTTTTCTCCCCCTGAAAGGTATACTCCCTTTGAGCCGATAATAGTATTCTCGCCATCCTTAAACTTAGCGATAATTTCATCACAGCCCGCAAGGCTTAGAGCCTTTAATACCTCTTCTCTTCCGGCCTTTTCATCAGCAAGTGCAACATTGTCATATATTGACTTCTTAAACAGCTTACTGTCTTGAAATACGAGATGAAATGCTTCGTATAATAGCTTCTTTTGAGTATTCTTCAAGTCTGTGGCCGCCTATCTTAATAGCTCCCTTATCCACCTTGTAAAATCCTGATAAAAGCTTTGCTATCGTAGACTTTCCTGAACCTGAATGTCCTACCAGAGCGTATGTTTTCTTCTCCTTAAGTGAAAATGATAAATCTTCCAGAACTTTATTTTCACCATACGAAAAACTCACATTTTCAAATTCAATATCATAGTTGTCAAAGTCAGTTCTATCTCCGTATGAGAGCTTGTCTTCCTGCATCTTTTTGTACAGTTCTTCTAAGTGGTCAATGGCAAAGTTAGCGTTATAAATATTCATGCTCGCCCACATTATCTTCATAAACGAAACCATGAGTTACGCCACTTATAAAAATATCATAATAAGCTCAACCGCCATAAACTTCGGATTTTTACCTCTGCAAGGAAGACGCTAAGCGGTATGCTTATAATTGCAATCAATCCTAGGAATATCAGCTGGTAGATAACATACGGCCTTTTACAAGAAATAGAATAATCAAGGGCATACCTTTGAATAATCCGTAATAGCATCGTATAAAGCCTTAAAGGACTTTAACCTGGTACCAAATATTTTTAACAACCTGCATACCTCTGATATACTCAACAGTTTCTGAACTGAGTCTGTCAAGAGCTTCCTGATACTTTTTAAGAAAATCTTTGTTTCCCATCATCATACATAATTAGTCCCACAAACAACCGATAATACTACAATGAGAATCCCCACTCTAATGCTTATTAAAAATGACAAGACCAGCGTGAAAAATCGGAACCAGGAAGGCCTGTGAGTTGTCAGGCAGCATATGCGCTACTGCCATATGTGTCTTAGCCGCATTATCATCTATGGTTTTTCTGATATAACCTGATGAATTTCAGGTCAAAAGAATCTAAAACTTGAGTCTGTAAGCCCATCAATTCCCTCTTTTTCTAAGGTTTTGTCTCAAGGCGGAATGCTAGCTTATGTGATACAATCCCTGATGTAAGATATAGGGCAGCACTTACACATAGAAAAAAACTACTATTTTTAACCGAATACACTCCGGCATTCTCATAGTTATCATTTACGATAACTTCATTCAAAAAAACAAGTATATGTAGTAATATCCATATACCATTAAAAGGCAGATACCGCCGAGATTAATATCGCCAGATAGCCAAAGCAGTTTAACCTCCGGAACATACCGGAATAATTTTTATAAACTCCCATTACGATTCTCCTTTTCCCTGTTTCAAACAAATAAACCATCATGTCCTCCAAATACCTCCTGTTCTTCTTAAAGTTCTCTCTAGCCTCAGGATATTAGAAGCCAGTATTAATGCGTTCTATGTAATCAGTTATAAACTGAAATACACTTGGATTAAACAGCCATTCTAGAATCATCTCAAATACTCCTTAAAAGCTATCCATAGTCTCAGCCTGTAAATCAAGCATCATAGCATTTAATTCCGGATTTCTTTTTAGCAATAAGAAACTCGACATAAAGAGGCATATAAGGGTTGTCATCAATTATCTTGTCTACAAGCTGTCTTGCCATAAACTGCATCTCCTCCCCTTCTTTACATTCGCTTAAATGCTCTTTTATGACATTGTTTCTGTACTCTATTCCAAACCTCATAATATCCTTAAATATCTCATTCACGCTCCCATAATAATGATATACACCCCCTTTAGATAAAAGTAGTTCCGGCGATAATATCCTCCATAGTTGCCTTTTCCAGTCCCCTTTTCGGTGATTACCTTTGCCGCTGAATTCATTATTTCTTTCTTCCTTTCAGCCGCAGCAAGCCTTTTTTTGTATCAGTCATATCGTCTACCTCCATTTATACCGACGCTATCGTCGGTAAGAATATTATAAAACTGTTAGACTAAGCTAACAATAGGTTTATTGAGAATAATTGTCAATAATTCAAAAATTTTTCTATAAAAACACCCAGGTTATTCACCTGAGTGCCATAATAACTCTCCTTCATCAATGCCATCACTTCGTAGTTATACCAATCTCAACCTTTTTCTTCTTTTGACAATGTTCTGCCTGAAAGAATCTCATCAACCTCCTTTGATGCCTCTTCTTCACTTAAAACCCTGTATATGGAAGTTACCATATCGTAAGACCAGTCATTACTTTTTCACCACTTTTCTCAAAATAATCTCTGTCTATAGTTATTAACTTACCATCAGGAGAAATGTTACCGCTCGCATTATACCTCCTTAATGCAATATCAAGAGACAGCTTTAGCTTTCCTGATGAAAAAAATCAGATTAAATAACATTTTCTATCTACATCATTGTTTCTGATTATCATTAGTTTATCAGTGTTTTTCATTATATAGGTTTACATCATAAAAGCTCTGAGGTGTCTTTAGGCATTCATCATCCATATCCCAGGAAGAAAGCCCTGAAGTACTGCTCCACTTAAATATGCTGTTTTTCTTGATTCCTCTACTGTTATTTCATCTTGTGCATTCTTGACATTTATAATCTCGCCGTTAATCTCATCTATCCTCTTTCCTGTCTCAAGATTATACAAATATGCAGTTCCGGATAGCATATTCACCGCCACTATCTTAGAATCCTCTAGACAGCTTGATATTTAATACATTATCTTTTATCTCACTATAGTTCTTTACCAGCTTCAAATCGCCTACATCATAGACGTTTAACCCCTCTGCACTGTCCACTACAAAAGATATTCTTTGAGTCATCAGAAAAGGTGATTACTGAAGCCGCATTATTTATCTGTATCATCCTTTTTCTCATTCTTAACAAGGTCGTAAAGCTTAAGTGCCTTAGGTGCAGCATCAGATATATCCTGCTTAAATATCAGGGCATAATATCTGCCATCATTAGATATCTGGCAGAGATTTGTATTTTCTGAGAGAGAATACGTAGATGGTTCATCTACAACAATTTTCTTCATCGTCCTTGCGTCATCATCTGAAACTGCCAAGTCTTTACCATCAAAAAGCAAAAGATGTGAGCTGTCGTTTGAGCTAGCCATTATCCTTGCATTGATAGTATCAGCCTCTACCTTTGATTTTAACTCTATTATCTTAATCGTCTGGCTTTCGTGAGAATTCGCCAGTATCTTACTTCCGTCTTTTAAGAAAATGAATTCAGTTGGCACGCCTCCACCATAACTAAGTCCGGATTCTACTACAGTCTTATCTCTCCAGATTGAATAATTCCCATTTTCACCAAAGCCCACTACAGTACCGGTTGCATCATTATAGGTAAAAATACCTCATATTTAAGTTTGGAAAAATATATTTCATCCGTAACTTCTACCACTTTTCCCGTCTAACATATATATTTTTAGGGCTAGACTTAACTACAAGCTTATCACCATTTGTACTTTCCATAAGTAAGTTTGATTCGATGACATTATTCATTAGAAGCGACTTCTTAAATACCTTCTTACCAGTATGTCTTGAAAGCTTCAAGACTTCTGAGTTTTGTAAGTAAAGGAGATTATCACCGTCTAGTGAGTATTTTTGCAACCATATACGGCTTTTCAACTTCTGCTCCTCCAAGGTCCTTCCCTTTTTGTCTCGGTATCACCTCAAGAATCTTACCATCAACCACATTTCTTCTTGTAAGCTGCTCTTCAGAGTTAGAGTTTAAGGCTACAAGCATTTCATTTCCATCTTTGCTTATGTCAATTGATATTATCGGTTCATTTACCACAAATTCACCCAGTTTTTGCCAGTTAGCAGTATCATAAGTATAGAAAAACTATGGCATTATTAGAATTTACAGCATAAAACAGCCTTGTACCATCCTCAGAGAACCTTGCAAGCATCGGAACTCCCTCTATCTCAAGCTTTGCCGCCTCTTTTCCACTCTCAAAGTCATATACAATACAGGTATTGTCAAATGATGCTGATGCCAGATATTTATTATCCTTTGAAAAATCAACCATTTTTACCTGCTGGCTATGCCCTGTAAATACCTTAATAACCTCGCCATTTTCCACCTTTGCTACTGCCGTATCATTGTTCTCAAGTCCATAGGCCACATATTTCTCATCGTCGCTTACAGCCATAAAGGTAAGATTGTTTTTAGTTGAAATGGTCGTAAGCGTGGATGCACCACTATGGTATAAACTGCTGTTTAATATATACTCTTCATCGGCTTTTAGGGAAGAATAATACTTCATGTCCTCACTAATCATTCCCATAGCCTCTTTTGCAACCAGAACTCCTTCAGATAATCTCCTTCTTTGAGGAATTCCTTAGAGGTCTTCATAAGTATATTGGCATTTGACTGTACAGCCTCTATCCTTGCCTGCTCCGCCTTTTTGATAAGCATTTGCCATAAATATGCCAAAGAGCAGAAATGCAGCCCCTGATACTATAGATATATTTAGTATTCTCTTACTTTTTCTCTCTTATCCCTCTGTTTAAGGTCGCCAAAGGTACAGCCAAGGAGGGCTGCCATTATTCTGTACTTTTCAGTTTTTAATATATTAAATGATTCTTTTGTATAGCTCCTAAGGCTCTGCCTGTCATTATCCTGTAGATAGGCATATCCCTTAAAAATCAGCCTTTAATACCCTCTCAGGTCTTAAATCCGCTGCCAGTATCTCATACTCCGCTTCCTCATTACTACTTTCTTTTCCTCTTAGAGCCTCAGGGAAAAAGCCTCAAAACTCACCCTCTACCAATACAGGGATAATTCTCTCTTCCCCGTGTATGCTCTTAAATATCTCGACCTCTTTCTTACACCACTCAGATAAAGGGAGTACGCTTGGAGCAAATCACAATCAGATATCTACTGCTCTCAAGCGCCTCTCTAATAGAGGTGCTAAGGTCTCTTGCAGCTAATTCTTCTCTGTCTCTAAATACTCTAAATGTCGGTCTTTTGCCATTTTGATAAAACTCCTTAGGAGCCTTAAAAGTCTCTATCATCTGATGAACCTGTCTTGCTATGCTCTGGTCAGGCTCCACATGTCTATAACTTATAAAGGCTGTATACTTATATTCCTTCCCGTTATAGAAAAGCTCCTGCTTCCTCCATCCTTTCAGATGAAGTGCTGTCTATATGCTCTTTTTTTCCATTTTATTTCTCCGTTTTAAACAAGGTAAATACCGATAACAAATCATACTCAGGATGACAGATGTCAAACTTCTCACCAATTATAATGTCCCAGTCATCTATGAGGCAGGGGATGAGTTTTTAAGTCCTCATCCTTTTTCTCCATATACAAAATTCATAGCATAGTAGCTGTTGCACCACCTTTTATGCTCAAGCCTCGATAGAAAGTCCAGTATAGGGTTGTCACTTAAATACCCGCGAAATCTTATCTTAAACTCTTCCCAGTCTTCCTTCATAATTTTCTGCAAGTCTCAAATTCCTCAAACTTTTTAGATAAATAATTCCTTATTTCATCATCAGAATTATTGAAAAATCTTTCTAAGTATTTCTTCTTTTTACCTTACCATGGGTAGCAGAGAGTCTTGAAGACGTCCTCTTTGACATAGGAAAGTTCATTCCAATTATTTCCATTTCCCATATCTGACATTTCCACAGCTTTATTATAGCTATCATTGAAAGACTTCGCCCTTTCATCCAGAGACTCCCTTATCATAATATCGCTTGTCATTATCTGCGAAACATCCCCAAATACAAAGGATATTATCGCTGTTCTTTAGTAAAAACATAGCTTAGGTCGATATTGGATACATTTCTTATTACCTTTAGGAAGACTTCCAAAAATATCCTGTCAATGTCTTTAGATATTTAAGGCTTTTTACCACATCCTCATCCATCATAAAAATAAGCGATAAAGTCTCCCTCATTTTATCTTAGTAAGCCCCTCCTGCAGCGAGTCTCTACTGCTTCCAATATCAATAGCCTTTAAGTTCAAGGCATTTCTTTAAGTCCCTCATCTTTTGTCAAGTATTGCTTCCATCTTAGAGTCCACTGCCTTGTCCATTATACTTACTTTGGTGTTTGCTTTCAGGCACAAGGTCATATCATTTTGCGAGATGTGCTTCAATAAAAACCTCAGTCAGTTCATTCACACCTAGAATGAGGATGTGCATATTTCTAATACTTTCATTTATTTTTCCCTAAAAGAAATCACATCTCCATCTGTGAGAGGTCATCAGACTGCTATTTAGGGCTCTTAAAGACGCATTTATCCGACATAAGCATCCTAACAGTCAAATCCATCTGGTCAAAATGTACGGTATCTATCTTCTTAAGAACCTCTGACCTCCTCTCTCTCGCGAATGATGACATCTTCGATGTATGAGGATACTGTCTTTGATTCACATTTTTACATAACAGGTAATATTTCTTTTTGGCTTAATTCTCTTTGATTGCATTGGCATATAGAGCATAGTTTTCAAGGTCTGCATCAGACAAAAACATATATTTAACTTTGTTTATATTTACAGTATTTAAGAGCTCTCTTATCTCATTTTTACCGCTTTTTCAAAATCAATCTGATATGTAGCTATACCCTTTTTCTCATATTTAGCCTTCAGATTGTCATCAATAAACTGCCTTGATATAAGGGAAATCTTATACAGAGTCTTTTCTCATTCATCAGATTGGTGATTAACGTTTCCGACATCAGGCTTTTTCAAAAATTAGAAATATGATTTCTGCTAAACTTGTTGATTACTATGTTTTTCAGGTGCAGCAGAGTATTGGATATCTTGGTAAAATACGAAGGCTGATGTAAGTATCAGGCCATCCATTTTGCAATTTCATACAGAATACTCGTGCTTTTCTTTCAGGGTGATATCGGTGGGGTAAATAAAAACATCTTTTAAAATGCCAAATAGCACATTTGAAATCCTAAGAAAAAGGATTCTCTATACTCTCACTATAGTATTCATAAAGACTCTGTAAAAGCTAAAAAACAAGAGTCATAATGAGCAAGATAAAATATATTTTTCTTCTTGTAGTAGGTTTTTATTTTCCTTCATATACCACCTTTTATGTATAATACTTTCTATTGATATACAGTACAGTCCTATCAAAGCTATTCATATCCTTAACGCCTGTGTACATCATCATTTCTCTAAGTCTCTTCATTCATTCTTGTCATCTTTTTAACTACGCCTTCTTTACCGTCTTTTAGTAAAGGAGGAAGGATGCCTCGTCCGACTGAAACCGCGTCTGCTCCAAGAGCCAGAGCCTTATAAGCATCATACCCTGTATCCATTCCGCAGTCTACAAAGATTTTCATATCTGAGTTTTTAAGTTCCTCTTTTATCTTAGGGAGAATCTGGAGAGGCGCTATGGCAAAAGGAAGACAGCCATATGATGCGATACAACTATGCCTGCGCAGCCTGCATCCCTAGCTTTAAGTGCATCCTGTACGGACAGTACACCCTTTACCACAAACGGGAGCTTAGAAAGGCTCACATATTTCTTTAAGTCCTCGAAGCTAACCGCTCCCATAGGGAAGCCGTCAACTACATCATATTTTCCATCTGTTCCGGGTACATGGTCAATATCCACGCCAACTGCAGTGCTTCCACACTCTATGGCAAATCTAATCTCTGATATGATTTTTTCCTTATCTGCAAATGGCTTGATAATGCGTACAGTATCAGGATTGTGACTTGTAATAGAGAGGTAAGCCTCATCATCCTCCATTCCTACCCAGTTCAGGCAGTTCATCTCTTTTGCAGCCAGACTGTATTCCTCCATAGGAGTACGGCCATTTTCAATACTTTATTTAAGATGTGAAAAATGCAGGCGTCATTATAGGGAAGCATATTTTTCCCCAAATATCTCTGTCGTAGTATCAACTTCCGTGCTGTCTATCACACGCATTTCAACGTGGATATTATCAAGAAAAGCACGATTGTACACATTGGCATCATCTGCCTTTCCACTGGTTACAGGTATTACACCCGGCTTACCCGGCCAGATATTTTTGTCTCTTCCATAAAATCTCCTTTTTAATTACTATGTATTTGTCGAAGTTAAAACTTAACTCAAGTTTCAAATATTGTTAACTTCTTAACAGATATTCTTAATCAATTATATCAAAATAACCCTTAACAAATGCCTCATCTGCAAATGGCATCACATTGTAATTGCCTTTGATGTCTAAGTTACGAAGGCAGTTGCTTATAATAAAAACTAAAGAGCCACATAGACCACCAATGCTATTAATAAAAATAGAAATAAATGCTGAAACAAATTCCTCTTTTTCATCGGTATCTAAAAATTTCCCTTATTTGCAACGGCACCGGAAAGCCTGTAGGGACAATAAAAATATAAGATTACTCCCAGGAAAATACGGGACTTTCCATTTTTCTCAGGGAAATATCAGAAAAATGAGGCTATTATCCCACTACAAAATATGAGTCTGATAACTGCCAGCTAAAAGACTTGATAAATAACCTTTCTTTAGCCTTATACTATAACCGAGGCTAAAAAGAATTAGTCCTGAAACAGGTGCTATTATCGCATTCATTGTATTTTTCGTAGATTGGGCCAAAAGGCACTGCTTTGTGACAGCAGTCTCTGTAAGCCTGTCAAATTGGTAATAACTGCAAGCAGGGGCCGCTATTACAAAAGGGTGCTGAAAGTACCTTTTTCACCAGTAGCAATAACTTTAGCTCCTCTTTGCCTTATCTGCAGTACTGTCGGAACGAAAATAAAGTTAATCATGATACCCGCAAGGTCAAAGGGAATCAGATTTAAAATATAGGATGAACCCACTATACTCAAATACAAGGGAAGAGCAACTGCCCCTCCCTCGCAAGTTAAAGTAAAAACGGAGAAATCTCTCTAATACTCTCCGGCAATATCCTACATACCATCTTTTCCAAAAGAAATAAACGAGTATCCAGACAGCAATTAAATACACTATTTCAGGGACAATATTCCTATCTAGTACAGAAGTTGCCACTATATGGTAAATGAGAAAAGGAAATAATATATCTAAGGCTATTGTCTTTAGTCCGTTATTTTGTTCGTGATTTATCCATCCTTTTTCTCTCATCATGTATGCCTAGAAAAGGATGAAAAAATACAGGAAAAATCGTAGAAATTGCTTGCATATTATCCCTCGTATATTGGATACTTCTTAGTCAGGTCTGAAACCTTAGAAAGTATCTCTTCTTTGCTGTTTTCAAAATCAGTAGCTACCTTGTAGAGGCAGTCAGCAATTACAGCCATATCCTCTTCTTTGAATCCTCTGGTAGTAACTGCAGGTGTACCAATACGTACGCCTGAGGTTACAAACTTTGAGCGAGGATCATTAGGAACACTGTTCTTATTCAGGGTAATGTTTACTTCATCGCAGAGGTTCTGCATATCTTTACCTGATACCCCTTCAAAATTAGTCAAATCTACAAGCATAAGGTGGTTGTCAGTACCTGAAGAAACCAGCTTAAAGCCCCTCTTAATCATCTCCTCTGCAAGAGCTTTGGAATTCTTTACAACCTGCTCCTGATAAGCCTTATACTCAGGCTTAAGTGCCTCACCAAAGCAGACAGCCTTTGCTGCAATCACATCTCCAAGAGGACCGCCCTGGATACCCGGAAAGACTGCTTTATTAAAGTTGTACTTTTTCAGCAGCAGCTGCTGTAGAAAGGATGATTCCTCCCTTGGACCACGCAGTGTCTTATGAGTTGTGGATGTAACTATATCTGCATAAGGCACAGGGCTTGGATGAACCCCTGCTGCAACAAAACCAGCTATATGAGCCTATGTCTACAAAAGCACAGCTCCTACTTCATCAGCGATTTCTCTAAACTTTCTTAAAATCAATTACTCTAGGATAGAGCAGATGCCTGCAATAATCATCTTAGGCTTGTGCTCCTTTTGCAAGAGAGCGGATTTCATCATAATCTAAGAAGCCTTCGTCTGTTATTCCATAAGGTACAATATTGTAAAAAAGTCCGGAGAAGTTAACCGGTGAGCCGTGAGTAAGGTGTCCACCGGCATCAAGGCTCATACCCATAATGGTATCTCCAGGGGAACATACAGCCATTGTAACCGCCATATTTGCCTGAGCTCCTGAATGTGGCTGCACATTGGCATATTCAGCTCAAATAGCTTTCTTAACTCTTTCAATAGCAAGTGATTCCAATACATCTACTTCCTGACATCCGCCATAATAACGCTTTCCCGGATATCCTTCGGCGTATTTATTGGTAAAGAACAGTACCCATAGTAACCATTGATGCAGTAGACAAAAATGTTTTTCTGAAGCTATAAGCTCAATATTATTCTGCTGCCTCATACTCAGCTATTATCCTGCTCCAACCTCCGGATCCATCTCACGGATGTAATTCATAATCTCTTTAACCATACTTCCTCCTCCAATCAAATGTGTTTTTAGTTTATACTATATAGACCATTATATGTGTTTATAGCTGTATAGTAAATTAGGAAAAACTTATTACCCTTATAACTTAATTATCTTTAATGAGTCTTATTGTTTTATCAAAAAGTATCCGTTCTCATCATATCGCGGTTTCATGCTTTTTCAACAATAATTATTTTCTTAAACGAATCCATTGTATATCATATGCTCCATTTAATATTTTTGCCGTTAACGTACTTTTATAAAATGAGCATACGATAATTTGCCAGTTCACCAATCATATCTTTGTCTTCTTTTACCTTACGAAAATTTGTTTCCTGGTGTTCTTCCTTTTCAGGTAAACCGTACTTTTCCTTTCCAAGTGCTATACTTTTCATAGAAATGCCATATTTCTAGCAAGAACTCTCATTGTCTGCAGCCCTTCCGCATCCCGCATAGCCTCGCCTTTTTCTGTTCCATAGATGCTATTCCAGTACTGGCTGGATGCAACAGGCATACCACAAATAGTAAAATACTTATTAAGCTCATCGAAGGTTGAAGACAGTCCTCCTCTTCTTGCACAGACTACACTGGCACCAACTTTCATTGACTTATCAAAGTGTGAGCTATAAAACAGCCTATCAAGACAGGCTATAAGTGTCGCATTTGCAGACGCGTAATACACTGGAGATGCACTACCAAGCCATCTGCCGCTTCAAACTTCGGAGCTAGTTCATTTACAATATCATTAAAGACACATTTTTCCTTTTTCATAACAATATCCGCAGGCTATGCAGCCTCGTATATCTTTGTTTCCAATCTGAACTACTTCAGTTTCTACACCTTCCTTCTCAAACACCCTTACCATCTCATCAAGGGCAATGCTTGTATTTCCCTTGACACGTGAGACTTCCATTGATAATTAAAACTTTAGGCATAATTATTATCCTTCTCGTACACTATAAGTATCTGTGTATATGTTCTCTTTCCTTTAATGACCTCTGCCTAATAAGGCAGCTTATTTCTGAAGCTCTTTGTTTGCCTCCTCAACCTTTAATCTGAGTAAGCTAAAGAGTTATGAAAAGATAAAAACTTTCTATAATTCCTTTTCTTTGACGCAATTAAACTTTTTAAGAATACTACAAGTTTGATTAATCACCTCACTATTTATACTATTATAAGTTTAAAATCTCCAATAATATAAAAACTCTTCTTTTGCCCTTGTAGCTGCTACATTCATAATATTGGGATTACTTGAACCAAAAAGCCCAACTTGCTGCACCTCGACTTTCATCACATCCCAACACTAGAAATACTATATCCGCTTCTTTACCTTGAAATGTATGTACTGTTCCAACATTAGTAGGTTTCCCATCATTACCATTTCTTGTAAAATCAATTTCTTTTCAATTTTTGTGATAACTGATATGCTACATTTCTAAACGGAGAGATAACATAAATAACATCTTTTTCAGATTTATTTATGATATTAGATTACTTTTTACTAACTCTAATATCTTCTCCTTAAGAAACTCACCCTGCTCCTTAACATATTTATCAGTTGCACTTCCACTAATGTCATACCAGCTTGCTTTTTCCAGGTACATCTCAGCTCTGAACCATATTTCACCGTATGATATAGCATTCGATATATTAAACATAGGATTTTTACATCTTCTATGCACCCAAAGTGGTATTCTATCCATTCATCCTCATTCTTGTAAAACCCGAATTTTGCTGACATCATCTACAAGGGTTTGAACTGAGGCTGAATCTGACAAATATTTGTTTGATACACCATAGTGTATTCCTAACATACTTAGTATTGATGAATCTAAGGGTAGGGACTGGTTTAATCTGAGCTGGGTCACCTACAACCATCACTTGTTTACTCCTGAAAAATAGAGACCAACACTGGCTTGTGGAAGTGCCTGTCCTGCTTCATCCACAAATAAATAACCTAATGAGTCTTTTTCCAAGATTAGCACACATTCTTGAGAAACTTGCAAAGGTTGAGCCAATTACAGGTATAACCATATTTATCCAGTTCCATGCTGTGGTTATTAATTCTTTATTCTCTAAGTACTTTTTCTACTTACTCCAGATAATATAAGCAGCTTTTTATCTTTTTCTATTTTTCGTATAAAAATTAGCTTTCTAACTTTTAAAAGAATCAATAAAAAGTTGTGACTGTAGTACTCTATATTCTTCACCAAACCAGGGATTGCTCAACTGCAGCGAATCATAGTCTTCCCGTATAATTCCCATAATCGAATCTCTCTAATACCATTAGAGCTCATTGATATTATCTGATATTTCTTTAATCTCATTAATTTGTAATTGAATTATCCTCATTATTTATTTTTCTTACTGCATATTTTTCTTCATTTTCTTTAAGCACTTCTTCCGTACGTCTCTTATCTTCCTGCAAGTTGGTATATTCATAGTTTAATTCTTTTTCTTTTTCTAACAATTCTAATAGCTGATCAGAATAAAAGCACATCCGTTCTTTATATTCTTTATTAGCTTTTATCCTAAACCAAGACGGTTTTGTAGTTGAAGTGCTTGTATAGATTGACTTATATTATCTTTGTGTTTTTGTAGAAGTATTTCTATTTCATTAAAAGGCTATTAATTGTTCTTCTATCTTGAGTGTGCTCAAGTTTTATCTGTATACTGTCAGCATTGGTCTTTTTCAAGAAGCGGTTGAACTCACCTTCTACTTCTTTTTCTCATGGTCAATGCACTTAATCTCTGTTTGTTTATGCAGATTCAAAAGTTTTGCATAGTTTTTCGAAAATACTCTGCTTTCTGCTTCTATATTCATATTGTTTCTGATATTTCTGCTAGAAAACTAGAGTAAACGTCATTAGTAGGCTCATATACTTCATTTAAGTATTTAATTACGTCTTTAATGCAGTTATAATCCCATCCATATTATCTTTCTTACCACCCTCTAACGAAAATAATCCCCAAAAACTTTTCGTCATCAAAAGGTGAAGATTTTTGAATTCTTCAACATACTTCCCATATATTCTTTATCCATTCTGCAGAAATATTAGAATTTGATATTTCCCAAAAATAATCCGCAGCTCTTAATTCATCTGACAAACGATTCATCAACCTTATTTATAAGTGGTTCTTTTACTATATTCTGAACTACCATTATTAGAGCTAACCTTATTAATCTCTTTATCAACTAAAAACTTCGCCTTACTATAATCCTTTAACTTATCCATATACCCTTCCTTGTTTGTCAGTTTAGAGATTTCATAACGTTTCTGACAACCAGTTCGTGAATGCATCTTTCAGCAATGTAGTTTTCCACAATACATTGTTACATTTGCCTTCATGTCTGCTCATTGTTATTTCTGTTGCCGATTTACTGCTATCTGCTGCATAAAAGAGTGAATACTTGGGATTGCCCAGGCATGAGAGTGGATAATTCTTGGGCTGGAATTTCAGCGCTTCAAGCAACTGGATTAAACCCTAATAATTAACTTGCTGTCAAGGGTTATCCTTTCCTTATCCTCACCTATTAGATGTGGATACAAATTTCTCGTGCTATTATAAACTTGCAGCTATACCTAAATCTCAACGAAAATAAATGTAGATTAATCGCATCTAACTTCCGGGTTATTTAGTACTTTCATTCTGCTGTTTTGTGAATATCATATGACAACGACGAAAACTGTTAAAAACTCAGGATACTCTTCTTCGTCAAGACCATAAAAAAATACTCTTAATATATTCCTTGTTTTCATTTCAAACTTCAAAAGTTCTATTCCTTAGAATGTTGTGTTTGTAAAAATATAATGACAACAGTAAAAGTCATGTTTTCTTCAGATGCGGTTTCTTTATCGAGATATGAGGCAAGAGAATTTGTCTCTACAGCTATTTCCTCTATATATTTCTTGGGGGTTATACTTTTCTCTAAGCAAATTAACAACATTTGAAAAAAAGGAAAAATGTGGGTACGGTGATTTCACCTTTTTGATATTTTAGCGGTTTTAACTGGTGGCCAGTGTGCGTGGCTGCAAGGCTCGGTTTTGTCGCCTCCTCAGCTTTATATCTCCCTCAGATAGATGCTCTACCGCAATCCCACGATTCCAATATATTTTCTTTTTTTCCATACAAATTTATATGATATTATGCAGCTAATTGCCTCTTTTCATTAATGTGTAGCTTTGAATATTCTTTACCTGCATTTGTCTGTTAAAGTCGTTGTCAAATGCATTTATTTACCATCTCCTTTTGTTGGATGCATATCAAAGTGAGTGTTACAATGGTCTGAGACTTCCATCCGCCTCAAATACTTCTCAGTTCTGTCCATATGTAATCTAACATATCTCCAATCCATTCTTTAGATAATCCATCCTGTAATCCATCGTAATATTGAAGAAAATAAGTTATATGTATCTTCCCTTACTAATACCCATATCATATATTCTAACTAAAAATATCATACCCCTAGCTTACCATAGTCATAGTAGTTTGCCTCTGTGATATCATTAGAAAGTTGTTTTATCTCAGTAAAATAAATGTTTCAAAATCATCCATTGTACCACCTCTAATTTCTTTTTCAGCTGTATTTAAGTCAGAAAAACTACATTTTCAATTTCATCAACAAAGCCTTTAAGCTTAAATCTCCTTGACTAGTCCACAGTTTCATAGATAGCAACAAGGGCAAAGAAATGGGGGTTTCACCGTGTATGGATTATTTCCGAAAGGACTTGCCCGTTTCTTTTTTTATATCACACATATTTAATATACGCAAGACCATTAGTTTGATATATTTGCCAATATTGCATCCATATTAGAATAAAACAGCGGCAAATTAAGCTTTTAACTTCCCTAGTCTCATAAACACTTTTTACAACCATACATAATATCCGCTAAATCATTATGTAAAGTCATGAGTTCTTCGTGTAAGTTCATTGTTTTTAAACATCATCTTCATGAGTTATGCCCATGGGCCTTGCGGGTATTCTATATAGTAAAAGTTCATTTTTTTATATGGCCTTAAATCTACCCCTCTCGCCTCTACCACCTTAACAGTTTCTCTTATCGTTTTTACTGCAATAGCAAGCATTTGTGGACTGTTCATTAGGTTTATGGCAAGCTGTTTTGGTTTTATTGATATTTCCTCCCTGCGCTGCAGAAGAGGTAACCCCTGCATTGATTGCCATATGAATCCATATCCACTCTACCATGTCGTAAGGAATTTCTGTTTTCAAGTCTGCGGATACAAGAAGTTCTATTAAAGAACTGTAATTAGTGATGTTTTGATTTTCTTTCGCTTTCAATCATTATATGGTTAAATAACACACAATCAAGCATATTCTGCGTCATACTTCCACCAGCGGTAGGAAAAACCTATAATATAGCTATAATCACCAACTATTTTTTCAATTTCTTTCACGACTATACCAAAAAGTTGCAGAATAAAATCAGGCTTCCTGTAATATTGTTTTTATTGAGTGTCGTTATGGCGTCCTTTGTCTTTACCCTAGCCACACTCAAAATAATGAAATCATACTCTGTATTTGGCTTTGCAATATTCACTGTATATTTATCTGATTTTTCTTCTCCTTTTTTTAGCATAGCGGCCATCCAATATTTTGATGTTTAGGCTTGATGGGACATTGGGGTATTCATCTCTCTAAGCAAATGTTCAACTTGATGACCCGCTTTTTGAACACATACCCATAAGTTGTACCTATTACACCTAGACCCTAAAATACATATCTTCATTTATCCTTACTCCTTAAGTTTCAATTTAGTTATTACTCTATCTGATATCATTACAAAAAATATATGTCCCTTTAATAGTATGTTTATTCATCCTGCCTTTTCACCTCTTTTTCCAACCTATAATCCAGGCTATAACTAGAAGATAATTCTCCAAAGCACCGATTAAATTAACAATTTGATGCACCTGTCAGATAGTGTATAAAATGATTAGTTCCCAATACCTATTCCACCTAGAATAAGAGCAAGTAAAATTGATTTAAGATAAAATCCAATTGTAATGCCTATAAGCAGTAATCAATATAACTAATACCGCAATATTCCAAAAAGCCAATTTCTCTTTGCCACCCTGTAGAAATGCCATAAGCTGCATTTTTTCCCATATATTCAGGAGCGAAAATCTGAAGCAATGCTGCCCCGGATATTGCAATAATGAGAATTATAAATAGTACTCGCAAATAAGTACTCATTTTTCTGAGTTCATTGACTAAACCTCCTTGTAATCATAAATAGCTTTCTTCAACACTTGGATTTAGGCAGGAGAATGAACTTGTCCCTCCAATAAAAACTCACTTATAAAACTCATTGTTCCTTCCTTTGCCCCAAGCGACTTCTCTAGCATATCTACATACCTCAATATCCTTGTTGCTATAAGCCCCATAATCGAACATATTCTGACTCATAATCAACAACATTTAACTCTCTCTTCAACATTGGTACACGCAAATATTCCTGCGCTATCCCTTCTCTTACAATATCTGAAAGAATAGGAACTGCCACTTCAACAATTTTCTTGCCGATTTTATCGTGCATTACAATATTTTCTTTTCTTTCCAACACATCTGCTATAACAATTTCATCTTTGTTTGGCTGAAAAGCATACTCGACTGAAGCCAGTTTCTGCGGTATAGGCACAGGATTCATAAGAGCTGCTTTCGCTATATTTTCAGCTTTCTCAATCATCATTTCAATAACTGCTTCCAATGTTGCCTCTTTACTTTCAAAATAGTATTAGTATGTTCCCTTTGCAATACCCGCCTCAATAATGATATCGTCTACGCTTGTATTCTCATAGCCTTTTTCAATGAACATACGATATGCAATATTTAGCAGATCTTGCTTTCTTCGTTCACCTTTCTTCATATTCACACCTCACCCTCGACTTTAAGTCGGTTTTATAATATAACACCAATTTGTTTTTGTCAATATTTTTCGACTTTTAGTCGGTAATAGTTAATAAAATTTTTCAACAAGCGTTTACTAATTATTAAAACACGCTTAAATCCTAGTTTTTCCACTTTTCCATGACACCACGATATGAATCACCCTGTGAGAAATGGTTTTTGTTCAATGTTAAAAACCAAAAATGAAAATACTCTTTTGATATAACCTATTTTGTTTCATCCCATTTCAAAAGCGTTTGTAACACTTTCTCATATATATTTTTGTGATCTTTGTAATACTTTTAACATCATTAAATGGTGCTTTAATCAGTAATCTTTCGCTCAGTCTTCCACCTGAAAACAATACAAAGATTGTTCAGTACTTTCATTGTATCTTTATTACCATAATTCTCACCCGTGCAACAGTTGCAGTATTTGTTTAGAGCAGCTGTCTATGACAAAGTGCCCCTATCAATAAGTCTTTCCTAATACCTGACGCATTACTTGCATATGTTGGAGACCAAAAACCATCCCATCTGATTTTTCTATTCTATATGAAAGTTTCTCAGCATCATCGTCCATATAACAATGCCCAGTCTTATAACAAAGATTACAACCACTACAATGTGACATTTTAGATTTCACCTAAATTGCGAAATCTACTTCTATATCCTCTTCCAAGTTTTTCTTCAGTCATCATGCAACACTGTCGCAGTTATACCTTTACTTCTAGGACTTCCATTAATAATCAATACTCTCATTAAATACCTCCAAAAATTACACTCTTGTGTATCTTAAGAATACATATTTACTATATAGAATATAGTAAGTAAACACACTAACAAAAAGATCCACACTCTTACTAATATGTGTATCTTGCGAGGAAAAATAGAGACACCCTTCTGCCATAAGATCCAGAAAAGAAATCTCAGAAGCACTATTAAAACTAATGCAAGAACATCCATATTCTGATATTTCTGTAAAACAGATAGTTATGGAAACTAAAGCTTATGAAAAACATTCTATCTAAACTTTACTTCTAAAGATGACGTGCTTGAATCGATTGTTAACGAAAAGATACTAGAATATATACAGGCACTTTCTGGTTCAAATACCAGTCACTGTCTGTCATCTTTGATTCTGTGATTACAACAAGGATTTTCTTTTTATTGCTTCATAGAGAATAAAATGCTCTTTCTCCTCATGGCTCAATAATTCATTCCTGAATATAATAACAAAAATGATATGAGCAGTAATCCTTTTTGAAAGCTCATCAAACATGAATCTGATTACCTTATAGCTTTTAATATCAGACTTATAGAATGTAGTGTTCAAATGGATTGACAACGGAATGGTTGATTCTTTTGAGGATATCAAATACACTATGAAAGAATACTTGAAGCAAATGAAGACCTCACTTATAATCTAGTTTTACAACAATTCATAATTGACGTTCATTCATATTTTTCAAAATCAATTGCCACATCTTGTTGCAGTATTTTTGAAAGTCAGACAGTGCTGTAACCCCATAATCGTTAACGAACTGCCTTATCACTCCCGAAACTGTTAGCCAAAATCGCAGCAATCATCTCCGTCGTCCAATGGTCTTTGTCCCTCCCCAGAACAATTTTTGGATGTGGGTTACCGTATCCTGCGTCATCTCCATCGCAAAATGCCATTGTTAATTCAGGACAGCCGTAGCGTTTGCAGGTATCAAAGTAGTGGACAGTGAACCATATTGAAGCGGGCTTCATTACCACAGCTTTCAGAAACTCGCAGATAAATCCCTGCATCTGTACCAAACTTCTTCTGTATTAGTTTTTAAGGAAAGATCTTTGGCATCTTCTTTCTAACCCTAAATAGTTTTATTATCCTCTGAAGATGTGTTCAAGCTTTTTGTGAGACGTTGAAAATACTCGAATGATACCCTACACAGCCTTTTTCCTTTTCAACGCCTTCTGCTAGTAAAGCTTCATATACTGCAATACAAGGATAAATACGCTTATAAGTATGGGCTTTGAGAGCTTTCGAATCATTGCTGTTTTTGGCACAGCTCCTCAAACTGTTTTTGTGCACTCTTTTGATTTTTATCTGCTTTAACTTTACCAATATCATCTGCTGCAATATCACAAACACTTCTGATTATTTTATTAAGTTTCATTGCATCCCTCCAAGGCAAATTTACTGCTAAAAGAAGAGCAAAGCTTAAAAAGCCCTGCTCCCTAACTAGATAAAAATCAGCACCTTTTTATAAAAGTTTTTCGAGTTAAATCTAATTATTAATTGTCCACCCTGATATTTCCTCTCTTGAGCGCAGGAAATCCCTATATAAGCCTTCTTTTTCTGCAAGTTCCCTTGGGCTTCCATCCTGTACTGCCCTACCATCTTTAATCGCAATGATATGATCTGCATTTTTTTAATAGATTTAATACGATGCGCTATCATAATTACTGTCTTATTTTTAGTAAGAGCTTCTATCGCAGCGAGGATTTCGTGTTCATTCTCAGCATCCAGCGCTGCTGTTGCTTCATCCATTATGATGATTGGAGCGTCTTTTTAGAATTGCACGGAGCAATTGAAATCCTCTGTTTTTCTCCACCCTGAGAGAGCTGCTGCCTCCTTCATCAAGCACTGTATCATACCCATCAGGAAGTGCCTCGATAAACTCATCGATTTTGCAGCCCTTGCAGCCCCTGCGGACTTCATCAATCCCTGCACCCTGGCTTTACTGAATGCTATATTATTATATAGCTGTCCTCGAAATAAATATACCCTTTGAAATACCATCTTTGATTCGTTTTCATCAGTTCCTCATAGTCTGCATCCCTTTATATCTACTCCACCGATTTGTAATGCTGCCGCTGTTACATCTCTAAATCTCGGTATGAGCTCGCATAAGGTGGTCTTTCCGGAACCTGAAGTACCAATTATTGCTGTCAACGAGTTTTCTTTGATAGTAACGGATACATCGTGCAATACTTCATTGTCTCCATAAGAGAAAATTCACATTCTTAAGCTCTATGTCATTGCCTGACATAGTCTTTGAGCATCACTCCAGCTCATCTGCTCTGCTTCTTCAACTTCCCCTATTACCTTTAGTCCACTATCCAAAAGACCTATCATAGATAATACAGAGCCTGCCTGGTTGAGTGATACATACGCCATAAAAGCTAAATACAAGAAGCATTATTGTTTTTACAAGAGAATACCGCCTTCTTGCCTCATCCAAAGAGTGCAGGCAATTATGAGTATCTCAAAGACAGCTATGACAAATCTCCCCTAAAAAACTGCGTTGGCATTGCTTTACTCGTGAGCCTGATGTTAGCATCCCTGCTGCCACTCACAGCCTCATTTAGCTCGTCATTTCCTTCCTTTACACTAAATGCCTTTGTAACCTTAATCCCCTGAAGAAAAGTAAGGCTGCCTCAGCCAAGACATTCTGTAGCCTTTTTGTAAGAATGGCGCATTCTTTTTCTGAAACCTTCATTTGAAGATCTACTACAAAAAGATATATACCACATACCAATTCCAGTGATAACACCTATCTTCCATTCATAAAAGCAAACTGCAGACAAACATAGAAAGTGCGCTAAAAAATGCCTGATACTGTAGTAATCATCGCCATCGCTGCACCCTGTTTCAATGCTGCTTAGAGTAGTGGTAAGTGCGGCTACTATTTTCGAGCATTGTCGCTAAAAAAGCCAAGTGGAAGCATCTTTAAGAAGTTCCCCAGTCCAATACGCTTATCTGCTGTCATATAAAACCAACAGCCACACTGCCCGAATGTTCAAAAACGATGTTACAAAGCTCACGAGGGCGCATATTACAGTTAGTATAACGATATTTCTTATTGCAGGTCCCACAGGTGCTTTATTTATCAAAACATCCATCGCAATCATTATGGCAATAAGCTGTGTAACTACCAACAAATGCATGTATCAGCGACATTATCAGCGTAATAATAAGAGTTTTTATGTTGCTGTTCACTGAATTCCCATAGCTTTTTAATTGTCTTTATCATTTCAAACCTCCCGGAAGAGACTCACCGTCTTCCTCTGAAAGCTCCCACATCTTCCTGTAATCCTCACACGAAAGCATCAACTCTTCATAGTGTGCCTATCTGCTTTATGCGTCCGTTTTCGATATACGCAATTTTTGTCTGCATTCTTAACGGTCATAGCCTATGTGCAATTACAATTAGAGTTTTTACCCTTTTGCAGCCACTGATAAGGCTTCGAATCGAAGCTTCATTTTCAGGGTCTGAGCTTTCGAGTGGCCTCATCCAGTATCATAATCGTGCATTTTTCATCATAGCCCTTGCAATTGTAATTCTCTGTCTCTCACCGCCTGAGAGGCTTCCTCCCGCAGAGCCTGCCATTGTCTCATATCCCATAGGAGTCTGGATATAAATTCGTGACAGCCTACTCTTTTGCAGCCTCTTCTACTTCATCATCTGTTGCATCAGGTCTTCCAAGTCGGATATTATCCCTAATTGTCTTATCAAATAAAAATGTATCCTGGTCTACGAAAGCAATTCTTTCATTTGAGGGGCTTCTTGAGTATATTCCCCTATATCGTATCCATCAATAGTTATACTTCCTTCATCCGGATCCCAGAATCCTGCAAGGAGCTTACCAAGCGTAGATTTGCCTCCTCGGAAGGCCCCTACAAATGCCATCATCTTGCCCTCTTTAATCTTAAAAGAAACATTATCTGCGGCCTTCTTTTCTGATTTACCTATACCGTCATCAAGTTCATCGCATTTTTGATTTGCCATATGAAAAGCTACATTCTTAAACTCTATGTCATTATTATTAAATTCTATATTTTCCCTCTTTTTAAGCTCAGGATAATTTAATACATCATGATTTCCTTGCATATGTTCCCATCTGAGCCGCCTGGTCTATAGGTTAAAGCTGTCATAAGAGGTGCAAATATTCAAAAAGATAATATCATCATCAGGAAGAACATTGGCGTCTTAAGACTTCCATCACTCCAAAAATATCAGGCCTGATATCAGTACTGGAAATATTGAAAATGGTGCTATAGCCATACCTCATGAGGAATATACCTGTGTTTCCCTCATCCAATTAACATTATAATCTGCGTGTCCTTTGATGGCCTCTGTACTTGCGGTAGCTCTCCTTCGTCCTGCCAAAATTTTAATGACTTCAATGCCATTTACAAACTCTACAATGGCCTGATTCATACTCTTTGAAGCCTTTAGTTGGCCCCTAAACTTCTTCATAGCCCTCATCATACTTATAGTTACTGAAAAATCCAAAGTAAATATCCATAGAGCCATAACAAGAGCTACTCTCCAGTCTATAAAGACATCCATACAATAAGGAATAATGGACCTCAAAGATTTCCTGTCATCTCAGGGAGCATATGGGCAAGAGTTTTTTCTATTCCCTCGACATTGTCGACTAACATAGTCTTAAGCCTTCCACTGCCATTTTCCTCAAAGTATCCCATAGGAAGCCTAAGCATTTTCTTGATAAGCTCGGTTCTTATATCTCTTAGCGTATTGAATGCAGCAAGATGTGACAGCCAGGTAGAACAAATTCATAGCAATTCCACTGCCAAAGCTTACATAATGCGAGTATGATCCGGTTCTTACAATCTGACTCCAATCAACCGTAGATTCAAAAAGTTCCACAACTATTTTTCCTGCAAGAATGTATCCACCAATGTTAAGAAATACCGAGAGTATGCTTATGATTACAGACAATGAATACAAGGCACTGTATGGCCGCATGAATCCCCCTAGTTCCTTAAAGAATGATGCCGATTCTTTTCTATTACCCTCTTCAGTTTTCATCTTCATAAGCTCCTTTGTACATTAAGATATGTTTCCTAAGTTCTTAGAACAGACTAAATTAGCGAACGACTGGTTCAAAAACTAAGTTAGATATCACTAACAGTGTAGCACAATATTTCTCATTCCTCAAGATTATTTATAAAATATATAGCTGACATATTAAACCGCAAGATTGCGAATTAAAAACAAATTACATTATGTTTTAAAATACACCATTATATGATATGTGTATCAAAGTATTAAGTTTCATTCACAGGAGATTTTTCCTGAAACTAAAGCTATATGAGAACTCATCAGCATGTCGGTGGTTCATTATTATTATGATAAAAATAGCAGGGGTGTTTTAATCCCCTGCTATACATAATAAACATTAGCTTATTGTATGAAAAATAAATTTTTCTATTTAAACTCTTTTAAGAACTGCTCACCTGTACCATATTTCTCATATACATAGTCAATATCTTTATCTCCCCTACCTGAGAGGTTGACAAGTATGTGCCTGAGTTCTGATTTTTTTGATCTTTATTGCGTACGCCAAAAGCATGTGAGCTCTCTATTGCAGGAATGATTCCTTCATAACGTGAGAGCAAGAAAAATGCCTGCATAGCCTCATCATCAGTTACCGCTTCATATTTTACTCTTCCGCAGTCCTTTCAAATATGCATGTTCAGGTCCTACAGACGGATAGTCAAGTCCGCTCGCTATAGGTAAACAGGCAGCGGCTCTCCATTTTCATCCTGTAAGAGCAGGCTTTCAAAGCCGTGAAGAATTCCCTTTTTACCAAATGTCATACTTGCTGCATGGTCTCCTACTCCACTTCCTCTTCCAAGTGGTTCTACACCAACGATATCAACAGGCTCAGGAAGAAACGCTTCAAACATACCTATTGCATTGGGAGCCTCCTCCAACTGATGCACATACAACATCCGGTAAATTGCCTGTCATTTCTTTGAACTGATCTTTTGCTTCGATACCTACAATTGACTGAAAATCACGAACAATCATAGGAAATGGATGAGGTCCTACAGCAGAGCCTATGCAGTATATTGCATCCTTGTATTCTTTAAGATATGCTTCAAATGCAGCATCTACTGCCTCTTTCAAAGTGTCTTAAGTCCGTGAGTTGCAGGTATTACATTGGCTCCAAGCATTTTCATTCTTATTACATTAGGATGCTGCTTTGCTATGTCAACTTCTCCCATATAAATATCACATTCAAGGCCAAAGTATGCCGCAGCAGTTGCAAGTGCAACTCCATGCTGTCCTGCACCGGTTTCAGCTATGAGCTTTTTCTTGCCTAAGAATTTGCTAAGCAAGCCTTCACCCATACAATGATTTAATTTATGTGCACCTGTGGTTAAGATCTTCTCTTTTTAGAGATAAATCTGGCATTTTTCCTAGCAATGAAGATAAGCGTTCACAATGATATACAGGAGTAGAGCCTGCCCTGAAACTCTTTTCTGATACGTCTTAATTCATTAATAAAACGAGCATTGTTGCATATTTCCGCATAAGCCTCAGTAATGTCCTTAAAGGCAGGGACCAATTCAGGCGGTAATATCATTCCACCGTATTCTCCAAAAATATCCCCTTTTCATCAGGAAAGTTCTTTAGGTAGTTATCAAAATCACGATAAGTTTTCATAATTACTAATTCCTTTCATAATAAAATTAAACGTCTTATCCTGTAAAAATAACTAATGTTATCATTACGGCATTTTTATTGTCAAGGGATTATTTTAATGAGTTTAAAGTGCCCCCTTCGGGCAATTCATAACACATTCCATGCACTTAATACACTCCGTTCCGTTTAACCTATTTCTCGAATTGTCCGTAACGTCCACATTCATTGGACATACTCTTTTACATTTTCCGCAATTGATACACTTTTCTTTATTACAGGTTATACGCATCAAAGAGAAGTAAGTCATCGGTTTTAAGGAACACTGTGATTGGGCAAATATACTTACAAAATGCCCTGTTGTCCTTAAAGGCAAATGCCAGTGCTATCCCTACTGCATAGTATACAATGTTCCCAATGATAAAGGCCCAGAACATGATGCGTTCTATGTTTCCGACCTTAGCAAGAAACAACGCTGCCACAAAAATAAAAGATGCCGCAAAGGTTATGTACCTAATCCACCCAATGTTCTTTCTTGGGTTTTTAGGTATCTTGTAAGGAAGAAAATCCAAAACCATAGCTGTCCAACAGGCATATCCGCACCATCCTCTTCCAAAAAGCAACGGTCCAAATATCTTTGCTACCGCGTAGTGAATGGTTGCAGCCTCAAATACTCCTGTAAACAGGTAGTACCAGAATCCTTCTATCTGCATATTTTCGTTACAAATAAGCCCAAGATAAACAAGCATATATAGACCTACCAACAACTGGACTACACGCCTGGCATGCTTGTATTTTCTGATAAATAGAAAAATACCTAACGATATGGACAGTCCTATGTAGCTGAAGTTAAACAGATAAAAGAGGTTATCTTTCGTCAGCCACAGCACTACTGCCACTGTTTCAAATATCGAAAGCATTATAATAGGCAATAGATATTTTTATTTGCATAAACACTACCTCTTTTCCTTTTTATAGTTCCAGGCTATTCTCATTTAGTAAGAATCATATATGCTCATTGTGAGGATTCCATCATTATCATGCAATGGCTTTACAACATCCTTCATCAGTTCGGCCTCTCTTTACAACCACACCGATATAAACCTGGAACCTCTTTTTCACTATTATACTTTATCCTATAATAATTCTCAAACTATATATTGAAAAATTTAGGGACATTGTGTCTCTATTTTTCAATATACATTCATTTTTCAACAACCATTATAGGTTTTATTAACTTTTTACAGAATATCGCAAAAATGGCACTAAGGAAATAATAACGAGTAGATTCAGCCTTAAATCCACTGGTAACTTGCGTCAGCTCACCACAGATAACTTCGTTATACTCGTTCTCCAACTTGCAGCCTTTGCAAACATAAATTTGATAAGCTAACACATCATCCCTATAAATTCTAATTTGTCGAGTTATATAAGCAGCTAAGTGACGCTCAGCTGATAAATGTCCAGACTCGCTCCGGCATCCGCTTCCGCTACGCCTAAATCGCGCTCGCTTAGGCATTATCAGATTTTGCTGTCATCAGCTATCTATCATCCGATTGACGCTCCGAATGATAATCATTTCAGACTCGCTCCGGCATCCGCTTCGCTCACGCCTGATGCGCTCGCTTAGAATTTATCATTCGGAGCTGGCACTGTAGATTTATACAAATAATAACTAGAATGCCAAATGTAAAGACAGCCACCACCGCCTGCCCACTTGTGGCTGATGTGTTTGTTTGTATCGTTCTTCAATTAAACAGCCGGAACTAATAATGCCTAAGCAGAGCGCATCAGGTTTTTCGTCAGCAAGTCCATAACTTACAACAGCATCTTACAGAAAAACCGTAGCGAGTCTGGACATTTATTAGTGAAGTCGTGACTTAGCATGTCAAACAACACATTAGCCCTACAAATTAGAATTTGTTTTTAGTATTTCTGCAATTTAGCACTATCCTCAATTAAATTTTTCTTGCTACATAACAGGCTTTCTATCATAACCATAAGCAAATTTTTCCTGATTTATTTCAAACCCCCTCGGCTGTAATCCTCTTATTAAAAGTATTTAACTGACTTTATCGTGATTGGAAATTTATTGACACAGAGATATTGCTCAATCTCGTCAAGTACAAAAGCACTTTCCTTCAAAGACAAATCACTAAAATTGTTCGCGTAATGAACACTTTTCATGATTGGTTTTAGCTTTGTATTAGGATATTCTTCCCCTAGTGTATCTCTTAATAAAATCACAAGGCTGTTAAAAGTCTGACATTTCAAATCTTCTACACTAACATTTTTAATGATATTTTCATTGCATAAATGTTCAATTAGTTGAATCAAGCTTTGTTTTAAGTCAGTAACGATATTTTCACTCATTAAAGCACTTCTCCTTTACAAATTTTATGATTTATCTATCAACCACATATTTCCACATTTTCAAACACTCTTCTAATTATATCTTCATAGCACTTACTATCAAAATCCAACTTATGCTTTTGCCATTTTTCTTCTTAATGATATCAGAAAGCTCCAAAAGATAGTTATTATACATTTTAAGAAACTTACTTATATTTCTCTTTATTACAGAATTCCATTCATTAGAACAAAAATTAACATATACAATAAATTTCTTGGTTTTAAGATAATATCTTGCCTGATAAATTCCAGACTCTGAATAATATTTTGATATATTTCCACTAAGGCAAACGCAAATATCCATCTTCTGCAATGCCTCTATCTCAAAAGCTTTCAAATAAAGATTTCATTTCTTTTCTTATTGTTCTTGCAACAGATAATATATTATTTAGCTCATCATCCGTTCCCGCCAACAATAACATTCATATTGACTTTCATATTTTTCCCTCAAAATTTAGCTGTATAGTGTAAAAACTGCCTGTTATATTGTATCAGGAAAAGCTTTCTACCTGTTCTACCAGATCTAAAATAAGCTCTGAAAAACTCTCTGCGATTTCCTCAAGGTCAGCATAGTCATTGTTATATCCACGCACCTTACCACTTTCCAAGTCTATAAATACGATACTTCCATCACCCTAACCCGCCGAAAGGAAACGCAGGACCGTGTTCACATTCGCTCATATACTCCTCGTATGCCTCTATAAAGAATGCATAGTTCTCCTCTAGCTCTTTCAAGCCGAATATCCAAGGCTCTGCCAAATAGCAGCCACCTAAGTTAAGTAGCAGCCAACGGTATTCTGTCGGAATAGGTTTCATATTTTGCTTCAAACTGTATTTATCCTATCTTCTGTTTCAGGACTGGTGCCTTCTGTGAACGCACTTGCTTCGTAAGCCGCCTTAATCCTATCAAAGTATTTTTGCTAAAAACAACATTACTCATATGCTCCCCTCGTAAATTTTTGATCTATTTCTATTTTTCCTTCATTTCTTATTATTGAAAGCATAGCTATATTAAAACTTCTGTTCCATCTCTTAATATATCAATGTATTCTTTATAGCTATATACTTTTGTTCCTTCCCTGTTTCTTTACTAGTGAAGAATTCCCAAGTTTTTCAAAATCTATTTACTGCTGAAGAAACGGTATTGTATACTATAGATAAATCTTCTGCAGTTTTTCCTATGTCTATAATAGGATGTGCTTCTAAGTAATGAAATACTTTCATCATTGTCTCCAAAGGTCCTTTTTCGTATATTTTTCGTTCCTTAGCTTTCTTATATTTTTATCCCTTAATGCAATTAATTCATTTGCAGTTTCTATAGCTGATTTTCCACTAGCATAGATTCCTTCTAAAAAAAATTTTATCCATTGTTCATAATCCCCCGTTTCTCTAATTGCCGACATCCTATCATAATATTCAATACGATGCTCCTTTAAATAAAAATGATAAATAAAGAGATGGAGTTTTTATAACTTTTTCTCAATAAGTATAACACGATTAGCAATCTTCCAATACGTCCGTTTCCATCTAAAAATGGATGTATAGATTCAAACTGATAATGAATAAGTGCAATTCTAATTAAATCATCTAACTCAGCCTCTGCATTCATATATTTTTCTAAATCAGATAAAGACTCTTTCATCGATAAAAACATCCGGTGGTATATATCTTGCTGTTTTTTTATAGTAGAACCTGCTCCACCTATCCAGTTTTGGCTCTGTCTAAACTCTCCAGGATTTTTCTCTTTTTCCCCTTACTCCAGATAATAATATCTTATGAGTTTCCAAAAAGCAATTTATTACATAAAGGTAATGTTTCCAATCTTTTTATTGCATATTTAGCTGCTTTGATATAATTAACAACATCATCTACTTCTGCATTGATATTTTCATCAATATTAGGATTAAAAATATCTTCTAATGTTGCCTAGGTACCTTCAATTTGTGACGAAAGAAGTGCCTCTTTTTGGACATACATAGAAATAAACAAATCGATATTGGGAATATTGGTTGCTCTATCATCAAGTATTGCCAATACTCTATGAGCATTTATCAATTTATCTATAATCTCACTATCAACTTCTATAGGTGGATTCGGAGGTAATTTTGAAGGATAAAAAGAAAAATATGCAATCTCACCTGACAATTGTTTTTCAAAGTTCCAGCTCTTTCTTTTTCATCCATAATCTCTCCTTTTTTGAAATACTATCAAAATTATATCATTCTTATTTCGAAAAATCAAGATTTTCTGAAATAACAGATTCTACTCAGACCTATTCATATTTCAAAACAGATATACTACATTGGGGTGAAAGGGCAGAAACAGTCTTTAATCATATCAGGCGTTTCCATCTTAATCCTCTATAAATAATTTTGCCAACAGTACTTGACACAAACATTCAACAATATGTCCTAAAACATTATAGTTTAATGCAAAGTGTAGCTATATAGTCATTTCCATAACGTGATAATCTGTTTCTCTTATCACCGATTCATAAAAATCTATCATAGCAGAGACCATTTTTAAGTTGACCTCTAATCTGAGTTTTCTAAGGTATGGCTAAATTCGTATCCATATTCTGGATTTATGGTTATCTTACCTTCCTCTTCAAGCTCTTTTTGAATTAAAAGGCAGCGAATACTTTTAATAGTAATTCCTCATCGGGTTTGTCCCATACAATGTCAGCATCATACATCTTATATCCAGGGATTCATAAATCCGACCATTAACAATCCACCCTTTTTCAATACTCGAGAGGCTTCTTTATATATGTTTTCTAAATCTTCTACATATACATTTGAGACTGGATTAAAAATAATATCAAAAGTTTCATTTTCAAATGGAAATGGTTTTGTCATATCGCCTTGAACTGTGTTGATTTTTAATCCTTCTCTTTTAGCAACCATTTCATCTCTTTGTAATTGTGATTTAGAAAAATCCATTATGGTTACATCATAACCTTTTATAGCAAAAACCGGTCCCTGCTGTCCACCACCACAAGCTAAACCTAATATCTTTTTTCCGTTTGCTTTTTCAAACCATTCTTTTGGAACTTTTTTCCCAACAGTTAATGCAACAGAAATTGGATTATTTCTAACTTCTTCTAATTCTTCATGTGTCAATGGCTCAGTATAGTCATTTTTACATTATTCCATCTGTCTTCATTTAATTTTAATATAGTCGTTCATAGCTGTCTCCTACCTATATTCACAATCAGCTAAGTGGTCATTCACAATCCCGATAGACTGCAGAAAAGAATACGTGATGACCGGGCCTACAAAACTGATGCCACGTTTTTTTCATGTCTTTGCTCAGTCGAATAGAAACATCAGATTCTACAGGTATTTCTGAGAGTTCTTTCCAATGCCGGTCGATTTGCTGTCCGCCTGTAAAGCCCCAAAGGTATGCATCAAAAGAGCCGAACTCATTCTGTATCTTCTGTACTGCCAGTGCATTCTTGCGGACGCTGAAGATCTTGTTGCGGTTTCGTATAAGACCTGTATCGGACATTAAAGCCGTAAGTTCTTCATCTGTCATAACTGCACAGGCATCAATCTTTGAAATTGTGAAATGCGCTGCGGTAATTCTCCCGCTTATGCATTACCGTTGCCCAGGAAAGCCCGACACTTGCCCCTTCAAGGCACAGCATCTCAAATTCAAAAATCATCATCATGAGTTTGATCTTGCACCACTCGTGGTCCTCATGGTATTCTTCAAGTATCGGATCTCCTTCCGACCAAATTCGACACTGACTGCTCATTACATTTCCTTTCTCATCTACTCAATTTTTTAATTTGTCTCTCTTTCCACCACCTGTGATGGCGGTGAGACTCCTTTCTTTTACTATTTCCCAATTTCAATTTATTTTTGTTTTTGGGAAATAGAATTTAGTTCTGTAGTTTTTCAACTTATTTTCTTTTCTCCTGTACGCCTCCCGCTTCTATAAAAAACGGCACCATATACACAGGTATATAATTAATGCCATTTTCCCACTTATAATCCTTCGTATGAACAGACGTATTTATCTCTTATGCGGCTACTGAATTTTCTACAAAAATTGTCCAGCGATTTATGATTTCTATAGTTTCCTGATTTAACTTCCATCGGACATATTTTATCGCCTGTTGATATTAGAAAGTCGATTTCATGCAAAATGATTTGAAGTTTCACTCCCATTGTATAATAAAAAAAGTTTATTTCCTTTAGCAGTTAGCATCTGAGCGACTGCATTCTCATCATACATACCCCTAGGTTTTGCCTCTAGTTTATCAGAAAGCAGTTTATTATAGATTATATTTTCAGTGTACTTCTTATCTCTGAAAGCAAGAGTTACAAACAATCCTACATCAGATGTAAAAAGCTTATAGCGCCCCGCATCCTTCTCAAGCGACATTCCTACACTTGGATTATTAGCATGATATGCAATAAGCACTGTATATGAACTCAACATATCAGGGATAAGCTCCTTCATTTGTTCTGATTTGATGCCAGCTCTAGCATTTGCCAAAACATATCTTGATGCATTACCGCTAAGGCTAGCTGGAATCGCATCATAGACATCTCCAGCAAGGCCTGTCCCATCTATTTTTGTGAAATCTTCCTCGTATAAATCTACAATTTCTCTTTTAGCTTCATCAACTGCCTGCAGATTATTATCTACCACATACGTTTCAACTGCCTGTGGCATACCGTCAACAAGCATATACAGCCTAAAAATACGCATCAGACTCCTATGCATCGCATTACCGGCCGGCCTTTTATTTTCCAACAGAATTGGAATTGTATCTGCAGTTACTTCATCTCCGATTGCCCACAGAAATTCTTCAAAATCCATGGGGTACATATCTATTTTATGTTCCTCGCTTGGTATGAGAATATCCTTCGTATTTTTTCCTTATAGACAAAAAGTGAGCCCGTCTCTATATATTTATATCTTCCGTCCGCAACAAGATACTTAATAGCCTGCCTTGCCTTAGGCGAAGCTGTACCTCATCAAATATGATTACTGATTCCTGCTCATACAGTCTAACACCAGTCAGCTGTTGCAGTTGGAGAAAGAAAAAAATCCAGACTATACATATCCTCGAATAAGCTATTGATATCTTTTACTGGTACGAGCAAAAATCAAGCAATATATATGATTTGAATTCTTTACTTGCGAACTCCTTTGACAATCGTTGATTTTTCCGACACGTCTAGCTCCTCTTATCAAAAGTGCATACTTATCGCTACGATTGTTTTTCCATTCAAGAATTTCATTATATATTTTCCTTTTTAAAAACTGTTGTCTCCATATACATCACCTCACTATAATGATTTTACTCCAAATCCCCATTTATGTAAAGCGTAATATGCCTTAAACCCCATTTTAAATATTTATGAATTTTCCTCAAATCCCCATTTTGACAGTCTTACTTTTGTAACATCTGCCTTTATAAAAAAATACCTGAATCAAGCCTTACCAAAAGAGGTTTATCAGTAAGCTTCTTACACAGGCTTATTGTCTAGAGAAGGAACTCCACTGTACCGTTCTGGCAGTACTCCTACGACCGCAAGACCGCTTGCAGAAATGATTCGCTCGTTTGTATATTAAACAATTATATTACTGTTTCAAGTGTAATATGATGGTTATGATTCATGATTTTTCTCCCGAAACCATTGATTTTACAGGACTATTGTATCTTAATATGCTTCACCTTACAGGTGAATTGTAATAAAAATATGAAACCTTTAATAAGCCACGTAGCGTGGGCATTTTCGTCAAAGTTATATTTTAACTTCACGGATTTGGATAAAGGTAAG
>BNJV01003107.1_pt1 | contig 81694 bp, 159 predicted proteins | sample 8540591 | NCBI WGS metagenome assembly BNJV01 (sample SAMD00202457, study PRJDB9452) | human saliva metagenome | host: Homo sapiens | reverse complement strand
GAGAGACTAAAAGGATTTATTTAATAATTATCTAAATTTAAAAAGTATAGGTCAAAAGCCTATCTTTTTATTTTTCTTATTGACATTTAGCTAGTATAATTATAAAATATCTCGTATTCGAAAAATAAAATAAAAATTAAAGCTACAAGGAGGTTGATATGTCAAAAATTAGATCAAAATAAAACACCATTATTTACAGTATTAAAAGATGAATATGTAAGAAGAAATATACTTCCATTTCATGTTCCTGGACACAAAAAGAGGTAAAGGAGTAGACAAAGAGTTTTTAACTTTATGGAGAAGCCCCATTTTCTATAGATGTAACAATATTTAAATGGTTGATGGATTGCATCATCCAAAAAGTTGTATAAAAGAAGCTCAAGAGTTATTAGCAGATGCCTATGGAGTAAAAACATAGTTTCTTTGCAGTAAATGGAACTTGAGCAATACAAGCGATGATAATGCTCAGTTATCAAAGCTGGAGAAAAATATTAGTACCAAGAAACGTACACAAATCAGTATCAGCAGGGATTATTCTAGTGGATCTGAACCTGTGTACATGAATCCTGAAATAGATGAAAAATTTAGGAATTGCTTTAGGGTAAAAACCTCAAACAGTTGGAAAATATGTTGAAACAAGATCCTGATGATAGGCTGTAGCATTTTAATAAACCAACTTATTATGGAGTGGGCAACAGACCTAAAAAGATAGCAGATATAGTTCATAGTTATGACATACCTTTAATTGTTGATGAAGCAATGTCTCATTTACATTTCCATGACGAATTACACAGTATCAGCTGTTGATGCAGGAGCAGATATCGTACCAAAGTACACATAAAATCTAGGTTCAATGACTCAAATGTCGGTTATACATGTAAATTCATGAGTTGATAAAGTTGAAAAAGTAAAACAAATTTTAAGTTTACTTCATACAACATCTCCATCTTATCCATTGATGGCATCTCTTGACTGTGCAAGAAGAGCAAACAGCTACTGAAGGTCAAGAATTACTTACTAAGGCTATTGAGCTTACAAATACTTTAGAAGAGAAGCTAATAGAATTCTGAATGTACTGTTTTGGTGAAGAACTCTGTTGAAAAGAAGGCTCTTTGCGACCCTAACAAAAATAACTATATCGAGCTAAAGAATTAGGACTTAAGGGTGGAGAACTTGAAAGTCTGCTTGTAGGATGACTCAATATCCAAATGGAATTATCAGATTATTATAACACTTTTAGGACTTGTTACTATAGGTGATACAGAAGAGATGATAGATTACTTGATGCTTTTAAGAGATATCAGCTAAAGAGATTTTTGGAAAAGGAAAAGACTTTTAGATAATATAAAACTTCCTGAAACACCTGAATTAGTATTGATGCCAAGAGAAGCATTCTACAGTGAAAAGAATAAAGTTCCATTCGGGGAAAGTGTAGGAAAGATTTCTGGGGAAATGATAATGGCATATCCACCTGGTATACCAATAATCATTGCTGGAGAAAGAATCAGTCAAGATATAATGATCATATAGAAGAATTAAAAAGAAGCAGATTTACATATTCAAGGTATGGAAAGATCCAGAACTTGAAACAATAAATGTAATTGAAGAAGAAGACGCATGTTTACTTATATACTGAAAAGATGAAAAATGTACTTATTGGAGTACAAACAAATCTTTGGAGTTAATAAGACAGGTACAGAGTTTGGACCTGATGATTTAATTCAAGCATATCCAGATACTTTTGATGAAATGGAATTAATCTACAGTTGAAAGACAAAAGAAGATTTCAATGATAAGAAATTGAAATTCAAAATACAGTTTTACATACTTGTGAAAAGATAGCTAAGAGAGTTAATGAAGCAGTTATTGACTGGATATAGACCAATACTTGTTGGAGGAGACCACCAATTTCATTAGGAAGTGTGGCAGGGGTTTCTTTAGAAAAAGAAATTGAATATTATGGATAAGTGCTCATGGAGATATGAATACTCCTGAAAGTACATTGACAGGAAAATATCCATGGAATGCCTCTAGCTTTAATTCAAGGGCTTGGAGATAGAGAACTTGTAAACTGTTTCTATGAAGGAGCTAAAGGTAGATAGCAGAAATATAGTTATCTTTGGAGCAAGAGAAATAGAAGTAGAAGAAAGAAAAATTATAGAAAAACTGGAGTAAAAATAGTTTACTATGATGATATTTTAAGAAAAGGAATAGATAATGTTTTAGAAGAAGTTAAAGATTATCTAAAAGTAGATAACCTACATATCAGTATAGATATGAACGTCTTTGATCCAGAATTGCTCCTGGAGTATCTGTACCAGTTAGAAATGGAATGTCATCTGATGAAATGTTTCAAATCATTGAAGTTTGCATTTAAAAACTACTCAGTTACATCAGCAGATATAACTGAATTTAACCCATTGAATGATATCAATGGAAAAACTGCAGAACTTGTTGACGATATAGTTCAATATATGATGAACCCAGACTATTAAAAAAATTAAGAGAGAATGTTACATTGAAAGTAGAAAATAGTTCGTTACTGAGTAGATTTTCTAACGATAAAAATCAAGAATTCGCTGTAATTCGACTCAACTTGCCGACAAGTCAGCTTCAAACATGTCGACATTTACTACGGCTCATTCTATTTGATTTTTATCTGAAATCTACATTCTGTAACTCACTTATTTTTATACTTTGACTCATAAGTCTAGATTTGTAATGTTCCTTTTTATTGGAAAAAGTGATAATATAGATGTAAAAATGTAAAGTAATATCAGGGGAAAAATGAATAATATTGCAGAAAAAATGACAAATGAGTATATAGATGATTTATTGGTTAGAGCAGCACATCATTCCACAGCTATTGAAGGAAATACTCCTGACTTTAGGTGATACTATTTCTATTCTTATTTCTACAATTATATTCCTAAAGGAATGACACAGAAGAGAATACTATGAGGTCAAAAATTATAAAAAGCTTTGAGTTACTTTTAAAAAGCTGATAGAATTTCAACTGATTTAATTAAAAATTACTATAGGTATATTATGGAAAATTTGAGAGAAGATAATGGAGAATTTAAAAGATACTAAAATATTATTTTTAGGCTCAGTTATTGAGACAACTAAACCATATTTAGTCTCCTAACGTTATAGAAGATTGGTGTCAAAATTTAGAATACAGACTAAATAATGCTAAAACAGATGAAGAAAAATAGAAGCAATATTAGATCAACATATAAAATTTGAAAAAGATTCATCCTTTGGAGATGGAAATGAAGAACTGGAAGATTATTAATTATTCATAGTTGTTTAAAAGAAAATTTGGCTCCTATTTTTAATTCCAAAAAGAAGAAAAAGGAAAATATATAAATTTTTAATGTCTGAAAAATATCAAAGAATTTGTTAAATGGGGGATAGAATTAGAAAAATAAAGAAAGAGAAAGAATAGAATTATTTCATAATAAAGAAAGGAGATAAGATGATTGAAAAATTAGAAAAAGAATATTGCCTAAAACTAAAAGATAAAGAGCTACTTACTTTTTATATTTTCTATTGAAAAAGGAGAAGATAGGAGAAATATAACTTTTTCTTAAAGGATATTAATGAAAAATCAAAAAATTATTTCCTTTTTAAATTTAAAGATAAATTCAAGTGGTATTCAAAAATGGATAGAAACAAGAAAAGCACCTAAAAATAGAGTTTTAATGGATAAGGTTTTTGAAAAATAGCAAAAACACATGTAATGGATTATATCGATGTTTCTTTTTGGTTTATCTTTTAAATGATTGTTATTGGATAATTCCGAGTGATAAAAAGATGAATATAAATGGGAAAAAATACAATTTATATAAAAATAAATTTTCAGAAGTGATAGGAAATATTGCTTTTACAGGATATGGAGAAAAAATAACAGGAATTACAACATCACCTGAATTGACAACTAATGTATGTTAAAAATGTTGGCATATAGAGAATGAGAAAATTTATCTATATAAAGGAAGTACACTAGAATTTGCTAATCAAGGTAAGGGAAGCATATAGTGAATTTTATTCATCACGGGTTGCTAAAATATTTTTGAAAATATAAAACTCTGATTATTTTCCTGTAAATTACGAATCTTAGAGAATTTTCCATAATCAAATTGTCTCAGCTTGTGAACTATTTACAACTGAAGATAAAGGTTATATCCCAATAGAAATGCTATTAAAGAAGTGGCGACTTTTGTATTGAAATCATCGATTCAAAAGATAATAGTAGAAATATATATATGGAAAAGAAAAATTTTGAAGACGTTTAATGATATTTGATGGTCATAGGAAATACGGACAGGCACTTTAGGTAATTTCTGGAATGTTTATAGATAACAACACAAATAAAACTATTAGAAACCGCCCCAATTTTTGATAATGGCTAAGTTTCTAAATCATTTAACACTAGAGGAAATAAAAGATAAAAATTATATAAAAGAATATAATAACAATGGATTCAGAACTAATCGTTTTAATCAAACTTTTGAAGAGGTAGTAGTACTATATAAGGACAGACATATTTAGAAAGTTTAGAAAAATTTAAAGAACTTTTAAATTGAAAGAAAGACAAAAAATTACAATTTATCAGAGGATTGGCTAGATGGTTTTGAAAAATAATATTAAAAGAAAAATGCAAAAATTTTTTAGAGATATTAAAAGAAAAGAAGAAAAATAAAAATATTGGATTACTGACAAAGTTTGAAAAAATGATAAAATCTATGTTGTTAAATAATACATCAATTATTTCTAAGCAAGGTGCTCTAGACGCCTAGATGGTTTAGTTTTGAGATTGATGGAAGTATAACCAAATTAAAATTTTAGGAGGAAAATGTCAGTTGTATCAATGAAACAATTATTAGAAGCTGGAGTTCATTTTGGACATCAAGCCAAAAGATGGAACCCAAAATGAAAAAGCAGATTTTCACAGAAAGAAATGGAATTCATGTAATTGATTTACAATAAATCTTTAAAGAAATAGAAGAAGCTTTATGAAGAAATGAGAAAAATAGCTGAAGATGGAGGAAAAGTTCTATTCGTGGAACTAAGAAACAAGCTCAAGAAGCTATTAAAGAACAAGAGAAAGATCTGAATGTATTGCACTAAACAACAGATGGTTAGGGTGGAAGTTAACAAACTTCTACTACTAAAAAAAGAGAATTGAAAGAATGAAAGACTAGGAAAGAATGGATGTAGTAGATGGAACTTAGATTCTGACCACTAAAAAGAAGCTGCAGAATTCAGAAAAGAATTATCTAAATTATCTAAAAATTTATCTGGAATCAGAGATATGGAAAAGCTCCAGATATATATAATGTAGTAGAGCGTTAAAATGGAAGAGTCTACCAGTTAGAGAAGCCTTATCATTAGGAATCCCTGTATTTGCTATGATAGATACAAATGTAGATCCTGATTTAATAACTTACCCCATCCCTGCAAACGATGACGCTATAAGATCAGTAAAATTAATTACTTCTGTTATAGCTAATGCAATAGTTAACAAAACCAAGACATGAACATGGTGAACCACAATCAGAAGAAGTAAACGTTGAAGAAGGTTCAGTAGAACAATATAGTTAATATAATCAATCATAGGAGGTTATGAAATGGCTACACACAGCCGCTTTAGTAAAAGAATTAAGAGAAAGAACAGAGCAGGAATGCTTTGACTGCAAAAGCATTAGAAACTAATGATGGAGATATAGAAAAGGCACAGACTACCTAAGAGAAAAAGGTGATAACTAAAGCTGTTAAAAAGCAGGAAGAATAGCAGCAGCAGAAGGATTAATATTTGATGCAGTTACTCCAGATCACAAGAAGCAGAATATTTTGTGAGTTCAACTCTCGAAACTGACTTTTGTTAAGTTAAAAATGAAGAATTCAAAGAATTCCGGAAGAAAATTAGTGAAAACTTGCTTTTAGAAAAAGAAATGCATCATCAATTGTAGTATCGTCTAAATGAAGCTCAAAATTGAAGGAGACAAAGTTTCTGAAAGCTTTAACCGAATTAATAGCCAAAATCGGAGAAAACATGAGCTTAGCACATTAGCTGTCAGAAGGTGCAAAGATGGTTTTCCTGCACAAAACTTACAGCCACTTAGGTGGACTTGGAGTAATTGTTGAAATGTCTGGAGAAGCTACAGAAGCAAACTTAGAAGCTAAAAACATAGCAATGCACGTAGCAGCTATGATCCTAAATATCTATCAGAAGAAGATAGTTACAGCTTCTGACTTAGAACACGAAAAGAAATAGAAGCAGGAAAACAATTAGAAGAAGAAGGAAAAACCAGCTAATATAATTGATATTAACAGGAAAAATGCACAAATTCTATGAAGAAAATTGTTTTAGGTAGATCAAGTTTATGTAAGAGCTGAAAACAAAGAAACTGTTAAAACAATATGCAGGGAGATATAAAAGTTCTCATCATCTGAAAGATTTATGAAAGTCGGAGAAGGAATGGAAAAGAAAGAAGAAGATTTCGCTGCAGAAGTTGCTCAAATCAAAGGATAGTTATCTATGAGTGATGCAACTTTACGTATCTCCTCTTATATTGAAATAGTGCAAGAACACTCGTGACTCTAGCACTCGTAGGGTGTTAGTCATGAGACATGTACTGTAGGGTATGAATTGCACGAAAAGATTTTTAGTAAGCATATAGGGAAACTTGTATGTAGACACAGAGCAAAAAACTGTGCAACAAAGAAACTGAATTGCTGGGAACTCTTAAAGCTAGTATGACCACAACATAGTAATCCTACCCTTAACAAGTTAAGGAGATGGAGGCAGGTGTGATGGTGGCGAAAGCAGAAAAAATATACTAGATGGTGCAAGGTTAAATCCTAAACATTATGATAATAGACAATCAGCAGCTAAGCTCTGAAAAGGAAAGTTCAACGACTATCCTCGTGAGGGGAGTACAATACAAGCGATTGGTATTGGAAGTGGTTTTCGCCCTAAGGTGTTGAGATACACTATGGATAAGATATAGTCTGTGCTTGTTAGAGATAACAAGAAGTTCAAGGCTAATCTCCTTAATTTATTAAGGAGTGTATATGCCAAGAGAACTGCATAAGTAGTAGCGTACTTATGTGAACGACGCTTCCCACTGTTGTGGGGTTTTAAAAACTTTAAAAAAATATTTAAAAATAAATAAAAACATTACTTTTTAATAGATAAAATGTAGAATATATGATATAATATCTCTGATGAAAAAGGAGGTGATTATATATGTATTTAACATTAAAAACAACAAGTAAAAACATCTTAGTAAAAAAAGAGTTTAGAAATTTAAAATATTTGTGCCATATAGCTAAGAATTTAAAGAATCAAGCTATATATAATGTTAGACAACACTATTTTAAAAATAAAAAGTATTTAAGTTATAATGAAAAACTATAAAATGCTTAAAAATAGTGAGAATTACAAGAAGTTAAATTTAATATGGCTCAACAAATTTTAAAAGAAGTAGATGAAAAGTTTTAAATCATTCTTTGCACTTTTTAAAACTTCATAAGAATGGTCAATATAATGGTAAAAATAAAATTACCTAATTATCTTGATAAAGATGGTTTTTACAACTCTTGTTATAGGTTTTGTTAGATTAAAAGATGATATGCTGATAGTTCCTTATTCAAATTCATTTAGAAAAGACACATAAGGAAATCGCAATAAAACTACCACCAGTATTAAAAGGCAAGAAGATAAAAGAGATTAGAATAATACCAAAACAACATTCTAGGTACTTTGAAATTCAATATACTTATGAAGTAGAAGAAGTTCAAAAGGAATTAAATAAAGAAAAATGTACTAGGAATTGATTTAGGTATAGACAATCTTTGTACTTGTGTTACAAAATACTGGAGCTTCATTCATAATAGATGGTAGAAAAATTAAAAATCAATAAATCAATACTATAATAAGATAAATGCAAAATTACAAAGTATAAAAAGATAAGCAAAAGATTGAGCGAACAACATTAAGACAAAAAGAGAATAACTAGAAAGAGAAATAATCGTATAAATGATTATCTTCAAAAGCAGCAAGAATAATTATAAATTATTGTCTTAATAATGATATAGGAAAAACTAGTTCTAGGATATAATGAAGATTTTTCAAAGAAATTCAAATATTGGAAGTATAAATAATCAGAACTTTGTAAATATACCATATGGAAAAATTAAGAGATAAATTAATATATCTATGTAAACTATATGGAATAGAATTTAAACTGCAAGAAGAGAGTTATACATCAAAAAGCAAGTTTCTTTTGATGGAGATGAAATTCCAATATATGATAAAGAAAAATCTACAAGAATATATATTCAGTGGAAAAAGAATAAAAAGAGGACTATATCAAACAAGCACAGGTAAACTTATAAATGCAGATTGTAATGGAGCATTAAATATTCTAAGAAAAAGTAAAGTTGTGGACTTAAGTGTCCTATACAATAGAGGTGAGCTGAACACACCTAAAAAGAATAAGGGTAGTGTAAAGCTATCAAACTTCTAGAAAAATTTTTAAATATTTTTAAAGATTTTAGAACCCAGCAACTTCTAGCACTCGTAGGATGTCAGCCGGAGGTCAGAAATTTTAGAGGAGGAGAATATATGGAAAGCCCTTTTACAAGAAAATCTTATTGAAGTTAAGTGGAGAAGCCCTAATGGGAGATCAAGAATTTGGAATTTCATCTGATGTAATAGCTTCTATGCAAAACAAATTAAAGAAATTGTAGACCTAGGTGTTGAAGTTTCTATAGTTATAGGAGGGTGGAAATATATTCAGAGGAATCTCTGGAGCAGCACAAGGGGTGGATAGAGTTACAGGGGACCATATGGGTATGCTTGCAACTGTAATAAATTCTTTTTGGCTTTACAAAAACTCAATTGAAAAATTAGGTGTTCCTACAAGAGTACAAACTGCTATTGAATGCTAAAATAGCAGAACCTTTCATCAAAAAGAAGGGCTCAAAGACATCTTGAAAAAGGTAGAGTAGTTATATTTGGAGCTGGAACAGGAACCATATTTTACAACAGATACAGCAGCAGCTTTAAGAGCAATAGAAATGGAAACAGATAGTTGTTATAAAAGCTACAAAAAGTTGACGGTATCTATGATAAAGATCCTGTAAAATTTTGCAGATGCGATATGAAAAAGTTACATATAATGAAGTTTTAGCAAAAAGATTTAAAAGTAATGGATGCTACTGCTATTTCACTATGTAGAGAAAAATAAATTACCTATAATTGTTTTCACCCTTTAATTGAAGGAAACTTAAAGAGAGTTATTATGGGAGAAAATATTGAACTACAGTTGTAGCAGATTAAATTTAATTAACTGGAAGGAGGAAATAATGAGTATAGCTAGTGACAAACTTGTAAAAGAATGCGAAGAGAAAATGTTAAAAACCATTGAATCAGTAAAAAGAAAGATTTACATCTATAAGAGCAGGTAGAGCAAATGTTGCTATGTTAGATGGAGTAAAAAGTAGAAAAACTGTGGAAGTGATGTTCTTTAAATCAAATAGGGTCAGTATCAGCTCCAGAAGCAAGACTTTTAGTTATAGATCCTGGGATAAAACTTTGATACCTAAAATTGAAAAAGCATTACTTGCTGCAAATTTAGGGAATGACCCAACAACGATGGTAGAGTAATAAGACTTGTTTTTACCAGAACTTACAGCTGATAGAAGAAAAGAATATGTAAAACTTGCTAAAAATGAAGCTGAAAATGGTAAAATTGCTGTTAGAAATATCAGAAAAGATATAAATAATCATTTTAAAGAAATTAGAAAGAGATAAGGAAAAATCCTATTTCTGAAGATGAGTTAAAGAAAGAAGAAGCTAATGTTCAAACTTTAACTGATAAATATATCAAAGAAATAGATGAATTACTTACAAAAAGAAAAAGAAATTACAACTGTATAATAAGATAATAAATTTTTTATTGATATCCCTGAGAAATCAGGGATGTTTTTTATTAAATAAAAATATCACATTGGTCTATAATAGCTTTTTAATTTTTCTTTAAAAATGAAAGTGTTTCTGTTTCTTTTATAAAAGTATTATTTTATTGACAAAAAGTATATAAAAAGTATACTTGACTTTATAAGGACTTTATTAATTTTTATCAAAAAGTTTTAAAGGGGGAACTATGAAAATCAAATTTATTTTAGGTGCAATGTTAGTAGTTGGAGCAGTTTCTTACTCGGCAGAAGCAACGGATGTTGCAGCTCAAGAAGTAATAAACGAAGTTAGAAATATTGAGGCAGAGTATCAAGCTTTAATGCAAAAGGAAGCTGAAAGAAAAGAAGAGATTTATCCAAGAAAAAGCAAATCTTGAACAAGAAGTCAAAGAACTCAAAGAAAAACAACTTGGTAGAGAAGAACTTTATGCAAAGTTAAAAGAAGATTCAAAGATCAGATGGCACAGAGATGAATCACAAAAGCTATTAAAAAGATTCGATGAATACTACAACAAGTTAGAACAAAATCGCAGACAAAGAACAACAAATCACAGAATTAACAAAATTATTAGAAGTTTTAAATTAAATAGGAGGGGAAATAATGAAGAAGTTTCTTAAAACTATTCTATTTTTATGTGCATTGTCATCAATAGCTTATGCAGAAGATGATGCGATGACAATACTAAATAAAAAGAGAGCAGAAATTGAAAAAGCAGAAAAAGCAAAAGGCAAAATTAGCTAAAAGAAGCAGAAGAAAAAGCAAGAAAAGAGGCTGAAGAACAAGCAAAACTTGCAGAAAAGGCTACAAAAGAACAAGCTAAATCTCAAGTGGTAGAAGTTGTTGAAGCTCCAGCAGAAGCTGTAGTAGCAACAGAAGGTTTAAATCTCAAGATGAACAAGAAGCAATGGAAATCTTAGATGGAATGAGAAAAAAATAAAAGAGAAGATGCAGAAACTCTTAAACTTCAACAAGAAGCAAAAAGAATTAGGGAATATCTACATCTGAAGTAAGCTCATTAGCAGAAATAGAAGCAATGGTAAAAGCAAAGAAAGCAGAACAAGCTAAACCAAAAACAGAAGCAGAAAAAATTAGAAGCAACAAGAAAAGAAGCTCTAGAAAAATTAGATTTCTATGAAAGAGTAGTAAGAAGTGTTGCAAGAGAAGAAGCTGAAGTAGCAGGATATTATGAAATTATGAATGATGAACAACCTAAAGCACCTGAAGCGCCTGAAGCACCTGTAGCAGAAGAAGTAGCTCCAGTAGCAGAACCTGTACAACAATAATAGGGGAATATAGATGAAAACAAATTAATGTTAACAGCACTATTAGGATTACTTTTTAGTGGGTTCATTTTCTTATGCCGAAGAAAGTGATGATGAAGCAAAGAAAAGATTACTAAAAAGAATATGAAAAAGTTCAAAAGAAAGAGAAAAAAGAAGCTGAAGAAGCAGCTAAAAGACAAGCTGAAGAAGGAACTCAATCAGTTCAAGAAATAGCTAACCAAGCTACAGAAAAATGGAGAAGTAGTAGAAGGAGTAGCTGTGGAAGGTGGAGAAGTGGCAGTAGCTCAAGAAGAAGTTGCGCCTAAAAAGCAAGAAAAGATATGACTGAATCAGAAAAATGGATTTAGAAGTACAAAAGAATTAAAAAAAGAATGTTAGAAATAAATGACAAGATAGAAAACTACAACAAAACAAATGAAATGCTTGACAACTTAGAAAAGAATGTTGAGAGCTAGAAAAAGAGTAAGATATTAATAAAAAGGAGAATGGGGACATATGGAAAAATTAGCATTAATATTAGAGTTTTATCGTTAGTAGCATGTACAGATCAAAAAGGTAGTAAACTACAATACAGCAAGATTAGATAATATAGAAACTTATTTAGCAAATAATAAAGCAGTAAAACCTTCAGAAAAATTTAGATAAAATTAGTAGAAGAAGGAAAAAGTTGAGTATACAGAAGAATACTTATCATTAGAAAAGGAGGCTGAAAAATGGCAAAAGAGAAAGAGCACAACAACAATAATAACATTATTACTATTATTAGTATTTTCTCTACCAGCATTGGCAGTCCAAGCGCTAACAACAACACAAATGCGTGAAAAATACAATAAGAATAAATGCATTAGAAATAAAGAATATGGATATAACTAATATGGAAGCACCAAAAGAAATGACAATAGTATTAGATGAAAGAGCGCTAAACTTTGATTTTGACAAATCAGTAGTTAAACCTCAATATTTTGAAATGTTAAATAACTTAAAAAGATTTCATCGAACAAAAATAACTATGAATTAACAATAGAAGGGACATACAGACTCTGTAGGAAGTAACCAATATAACATAGGACTTTCAAGAAGAAGAGCAGAAGCTGTAAAAGCTAAGTTAATAGAATTTGGATTGCCTGAAGATAGAATAGTTGGAATAGAAGCTAAGGGAGAAGAATATCCAGTAGCAACTAATGAAACACCAGAAGGAAGACTACAAAACAGAAGAGTTGAATTTAGATTAGTTCAAAGATAAGAAAAATTTGGACGTTTATAGATTTATGGGAGGAAAAATAAATGGTAAAAATAATCTATACATGGTAGAAAAAAATTTTACGTTCAATTGCAAAGAGATACAAAGGTGTAAAAATATTCACTTGGTCTTGCAATACTTTTTTTAATGATGGGATTAGGTGCATTTTCACAAGATGTTATGTCTACAGAAGAAATAGCAGTATCTAAAGAAAATTTAGTATCTTCAGTGGAAACTTTACAACATAAAGTTGAAGTAGCAAGAAAAGAAAACCAAAAAGCAATAGATGGTTTAAGATTAGAATTAATCCAATTAATGGAACAAGGAGATCAAGTAGTAAAATCACCTTGGGCTTCATGGCAATTTGGAGCTAACTATATGTATAATGATTGGAGAGGTACATATAAAGGAAAAGGAGATAAGGCTGAAAAAAATATCCTTATGAAGGAGTATTGACTAGAGAATCAGGAGCTAATGAATTTAATAGATATGTTGCTGAAAAATAGTCCAATGTATTCATATTTAAGTAAAGGTAATGATCCAAGATCAGTATCTTCAAGTTTAAGAGGAAAAACAAATGGGTATGGATTAGCAAGTAACACAACTATACCTGAAAATCCAGTATCATTTACAGTTACTGCAAGTATTAAACCTCGTATAGTAACTAAGGGAGCTATTAATGTAACTCCACCTGAAGAAATATCACCTACATTGCCAAAGGCGATAGACTTTAAGCCAGTAACACCTGAAATAGTAGTTCCTTCACCAGACCCAATTACTGTAAATGTTCCTGTCCCACCAGGTACAGGAAATGGAGACGGAACTTGGATACAACAAAATGGTTCAGTTGGAGCATTTCACCAAGTAAATGTTGATGGTGGAAAAATAGATGTTAATGTAAATAATAATACTTTTGATGTATCAGTTGCTAATTCTAAATTAATTGGAGAAACTGATGCAGATCATGCTCTAACTTATTATACAACTTTAGATAATCCAACAGCAACAACTAATGTTACTGGGAATAGTACTAGGACCAGCAGTTCCATTAACATTTTCTTTAACAGGTAATACATCACCTTATGCTGTGATGAAACTTGTTGGAGGACAAGAAATAAATATAGATAATGCTGAAATTAATTTTTCTGGAACAGGACCAACAGATTATAGAAAATGGTTATTCCATACAGATGGACATAATGATTATGGAGAATCAACATGGGTCTTAAACGAAGGAACAAAAAGTAGCAGTAAATGGTTCAAATTTAGTAATGTATACTGCTCAATATCATTGGGGAACAGGTCAAAATGCTAATGTTGGTTTTGTTAATAAGGGAACTATAACAACAGCAGGATCTAAAAATTATCTTTGGATGACCATGGATGATGGTGGAAATAGTAATAGAAGTATGTATTTTGACAACCAAGGAAAAATAAGTTTAGGTGGAACAGAAGATGTGTTTGCATTACTAAATGCTGAAAATCAACCAGATGGAGGATTTACATTTTTAAATACGGGAACATTAGAATTAACAGGAGCAAGTCAAACAAAGGGTTAACATTTGAAGAGAGTATCCAGCTGCTGAAATAATATTAACTAAAGCAATGAAATTAAGTGGAACAAAAATCTGCTGGAATTTATTTTTAATCACTATGTAGATTTAATCGGAGGAAAAACTCTGTTTAGCAAGTACTGCTAACAATATTGTTACTACATTACCTACAACAACAAGAGAATCTGTTCTTAAAATGGATTTATCTGGAAGTGAAAATACTGGTTTATATTTTTAATTCAAAACGACAATACAAATACTTTTTGCTGTTAATAATTATGAACTTAAGTCAGAGAATGGTACAAAGAATGTTCTTGTATATCTTCAAGATGGAAAAAGTTAATTTAGCTGCACCAGTAGCTAATAGTAAAACTAATACTATTACTATGAAAGGTGGAAAAGAAAATGTAGGAATTTATACTGTTACTGCTGATGATAAATTAATAACTGCTGCAAAAAAATAGATATTGATAACTCAGATAATTCAATAGGTTTATTTGCTAAAGCTGCTGCAGATGTTACAAATACTGGGGAAATAACAGCAACAGGTAAATCAGTTAAAGCTATAATAACTCAAGGTTCAAAAATTGAAAGTTCTGGAACAATAACAGTTAACGGAACTGCTTTAAGTGCTACAGATGGATCAGTTGGTTTAGCTTCAATGAATGGTGGAAATTTAATACAAACTGGGGCTACGAATATTACAGTAGGAGATTCTGCTTCTATAGGTCTTTATGCGGATGGAAAATATAAAACAACAGCCGCAGCTGCAGCAACAGCATTAAAGGTAACTGGTGGAACTGTTACTGCAAAAAGATGGAGCTTTTAATACTTATGCAGCAAATAGTGGAACTATTACTTTAGATGGTGTTACATTAAATACTGAGCCAAAATCATTGGCATTCTATACAACTGATGGTGGAAAAATAGATTTTGGAACAGGTTCAATGAATACTGCAAATATTAAAGGTGGAAACAGATAAGCTAACTCAAGAGGAACAGCTTTCCTATATAAAAGGTGCAGGAGCTACATACACTCCATTTACACCAAGTGCAATTTCAGCTTGGGCAGGAGCTAATTTTGCTAATTTGAATAAATTGACTCTTAATATGGAACAAGGTTCAAGATTATTTATAGCTCAAATGTCGCTATGGATTTGAGTGGAACAGCAGTATCTGGTACAGCAGGAGCATTACCAGGAGTAACTTTTACAGGATCTCAACGACTATAAGACATTTATGCTATATTTAAGTAAATTAACATTAGACCAAGATATTAATCTAGATGATCCTTTAGACGGCATATAATAAACTTGAAATTTCTAACTCAACAATAGAAAAATAGTAATAGTAAAACTATTACAGGAACATCTGCAGGTCAAGTTGCAATAGCTCAAGAAAAATGATGTAACTCTTGATAGAAATAAAGTTCAATTAATAAATCAGTGGAACTATTAACTTATCAGGAGCAAATTCAACAGCTATCTATGGTAAATTTGCAGAAATAGCAACAAAACCAACAGGAACTATAAGTGTTGGAGATGGCTCTAGCAGCCCTATATGGAACTACTGATTCTAAGATAGAAAATGAAGGAACTATAAACTTAGGAGCAAATTCAGTAGGAATATTCTCTAAAGGAGATACTGCAGCTGGATATACAGTAGGAACAAATACATATAAAGGCTCAGTTGTAAACTCAGGAACTATAACAAGTACTGGAAAAAGCAATTGAATAACATATAATGGAGATGGCTCAGGAGCAACAGATACTAGAGTAACAAATGAAACAGCTGGAAAAATTAATTTAGCTGGAGAAGGCTCAGTTGGTATCTATGGTTTAGGATTCTAACTATCATATATTAAATAAAGGTGAAATTACATTAGGAGATTCGACTAATATATCTACAAATCCAAATGTAGGAATATATACAGCAGTTGAAAGTGTATCAATTAAAAAATGATACAAATGCTAAGATTACAACTGGTAAGGAATCAGTTGGAGCCTATGGTTATGATATAGAAAATGCTGGAGATATAACAGTTGGAGATAATGGAGTAGGTATTTATTCTAAGAGAAAAATCTACAGGACCATCAACAGTTACAAGTACAGGAAATATAACAGTTGGAAATAATGATTCAACTGGTATATTCTTAGAAAATGGTGGAAACTTAAATCTAACAGCAGGTAATTTAAATGTTGGAGATAACTCTTATGGAGTGGTTGCAATAGGAAATGATTCATTTAACTATACTAACAATGCAGCAGTAAATGTAAGTTTAGGAGAAGGATCAACATATTTCTATTCTAGTAACCCTACAACTAACTTTACTAATAATATTGCACTTAATACTACTAATAAGAGAGTATACGGAATTTCAACAGCAGGAACTGTAACAAACTCAGCTAACTTCACATTGGGTGATGAAAGTGTTGGAATATTATATACTGGAACAGGAACTGCAAGAAATACTGCAAATATAACAGTAGGAAATTCTGATGTAGATAATCAAAAATTATGCTATAGGTATGGCTACTAAGACAGGAAACTGTTGAAAATGCTGCTGGAGGTACAATAACAGTAGGAAGTTCAGGTATAGGATTATTTGCTGATGGAGCTAATGCAAAAGCAATAAATAATGGAACAATCAATCTTAATGGACCTGGAGCTATGGGTATGTACTTAGATAACAAAGCAGAAGGGACAAATAATGGAACAATACAAGTAAATGGGTCTCAAGAAGGAGCACAGGAGTAGTAGTTCAAAAATAGAGCAAAATTAATAAATAATGGAACTATCGCAATTGATGGTAAAGATGCATATGCATTCTTTAAAGCAAAGGGTGGAACTATTGAAAATCACGGAACAATTAATCTAAGTGGAGGAGCAAAAAGAGCAGTATGATCCCACATCAAAACCAACTTCTAAAAACAACAGGAAGTGTAGTAATAAATGCACCTGTTGAGCAACACCAGCTACAACATCAATTACAGTAGCAGGAAATCTCAAAACAATTGAGCAAGTAGTAGTAAATACCCTCAAGGTAAAACAGGACCAGCTCCTAGCATCATTAGGAATATATGTTGACACATTAGGTGGAACTAATCCAATTTCTGGAAATTTAGGATTAGTAACAACTGAAGCAGATTTAATATTAGGTAATGAAGCTGCAAAACAACTACAAGTAAAAACATTATAGTAAGTGGCTCATTACTAGATCCATATAATGCAATGATGGCAGCAAACCCAGGAGTAACTTGGAGTGCATATGCAGGAGCATTAACTTGGACAGCAAACACCTTTATATGCTAATGGAGATTTAGGAAGTGTTGTTTTAGCTAAGATACCATATACAGAATTTGTTGAAATGAAGCAACACCAGTTGCAGTGACAGATACATATAATTTTCTTAGATGGATTAGAACAAAGATATGGTGTAGAGCCTGTTGAAGTAGGGAAAAAGCTGTATTCGATAAATTAAATGAAATTGGTAAGAATGAAAAGCTTTTATTCTATCAAGCAACAGATGAAATGATGGGACACCAATATGCTAATGTTCAACAAAGAATACAAGCAACTGGAGATATCTTAAATAAAGAATTTGATTACTTAAGAAGCGAATGGCAAACTGTGTCTAAAAGATTCAAATAAAGTAAAAAGTATTTGGAACTAGAGGAGAATACAATACAGATACAGCTGGAGTAATTGACTACAGAAGCCATGCATATGGAGTAGCTTATGTTCATGAAGATGAAACAGTTAAAATGGGAGATACATTAGGTTGGTATCGCAGGTATAGTTCACAATAAATTTAAATTTAAAGATATTGGAGGATCAAGAGAAGAAATGTTACAAGGAAAAGTTGGATTGTTTAAATCAGTTCCATTTGATGATAACAACAGCTTGAACTGGACAATATCTGGAGATATATCTGTAGGATAAGCAACAAAATGCATAGAAGATTCTTAGTAGTAGATGAAGTATTCGGTGCAAAAAGGAAGATATCGTACATATGGAATAGGAATAAAGAATGAAATCAGTAAAGACTTTAGACTAAGTGAATCATTCAACTTAAGACCATATGTAGCTCTAGGTTTAGAATATGGAAGATTCAGTAAAATAAAAAGAAAAAAATCAGGAGAAATCAGATTAGATGTTAAATCTAAAGATTACTTCAATAAGACCAGAAATTGGTGCTGAATTAGGATTCAAACAATACTTGGAAGAAAAACATTAAGAGTTGGAGTATCAGTAGCTTACCAAAATGAATTAGGAAGAGTAGCTACAGGTAAGAACAAAGCTAGAGTAGCTTATACAACAGCTGATTGGCTCAATATCAGAGGTGAAAAAGAAGATAGAAGAGAAATGTTAAAACAGACCTTATATATCGGTGTAGATAACCAAAGAATTGGATTAACTGGAAATATTAGTTATGATACTAAAGGACATAACATAAGAGGTGGAGTAGGACTTAGAGTTATATTCTAATAAGTTTATAATATGAACTAATATAATTAAGAGAATTTTTGAGAATTAAAAACTTAAAAAATTTCTTTCTTTTTATAGAAATATTATTTATTAAAATAATTTATAGATGATTTATATTTATAATGATAAGAATAAATGTAATATTATTGTAAAAACTATTTATAATATTGACAAAAAGTATATAAAAAGTATACTTGAATATGAGGAACTTTATTAATATCAAAAAGTTTTAAAGGGGGAACTATGAAAATTAAATTTATTTTGGGTGCAATGTTGGTAGTGGGGCAGTTTCTTACTCGGCAGAAGCAACAGATGTTGTAGCTCAAGAAGTAATAAAATGAAGTTAGGAAATATTGAGGCAGAGTATCAGCTTTAATGCAAAAAGAAGCTGAAAGAAAAGAAGAGTTTATTCAAGAAAAAGCAAATCTTGAAAATGAAGTTAAAGAACTCAAAGAAAAGCAATTAGGTAGAGAAGAACTTTACGCAAAAACTAAAAAGAAGATTCAAAGATCAGATGGCACAGAGAGATGAGTACAAAAAATTATTAAAAAGATCTCGATGAATACTACAACAAGTTAGAGCAAAAATCACAGACAAAGAGCAACAAATCGTAGAATTAACAAAATTATTAGAAGTTTTAAAATTAAATAGGAGGGGAAATAATGAGAAAGTTTCTTAAAACTGTTCTATTTTTATTTGCATTATCATCAATAGCCTATGCAGAAGATGATGCGATGGCAATACTAAATAAAAAGAGAGCAGAAATTGAAAAAGCAGAAAAAGGCAAAGGCCGAATTAGCTAAAGAAGCAAAAGAGTTAGGAATATCTACATCTGAAGCAAGTTCATTAGCAGAAATAGAAGCAATGGTAAAAACAAAGAAAGCAGAACAAGCAAAAACCAAAAACAGAAGCAGAAAAATTAGAATCAACAAGAAAAAGAAGCTCTAGAAAAATTAGATTTCTATGAAAGAGTAGTAAGAAGTGTTGCAAGAGAAGAAGCTGAAGTAGCAGGATACTATGAAATTATGAATGATGAACCTAAAGCAGTTGAAACAACTGAAGCACCTGTAGCAGAAGAAGTAGCTCCAGTAGTAGAACCTGTACAACAATAATAGGGGAATATAGATGAAAAATAAGTTAATATTAACAGCACTATTAGGATTACTTTTAGTGGGGCTCATTTTCTTATGCCGAAGAAAGTGATGATGAAGCAAAAAGATTACTAAAAGAATATGAAAAAGTTCAAAAAGAAAGAGAAAAAGAAGCTGAAGAAGCAGCTAAAAAGACAAGCTGAAGAAGGAACTCAATCAGTTCAAGATATAGCTAATCAAGCCACAGAAAATGGAGAAGTAGTAGAAGGAGCAGCTGTTGAAGGCGGAGAAGTGGCAGTAGCTCAAGAAGAAGTTACGCCTAAAAAGCAAGAAAAAGATATGACTGAATCAGAAAAATGGATTTAGAAGTACAAAGAATTAAGAAAAGAATGTTAGAAATAAAATGACAAGATAGAAAAACTACAACAAAAACAAATGAAATGCTTGATAACCTAGAAAAGAATGTTGGAGAACTAGAAAAAGAGTAAGTTATTAATTAAAAAAAGGAGAATGGGGACATATGAAAAATTAGCATTAATATTAGAGTTTTATCGTTAGTAGCATGTACAGATCAAAAAGGTAGTAAACTACAATACAGCAAGATTAGATAATATAGAAACTTATTTAGCAAACAATAAAGCAGTAAAAACCTTCAGAAAATCTAGAAAAATTAGTAGAAGAAGGAAAAAGTTGAGTATACAGAAGAATACTTATCATTAGAAAAAGGAGGCTGAAAAATGGCAAAAGAGAAAGAGCACAACAACAATAATAACATTATTATTATTATTAGTATTTTCTCTACCAGCATTAGCAGTCCAAGCACTAACAACAACACAAATGCGTGAAAATACAATAAGAATAAAATGCATTAGAAATAAAGAATATGGATATAACTAATGTAGAAGCACCAAAAAGAAATGACAATAGTATTAGATGAAAGAGCGCTAAACTTTGATTTTGACAAATCTGTAGTTAAACCCTCAATATTTTGAAATGTTAAACAACTTAAAAAGATTTTATCGAACAAAATAACTATGAACTAACAATAGAAGGACATACAGACTCTGTAGGAAGTAACCAATATAACATAGGACTTTCAAGAAGAAGAGCAGAAGCTGTAAAAGCTAAGTTAATAGAATTTGGATTACCTGAAGATAGAATAGTTGGAATAGAAGCAAAAGGGGAAGAATATCCAGTGGCAACTAATGAAACAGCAGAAGGAAGACTACAAAACAGAAGAGTTGAATTTAGATTAGTTCAAAGATAATACTTGTATTAGGGGAATAAAAATTAAATTAGAGGAGGAAAAATGATAAAAATAATCTACAGGCAATGGAACAAAATTTACGTTCAATTGCAAAGAGATATAAAAGTGTAAAATACTCAATAGGTCTTGTAATACTTTTCTTAATGATGGGGCTAAATGCATTCTCACAAGATGTTATGACTACAGAAGAAAATAGCAGCATCTAGAGAAACTCTAAAAATTCAGTAGGAAATTTACAAGACAAAATTAATACAGCAAGAAGGAAAATCAAAAAGAAATCAACGGATTAAGATTAGAATTAATCCAATTGATGGAACAAGGAAATCAAGTTGTGAAATCACCTTGGCTTCATGGCAATTTGGAGCTAACTATATGTATAATAATTGGGGTAGTACATATAAAGGAAGAGGAGATAAGAAAGCAAAAATATCCATATGAAGGAATATACACAAGAAATTCTGATATATTCTTAAGAAATGTATCTCCTGACAGTGAATTATATGAACAATATATTTCAACTGCTGTAGATAAAGCAGCTTATTCATCAATAAGTTCTACTATAAAACAAAGAGGTGGGAAGTACAAGCTATGGTCTAGCAAGTAATAATAATAACCAAGAACCAATAGCTTCAATAGAATTAGGGCTTCTGTAAAACCAAAGAATATAAGTAAATCACCAATAACAGTGACACCACCAAGCATTACGGTAAATCCTGTTACACCTTTAAATACACCTGAGCCACCTTTACCACCACAATTACCAAGAATAGAAATAGAAACATTTAACCCAGTGGCGCCTGATCCAATAAGAGTGAGTTTACCAACACCACCTACTTTTTAACATTAAATTAGGGTCTCTTTTTGTAATTATATGACACCAAACTGTAATGGTAGAGGAGTTGATGGTGGACCCTCATAGTGGAACCCCTTACTCATTTAGCCACACTACAGATGTTACTATAAATAAAAATGATATATCTGGAGGACCAGCAGAGATATGCTTGGACAAGCTATGACTCAGCTCTTTTAAAAGTATATTTTGATTATGGAGTTACAAATAATTGGTCTGGTGGCGGAAAAGCAACAGTTAATGCTGACTTAACTATTGATTCAATAAGAGGAGGAATTCAACCAGATCCTTCTGTTAATGGAGCATATAATACAGGAATGTTTTTAACTGGAGGCTCAAGAGTAGCCACTCTTGATAATGCAGTTAATGCAGGAATAATAAAATGCTAAAAACAATAAATATGATGGGACCTCTAGTTGTAGGTTATGAAGCTCAAAGTGATTTTAGTAGATCTGTAAACGGAACAAGAACTCTTGAAAAATGCTGCATCAGGAACTATAACAGATGCACAGAAAAAGTGATCAAACAGATGATGCAAGATTGAATTCTTTACTAAAAGTGAAACAAGTATATTCAAATGGTACAGGAATTCATGGATATAACCCTAATAGTGATGGAGCGGGCACAGTAGAAGATACAACTTTAACTTTACCACCATTTGCCGGAGGAGGAACATTAGGTATAACAAGAGATCCAGATATAGGTTATAAGGATGCAAATGGAAATTTTGTTATAACAAACATGGAGGTTATACAGGATATAAAATAGGTTTAATTTTAACTTATGAAAATACGGATAATAGAGCGGACACTAATTATGTACTAACAAATAAAGGAACTATTGATTTTCAAAGGTAAAAAGATCTATAGGTATACAAGTTTTTGCACCTGAAATGATACTAATGGAATAAATGCTCCAATAGTAACTGTTAAAAATGAAGGAACTAATTCAAAAATTACATTGGGAGGAGTAGCCAGTTATGGTTTAAAATTATCTTCGAGAGTTGATGCAACTTCAAAAGTTGAGAATGAAGGAACTATAGAAATAACGGGGGATAACACAGCTACTTATAAGCAAGATAATAAACTCTCAGCAACTTCTAGAACACATATATGACGCTGATGGAACTTCACTTTCATCAGGTATAGCTATATTGGAAGATGGAAATTTAACAGGAAATGCTTCAATAGAGCTTACACTGGAAAGGTTTTAAATAAAGGTACAATAAGTGTTTCAGGTGGAGAAGGTATACAGGTATGGTTTTAATTAATAAAGCCAATGATAATATTACTAACGAAACTATTGGTAAGATAAATGTTACTGGGTTCTAAAAATATTGGTATGAGAGCAGATTTAGGAACAGTAGCTACTGATGATACTGCTACAAGATTGTTACCAACAGCAATAAATAAAGGAACTATTAGTATAACTAATGGAGAACAAAAATATTGGTATGGTAGCAAACAACTCTGATGGTGGAACAACAACTGTTGGAAGTGAAACAGTAATGAAAAATAGAGCAGTTGCTAAAAACGAAGCAGGAGCAAAAATCTTATTTAATGGAGTATCTAAAAAAGGTATAGGTTTATTTGCAGAAAAAAGGTGAGAAATCTATAAAATAGTGGTGAAATAAAAAGGAAATAACACAACTAGCCTTTGAAGAAACAATAGGTATGGTAATCCAACCTAAAAATGGAGCACTTGTAGCAAAATGGAACAAATACAGGAACAATAGAATTAGAAGGTAAAAAGGTCACTGGAGTATATAACCAAGGTGTTTTTGATATGACAGCTGGTCTCAATTACAACATCTGTGAAAAATCTATATCATTGTATGCTAATAATGGAGCTACAACAAAATTTCAAAGGGAAGCATAACTGCTAAAAATGCTGCTTTAGGATTATTTGCTGATAATACAACAATAGAATTAGGAGCAAGTACAGGAACAGATGCTCCTACATTAAAATGCAAGTGGTAGAGGAACTTTATTGTTCTATAACTATACTGAAAATAGTGGAGCTTATAATCCACTTGGAAAATTCAAACTTAATCAAAATGTAGTTGCTAATGTAACAGGAGGAGCAACAGCTTTTCTACTATAAAGATTCTGCAACAGCTGCTTTTAATATCTCAAAGATTAAAATGAGATGTTTGCTGATACTGGAGCTAATAGTAGTGCGGCTGGAAAGAAAGTAAAAGTAAAACTAGATGAGCCTTCAACTTTATTTGTTTTAGAAAATACAACACCATCTAGCACTGTTATACCTCTATCAAGTGCTAGTTTAGCAAGTATTAATGCTTATCTTGGAAATAGAGTAGAAATAGATTCAACTTCAGGTCCTTTTTAAAGCATATAAAGTAACTAAAGGAAGATTGAGTGTAGATGAAAATGTAAACCTAGATAATCATACAGGAGCAACAAAATCTAATTACTATAGAGTGGACTTCCTAAACTCAGCTGTTACCTTGAAGCTGGTAAAAAGATGAGTGGAACTGATGCAACACTAGTTAAACAAGCCATTGCACAAGCTAACTATGATGGAGCAACAGGTACAAGTAATATAGATGTTATAAATAATGGAGAAATAGAATTCTCTAAAAAAGGTGGAACAGCAATAGCTGTAGACTATGGACAAGCTACAAATAATGGAAAAATCACAATGGATGCAGCAAATGGAGTAGGAGAAAATAGTATAGGTCTATTTGGACATCTAGTTCTAAGTTAGAAAATAGTGAACAGGAGAAATATATCTTGGAACTAAGGGTGTTGGAATTTGGGAGCTAACAAAATAGCTAGCTCAGTAGCAACTTGGGGTAAAAACATAGATATTACAAATGCTGGTAAAATTGAAGGAATTGCTGGTAAAGAAGGAGTATTTGGTATCTATGCTGTCAATGATACAACAGCTTACTCTACAGCTACATCTACTATAAATCATTCAGGAATAATAAACCTATCTCAAAACAAGAAGAGTGTAGGTATCTATATGACAAATGGAGACTTAACTTCAACTGGAGCTATTTCTGTTAATGAAGGAAGTGTTGGAGTAGATGTTACAAATTCAAATGTAACAATAAATGGTGGAGATTATACAGTAGGAAAAGAATCAGTTGGATTTAAATTAACTAATGTACCTCACAACTAAAAAGCTTCTTAGGTAACTCAGGAAATCTTTCTATAACAGATACAGGTTCTGTTGCTTTATCTAATAAAGTGGTTCTAATTTTGAATCAGGAGTTAATTTTACTGATAATTTAACTTTGACTTCAACAGATCCATATACATATATGAACGTAGAAAAATAGTACATTAAAATATGAAAAATACTAAAACTATAGCTAATGATGATTCAATATTTATAAATGCAGCAGGTCTCAAATGTTACTTTAAAAATCTGCAAACTGATATTAGCTCTACAAATAAAACAATAACTGGAGTATATTCAACTAGAAGTACTGTTAAAAATGAAGGAAAAATATCATTAACAGGAGATGGATCATCTGCTTTATATGCTGAAGGAAGTACAGTATCAAACGAAAGTACTGGAAAAGATAACTATAGGTAAAGAAGGTTCAGGAATTTATGTTAAGTCTATAACAACTGCACCAGTAGCAGCAGCTTCAGGAACTAACTATGGAGAAATAACTATAGGAGAAGCTTCAGTTGGAAATGCGTGCAGAAGATGCAACAATTATAAAATGAAACTACTGGTAAAATTACAAGTACAGCAGAAAAAGCTACTGGAATGTCACAAAGTGGTGGAAGTCAAGATATAACAAATAAAGGTATTATAACATTGACAGGAGATAAATCAACAGCTTTACACTCTGAAGGAATAACAACTGCAGGACATAAAGTTATTAATACAGGAGATATAACTGTTGGAGATTCTTCTAATGAGTTGACTCCAAGTGTAGGTATCTACTCAGCAAATGGAACAAATAGTACAGTAGAAAGCTCTGGAAAGGTAATTGCTGGAAATAAATCAACAGCTATCTATGCTGGAAATGTAAACTTAACAGGAAACTCTGAAACAAAAGCAGGAGATGGAGGAATAGGAGTATATTCTAGAGAAGGAAATGTAAATATTTCTGCAAACTCAGAAAATAACTGTAGGAGCTACATTAGGTAATGGAAAAGAAGGAGTTGGAGTATATCTAGCTGGAAATAACCAAGTTCTTAATAGTGATACTAACAAATTAAATATTGGACAAGGTTCATTTGGATATGTAATGACTGGTCGAGGTAATAATGTTAAGAACAGGTTTAGCAGGAGCAACAGGAGAAGTAACTCTTTCTGATGATTCAGTATATATGTACTCAGCAGATAAAACTGGTATTGCAAGAAACTACGCTAATGTAAAATCAACAGGAAATGAAAACTATGGTATCTATGCACTAGGTGCAGTAGAAAAACTATGGAAATATTGATTTTAGTAACGGTATAGGAAACGTGGAGCATACAGTTATGTAGAAAGTGCAACTTCAACACCTAATGCTATTAAAAAACTATGGAGCTATAAGTGTTTCTAAAGTCAGATTTAAGAACTAATCCTAATGATAAAAAATATGGAATAGGAATGGCTGCAGGATTCTCAGAAGAAGTTCCAGTAGGATCAGGAACTTATGTTACTAGAGGATTAGGAAACATAGAAAATCATGGAACAATAAAAGTTACAGATCCTGATAGTATAGGAATGTATGCAACAGGAGCAGGTTCAAAAATTGTAAACGCAGGTACAATAGAATTGAGTGGACCAAAGAGAAATATAGGTATATTTGCTGAACACGGGAGCTGAAGTAATCAATACAGGAACTATTACAACTGTAGGAACAGGAAACGTAGGACAAATAGGGATAGCAATAAGAAAAAGGAGCTACTTTAAATAATACAGGAACAATTCATATAGATGTATCTAAAGGATATGGAGCATTTGTAGCTGGTGGAATAATAACAACTGTGGAACTATAACTGTTAGTGGTGGAGCAGTTGATGTAAAAAGAAAATAACAGCTGCTGATACATCGAAAAGAAATGCAAGATACACAAGGAAATATGAACACAATAAAAATCAATGCTCCAGCAGGAGTAGCAGAAGCTACAATAGTAGCTAATGGAGTAGTACAAACCCAACTGTTGTTCATGTACAAGCAATACCTAATAGAAAAACCTAATGATATACCAACTTCATCACTAGGTATGTATATAGATACATCAGGAATAAACTATACAAGACCTATAACTAATATTGGTGCTTTAGCTGGATTAACTGAAGTCAGATTTAATTATAGGAACTGAAGCAACACAATATACTACATCTAAGTATATTCAATTAGGACAAGATATCATTGATCCATACAATGATATGATAAGAACATCAGGAATAGAAAAATGGAGTATTTATTCAGGTTCATTAACTTGATGGCTTCAATAACGCAATTACCTGATTATACAATAAGAAATGCTTACTTGGCTAAAAATACCATATACTGTTTTTGCTGGAAACCAAGCTACACCAGTTGATAAGAAAGATACATACAACTTTTTAGATGGATTAGAACAAAGATATGGAGTTGAAGCAAATTGGAACTAGAGAAAAATAAAAGTATTCCAAAAATTAAACTCTATAGGAAATAATGAAGAAATTTTATTCCATCAAGCAACAGATGAAATGATGGGACACTCAATATGCTAATGTTCAACAAAGAATACAAGCAACTGGAGATATCTTAGATAAAGAATTTAACTATTTAAGAAGTAAATGGCAAACAGTTTCTAAAAGATTCTAATAAGATTAAAAACATTTTGGAAACTAGAGGAGAATATAAAACAGATACTGCAGGTGTAATAGATTATAAGAACATGCATATGGAGTAGCGTATGTTCATGAAGATGAAACTGTAAGACTTGGAGAAGGAACAGGTTGGTATGCAGGTATAGTTCATAATACATTTAAATTTCAAAGATATTGGAAATTCAAGAGAAGAAATGTTACAAGGAAAAAGTTGGAATCTTTAAAATCAGTACCATTTGATGAAAAATAATAGCTTGAACTGGACAATATCTGGGAGATATATCTGTAGGATATAATAAAATGCATAGAAAGATTCTTAGTAGTAGATGAAAGTATTTAGTGCAAAAGGTAGATATCATACTTATGGAATAGGAGTTAAAGAATGAAATAGCAAAAAGAATTTAGATTAAGTGAAACGTTCACATTAAAACCATATGCAGCACTAAGTTTAGAATATGGAAGAATGTCTAAGATAAGAGAAAAATCTAGGAGAAATTAAGTTAGAAGTTAAATCAAATGATTACTTTCTCAATAAGACCAGAAATAGGTGCTGAATTAGATACAAACAATACTTTGGAAGAAAAACATTTAAAAACTGGAGTATCAGTGGCTTATGAAAATGAGTTAGGAAGAGTAGCTAATGGTAAAAATAAAGCTAGAGTAGCTGAAACAAATGCTGATTGGTTCAATATCAGAGGTGAAAAAGAAGATAGAAGAGGAAATGTTAAAAGCAGATCTTAATATCGGATGTAGATAACCAAAGAATTGGAGTAACAGCTAATGTAGGTTACGATACTAAAGGAAGCAATATTAGAGGAGGACTTGGACTTAGAGTTATATTCTAATAAAATCTATAAAACTTGAAAGGAGACTAAAAATTTTAGTCTCCTTTTTATTATTCTGAAAAAATTTTACTAAAATAATGGAGATAAAAATATAAAAATAGAAAAAAATAAGCATAAAAAGGCGTTTAAATAAACTGTCTGATACAAAAATATTAAAAAAACACTTTACTTTTTCTGATTTTTTTGATATAGTATGCCTTAAATATTAAAAATAATTTGAGGAAATAAAATGAAGAAAAATTAGTAACAACTCTACTTGAGCTTCGCTTTACTAGCAGCTTGTGGAGGAGAAAAAGCAGCGGAAAAACCAGCAGCAGAGGCTGAAACAATAAAGATTGGAGCTCTTGGACCATTAACAGGATCAGTTGCAATTTATGGAATATCAGCAACTAACGGATTCTAAATTAGCAGTTGATGAAATCAATGCAAATGGTGGAATATTAGGAAAAACAAATTGAATTAAAACCTTTTAGATGAAAAAGGAGATTCTACAGAAGCAGTAAAATGCATACAACAAACTTGTAGATTGGGGAATGGTAGCTTTAATTGGTGACATTACATCTAAAACCAAGTGTTGCAGTTGCAGAAGTTGCAGCTCAAGATGGTATACCCATGATAACTCCTACAGGAACTCAACTTAATATAACAGAAGCTGGCTCAAATGTATTTAGAGTATGTTTCACAGATCCTTACTAAGGAGAAGTTTTAGCAAAATTCACTAAAGATAAATTAGCAGCTAAAACAGTAGCTATTATCTCTAATAACTCAAGTGACTATTCTGATGGAGTAGCAAATGCATTTGCTAAAGAAGCAGAAGCTCAAGGAATTCAAATTGTTGCAAGAGAAGGATATTCAGATGGAGACAAAGATTTTAAAGCTCAATTAACTAAAATAGCTCAACAAAATCCAGATGTTCTATTTGTACCAGATTACTATGAACAAGATGGTTTTAATAGCTAGTACAAGCAAGAGAAGTTGGAATAAAATCAGTTATAGTTGGTCCAGATGGTTGGGATGGAGTTAAAAAACTGTTGACCCATCATCATATGCTGCAATAGAAAATGTATTCTTTACAATCACTATTCAACAAAAGATAGCAATGAAAAGTACAAAACTTTATAAAGAACTATAAAGAAAAATACAATGATGAACCTTCTGCATTCTCTGCTTTTAAGTTATGATGCTGCATATATTTTAAAAAGCTGCAATAGAAAAAGCAGGAACTACAGATAAAGAAGCAGTAGCTAAAAGCAATAAAAAGAATTAGAATTTGAAGGAATCACAGGACATTTTAACTTTTGATGAAAAAGAATAACCCTGTTAAGAGTATAACTATAATCAAAAATAGTAAATGGAGATTATACATTTGATTCTGTAGTGTCTAAATAAAATTTAAATATTTAAGGATAAAAACAATTTCTGCTTTATTAATGATTAAGTAAGGACTTTTAGGGCTGTTTCATATCAATAAAAAGGCTAATTTCTAGTTATATTTTGAGACAAAGCTTAAAAATCTTTATGAGAACAATATAATCTAGTAGAAATTGTTTTCTTTTTAATGAATAATAGAATGGGAGGATAAAATGGAGTTTTTACTTCAGATAATAAATGGTTTACAAATTGAAAGTATCTATGCCCTAGTATCCTTAGGGATATACAATGGTATATGGTATAGCACAACTTATAAATTTTGCACATGGAGATATAATAATGATAGGTGCATATGTTTCTATTTCGATACCAGCATTGTCATCTATGGGTTTACCTAGTATGGGTTTCAGTTATACCAGCACAATTATTTGTGCAATAGTTGGTTGTCTAGCTGAAAGAATAGCATATAGACCACTAAGAAATTCACCAAGAATTTCAAACTTAATAACAGCTATAGGAGTTAGCTTTATTTATAGAAAAATGTATTTATGAAAGTATTTTACACCAAATACTAGATCTTTTCCTAAAAATCTTCACCAAGATCCAATAAAGATTAGGAGATAGTATACAAATTAGTTTTGGAGCAGTTGTAACTATAGTTGTAACTGTAATATTATCAATAGCTTTACAATTATTTATGAAAAAAACTAAATATGGAAAAGGCTATGATAGCAACAAGTCAAGATTATGCAGCCTCAGCTTTTAGTAGAATAAATGTGGATAGAACAATACAACTTACATTTGCAATAGGAAGTGGACTTGCAGCGGTTGCCTCTGTTCTATATGTTTCAGCTTATCCACAAATACAACCTTTAATGGGTCTATGCTTGGGATAAAGGCTTTCGTTGCAGCAGTTTTAGGAGGAATAGGAATATTACCAGGTGCTGTAATAGGAGGATTCATATTAGGAATTGTTGAAAGTTTAACAAGAGCATATCTATCATCACAACTTGCAGATGCTTTTTGTATTTTCAATATTAATTATAGTTTTATTATTTAAACCTACTGGAATACTTGGAAAAATATAAAGGAGAAAGTATAATGGATAAAAATAAAAATTAGTTACATAGCTACTTATGCAGTTTTATTAGTTCTATATTTTTATTCTTTTTCTCTTTAATAAATTCAGGATTCATAAGTAGATATCAAATTGGAATTATAATATTAATTTTTAATAAATGTTATTTTAGCAGCTAGCTTTGAATATAACAGTTGGTTGTTTGGGACAAATAACTCTAGGGACATGCAGGATTTATGTCAATAGGTGCATATACAGCAGCACTTTTTAACTAAAGTCAGGTTTTCTTTCAGGTTATCCAGGTTATATAGTAGCCTTGATAGTTGGAGGAATAGTAGCAGGTATAATTGGGTTTTATCATTGGTATACCAGCTTTTAAGACTTACAGGAGACTATCTTGCAATCATAACTCTAGCCTTTGGAGAAATTATAAGAGTTTTAATAGAATATTTTAAATTTACAGGTGGAGCTCAAGGTTTAACAGGAATACCTAGAGTAAATAACTTCACACTTATATACTTTTATAACTATATTCTCAGTTATATTTATGTATTCTATTATGACAAGTAGACATGGTAGAGCAGTTCTTGCTATTCGTGAAGATGAAATAGCAAGTGGAGCATCTGGAATAAATACAACATACTACAAAACTTTTGCCTTTGTTTTATCAGCAATATTTGCAGGTATAGCAGGTGGAATCTATGCTACATAACTTTAGGGAATTTTAGGTGCAAAACAATTTGACTATAACTATTCAATAAATATACTTGTTATGGTTGTACTTGGAGGAATGGGAAGTTTTCACAGGTTCAATATTATCAGCTATAGTTCTTACTATTTTACCTGAAGTATTAAGAAGTTTTGCAGAATATAGAATGATAGTTTATCCATTGATATTAATAATAATGATGCTATTTAGACCTAAAAGGTTTACTTGGGTAGAGAAGAATTTCCAAATAAGTAAAAGTAATTTCTTATTTTACTAATAAATCAAAAAAAGAGGTGAAAAATAATGGAAAATAAAAAACCTCTTTAGTTGCAAAAAGATATTTTCAATTAGTTTTGGAGCATTGAAGGCAGTAGATAAATTTTAATTTAGAAATAAAATCAGGAGAATTAATAGGACTAATAGGTCCTAATGGAGCAGGGAAAAACAACAGTATTTAATATTTTAACAGGAGTATATAATGCTAGTTCTGGAGAATATACTTTAGATGGAGAAGATGTTATTAGAAACATCAACTTCAGCTCTTGTAAAAAGGTTTAGCTCGTACTTTCCAAAAATATAAGATTATTTAAGTACTTATCAGTATTAGATAATGTTGTTGCTGCATATAACTTCCGTATGAAATATGGAATTTTTAACAGGTATGTTCCGTTTACCAAGTTACTGGAAAGAAGAAAAAGGCAGCTAAAGAAAAAGGCAATGGAACTTTTAAAAATATTTGATTTAGATAAGTATGCAAATATGCATGCTGGGAATCTACCTTATGGGGAACAAAGAAAATTAGAAATTGCCAGAGCAATGGCAACAGAACCTAAAATTCTTCTTTTTAGATGAACCAGCAGCAGGTATGAACCCAAAAGAAACAGAAGATTTAATGAATACTATAAAAATTAATTCGTGATAAGTTTGGAATAGCAGTTCTATTGATTGAACACGATATGAAACTAGTATTAGGTATCTGTGAAAGATTAGTTGTGTTAAATTATGGACAAATATTAGCAAGTGGTGATCCACAAGAAGTTATTAATAATCCAAAAAGTTGTAGAAGCTATATTTAGGTAAGGAGGAAGATGAATAATGGCAATGTTAGAAGTAAAAGACTTGCAGGTTTTCTATGATAATATACAAGCTCTTAAAGGAATTTCATTAGAAATAAAATGAAGGAGAAGTTGTATCTATTATAGGAGCTAATGGTGCAGGGAAAACAACTACATTACAGACTATATCTGGACTTATAACTCCAAAAAGTGGTTCTATAATATTTGAAGGAAAAAGATTTATTAAAAAGAAAAAGCTCATAATATTTGTAAAATTAGGTATAGCTCAAGTTCCAGAAGGAAGAAGAATTTTTTCGACAACTTGCAGTTAAAGATAATTTAAAAATTAGGACAATCCACAATAAAAAGATAGTGCTGAAAAGAAAGAAGAAGACAGAGCAAACTTCTATAAGGTTTTCCTAGAATGTCTGAAAGAAAAATCAATTAGCAGGAACTCTATCAGGTGGAGAACAACAGATGCTTGCTATGGGAAGAGCTTTGATGAGCAGACCTAAACTTTTTAATTTTAGATGAGCCATCAATGGGACTTTCACCACTATTTGTTAAAGAAATTTTTGAAGTTATAAAACAATTAAAAAGAAAAGGGAACTACTATCCTATTGGTAGAGCAAAATGCTAAAAATGGCTCTTTCTATCTCAGATAGAGCTTATGTTATAGAAACAGGAGAAATAGTCCTTGAAGGAAATGCAAAAAGATTTGCTACATAATGATAGAGTAAAGAAAGCTATACCTTGAGGATAAAGTATTTTCTTGAGAGATATGTTAGTCATATATAGCGATTAGTTGACAGCCTATAATGGGCTCTAGAGCTCCACAAAGGCTCTTTTCACCATATAGGACGTCGCAGTAATCTTATTTAAAAACTATAAAATTATTTATCTCAAAGAAAATTTTATAAAAATAAAAAGATTTTAATCAGTAAAAGTTTACACTCAAAAAGAAATCACAGCATTTCCACCAACTTGTATAGTAACATTATCTTCTTTATATCTACTCAAAAATAGTTGAAGCTCTTTTGCATAGCCTCCTTGTCTAAAAACTATTTATATCTTTCTGTAGAAAATGATATTATATTCTTTTTAGATAATGAGTTAAAGCACCATTTGAAGTACCTGTAGCACATTCTTCATCAATACCAACTAAGGGAGCAATATTTCTACAAAAAGCAGTGAAATTCTTTTCTTTATCTAAAGAGAAAAAGATGAGCTCCTACAACATTATATTTTTAGAAAGTTCTATCACTTTTTCTTTATTCATAATAAAAACTATCTAAAAATTTCTTTGTCTTCAATAGGAATAATAATATCACTTAAACCTGTATTTACAATTTTTAGGAACTAAACTTTTAGGAGCTTGACTTAAGTCCAAATTAAAAAGCGGAATATAACTCTTTAATTTCATCTGAATTAAAAAATGTATTCAACTTTTTGAAGGGACATATCCATCCAGATAAAGTCCTTATCCACTATTATTTCTAGATTTCATGCTAAAAGTTTCAGCAGTATATTTTCCAGGGACTATTATTTTTAGACTTCTTAAAGTAGAAAAAGACTGAGATTGTAGCATACCACATAATTCAACTTCATCTGTTGGAGTGAAGTATCTAATTTTAAATATTTTATTATCTATTTTTTACAAAAGCAGTTTTCAGAATGTTTTAGTTCAGCTGCAATATTTTTCATAAAGTTTTCATCAGGATAGTCTTTCTCATCTAAGATTACAACTCCTGCTTGATTACCCTTAAAAATTTCAGAACTAAAAAGCATCACATATAAAAATTTCTCATAATATCATCTCCTTATTTTTATTATATCATTTTTAAAGAAGTTTGAAAAATAAATGAAAAATACAAATAAAAATAGAGGAGAAAAGGAAATTGTGCTAAAAATATAAGTTAACATAATGGGGGAGTTTATGTCACAAAAAGTTTATATGAGATGAGGGAGGTTAAAAATGAAAAAGAAATTTTTAAAAAGTAAAAATGGTATTAATTGCTTTGTCTTCTATCTTGTTCGTCAGTTGTGGTGGCGGAGGCGGTGGAGGTGGTGGAGCTAGTAATCTACCAGTAAATCCAGGGACAAATCCAGGAACACCAAGTACCAGTACAACTATAACGTCAGAAAATCCTTTTGGATAGTAGAAAGTCTAATATGACACAATTAAAATCTGAATTGAATAGAGACAGAGAAAATAGCTCAGCAACTATACCAACAGATACAGGAACTTATAATGATAACTCAGTAAAAAGTCGGTCTTTTAGATAGTGATTTTACTGATCCAATACGTCAACATCAATTATCTGTGAGGTATCCTGAATAGAATTTGTACCAAGAGTAAATAGTGATACAAGTACTAGTACACATGGAGTTGAAGTATTTAGAAGTTTTAACAGATACAAATAAAGCTCGTACAGAAGGAAAAGCAAAATATTCTGTTATAGCAGCAAGTCATTGGAAATGGTGGAACTGATTCTTCTGATAAAAAGAGTAAATCCAAATTTAGCAACTTATGAAAAAGTATTTGAAAAGATTTAACTCTAGTCAAAAAGTAAAAAGTTATAAATCAATCATTTGGAGGAGATACTCCTGTGGAAGAAAGTAGTTATACTCCTACTAATATAAGAAATGTTTGTCAAGTGATTCAAAACCATTTGTTCCATATTTTGAAAAATAAAGTAGATAATGATGGAGCACTTTTTGTTTGGGCTGTTGGAAATAGAAGAGGAGAAACTAGAACTAATCCAGGTCAAAGATATGGACTCTGTCTCTGTAGAAGCAGGTTTGCCATATCTTGCAAATGATTTAGAAAAAGGGATGGATAGCTGTTGTTGGAATACAAGCTGTTGAGACAGAAAAATATGTGAATCCAGATGATGGACAAAACATATACGAGAGAGAAGACTAATGGGAAATTAAATATACATAGAGCAGGGACAGATCGTTTAGCTTTATGCTGGAGATAATGCAAAGTATTGGGCTATTTCTGCTGATGATAGATCAGTTGCAACTTCAACAGGTTATGGAGTAGGGTCATCTTTTGCAACTCCAAAAGTATCAAGAGCAGCAGCTTTAGTTGCAGAAAAATTTAACTGGATGACAGCTGACCAAGTCCGTCAAACCTTTATTTACTACAACTGATGATACAGAAATAGAAAAACTATGACAGGAGAAAAATAGAAGGAGAATAAAACTTTTCACCTGATAATAAATATGGTTGGGGAATGCTTAATCAAGATAGAGCTTTAAAAAGGACCTGGAGCTATTTATGGACGTGACTAAAATATGGAGATACAAGCACATTTAATGCAAATATACCTGCTGGAAAGACTTTCATATTTTGAAAATAAGATATTTGGTACAGGAGGTCTAGTTAAACTCAGGAGATGGAACTTTACATTTAACTAATAACAACTCTTATTCTGGAGGGCACAGTAGTAAATGCTGGAACACTTGAAATTCATCAAACACATTCTTCAAAAGTAACAGTGAATTCAGGAGGAAAAGTAGTTCTAAATCCTAAAGCATTAATAGGTTATAGTGTATCACCAGTGAGTGTAATAGAAACTGTTGATGCTCAAAAATATAACAACTAACACTGATTTATCAAATCGTGAACAGTTGAAGTAAATGGGTACAACTGCTATTATAGGTGGAGATTATATAGCATATCAAGGTTCAACAACAAGATTTAATAATGGTGCAAAATTTAATGTTCTAGGAAATATAAAAATAGAAAAATGCAACTGTTAAATTGCAATCAGATGAATATGTTACAGCTCAAGGAGAAAAATGAAAGTTGTGATGGAAGGAAAAATCTGTTGATGCTAATATATCAAAATGTTGAAGTTAATGGTATGAAAGAAGCTAGTGCAGAAGTAGATAATAATAAAATAAGTGTAAATGTATCAAGACAAAAATGTAGTTGATTATGTTGGAGAAGATGCAAGTGCATCAACTAAAAAATGTAGCTGAAAATGTTGAGAAAGTTTTTGAAGATTTAGATAATAAAATTGAAAAAGGTATAGCTACTGAAAAAAGAAAGTATTGGCAGCTAGAACTTTACAAACTATGGCTAGTTTCAACGTTTGCGAGTGCAACAGAAGTGATGTCTGGAGAAATTTATGCTTCAGCTCAAGCATTAACATTATCTCAAGCACAAGATGTTAATAGAGATCTTTCTAATAGATTTTCAAGAATTGACAATTTAAAAAAATTCTAAAAGATGATACAGAAGTATGGTTCTCGGCTTTAGGAGGAGCTGGAAAAATTAAGAAGAGATGGATATGCTTCAGCAGATACAAGAATTGTAGGAGGTCAAGCAGGAATAGATAAAAGATTTACTCCTACAACAACTCTAGGACTAGCATTAAATTATTCTTATGCTAAGGCAAATTTTGATAAATATGCTGGAGAAATCAAAGAGTGATATGGTAGGTTTATCTCTATATGGTAAAACAAGATCTAGGAAATGATTTTTACCTTGCTGGTAGATTAGGACTAGCTAATGTTTCTTCAAAAAGTTGAAAGAGAACTTTTAACTGCAACAGGTGATAGAATTGAAGGAAAAATAAATCATCATGATAAAAATGTTATCAACTTACTTAGAGTTAGGAAAGAAATTTAATTGGTTTACACCTTTCGTAGGAATTTCTCAAGATTATTTAAGAAGAGGAAGTTTTGATGAATCAACTGCAACTTGGGGAATAAAAAGCTGATAAAAAGACATATAGAGCAACAAATTTCTTAGTTGGAGCAAGAGCAGAATATGTAGCTGATAAATATAAATTATATGCATCTCTAAGTCATTCTATAAATACAGATAAGAGAGATCTTGCTTATGAAGGAAGATTTATAGGAAGTTCTGTAGCTCAAAAAAATATTATGGAGTAAAAACAAGCAAAAATACTACATGGATAGGTTTTGGAGCATTTAGAGAAATAACACCAGCATTTGGAGTTTATGGAAACATTGATTTCAGAATAGAAAGTAATAAAGGAAGAGACTCTGTTATTTTCAACTGGAATACAATATAGATTCTAAAAATATTTGTACTTGCATTTTCTAAAATTTAATGTTAAAAATACAATGTATTGTATAAAAAAAGTAATCAAGGAGGTGTCAAGATGCAAAAGATGTGAAATTACAGGAACTGGGTTAATCAGTGGAAACCAAAATATCTCACTCTCATAGATTGACTAGAAGAGTATGGAAACCAAATTTACAAGTGACAACTTTAAATGTTAATGGTAGTCCAATAAAAGTTAAAGTTTGTGCTAGAACTTTAAAAACTTTTAAAAAGGAGCTTCTGAAGTGGAAGTTATGAGAATCTTAAAGGCAAACATAGCAACTTTAAGTGAAAGATTATTAAAACATGAAACAAATAATTTTTAAAAAATTAGTGCACTTATTTTTAAAAATTCAGTTGAGAACTTGATAAAAAGAAATTAGAGAATAATTTTAAGAATAAAAATCTTAAAATCATTCTCTTTTATTTTAAATCACTAAAAATAGTTAGTTGAGAGCTATTTTTAAAAAATAAAAATTCGTATTTTATAACTACATGTACATTATTTATAAAAATTTGATATTAGAGCATATAAATAATATAATCAGTATATAAAGAGAACAAAAAACAATTTGGGCAGAGAAAGTATTTTTGAACAAAAAGTTAAACTTTTTAACAGTAGTATTTTTAGAAATTCTATACAGTAAAGAATACATATAAATTTTCTTATATTTTTTTCAAAGGAATAATATATTTTTATGAAAATTTGACAATAAATGATATAAATAATATAATGTACAAAATGATATAATGAAATATATAAAACAATTTTTAAACTATAAAAACTAATTAAATTATAAGGAGGCATCATGAAGAAAAAGTTTGGTTTATTAGTGACAATTATTTTAAGTATGTTATTTTTAGTAGCATGCGGAGGAAATGGTAGACAAGAAAGAAGGAGCTATGGAGCTAAGTACTGGAAAGGATACTTTTAGTTATAGGACAGGGTGCAGATGCTAAATCACTAGACCCCTCATGCATCAAATGACAACCCATCTTCAAGAATTAGAGTACAAATCTATGACAGATTAATGGATCTTGATGATAAATGGAGTCCCTCAACCTATGTTAGCTGAATCTTGGGAAAGACCTGATGATAAGACTATCATTTTCCATTTAAGAAAAGGGAGTTAAATTCCACAATGGTGATGAAATGAAAGCATCAGACGTTAAATTCTCTTAGAAAGAGCTTTAGCATCACCTGAAGTTTCTCACATTTTAACAGGAATAAAATGGAGTAGAAGTTTTAGATGACTACACAGTAAAAAGTAACTACTGAAAAACCCTATGGCGGCTATTTTAAACAACCTAGCTCATACTACTATAGCTATTTTAAGTGAAAAAGCTACAAAAGAAGCTGGAGATAAATTTGGACAAAACCAATAGGATCAGGGACCATATAAATTTGTTTCTTGGCAAAGTGGAGACAGAGTAACTCTAGAAGCTTTCTGAATATTGGCAAGGTGAAGCACCCTGTTAAAAACGTAGTATATCAGAAATATAGTTGAAGAAACTAACAGAACTATAGGATTAGAAACTGGAGAATTAGATATAATCTATGATATTCAAGGTATGGATAAAAATAAATTAAAAAGATGATGATAGATTCGTTCTAATTGAAGGACCACAAGTTTCAATGACTTATCTTGGATTCAATATGAAAAAAAGCTCCTTATGACAATCCAAAAGTAAGAGAAGCTATATCTTATGCAATAGATCAAAAAACCTATAATTGATACAGTATTCTTAGGAGCTGGAGAACCAGCAAACTCTATAATAGGACCTAAAATGTATGGGGATATTATGATGTTGAAAAATATACTCAAGATATAGAAAAAGCTAAAAGCATTATTAGCTGAAGCAGGATATCCAAATGGATTTAAAAGCAAAAATTTGGGTAAATGACAACCCTGTAAGAAGAGATACAGCTGTATATATTACAAGACCAATTAAAACAAATTGGAATAGACTTAGCAATAGAAACAGTTGAATGGGGAGCATTCCTAGATGGTACAGCAAGAGGAGATCATGAAATGTTCTTACTAGGATGGGGAACTGTTACAAGAGACCCAGACTATGGTATGTATGAATTAATAAGCACTGCAACTATGGGAGCAGCAGGAAACAGATCTTTCTACTCTAATCCAACAGTTGATAAATTATTAGAAGAAGGAAGAACAGAACTTGATCCCTGAAAAAGAGAAAAGGCTATCTATAAAGAAATACAAGAAATTATAAGAAAAGATATTCCTATGTATATGATAATTTATCCTCTACAAAAATGTTGTAACTCAAAAAGAATATTAAAAAAACTTTAAATTAGATCCAGCAAACGCTCATAAAATATATGGAGTAACAAAAAGAATAAGTATAGAATAAAAAGAGCTAGAGATCTCTAGCTCTTTTTATAAAATTATAGTTTTGGGACGGTGAAACAATGTATAAATATATATTAAAAAGATTAGTTCTTCTAATTCCTGTAATGTTAGGGAGTAACATTATTAGTTTTTGCAATCATGTATTTAACTCCTGGTGACCCTGCTCAATTAATCTTAGGAGAAAGTGCTCCTAAAGAAGCAGTTGCAGCACTGAGAAAAAAATGGGATTGAATGATCCTTTCTTTATGCAATACTTAAGATTTGTAAAAATGCTATAGTAGGAGACTTTTGGAAGATCTTACACAACAGGTAGAGAAGTTTTTGAAGAAATATTTGCAAGATTCCAAATACAGTTGTATTAGCTGTATTAGGAGTAATTATTTCTATAGTTATAGGAATACCTGTTGGGATAATATCAGCAACAAAACAATATTCGCTTACAGATAGTTTTAGTATGGTTTTAGCTCTTTTAGGAGTTTCTATGCCAGTATTCTGGTTAGGACTTATGCTAATTTTATTATTCTCTGTAAAATTAGGAATATTCCCATCAGGAGGTTTTGATGGATTTAGAAGTGTAATTCTACCATCAGTAGCTCTTGGAGTTGGTTCTGCAGCAATAGTAACAAGAATGACTAGATCTTCTATGCTTGAAGTTATAAGACAAGATTATATTAGAACTGCAAGAGCTAAAGGAGTTGCTGAAAAAGTTGTTATTAATAAACATGCTTTAAAAAATGCCTTAATTCCTATTATCACTGTTGTAGGACTACAATTTGGTGGATTACTTGGAGGAGCGGTTCTAACTGAATCAGTATTCTCATGGCCTGGTGTTGGAAGACTTATGGTTGATGCTATAAGACAAAAAGACACACCTACTGTTTTAGCATCTGTTGTATTTTTGGCAGTTGTATATAGTGTGGTTAATTTATTGGTTGACTTATTATATGCTTTCGTAGACCCAAGAATTAAATCACAATATAAGTAGGGAGGGCGAAATGGAAAAAACAAAAAATAAAAAAACAAAAGCCAATGGGCAGAAGTTTTTAGAATGTTGAAAAATAAAATGGCTATGTTAGGATTAATTATCCTTGTAGTTTTAGTTTTATTAGCTCTATTTGCAGATGTGATTGCAAATTATGACACTGTTGTAATAAAACAAAATCTAGCTGAAAGACTTATGCCACCTAATGGAAAACATTGGTTGGGAACAGATGAATTTGGGAGAGATATATTTGCAAGACTTATACATGGAGCTAGAGTATCATTAAAAAGTTGGTATTTTTAGCAATATCTATATCTGTTGTTGTAGGTGGAATCTTTAGGAGCTATATCAGGATACTTTTGGTGGAGTTATAGATAATATTATAATGAGAGTTGTTGATATTTTTCTTAGCAGTTCCAAGTATATTGCTTGCTATAGCTATAGTTTCTGCATTAGGACCTAGTATGTTGAACCTGATGATTTCAATCAGTGTTTCATATGTTCCAAACTTTGCTCGTATAGTTAGAGCCTCTGTACTTTCAATAAGAGACCAAGAATTTATAGAAGCTGCTAAGGCAATAGGAGCAGTAATACAAGAATTATATTAAAACATATAATTCCTAACTCTTTAGCTCCAGTAATAGTACAAGGAACTTTAGGAGTTGCAGGAGCAATTTCTATCAACAGCAGGATTAAGTTTCATCGGATTAGGTATACAACCTCCAGCACCAGAATGGGGTTCAATGTTATCAGGAGGAAGACAATATTTAAGATATGCTTGGTGGGTAACTACTTTCCCAGGTGTAGCAATAATGATAACAATTTTATCACTTAACTTATTAGGGTGATGGATTAAGAGATGCTCTTGACCCTAGATTGAAACAATAATTATTAGGAGGCGAAACGATGGAAAACAGAAATCTTTTAGAAATTAGAGATTTAGTGATACAGTATGTAAAAGATGACGAAACAGTCCATGCAGTTAATAGTATAAGTGTTGACATAGCAGAAGGGGAAACTCTAGGACTTGTTGGAGAAACTGGAGCTGGTAAGACTACAACTGCTCTAGGAATAATGAGATTAATTACAGGACCCTACTGGAAAAATTAAAAGTGGTTCTATAAAATTTAATGATAAAAGTATATTAGAAATACCTGAAGAAGAAATAAGAAAAAAATTAGAGGTAATGATATTTCAATGATATTCCAAGATCCAATGACATCATTGAAACCCAGTTATGACAGTTGGAGAACAAATAGCTGAAGTTATTGAAATACATGAACATATCTCTAAAGAAGAAGCAATGAATAAAGCTGCTGAAATGCTAGAGCTAGTTGAATTCTGGAGCCAGAAAAATGATTTCCCACATCAATTTTCTGGAGGAATGAAACAAAGAGTTGTTATAGCTATAGCACTTGCTTGTAACCCAAAAACTTTTAATAGCTGATGAACCAACAACAGCTCTTGATGTTACAATTCAAGCTCAAGTTTTTGGACTTGATGACAGATTTAAAAATAAGTTTAGAAACATCAATGTTACTTATAACACATGATTTGGGAGTAGTTGCTCAAGTTTGTGATAAAGTAGCAATTATGTATGCTGGAGAAATTGTTGAGTATGGAACTCTTGAAGATGTTTTTGAAAAATCCAAAACATCCATATACTTTAGGACTATTTGGATTCTATTCCAAGTTTGGATGAAGAAAAAAACAAGACTAGTACCTATAAAAGGGCTTATGCCTGATCCAACAAACTTACCAACAGGATGTAAGTTTAATCCTAGATGTCCACATGCTACAGAACTATGTTCTCAAAAGAGCTCCTATTGTTAGTGAAATTTCAAAAAGGACACAAAGTACAATGTCTGATAGCAGAAGGTTTAGTAAAAATTCAAGGAAAAATTGGGAGGAAGAAAATGAGTAAAAGTATTATTAGAAGTAAAAATTTAAAGAAATATTTTCAGACTCCAAAAAGGACAATTACATGCAGTAGACAATGTAAATTTTGCTATTGAAGAAGGTAAGACTTTAGGAGTTGTTGGAGAATCTGGTTGTGGAAAATCTACAACAGGTAGAACTATTCTAAGACTTTTAGAAGCAACTGATGGTGAAATTATATTTGAAGGAAAAAAATATAAGAAACTATTCTAAAAGCTGAAATGAAGAAATTAAGAGAAGAAATGCAAATAATATTCCAAGACCCATTCGCTTCTTTAAACCCAAGAATGACAGTTAGTGAAATTATTGCAGAACCTTTAATTATACATAATAAATGTAAAACTAAAGAGGAACTTAATAATAGAGTAAAAAGAATTAATGGATACAGTTGGTTTGAGTGAAAGACTTGTTAATACTTATCCTCACGAACTTGATGGAGGAAGAAGACAAAGAATAGGTATAGCTAGAGCACTAGCTTTTAAAACCCTAAATTTATAGTTTGTGACGAACCAGTATCAGCTCTTGATGTATCTATACTAAGCACAAGTTTTAAATTTGATGAAAGATTTACAAGAAAAATTAGGTTTAACATATATGTTTATAACACATGACCTATCAGTTGTAAAATATTTCTCAAAATGATATAGCAGTTATGTACTTTGGGAGAACTTGTTGAAAAAAAGCTCCATCAAAGGACTTATTCAAAAATCCTATTCACCCTTATACTAAGGCTTTATTATCAGCAATACCTACAATTAATATCAGAAAGAAAAATGGAAAGAATTAAACTTGAAGGAGAAATCACTTCACCTATCAATCCAGGAGTTGGTTGTAGATTTGCAAAAAGATGTGTTTATGCAACAGAAATCTGTTCAAAAGAATCTCCAAAAATTAGAAAAAGTTGGAGAGGCACACTTTTTGCTTGTCATAGAGCAAAAAGAATTAGGTTTTGTGGATGAAAAAAATAGTAAATTAAATAAGAGAGACTGCTGTAAATTTGCAACAGTCTCTTTATTTCTTATTGACATATAATATGGTATCCTTATTAGGGTATTCTGATATGCATCTGTGGCTCAATTGGATAGAGCATCTGACTACGGATCAGAGGGTTGTGGGCCTGACTCCCTGCCAGGTGCGCCAGAAAATTGCCTGAGTGGTGGAATTGGTAGACGCACCAGACTCAAAAATCTGGAATTCTTCGGAGTGTGGGGCTCAAGTCCCGCCTCAGGCACCATATTAAATATTAACATTTTAAGGACTATTAAAAATAGTCCTTTTTATTTTCTAAATTATATAAAACTCACATAAATTGATTCCTGTAAGATGTTTTAAAAATGCCCAGAATTAAATACTAATTTTAATCTTTTAAAAATTCCTTGTTCTTCATAAATACAAAAATTCTTTGTTTAAAAGTATTCTCCATATATGAGCAAGCTTTTAATTTTTCAATAAAATATTTCCTGCATAACTCCTCCATAATAAAAGGCTACTTATAAGTAGCCTTTTTGTCAAGTTTTTGTTGCTCTGCCAACTAACTAGCCCTTATGTCTAGCATATCTCTTCGTGTGTTTTCGGTTGCCTGCCAACCAACCAGCCCTTATGTCTCAGCATATCTCTTCAGGTTTTTCAGCTGCTTGACCAACACTAAATTATAAAACTTAATAACTCTTTTTATATTATAACATAAGCAATATTTTTCAACAACAATTTTATGAATTTAAATTCTTTTATTTTTAAAGTTTTTATAGAATCTCACATTCCATCTGAAGATATAAAATTTAAGTTAAGTATTTTAAAAACTTGCTAAATTATTCAAACTATAATATAATTTAAGATAGAGATTTATGTAAAAGAAGCGCCAGAGCTCTATTTTTGAGTTGACGAGGATTGAAATTATCGAATTTTCAGCGGATATTTCAAAAGGTGGTTACAACCATTATTAACAAAAACATAGAGTGATCTATGTAACAAAGAAATAATTGTAACAGTCTCCTATTTTTATAATGAAAAATTTTTAGGAGGTTTTAATATGTGTGGAATAATTGGATATTCAGGAACCAACACGAAATGCGGTGGAGGTTCTATTGGAAGGACTTGAAAGAGGTTGAATACAGAGGATATGATTCAGCAGGAATTGCCTTTGTAACTGATAAAGGGATACAAATAGAAAAGAAAGAAGGAAAATTAGATAATTTAAGAAATCATATGAAACAATTTGAAGTTCTTTTTCTTGTACAGGTATAGGGCATACTAGATGGGCAACTCATGGAGTACCTACTGATAGAAATGCTCACCCTCACTATAGTGAAAAACAGAGATGTTGCACTTATACACAATGGAATTATTGAAAACTATGTAGAAATCAAAAAAAGAATTATTAGAACAAGGGTAAAATTTAGTTCAGATACAGACTCAGAAGTAGTTGCTCAACTATTTTCAAAACTATATGATGGAGATTTATATTCAACTCTTAAAAAGTTTTAAAAAAGAATAAGAGGAACTTATGCCTTTTGCTATAATTCATAAAGATTTCTCCTGATAGAATGATTTGTTGTAGAAGTCATAGTCCTTTAATTGTTGGACTTGGAGAATATCAAAAATTTTATAGCTTCAGATGTATCAGCTATATTGAAATACACAAGAGATATCATTTATCTTGAAGATGGAGATGTTGCTTTAGTAACAAAAGATAATGTAACTATCTATGATAAAGATGAAAAAGAGGTAAAGAGAGAAGTTAAGAAAGTTGAATGGAACTTTGAACAAGCTTCAAAAAGGTGGTTATGCTCACTTTTATGATAAAAAGAAATTGAAGAGCAACCTGAAATTATTGAAAAGACTTTAAATGTTTACACAGATAAAGAAAAGAATGTAAATTTTGATGAGCAATTAGAAGGAATAAATTTACATAATATAGATAGAATTTATATAGTTGCTTGTGGAACAGCTTACTATGCAGGTTTACAAGGACAATATTTTTATGAAAAATTATTGGGAATAGATGTATTTACAGATATAGCTCTGAATTTAGATACAATGACCCTGTAATAACTGATAAGACTCTAGCTATTTTTGTAAGTCAATCAGGAGAAACTATTGATACTTTGATGTCAATGAAATATGCAAAGGAAAAAGGAGCAAAAAACTTTAGCAATATCTAATGTTTTAGGTTCAACAATAACAAGAGAAGCTGACAATGTTATCTATACCTTGCAGGACCTGAAATTTCAGTTGCTTCTACAAAAAGCATATAGTTCACAAGTTTTAGTTCTATATCTATTATCTCTATATATGGGAGCAAAACTTGGAAAAATTAGAAGAAAAAGATTATGTAAAATATATTTCGATATAAATTTAGTAAAAAGAAAATATAAGTGGACTTATAAAAGAAAAAGAAAAGATACATGAAATTGCTAAGAGAAATAAAAGATGTAAAAATGGTTTCTATCTTGGTAGAGGAATAGATGAAAAAGTTGCTAGAGAAGGTAGTTTAAAGATGAAGGAAATCAACTACATTCACACTGAAGCTCTTGCTGCAGGGGAGTTAAAGCATGGAAGTATAGCCCTTATAGAACAAGGAGTTTTAGTTGTTGCTATCTCTACTAACTTAGAAATGGATGAAAAGTTGTATCAAATATAAAAAGAAGTTAAGGCTAGAGGAGCTTATGTTGTTGGAGTTTGTAAGGAAGGAAGTTTTAGTTCCTGAAGTTGTAGATGATGTAATTCAAATCAAAGATAGTGGGGAATTATTAAGTCCTGTTCTTGCAGTTGTTGCTCTACAATATTTAGCTTACTATACATCTTTAGAAAAAGGTTTTGATGTGGATAAACCTAGAAATCTTGCAAAATCTGTAACAGTAGAATAAAAGAAAGTCTCATTAAATTGGAGGAGTTTTAGAATGGAAATCAACAAAAAGAATTGAAAGCGGCTAGAAAAAGTATGAAAAAGCACAAAGTAGATGCCTATATTGTAACAAGTTCTGACTATCACCAAAGTGAATACATAGGTGACTATTTTAAAGGAAGAGAATATTTATCAGGTTTTACAGGCTCAGCAGGGAATTTTTAGTTATATTCAATGATGAGGCTTTGCCTATGGACAGATGGAAGATATCATATCCAAGCTGAAAAATCAATTAAAAAGGTAGTGAAAGTAAAACTATTTTAAACAAGGTAATCCTGGTGTTCCTACATATAAAGAATATATAGTTTCTAAGTTAGCAGAAAAATTCAAAAATAGGAATAGATGCAAAGATACTTTTTATCTTTCTGATGTAAATGAAATTCTTTTCAAAGAAGAAATTTAAGATTGTTGATTTTGATTTATTAGCAGAAGTTTGGAAAAAGACCAGCTTTAGCAGCTGAAAAGATATTTATTTTAGAAGATAAATATACAGGAAAATCATATAAGGAAAAAAGTAAAAAGAAATAAGAGCAAGTTTAAAAAGAAAAAATGCAGACTATAATATTATCTCAAGTTTAGATGATATAGCTTGGATATATAATTTTCAGAGGTGATGATGTTCAACATAACCCTGTAGCTCTATCATTTACAGTGATTTCTGAAAAGAAAGCAGCCTATATATCGATGAAAATAAATTAAATATAGAAGCTAAAAATATTTTAAAGATAATAAAGTAGAAAGTTAAAGGATATTTTGAATTCTTTGAAGATATCAAAAAAATTAAAAAGGAAATATTTTAGTTGATTTTAATAAAGACTAGCTATGCTATTTATGAAGCTATTAGTAAGAATAACTTTAATCAATGCTATGAATCCTAGTACATATTTAAAGGCACATAAGAATGAAAACTGAAAATAGCTAACACAAAAGATATTCATGTTCAAGATGGAGTAGCTATAGTTAAATTTATGTATTGGCTTAAAAATAACTATAAAAAGGAAATATCACAGAATTCTCTGCTGAAGAAAAATTAATTCTCTAAGAGAAAAAATAGAAGGATACATAGATTTAAGTTTCCATACTATATCAGCTTTTGGAAAAAAATGCAGCTATGATGCACTATTCGGCACCTGAAAAAATTCAGCTAAAATAGAAGATGGAGTATATTTACTTGATTCAGGAGGAACATACTTAAAAGGGTACTACTGATATAACAAGAACTTTCTTCTTAGGAAAAGTTGGAAAACAAGAAAAAAATAGATAATACTTTTAGTTTTAAAAGGAATGTTAGCACTATCGAGAGCAAAAATTTTTGTTTGGAGCAACAGGAACAAACTCTAGATATTCTAGCTAGACAATTCTTATGGAATGTTGAATAGACTATAAATGTGGAACAGGACATGGAGTAGGACATATTTTAAAATGTACATGAAGGACCACATGGAATAAGATTTCAATATAATCCTCAAAGATTAGAAGTTGGAATGATAGTTACTAATGAGACCAGGGGCATATATTGAAGGTAGCTATGGAATCAGAATAGAAAAATGAACTTCTAGTAAAAGAAGCTTGTGAAACTGAACATGGACAATTTTTAGAGTTTGAAACTATCACTTATGCACCTATAGACTTAGATGGTATAGTAAAAAGTCTTTTTAACTAAAGAAGAAAAAGAACAATTAAATACTTATCATAAAGAAGTTTATGAAAAATTAAAAGCCTTATTTAACTAAGACTGAACAAGAATTTTTAAAAAGAATATACTAAAGAAATTTAGGTCACTGATTTAGAAAGGTATAAAAAGATATGAGAAAGAATTATGAAACCTCAAAAATTGTACTATGGTTTTCCAGTAATTTTACTTGGATATAAGGATGCTAACTTTAAATATAATTTTACAACTAATAGCTCATCATATACATTGGGAGATATGATGGTTATAGGACTCATTGTAGAAGTAATGCAGCTAAACAAATTATGAACTTCAAGGAATTTACTGTAAATATTCCTAGTGAAAACTTAATGGATGAAATTGAAATAGGTGGATTTTTCATAAAGTAGATAAAATTCAACTTAGTAAATTGATTATGAAATAGGAGAATTTATTGACGCACCAATATTTACTGCTTGTCCTGTTTCTATGGAATGTAAGGTAGAAAATGTTGTAATGTATGGAGAAACTGCCAATATTATAGCAAGTATAAAGAAAAGAGTTGTTAATCCTATCTTGATTGAAGATGGAAAATTAAATTCAGATAAATTAAACTCAGTTTCTATTCTTTTGGTGATGATAATGAAAAATATATCGTTATTTAAGAAATTTGAGTGATAAAGCAGGAAAATTTTATAAAGAATAAATTTGAATAGAATAAAAGGGAAATTTTTACTTTTTGTAAGAATTCTCTTTATTTTTAAGTTCTATGCTATAATTAATTATGACAAAAAGGTCAAGAATTTAAAAATTTAAAAAGAGGTGGATTTTATGGAAAAATATATTAAAAATCATATAGAATGTTTATCAATGGAGAATGGGTAAATTCAAGCAATGGAGTTATGGTAAAAACATATGCTCCTTATAACAATGAATTATTATCAGAGTTCCCCTGATGCAAGTGAAAGTGATGTGATTTAGCAGTTAAAAAGTGCAAAAGAAGCATTTAAAAACTTGGAGAAAAACTACTGTAAAGGAAAGAGCTAAGATTTTAAATAAGATTGCTGATATAATAGATGAAAAATAAAGAATTATTAGCAACTGTTGAAACTATGGATAATGGTAAGCCAATAAGAGAAACAACTTTAGTTGATATTCCTTTAGCAGCAAGTCATTTTAGATATTTTGCAGGATGTATCTTAGCAGATGAAGGGACAAGCAACAGTTTTAGATGAAAAGTTTTTTTAAGTTTAATTTTAAGAGAACCTATAGGAGTTGTAGGACAAATTATTCCTTTGGAACTTCCCTATTCTTAATGGCAGCTTGAAAACTAGCTCCAGCTTTAGCAGCAGGAGATACAGTTGTTTTAAAAACCATCTAGTACAACAACATTAAGCTTTATTAGTTTTAATGGAACTTATCCAAGATGTAATTCCTAAGGGAGTTGTAAACTTAATTACAGGAAAAGGAAGCTACAGCAGGAGAATTTTTAAAGAATCACCCTGATTTAGATAAATTAGCTTTCACAGGTTCAACAGCAGTAGGTAGAGATATAGCTTTAGCAGCAGCAGAAAATTAATACCTGCAACTCTTGAATTAGGTGGAAAATCAGCAAATATTATTTTAGATGATGCTGATATAGAAAAAGCACTTGAAGGAGCTCAACTTGGGAATATTATTCAATCAAGGACAAGTTTGTTGTGCAGGTTCAAGAATATTCGTACAAGAAGGAATATACGATGAATTTGTAGAAAAACTTGTAAAGAAATTTGAAAAATATTAAAAATTGGAAATCCATTAGATCCTACAACTGTAATGGAAGCCAAATAGATGCAAAGACAAGTAAAAACTATTTTAGACTATGTTGAAATTACTAAACAAGAAGGTGGAGTTGTTTTAACAGGAGGAGTAAAATATCAGAAAAATGGTTGTGATAAAGGAAACTTTGTAAGACCTACTCTAATAACAAATGTAAACAATGGTTGCTCGTATATCTCAAGAAGAAGTTTTTGGACCAGTTGCTGTTATAATTAAATTTAAAAACAGATGATGAAGTTATTGCTCAAGCAAATGATAGTGAATATGGACTTGAGGAGCAGTATTCACAAAGAATATCAATAGAGCTTTTAAGACTTGCAAGAGAAATTCAAACTGGTAGAGTATGGGTAAATACTTATAACCAAATTCCAGAACATGCTCCATTCTGGGAGGATATAAAAATCAGGTATAGGAAGAGAAACTCAAAGTTATCTTAGAACACTATACACAAAATGAAAAAAATATCTTAATTGACTTAGAAGAAGGAACTTCGGACTATACTAAAAATAATAAAAAGAGTTATAAAGTAAAAATAGTTCGTTACTGAGCTAGATTTTTAACGATGAAAAATCAAGAATTCGCTGTAATTGACCAACTCGCTAACAAGTTAGCTCAAACATGTCGAGATTTACTCGGCTCACTTGCTATTTGATTTTTATCTAAAAATTACATTCGTAACTCACTTATTTTTACATGAATTTTAAACAAATAGTACTCTTTTTATTTTGTGATATAGTTCTTGTATTTCTTCAAACTGATTAAATTTGACAGATTGTTTTATAAAGTGATAAAAATACTTTTTAAAACTATAATTTGGTATTTTTAAGAATATATTTTTATTTTGAAAAAAAGGAGAAAGATACGACATGGATTTAAAAGGAAGTAAAACAGAAAAGAATTTAATGACAGCTTTTGCTGGAGAATCACAAGCAAGAAATAAATATAATTTCTATGCAAAAGTTACTAAAGAAGAAGGATATGAACAAATAGCTGAATTATTTGACATTACAGCTAACAACGAAAAAGAACATAGCTAAACTTTGGTTCAAAGCTTTACATGGAGATACTATCCCTGAAACAATAGTTAACCTTGCAGATGCAGCAGCAGGAGAAAACTATGAATGGACAGATATGTATGCTAAATTGCAGAAGAAGCAAGAGAAGAAGGATTCATGAAACTTACTAAAACAATTTGAAATGGTTGGACAAATTGAAAAAGAACACGAAGAAAGATACAGAAAATTATTAGAAAACATTAAAAATGGAACAGTATTCCATTCAGAAGAAAAAGTAGCTTGGGAATGTATGGATTGTGGACACCTTCACTATGGAAATGATGCACCAGGTAAATGTCCTGTTTGTGAGCAGACAAAGCTAAATTCAAAAAGAAGAGCAGTTAACTACTAAGATTTAAAAACCATTAAGACACTAAAAGACAAAAAGTTTTTAGTGTCTTTTTGTTAAAAAATGATATAATACTAGGCATAGAGAAAAAAATTATAGGAGATTCAAAAGATGAAATTTACAAAAAAATATTTTTACTTATTATGTTTTCTATTTCTAGGAATTGTTTCTTCAAAAAGAAACTTATTCAAAAGAAAAATCAAAAGCCAGATTATAATTATGTAGTAGAAAAAGTTTCTATCTATTCAGATATGAATAAGAAAAGAAAATATTGGTACTTTAATAAAAGGAACCTCGTGTAAATGTTTTTGAAACAAAAGGAAGTTACATTAAAAATAAGCAAGGAAAAGAAATTGATGCAACAATAGTCATGAAAAAAATAACATACAAGGACGTTAGATAAAACAAAAGTTGCTTGGATAGAAGATGCTTATTTAGTATCAACATTAAAATGAAGCAGTTGATGAAAGGTTTAAAAACTTAGATTTTACAGAAAAAAACTAAAAGAAAGAATATAAAAGATAATAAAAGAGTAAAAAGTAAGAGGACTGTATGTTTCTGCTCACTCTGTTGCACTCTAAAGGAAGATTAGATGAACTTATAGAACTTGCTAAAAAGAATAATATCAATGCCTTTGTTATAGATGTAAAAGGAGACTATGGTGAGTTAACTTCTCATGTCAGAGAGTATAAATAAATATACAAAGTCTGCTAATAAAAACCCAATAATAAAAGAGATTGAGCCTGTCATCAAAAATTAAAAGATAATGGGATTTTATACTATAGCTAGAATAGTATCTTTTAAAGACACAATCTATGCCAAAGAAAATCCTGATAAAATTATTGTATATAAAGATGGAGGAAAGGCATTTACAAATAGCGATGGACTTGTTTGGGTATCTGCTTATGATAAAAACTTGTGGGAATATAATGTGACAGTTGCAAAAGAAGCAGCAAAAAGCAGGTTTTAATGAAATACAGTTTGACTATGTGAGATTCCCCTGCTTCTAATGGTGGAAAAACTAGACAAGGTTTTTAAACTATAGAAATACAGATAATATGACTAAGGCAGAAGCTATTCAAAATATTTAAACTATGCCAAAAAAGAGTTAAGTCCATATAATGTATATATAAGTGCAGATATCTATGGACAAGTTGGAAGTTCTTCAGATGATATGTCATTGGGACAATTTTGGGAAGCTGTTAGTTCAGAGGTAGATTATGTATCACCTATGATGTATCCTAGCCACTATGGAAAGGGAGTTTATGGACTTGATATTCCTGATGCTAATCCATATAAGACAATTTACCATTCAACAAAAGATTCTATAAATAGAAATAATAATATTTCTAGCCCTGCTATTATTAGACCTTGGATACAAGCATTTACAGCAACTTGGGTAAAAAGGACATATACATTATGGACCAAAAGAAGTTAAAGAGCAAATTAAAGCAATGAAGGATCTAGGTGTCGATGAATATATTTCTGTGGAGTGCTACTAATAGATATGAAAAACTTTTAAAATAATTTTCTAGTCATAATATAGTAAAAAGATACAAAAATTGTACTGAATATTATTTTTGTATTCTTATTTATTTTTAAAATAAAAACTTGCAAAATTTTATTTTTATATATATAATATAAATATGACTTATTAAGTAAAGTTTAAAATTTTAAATAAAAGATATATTAAAAAATTAGGAGGAGTAAAATGAGTAAAAATTAGTTTAGTTTATTATAGTGCAACTGGAAATACAGAAAAAAATGGCAAAAGCTATTGAAGAAGGAATAGTTGAAGCAGGAGGAGCAGTAACTGTTTACAAATCAAAATGCAATGGATAAAGATGCTATCCTTTCAAGTGATGTTATAGTTATGGGATCTTCAGCAACAGGAGCAGAAGTAATAGACGAAAATGATTTATTACCATTCATGGAAGAAGCAGGAGATAAATTCAAAGGTAAAAAGTATATATCTTTCGGTTCTATGGATGGGGAGGTGGAGAATACGCTGATAACTGGAAAGCTCAATTAGAAGGATTTTGGAGCTACTATAGTTGATATGCCTATTCTTGCAAAATGAAGAAACCAAGTGATGAAGAATTAGCTCAATTAAAAGAAGTTGGAAAGAAATTAGCTGCTATCTAATACTTAAAATATTAAAAGCAAAAGCTGTTACAAAGTAAAAATTTGTACAGCTTTTTAAGTTTTGTAATATTTAAAAATATATTGAAAAAGTTAATAAATCTATTATGATAATGTTAAGTAATATTTAACGATAAATTATAGTTTTGAAGGAGGAAAGGAAGAATGTATTGTTGTACAAAATAAATGATGATATTATTTGGATTGGAGTTAACGATAGAAAAACTCAAAGATTTGAAAAATTACATTCCTTTAGATAACGGAGTTACGTATAATCTATACTTTAATATTGGATGAAAAATTTGTATTATTGATGGTGTTGAAGAAGGTGAAAATGGAAATTTTTCTTAGTAAAAATAGAAGCAATGATAGGGACTGTCTTATTGATTACATTATAGTAAATCACGTTGAACCTGATCATTCTGGCTCAATCAAAAAGTCTATTAAAAATTTATCCAGAATTAAAAAGTTGTAGGAAACGCAAAAACTATAATGATGTTAAAAATTATTAGGTGTAGATTTACCTGACGAAAGAACAATGGTAGTAAAAAGAAAAAGATGTTTTAGACTTAGGAAAACATAAATTAACTTTCTATTTAATGCCTATGGTACACTAGCCAGAATCTATGGCAACTTATGATATGACTGATAAAATATTATTCTCAAATGATAGCTTTTTGGAAGCTTTGGAGCTCTAGATGGAGCTGTTTTTGACGATGAAGTAAACACAGATTTCTTTTACTGATGAAATGAGAAGATACTATTCTAATATAGTTGGTAAGTTTGGTGCACCTGTGAATGCTGTTTTGAAAAATATCTCCCTCTTTGAAATTTCTTGTATTTGTCCATCACATGGTCTTATTTGGAGAAAAATATAAAAACTCTTATAGAAAGATATCAAAAATGGGCAAATATGGAACTCACAAAAGAAGGTGTAGTTATAGTTTACGGAAGTATGTATGGTCATACAGCTGAAATGGCTGAATATTTAGGAAGAGAATTAGGTAACAGAGGAATAAAAGATGTTATCATCTTTGGACTCATCTAAAACAGACTACTCATATATCTTCAGTACAATTTGGAAATATAAAGGACTTATGTTAGGCTCTGTGCTCATAATAACGATGTATATCCAAAGATGGGAGCCTTTACTACATAAATTACAAAAACTATGGTTTAAAAATAGATACTCTAGGTATCTTTGAAATATGATGTGGAGGGTGGAGGAGTAAAGAAAAATAAAAAGAATTTTGCTGATAGTCTACCAGACTAGAACAAATAGGAGAACCTATAGAAATAAAAGGGCATGTTACCCTGTTGAAAGAGATAGATTAATAGAACTTACAACCCTTATGGCAGATAAAACTTATTGCTGATAGAGAATAATATAAAAAGGATTATCTGTTAAACAAATCTAATTTTTAAGGAAAGTTGTTGAGGAGGTTGCAAAGAAGATGAATAAAAATAACTCAAAATTTATTTAGAAAAGATTTCATTATCCATTACTAAATTAGGAGTTATTAATATGATTTTATTGGCTTGATTTGGGGAGAAACTTCTATAATATATCATCAATTTTATATAGTTCTGTGATAACTGCTTTTTGTTACAACTTGGTATAAATAATACTCAAATTGGATTCATATGGTCTTTAGTTTTATTTTTCAAATGATATTTGATTATCCAACTGGAAGTTTTGTTGATAAATATGGACGGTTAAGAATTTTTACAATTGGTATGATATTTATGGGGATAGTAACAATAATAATAGCAAAAAGTTATAATGTACTTATGCTATATATTAGTGGGATACTTGGTTTAGGAGAATCACAGGTTAGTGGAACATTATTTCCTTGGTTTGTAAATAGTATTAGTATTGAAAAATAATAAAGAAAAACAAGAATATATTTTTAAAATTAATGCACAAAGTCAGTTTTTAACTAATATTATAGGAGTTTTAACAGGATTTATCATTTCGTTTTTCAACATTGATTATAAGACTTTATTAATTATTTCGGGATGTTGTATATAGTAAATGAGTATTCATATTTTAGTTTTGAAGATAATAAAAGTACCAAAACTGATTTAGTAAAGATTGGTAAAAAGTTTACTATTTTTATAAAAGAGCGTAAACCATGGATATATACTCTTGCTTTAACTTCAAGTTATTCATTTTATTCTATTTATCTCTTCATATGGCAATCTGTAGAAATCATTAGGAATAACTGAGAAGTAGACTTGTGAGTATAGTCTTTATTTGATATCTTTTTGCTATAAGTGCTTTTTATCAGTAAAAAGAAATATTAAAGAATTTGTATATGTTTTTATGTACCTCTCTATACCTGTGTCTCTAATAGTTATCTATTGCTCTCACAATTTTATTTTATATTTAGTTGGATAGTTTCTCTAGGATTTAATTATAAAATGGCTATGCTTAAAATTATGGGGACAGTACTATAATTTTTATTTCAAATGAAGTAAGGTCATCTGTTATATCTTTGGTTAGCTCTTTATCATGTATTTTTGATAGGATTACAGATAATAATTGGAAAAATATTAGACACAAAAACCTTTTTATTTACAAATATTATGTATTTTCATTGGAATTATTTATATAATTTGTATATTATTAATTCAAAAATGGATGCATGAAGAAAATAGCGATAAGATTGAATATTTCAATTTATTTATAAAAACATGCACCTCCAATCTTCTATTTAAGATTATGGGTGCAGTTCATTGCAAAATTGTACATTTCAAATCTAAAGTAAAAATAAGGAGTTACGAATGGAATTTTAGATAAAAATCAAATAGAATGAGCCGAGCAACCAGGAGTGTTTGAGCATAACAGAGTTTCCTGATTTGCAGCGAATTCTTGATTTTTATCGTTAAGAAATTTGACTCAGTAACGAAACTATTTTTACTTTTTGTTAATTTGCAACAGCCCCTTTTAATTTTATTAACTTTGTGGAACTTCATTTACTAATTCTTTACCTTCAACAAAATCTTTAATATTATTTAAAGTTGTTAAAGTTATAGCATCAACAGCTTCTTGAGTAAAGTATGCTTGGTGAGAAGTAAGAAGCAATACTGTAGAAAGATAAAAGTCTTCCTAAAAATATCATTCAATAACTTGAGTAGATTTATCTTCAAAGAAATAATCTTCTTCTTCATATACATCAAGAGCTACTGCTCCAATTTTCTTATCTTTTAAAAGCTTCAACTAAATCAGCTGAATCAATAAGCATTCCTCTACCTGTATTTACAAGTATAACTCCATCTTTCATCTTCAACATAGATTTTCTATTAATCATATATTGAGTTTCTTTTGTAAGTGGGCAGTTTAAAGAAATAATATCAGATTGAGCATATAGTTCATCTAAACTACATATTCAAAACCAAGTTCTTCAGCCACTTTTTGATTAGGATATGATCATAGGCAACAACTTTCATATTAAATCCTTTTTAATATTTTTAATTAAAATTTGTCCTATCTTACCTGTTCCTATGATACCAGCTGTTTTTCCATTTAAGTCAAATCCCATTAAACCATTGATAGAGAAATTTCCTTCTCTTGTACGAACATAGGCTTTATGAATTTTCTATTAACTGCTAGAATAAGAGACAACTGTATATTCTGCTATAGCATGAGGAGAATAGCTGGAACTCTAACCACTTTAAATCTATTATGGTATATCCTTTAAAGAAACATTGTTAAAACCAGCACATCTCATAGCTAAAAAGCTTTATTCCATTGTTAGCCATAACATCTATATTTGCCTTTATTTATAACATCATTTGTGAAAGCACAGACAACATCATAACCTTTAGTTAAATGAACTGTTTCTTCAGTCAGTTTACCTTTTCAAAAATGTCATATCAAAATTGAAGTTATCAGCATATTTTAAAAACTCTTTGTCGTAATCTTTTATGTCAAAAATATAATTTTAGTTTTTCCATATTATCCTCCTAAAATAAATTTCTTTACTAAATCTATAATAATTTAATTTTACCATAATTTTTAAATAAAATTATAGTCAAGATAAAAATTAGTTATAATAACATAAGAGGTGAAAAATGAAAATAGGATTAGTATTAGAAGGTGGAGGAATGAGAGGTCTTTTCTCTGCTGGAGTTTTAGATAGCTTTACTTGAGTTAAAAAGAATTAGCTATCAATGGAATTGTTGGGTATCTTCTGGAGCTTTGTTTGGAGTGAACTATGTTTCAAAACAAAAAGGAAAGAGCTAGTTAGATATAATAAGAAATATGCAGATGATAAAGATATATGGGACTACATAGTTGGATAACAACGGGAAATGCTGTAAATAAAGATTTTGCTTTTCATGAGTTACCTTATAAATTAGATGTTTTTGACAATGAAACGTTCAAAAAGCAGAGACAGACTTCTATGTTGTTATGACCAAATGTTGAAAAGTGGAAAGCCTGAATATGTTTTAATAGAAAGATGTATTTGCACAAATGGAATATTTGAGAGCCACATCAGCTTTACCCTTTTGCTTCAAAAATAATAGAAATAAATGGTAAAAAAATATTTAGATGGAGGAATATCTGATAGTATTCCTATAGATTTTTGTAGAGAGCTTAGGTTATGACAAAAATAATAGTTGTGTTAACAAGACCAGAAGGGAATATATAAGGAAGATAAGTTAGATTTTTTTGTATAAAGTTAGTCTATAGAAAAATACCCCTAATTTAGTGAACTCACTTCAATATGGCTACAGATTATGAAAGTAGTTTTCTGCAAAAATAAAAGATTTAGAAAAATGAGGAAAAATTTTTGTTGTAAGACCTCCAGAAGTTTTAAAAATAGGTAGGCTTGAAAAATAGAGATAAAATTCAAAAATGTGTATGATACAGGTTTAAATACAGGTTTAAAAAGAATTAAACAAATATAGTAAAATATTTGAACAAATAGTATTTATTTTAAACTTATTTTAAAAAAATTTAAATTAAAAACCTTGAATTTTATTGAAAAATATGGTATAATATTTTTAGAGAATTTCTGACCTTACCGCTATTTCCAGGAGGTTTTGGGTCTAATGTCGTCATGGGGTTGGCGCTGTCTTTAACAGCTCAGTAACATCACGAATATCAAATTAGGGTATTACGGATCCTGTATGTTTTTGATATCTGACTACCACTTATTGGATTTTGACGACTAAAACCATAATGAGGCGATAGGTCGGTTTTTAATTCTCAAAAAAATAAAAATAAAAAGGAGATATATTTATGAAAATAATTATTAAAGAATTAACAGACATTTTTCAAAAATCTTGTTGACAATTTATTTCAGATAAAGAATTAAAACCAGTAGAAATTACAGTAGCTACAAATGAAAATTTTGGAGACTATCAATGTAACTTGCAATGATAAATTCAAAAATAATGGGGATAATCCAAGGAAAAATTGCTGAGGAAATAAAGCTAAATTTTCCTTATGGAGAAATCGTTGAGAAAATTAGAAAGTTGCAGGACCAGGTTTCATAAATATATTCTTATCAGATAAATATATTTCTGATTCTATAAAGAAAATAGGAGAAAGCTATGATTTTCATTTTTAAATAGAAAAAGGGAAAAGTTATCGTAGATTTCTCATCACCAAACATTGCTCAAAAGAATGCACATAGGACACTTTAAGATCAACTATTATTGGAGAATCAATAGCTAGAATAATGAGATATTTTAGGATATGATGTATGTTGCAGACAATCATATTGGAGACTGGGGAACACAGTTTGGTAAGTTGATAGTTGGATACAGAAAATGGCTAAACAGAGAAGCTTATGAAAAAATGCTATAGAAGAATTAGAAAAGAGTTTATGTTAAAATTTCTCTGAAGAAGCAGAAAAAGATCCTTCTCTTGAAGATTTAGCAAGAGCTGAACTTAAAAAAGTACAAGATGGTGAAGAAGAAAATACAAAAACTTTGGAAAGAATTTATAACAGAATCTTTTAAAAAGAATACAATAAACTATATGAAAAGATTAGATGTACATTTTGATACATACTATGGAGAATCTTTTACAATGATATGATGGCAGATGTTGTAAAAAGAATTAGAAGAAAAAGAAATTAGCAGTTGATGATGATGGAGCTAAGGTTGTATTTTTGATGAAAAAGACAATTTATTCCCTTGCATAGTTCAAAAGAAAGATGGAGCATATCTATACTCTACTTCGATATAGCAACTGTTAAAATTTAGAAAAAGATAATTATGATGTAAATAAGATGATATATCTTACAGATGCTGAGACAACAAGACCATTTTAAACAAGTCTTTAAGATAACTGATATGCTTGGTTGGGATATAGAAAAATACCATATTTGGTTCTGGTATCATAAGATTTGCTGATGGTATTTTATCAACTCGTAAAGGAAATGTTATCAAACTTGAAGAGTTATTAGATGAAGCTACACAGTCGTGCATATGATGTTGTAAATGAAAAAACCCTAATCTTTCTGAAGAAGAAAAAAACAAAATATAGCAGAAGTTGTAGGAGTAAGTTCAGTTAAATATGCTGACCTATCTCAAAAATAAACAAAGTGATATACTATTTGAATGGGATAAAATGCTAAGTTTTGAAGGAAATACAGCCCCATATTTACTATATACTTATGCTAGAATACAATCTATTCTTAGAAAAATAGATGAACAAAAATATAGAATTGAATGACAATGTGGAAATTAAAATAGAAAAATAAAAATCGAAAAGATCTTTAGCAACTCATCTATTGACTTTCCCAATATCAGTATTAAAAAGCTGCTGAAACATTCAAAACCCTAATCTAATTGCAGATTATCTATATGACTTATCTAAAGAAGTTAAATAGTTTCTATAATAATTGCCCCTATATTAAATCAAGATATAGAAACTTTAAAAGTCAAGAGCTTTATTAATAAAGAAAACAGGTGAAGTACTAAAAGAAGGATTGTCTTTACTTTTGAATACCTGTACTTTAACAAAAATGTAATATAAAGGAGAACATTATGTCAAAGAAAACCAATAATCGGAATATCATCAAGTGTAATAGTTGATGACAGTGGAAATTTTGCAGGCTATAAAAGAGCCTATGTGAAATAAAGATTATGTTGATGCTGTTGTAAGAGCAGGAGGAGTTCCTCTTATAATACCATTTACTACAGATAAAGAAGTTATTATTAGTCAAGTTCAAAGTAATAGATGCTTTGATACTATCAGGTGGACATGATGTGAGTCCCATATAATTATGGACAAGAACCTAATCCAAAATTAGGAGAAACTTTTCCTGAAAGAGATACTTATGATATGCTTTTATTAGAAGAAAGTAAAAAAGAAACATTCCCTATTTTAGGAATTTGTAGGGGTTTCTCAAATAATAAATGTAGCAGCTGGAGGAACTTTATATCAAGATTTATCTTTAATACCTGAGAATGTTTTTAAAACATAATCAAGTTTCTAAAACCAACATTGAAAAACTCATAAGATACAAAATAGAAGAAAATTCTGTTATTTCAGAAATTTTTGGAAAAGAAAACTATGGTAAACTCTTTTCACCACCAAGCTTTAGACAAAGTGGCTGACGATTTTAAAGTTGTTGCAAGAGCTAGTGACGGAATAGTTGAAGCAATGCAACATAAAACATATAAATTTTTTAGTAGGTGTACAATGGCACCCTGAAATGTTGGCAGTGGAATGTGATGAAGCTAGAGAGCTTTTTAAAAGGCTAATAGAAGAAGCTAAGAAAATAATGTAAATTGGAGAGAATATGGGAAAATAATCAAAATAATGAAAATGAAGTTTTTGGTCAATAGTTTTATTAACTATCAATGGTATTATTGGGACAGGAATATTTTTATCGCCTGGAGCTGTAGCTAAATTAGTTGGAGATAAAGCAGCAATGATTTACTTAGCAGCAGCAGCTTTGCAGCTGTATTAGCAGTATCTCTTTGCAGCTGCTTCAAAATATGTTGTAAAATCTGGAGCAGCTTATGCTTATTCAAAAGCTGCCTTTTGGAGATGAAGTTGGCTCTATGTTGGGATTACAAGAGTGGTATCTGCAAGTATTGCTTGGGGAGTTTTAGCAACAGGGGTTGTAAAAACTGCTCTTTCTATCTTTTGGAAAAAGATTCATCTGATATGAAAACTGTAACAATAGGTTTTATAACTTTAATGGTAGTCTTATTAATTATAAATTTAATAGGACCAAACTTCTTACAATAATCAGTAATATATCAACAATTGGGAAAATAGGAGCTTTAGGAATAACTATAATAGCAGGTATATTTATATTAGTTTTTTTCTGATGGAGCTAATTTACAAGATTTAACTATATTAAAAGGATGCTGATGGTAAAATATAATTCCAGAATTTACAACTTCAGTATTTGTTACAGCACTTGTTGGGGCTTTTCTATGCTTTTCACTGGTTTTGAGAGTGTTGCAAGTGGTTCAGCTGATATGGAAAAACCTGAAAATCTTCCAAGAGCAATTCCTCTAGCTATTGGAATAATAGCTTGTATATACTTTTGAATAGTATTTTGTATCTATGTATATTGATCCAGTAGCTATGGTAACATCAAAAGAACCTGTTGTTTTAGCTTCTGTTTTTTAAAAATCAAATATTACAAAAAGATAATTATTATTGAGCTCTTATGTCAATGTTTTGGAATAAATGTTGCAGCTTATTTTTAACTCCAAGAGTTTTTGAGGCTATGGCTCAAGAAAAACAAGTTCCAGAATTTTTACAAAAAGAACTAAAGGTGGCTTTACCTTTAACTTCTTTTTATATTAACAGCTGGAATAGCTGTTATAATTCCATTGGCTTTTAACTATAATATGGCAGGTATAATAATAATCAGTTCAATATCAAGATTTATTCAATTTATAATAGTTCCATTGGCTGTAATTACATTTTATTTTGGAAAGAGCAAAGAGGATATTTTAAATGCTAATAAAAATAGTTATCACAGATGATTATAATTCCAATAATAGGATTATTCCTTACAATTTTATTATTAGTAAAATTTAATTGGGCACAACAATTCTCAACAAAAACTAGATGATGGTACAACTACTCTTAATATAAAAGCTGTAGTATCAATGGTTATAGGATATGTAATTCTTCCAATATGCCTAAGAATATATATGAGAGGTAGAAAAATAAATATATATTTCATAAATAATAAAAATTATAGTAATTATAAAAGAATTATGATAAAATATTTAAAAATCCTTAAATATAAAGTTAGGAGTGATTAAAGTGGATCTGCACTATTTAGAAATTTTTATGAAGTTGCTAAAGCTAAAGAGTTTCACAAAGGCTGCTGAAAAACTTTTCATCAATCAGTCAGCAGTTTCTATTCAAGTAAAAATTTGAAGACATATTAAAAAGTAAAATTATTCGATAGAAGTTCATTAAAGCTTACTTATACAGGGAAAACTTTTGTATAAAATGGCTGAAGATATTTTTGAAAAAGGTAAAAAGAGCAGAAAAAGAAATCTCAAGAGTTATAGAATTTGATAGGGCAAGAATAGCAATAGGAGCTTCAGCTATAATCGCAGAACCCTTACTTCCTAGTCTTATGAAAGAATTTTCTTCTATACATGAAGAAATTGAATATAATATAACCATGTCAAATAAAGAACATCTGTTAAAACTTAAAGAAGGGGAACTAGATGTGATAATAATAGATAGCCAACATATAACAGATTCTAATTTGGAAATAATTCCTATAGAAAAAGGTCCTTATGTTTTAATTAGTTCAAAAGCATTATGATAATATAAAAGATATAGAAAAAGGATGCTATTATCACAAGAGATGTAATACAAAAATAATAATAAGGCTATTGAATATATTGAAGATAAATATGGTATTAACTTTACCAAAAAAATCAATGTTCTTGGAAACTTGGAAGTAATAAAAGGTCTAGTTAGAGAAGGAATAGGGGAATGTAATACTTCCTATTATTCTGTATATAAGGATATAAGAAAAGGAACTTTCAAAGTTATAGCTAAAATTGATGAAATTAAAGATGGATATGAACTTATTATTACTAAAGATAAAAAGATCTATCTCAAATAACAAAAATTTATTGATTTAGTTAAAAGTCATAAAAATAGTTATGGAAGGTTCTAGAAATTAGAAGAGGTGTAAATATGAATTTAATAACTTCACATAAAACAGAATTAGAATTATTAAAAATTCATTGAAGAAGAAGAAGAAAGAAAAAGAAACTGAAAAAGTGGCTAAGAAATTAGCAGATATATTTACTAAAGGAAACAAAGTTTTTAATCTGTGGTAATGGTGGTAGTAACTGTGATGCCATGCATTTCATAGAAGAATTTACAGGAAGATTTAGAAAAGAAAGAAGAGCCTTGCCAGCAATTTCTATATCAGATCCATCTCATATAACTTGTGTTGCAAATGATTATGGTTTTGATTATATCTTTTCAAAAGGTGTTGAAGCCTCATGGAAAAAGAAGGATATGTTCATAGGAATTTCAACTAGTGGGGAATTCTGCCAATGTTATAAAGGCAGTTGAACAAGCTAAAGCACAAGGACTTGTAACTGTAGCTTTACTTGGAAAAAGATGGTGGAAAAGCTTAAGGGGCAATGTGACTATGAATTTATTGTTCCTGGAAAGACATCAGATAGAGTACAAGAAATACATATGATGATACTCATATAATAATTGAAGGTGTTGAAAGAATAATGTTCCCTGAAAATTATGTGGAAGAATAAAAATAAAGAGGCTGTTGCAAAATAATAAAAAGTAAAAATAGTTCGTTACTGAGTAAATTTCCATTCGTAACTCGCTTATTTTTACTTTTTGTTTATATGAATTTTTTTCTATTTCTTCAGCAATCTCTAAATCAGCAACCTCATCTTGATGATATTCAATATAATCTTTTAGAAGTTGGACTGAAAAAGAAATTAGCCTCTTCTTCATAGATAGAAGTTTTTAAAACCAGTGTGTTCTCTAAAAATCTTATCTCATCACAATCATGTTCGAGAGCATGAAAAAGCTCATGTCCTATGACAAAAAGTTTTTGCAAAGCCCTCAAGCAAAGACTGAACAACTATTAATTTTTGAATTCAAAACAACAGTGTATAAACCTTTCATTTCTATATTAGCTGAAAACAATTTCAATACCTAAACCCTTACAAAATACTTATAGGATTTTTGTCCCAAACTCAAAATATAAATTATCAATCAATTTTAGAATTTCTTTTTTTCTTCTTTCCGTCATTATTTTCATCAGCTCTTTTTTAAGCAATGCACGAATAAAAAAATTCTTTCAAAACTTTCTAATTCATTTTTATCTTCTTCTGACACAGGTTTACCATTAAACATAAGTGTTGAAGTAGTCATTGCTATATTTTCGTATTCTCTTATTTCGTCTGCACTCAACTGATACTCTTTTAATTAAAAATATCTTTTTCCTTATCATCTTCATTTTCCATAGGGAAGATCATAGCCTCTTAACCAAAAGTTCATTCACATTTAAAAACCTCTGCAAAATAATTCAATCCTATCTGCTTTATATTCTCCACTTTAAATACTGAGAAATAGTAGATTTATTTACATTAGTCAATTCTGATAATTTAGTTGCTTTCATATTTCTAAGTTTCAAAGCAAGTTTTTAGTCTCTCTGCAAAATTACTTACCAATTTCATATTATACCTCCATTTAAAATAATAATAACATATAAATTTGTATTCTACAAATATTATTTTTAAATAATTTGTATTTTCTAAAAATAATTTGACAAAAGTAAAAAAATAATATTAATATGTTTGTATAATACAAACTATAAAAATAAAAATTTGTGTTTTAAAAATAAAGGAGGCTTAAAATGAAAAATATACATACAAACTTTTTAGCTGAATATATCTTAAAATTAAGTGGGAATATGCAAGTGCTAATAGAATACATGATATTTTAAATATAAGTCTAAGCTATACTTATACTTTAGTAAAAAAATAATAAGGTGAGAAGTCGTGTAAAAATGGAAGAACTGAATACAATATGGAAGATTTTTATAAGAAGTTTAGAGCTTTCATATAATAATAACATTGTAGAAACTCCTTTAACAAAAGAGGAATTCGATACTATAACTTTCATAATTGGGAGGCTAAAAATGATATTGAGAAATATTTGGAAAGATTACTTTTTAGATGAATTAGGACAGTTTTACTTGTATAAAAAGATCTAGTAGAACTTTTTAAGGTGAGCAAAACTATGTGGTATGATGATAGACGAAGGAAAAAATAATGTATTTTACGATCTCAAGCAGAAAAATAATAATAACTCGTTCTCTCTACCCTTTTTAAGAGAGGCACTATCTATGCAAGACTGAACTCTCACGACTGACACCCTACGAGTGCTAGAGCCACGAGTGTTCTAATACATTTAATAAACATGTACACTTATCGTAAAAAGCATTAAAAATATTGACAAAATTGAACAAAAACAGTATAATGAAGGAATAAAAAAAGTAATATGAGAATAAAAGGGGAAACTATGAAAAATAAAATTTATTTTTAGCTGCAATGTTAGCACTAGGATCATTATCTTATTCAGCAGAGGTAACAGATACTGTAGCTCAAGAAGTAATAAGTGAAGTAAGAAAACATTGAGGCAGAGTATCAAGCATTAATGCAAAAAGGAAGCTGAAAGAAAAGAAGAATTTATTCAAGAAAAAGGCAAAATCTTGAAAAATGAAGTAAGAGAATTAAAAAGAAAAACAATTAGGAAGGGAAGAACTTTTATGCTAAGTTGAAAGAAGATTCAAAAATAAGATGGCATAGAGATGAGTATAAGAAATTATTAAAAAGATTTGATGAATACTACAACAAATTAGAGCAAAAATCGCAGACAAAAGAACAACAAATACTAGAATTAACTAAATTATTAGAAGTTTTAAACTAACTGGGAGGAATTATGAAAAAGTTTCTAAAAACTATTCTATTTTTATGCGCATTGTCATCGATAGCTTATGCAGAAGATGATGCGATGGCAATACTAAATAAAAAAGAGCAGAAATTGAAAAAGGCAGAAAAAGCAAAGGCAAAATTAGCTAAAGAAGCAGAAGAAAAAGCAAGAAAAGAGGCTGAAGAATAAGCAAAAACTTGCAGAGAAAGCTGCAAAAGAACAAAGCTAGATTTGCTGAAGAACAAGCTAAATCTCAAGTGGTAGAAGTTGTTGAAGCTCCAGCAGAAGCTGTAGTAGCAACAGAAGGTTTAAATCCTCAGATGAACAAGAAGCAATGGAAATCTTAGATGGAATGAGAAAGAAAATAAAGAAAGAAGATGCAGAAACTCTTAAACTTCAACAAGAAGCAAAAGAATTAGGAATATCTACATCTGAAGCAAGCTCATTAGCAGAAATAGAAGCGATGGTAAAAGCAAAAGAAAGCAGAAAAAGCTAAACCAAAGACAGAAGCAGAAAAACTAGAAGGACAAGAAAAAGAAGCTCTAGAAAAATTAGATTTCTATGAAAGAGTAGTAAGAAGTGTTGCAAGAGAAGAAGCAGAAGTGGCAGGGATACTATCAAATAATGGATGAAGATATAAAAACAACTGAAGCTATAGAAGAAGCTACTCCAGTAGTAGTAAACCCTGTACAACAATAATAGGGGAATATAGATGAAAAACAAATTAATGTTAACAGCATTATTAGGACTACTTTTTAGTGAGGTTCATTTTCTTATGCTGAAGAAAAGTGATGATGAAGCAAAGAAAAGATTACTAAAAGAATATGAAAAAGTTCAAAAAGAAAGAGAAAAAGGAAGCTGAAAGAGCTGCTAAAAGAAGCAGAAGAAGCAGCTAAAAAGACAAGCTGAAGAAGGAACTCAATCAGTTCAAGATATAGCTAATCAAGCTACAGAAAATGGAGAAGTAGTAGAAGGAGTAGCTGTTGGAGGTGGAGAAGTGGCAGTAGCTCAAGAAGAAGTTGCGCCTAAAAAGCAAGAAAAGATATGACTGAATCAGAAAAATGGATTTAGAAGTACAAAGAATTGAGAAAAGAATGTTAGAAATAAATGACAAGATAGAAAACTACAACAAAACAAATGAAATGCTTGATAACCTAGAAAAGAATGTTGGAGAGCTAGAAAAAGAGTAAGTTATTAATTAAAAAAGGAGAATGACATATGAAAAATTAGCATTAATATTAGGGAGTTTTATCGTTAGTAGCATGTACAGATCAAAAGGTAGTAAACTACAACACAGCAAGATTAGATAATATAGAAGCTTTATTTAGCAAAACAATAAAAGCAGTAAAACCTTCAGAAAATCTAGAAAAATTAGTAGAAGAAGGAAAAAGTTGAGTATACAGAAGAATACTTATCATTAGAAAAAGGAGGCTGACAAATGGAAAAAGAGAAAGAGCACAACAACAATAATAACATTATTACTATTATTAGTATTTTCTACCAGCATTAGCAGTCCAAGCGCTAACAACAACACAAATGCGTGAAAATACAACAAGAATAAAATGCATTAGAAATAAAGAATATGGATATAACTAATGTAGAAGCACCAAAAGAAATGACAATAGTATTGGATGAAAGAGCACTAAACTTTGATTTTGACAAATCAGTAGTTAAACCTCAATATTTTGAAATGTTAAATAACTTAAAGGATTTTTATCGAACAAAAACAACTATGAATTAACAATAGAAGGACATACAGACTCTATAGGAAGTAACTAATATAACATAGGACTTTCAAGAAGAAGAGCAGAAGCTGTAAAAAGCTAAGTTAATAGAATTTGGATTACCAGAAGATAGAATAGTTGGAATAGAAGCTAAGGAGAAGAATACCCAGTGGCAACTAATGAAACAGCAGAAGGAAGACTACAAAAATAGAAGAGTTGAATTTAGATTAGTTCAAAGATAGTACTTGTATTAGGGGTAATATAAGTATGAGGAGGAGAATTAAAAATGGGAAATAACAGCCTAAGTAATACCAGAAAAAAACTTGCGTTCAATAGCTAAGAGATATGAAAATGTAAAATATTCAGTAGGTCTTGCTGTACTTTTTCTAATGAATGGAACAAGTGCATTTTCTGATACAAATGTAGTTCAAGAAATAGATAGACAGAAAGAAGTAGCAAAAAGATAGTCAAGCAGAAAAGACTGTAGTAAAAAGAAACAAAAACAGAAAAAGAAACAAGCTAGTCAAAAGTTAAAAAGCTTCATGGGTAAATATGCAATTTGAGTGCTAATGACATGTATAGTAACTATTTTGCGGCACCTAAAGCTAAAGTAGAAAAGACATCACTTGTAAAAAGTGAAAAACTGTATTAGTAGCAAGTGCAGATAATACAACAAGTTTACCTATGTTTGCAAAACTATTAACAGATATAGAAGAAACTACAGAAAATAGAACTGAAGTTCTAACAACAATTGCCAATAAAGAAGCTGTTGTAACAGAAACAGCAACACCTACAATGGAGGAAATAAAGGCAAGTAAGCAAGAACTAGAAGTTCAGTAGGAAATCTTCAAGATAAAATAGATACAGCAAGAAGAGAAAACAATAAAGAAATCAATGGATTAAGATTAGAGTTAATTCAATTGATGGAACAAGGAAACCAAGTAGTTAAATCACCATGGTCATCATGGCAATTTGGAGCTAATTATTTCTATGAAGATTGGATGGATCATACAAAGGAAGAGGAGATAAGAAAGAAAAATATCCATTTGAAGGAGTGTTTACAAGAAGTACTGATCCTTTTGAAAGATATACTTCACCAGAAAGTCCAAATTATGGTTTATTAGCTGTATCAACTAATCCATATTCAGCAACAACTAGTGCAAGAAAAACTGGGAAATTTTCATATGGTTTGACAAGTACACTAAGAAAACAAGAACCTTTAACAGAAATGAATGTTGATGCATCAATTAGACCAAAAAGAAGTATATAGAGATCCTATAATAGCACCTACTGTAAATATATCAGCACCAATATTACAAGCATTAAATGTACCTAATTTGCTACCTCCTTCATTGGATATAAAGACACCAGATGCAGTGGAAGCACCTAATAAAGTACCAACTATAAATGCTCAACCAGTTGTATCATTCCAATTTGGAGGACGTAGTTATATACAAGGTGAAGGTACACATATAGAGATCTTGTTGACGGAAATAATCAAGTGTTTTGGTCAGGGTGGAATCCAGCAACTAATACTGTAGAAGCAAACTCTTCATATCAACTTAATGCTTATGGAGGAACACCTGTATTGAACAATGTAAGAGTACCAAATGTATTTTATTTAAATACAGGAAAAAGACTTCCAAATAATCCTAATAGTACATGGCTTTTTAAAGATGCAACAGTGCATGTTGCAGGAAAACAAGGGTGGAATCCAATAGGAACTATTGCTATACATACTGTGTGGAATGGAAAAATAGAAAATGTTCACGGTTATTTACATGGATATAGTACTCTTATATCATCAGAAACTTGGCATTCAGGAAAGGTACAATTAGATAATGTTGATGTAACTGTTACTGGAGAATATAATAGTGTATTTTATGGATATCCATCATCTTATTATTCTTTAGGAGTAAATAATGGTGACTACAACTCTTGGCATCAAAGAGGAGAATATAATGGAAGCTTAACTGCTAATATAAATGAAAAAAATAACTATATCTATACAGTTCTAGGTGTTCAAGGAGCTTTTAAAATTAAAAGTACAGGAGATTACAATATAAATTCAGACAGTGACATAGTTTATCTAGGTTTGGGATATTCGCCTAACTGGGAAAATCTTAGAGGAAGTGGAAGTGTTAAAGATCAACCTTATGCAAAAGTTGATGCTGATATGACACCAAGCATACAGTTGTCAAAAACTAATGTTAATGGAAATAAAAATGCGATATTATATTTTGGCAATAGATATGGATCAGCAGCGACACCACACTATGATGGTAATAGAACACCTGTAGGAAATAGTAATAATTGGGCTAAAAGTATAATAGGTATATATCAAGGAGAAATTGATGTTAATGCTAATATAGGAACTTCGTCTATTTCAGTAGGAAATGTGGGAGTTTATTCTAAATCAGGACAAAGAATAGGAATAGTTCCTTCAGAAGATTTAGGAGCACCTGATGCAGCAGCAAGAGCAGCAGTAGGACCACCTAATGTACATCCTGACTACGATTTAGATAAAGTGCATAACCTTGAAATAGGAGCAGCAAAGATTTATTTTGGTAAATATTCAACAGATGGTGTTATGTTTGCTAGTGAAAATGGGACTGTAATGGATATTGGAAAATCAAAAAAGCCGATAAAAATGCTACAGGTGAAACTGTCTATGTAACTGAAGTAAAAGATGCAGTAGCGGCTCAAACAGAAATAAGAGATGCTAAAACAAATGTTATAAGTTCTTATGATGATAGTGTAAATGAAGCAGCAACAGGAACAGTTATAGCTTACTCAACGGGAGTATGGAATAATACTGACATGCCAGGAGGAACAGCTGCTGGTTTAACTGATAAAAGCAAGTGAAATTAATCTATATAAACCTGTGGTTATGACTGGAAGAGCTAAATTGGATTCTTCCAATAAATTGAATAGATCAGTAGCTCTTATAGGTGATAATAAGGGGATAGTAAATGCTGAAAAAAATGTAACTGCATTGGGGTATAGTTCAATAGTAGCATTGGCACAAAATAACGGTATAGTAAATGCTAAAGGAGATATTATTGCAAAGGATGGAGCAGCCGCAATAGATGCAGCAACAAAACCATACTTATATGATAATATAGGAGCTTATGCAGGAGCAAATGGAACAGTAAATGTAACAGGAAATGCAGATATTTATGGTATAGGTGCAATGGCATCAGGTGCAAATGCAGTAGCTAATTTAAATGGAAGTGCTAATACAATAAAAACTGGGAAGTCGGGAGCATTAGTTGCAACAAATGGAGGAGTAGTTAAATTTGGAGGAGGAACAATAACTCATTCAGAAAATTTTACTGGAGACCATGACTCATCAACTCCGTTTACTGCTGATAGTACTTCTCATATTAATTTTACAGCACCTACAACATTAAATATATCACATGGTATATTAATCCCTGGAACAAAAGCTGATTATGCAGCAGCAACAGGAACAACAGCAAAAATATAATGGAATGTCTAATGTTACTGTAAATCTTACAGGAGATAATGTAGTTTTAGCTTCAAATGATGGAATACATAAAATATGGGATGGAACAACAATAGCCAAATTTAGTTAAAAAAATACTATGAAAGTATCTGCTTTTAATGAAAATGGACATCAGTATAAGATTTACTATATTAATGGACAATTTGATATAGATACAGATATTAATGTAGGTAGTGCATCAGATGACTTTAATAAAGTGGGATTGTCAAGAGAAGTCGTTACAATAAATTCGGAAAAACTGTTAGCTCGACAGTAGGAAAAAGGATTAGCAATAGGGATCAAATGATAAATCTAATGCTGACGGAGATAATAGTAAAGACTCAATTTATAAATAATGGAAACTGTTAATATAACAGGTGGAAGTTTAGCAACAGGAACAATAGGTCTTAATATTAGCTATGGGACAAATACATAATAAAAATATTATTAATGTTGCTGATGGAGTAGGTGCTTATGGAATCAAATGGAAGTACATTGACAAATGATACGACAGGTAAAAATTAACATTACTACTCAAGGTGTTGGAATGGCTGCGTTTACATCAGCAGGAACATTACAAACTTATGGAACAGATAAAAAAAGATTAGTGATAGTACACGTTGCCCTCTTTTGATAAAACTTTTGAAATAACAAATAAAGGTCAAATAACAGTTAATGGAAATAAATCAGTTGGATTATATGGAAGTACAAATGGAACATCTCCTTTATTAAGTGCTTCAAATGGAGTTATAACTAATAGTGGTAAATTGACTTTAACAGGAGATGAAACTGTAGGTATTGTTTCTAAAAGAGCAACAGTTACTTTAAAGTGGAACAGGAAGTTCAGATATAGTAGTAGGTAAAAAAAGGTATAGGAGTTTACGCTGAAAAAATCACCTGTAACTATTAATTCTAACTATGGAATAGAAATTAAAAGATGGAGGAACAGGAATATTTATTAAAAAAATGATGGAAGTACTTTATCATCTGCTTCAAAATGAACTTGAATTAAAAATATAGTGGCTCAAATACTGGAACAGGAGTTGGCTTATATTATGAAGGAAGAACAGGAGCTAATATTACGAAATGGAACAAAATGTAAAAATTAGTAGATATTGTTGGAACAAATGCTGGGTCTTGTAGGACTTTATACCGTTGGTGGTGGAAAATTAACTAACACTGCAAGAATTTGCAGGAGATAAAGGTTATGGAATAATAACAAATGGAACTGAAATTATAAATACAGGGACAGTAACACTAACAAAGCCCATTAACATCATCAAAAACCCTAGCGTAGGAATTCTTACACAATCAGGGAGATGACATTACAAATACTGGAATAATAAGTGTTGGAGATAATTCTGTTGGAATTTTATGGAAAAAGAGTACTAAATAAAGGAACAATAACTGTTGGTAATGATGGAACAGGAATATATAGTGAAGGTGGGAAATGTTGATTTAGATACAACGAGTCAAATTAATGTTGGAACTGACAAAGCTGTTGGAGTTTTCACAAAAGGTAATGGACAAATAGTAACTGCGAGATGCAGGAAGTACTATGACAATTGGTGATAGTTCATTCGGTTTCTTGAATGAAGGAACAGGAAATACTATAAATAGTAACGCTGCAAGTCAGATATTAGGAAATGATGTAACCTATATTTATTCAAGAGATACAACAGGAGCTGTAAATAACAATACTGCATTAACATCAACAGGTTCATATAATTATGGACTATATTCAGCAGGAACAGTTACAAATAATGCTGATATAAACTTTGGAACTGGAGTAGGAAATGTGGGTATTTATAGTACATATGGAGGAACTGCAACAAATATGACTGGAAAAACAGTAACAGTAGGAGCTTCTTATATAGATCCTAATAACTCATTAAATAATAGATATGCAGTAGGTATGGCAGCTGGATTTAATGGAGATGGTATTCCTACAAAAGCATATACAGGAAATGTAGTTAATGAGGGAACTATTAATGTTACTGGACCATATAGTATAGGTATGTATGGAACAGAAGCTGGGACTAAAGTATATAATGGTACATCAGCAGGTTCAACAGCAACAATTAATTTAGGTGCAGATAATACTACTGGAATTTATTTAGATAATGGAGCCTATGGATATAACTATGGTACTATCAAATCAGTAGGTTCTGGTTTAAAGAAAGTAGTTGGAGTAGTAGTTAAAAAAATGGTTCTACAATAGAAAACCATGGAAGAATAGAAATTACAGCAGAAGATGCAGTTGGAATTTTATCTAAGGGAAATGCAGCTGGGGCAAATCCTGGAATAATTAAAAACTATGGAACTTTCAATATTAATGGAAATACAGATCCCAACGATACTTCAGTTATAAAAGATATCTTCTGGAGGACAAAATTTAGGTAAAACTGTAGGAAATGTTACAATAGACGTTCCAGCTGGTTCAACAATTGGAACTATAACAATAAATGGGAATATAGTTGCTCCAGTATTGGCGACAACAAGTGCTGAAGAATATAAAGATATGGAATTGTCAAAAATTGGTATGTATATAGATACATCTAATAAAAAGATTTACAAATCCTATTAATGGTTTAAGTGCATTAAATGGTTTAACAACAGCTGATTTAATAATGGGTAATGAAGCTACAAAAAATACTACAAGTAAAAGCTATACAAGTTGATCAAAAGAATATTGGCTCCATACAATACTATGATAAAACAAAAATCCACAAATTAAAAAGTGGAATATTTATTCAGGTGCATTAACTTGGATGGCAACTAGTTGCACAAAAATCAAACTGATGGAACAATGCAAAAATGCTTACTTAGCTAAAAATACCATATACTAATGGGCTGGAAATGAAGCATCACCAGTTGATAAGAAAGACACATACAATTTCTTAGATGGATTGGAACAAAGATATGGAGTTGAAGCATAGGAAGCTAGAGAAAAATCAGAGTATTCCAAAAATTAAACTGTATAGGAAACAATGAAGAAATTTCTATTCTATCAGGCAACAGATGAGATGATGGGACACCAATATGCTAATGTTCAACAAAGAATCAATGCAACAGGAGACATCTTAGATAAAGAATTTAATTATTTAAGAAATGAATGGTCTAATCCAAGTCAAAAAGATTCTAACAAGATCAAAAAACTATTTGGAACTAATGGAGAATATAAAAACAAGATACAGCAGGAGTAATTGACTATAAGAATAATGCTTATGGAGTGGCTTATGTTCATGAAGATGAAACTGTAAGACTTGGAGAATCAACAGGTTGGTATGCAGGTATAGTTCATAATACATTTAAGTTTAAAGATATTGGAAAACTCAAGAGAAGAACAATTACAAGGAAAAACTTGGAATATTTAAGTCAGTACCATTTGACTATAATAACAGTTTAAATTGGACAATATCAGGAGATATATTTGCAGGATACAACAAGATGAACAGAAGATTCTTAGTAGTAGATGAAGTATTTAGTGCAAAAAGGAAGATATCGTACATATGGAATAGGTCTAAAGAATGAAATATCTAAAGAGTTTAGACTAAGTGAATCATTTACACTAAAACCATATGCAGCTCTAGATTTAGAATATGGAAGAATGTCTAAGATAAAAGAAAAAAATCAGGAGAAATCAAGTTAGATGTTAAATCAAATGATTATTTCTCAGTAAGACCAGAAATTGGAGCTGAACTAGGGTTTAAAACACTACTTCGATAGAAAAACAGTAAAAAGTAGGAGTATCAGTAGCTTACGAAAAATGAGTTGGGAAGAGTAGCTAATGGTAAAAAAATAAGGCTAGGGTAGCTGGAACAGATGCTGATTGGCTCAATATCAGAGGAGAAAAAGATGATAGAACAGGAAATGTTAAAGCAGATCTTAATATCGGTATAGATAACCAAAGAGTAGGAGTAACAGCCAATGTAGGTTATGATACTAAAGGACATAATGTTAGAGGTGAGTAGGATTTAGAGTAATATTCTAATAAGTTTAGACTATGAACTAATATAATTAAGAGAATTTTTGAGAATTAAAACTTAAAAATTCTCTTTTTTTATTTTTGCTTATAATATAAATAGTGAAAAAGCTTTAAAAATAATAAGGATAATATGTAGCATTATTGTAAGAAACTATTTATAATATTGACAAAAGTGCATAAAAAAAGTATACTAAAGCCATAAAAAGCTTTAATATTTTTTATAAAAAGTAAAAGGGGAACTATGAAAATAAAGTTTATTTTAGGTGCAATGTTGGTAGTGGAGCAGTTTCTTACTCAGCAGAAGCAACAGATAGTTGCAGCTCAAGAAGTACAAGTGAAGTAAAGAAACATTGAGGCAGAGTATCAAGCATTAATGCAAAAGGAAGCTGAAAGAAAAGAAGAATTTATTCAAGAAAAGCAAATCTTGAAAATGAAGTAAAAGAATTAAAAAGAAAACAATTAGGAAGGGAAGAACTTTATGCTAAGTTAAAAGAAGATTCGAAAAATAAGATGGCATAGAGATGAATATAAGAAATTATTAAAAAGATTTGATGAATACTACAAACAAATTAGAACAAAAAATCGCAGACAAAAGAACAACAAATAGTAGAATTAACTAAATTATTAGAAGTTTTAAACTAACTGGGAGGGAATTATGAAAAGTTTCTAAAAACTATTCTATTTTTATGCGCATTATCATCAATAGCTTGTGCAGAAGATGATGCAATGGCAGTATTAAACAGAGAGAGCAGAGTGGAAAAAGCAGAAAAGCAAAGGCAAAATTAGCTAAAGAAGCAGAAGAAAAAAGCAAGAAAAGAGGCTGAAGAGCAAGCAAAATTAGCAGAAAAAGAAGCTAAGGAACAAGCTAAACTTGCTGGAAGAAAACAGCAAAGGCTCAAGTTGCAGAAAGCGTTGAAACTGTTGAAGCCCAGCAGAAGCTGTAGTAGCAACAGAAGGTTTAAATCCTCAAGATGAACAAGAAGCAATGGAAATCTTAGATGGAATGAGAAAGAAAAATAAAGGAAGAAGATGCAGAAACTCTTAAACTTCAAAAAGGAAGCAAAAGAATTAGGAATATCTACATCAGAAGTAAGTTCATTAGCAGAAATAGAAGCAATGGTAAAAGCAAAGAAAGCAGAAAAGCAAAACCAAAGACAGAAGCAGAAAAACTAGAAGCGACAAGAAAAGAAGCTCTAGAAAAATTAGATTTCTATGAAAGAGGTAAGAAGTGTTGCAAGAGAAGAAGCAGAAGTAGCAGGATATTATCAAATAATGGATGAAGATATAAAACAACTGAAGCTATAGAAGAAGCTACTCCAGTAGTAGAACCTGTACAACAATAATAGGGGAATATAGATGAAAAATAAATTAATGTTAACAGCATTATTAGGACTACTTTTTAGTAGGTTCATTTGCTTATGCTGAAGAAAGTGACGATGAAGCAAAGAAAAGATTACTAAAAGAATATGAAAAAGTTCAAAAAGAAAGAGAAAAGGAAGCTGAAAGAGCTGCTAAAAGAAGCAGAAGAAGCAGCTAAAAAAACAAGCTGAAGAAGGAACACAGTCAGTTCAAGATATAGCTAATCAAGCTCCAGAAAATGCAGAAGAGTAGTAGCAACAGAAGTGCAGTTGTAGAAGGTGGAGAAGTGGCAGTAGCTCAAGAAGAAGTTACCCCAAGAAAGCAAGAAAAAGATATGACTGAATCAGAAAAATGGATTTAGAAGTACAAAGAATTAAAAAGAATGTTAGAAATAAATGATAAGATAGAAAACTACAACAAAACAAATGAAATGCTTGATAACCTAGAAAAGAATGTTGGAGAGCTAGAAAAAAGAGTAAGTTATTAATTAAAAAGGAGAATGGGGACATATGAAAAATTAGCATTAATATTAGGAGTTTTATCGTTAGTAGCATGTACAGATCAGAAGGTAGTAAACTATAATACAGCAAGATTAGATAATATAGAAGCTTATTTAGCAAATAATAAGGCAGTAAAACCTTCAGAAAATCTAGATAAACTAGTAGAAGAAGGAAAAAGTTGAGTATACAGAAGAATACTTATCATTAGAAAAAGGAGGCTGACAAAATGGAAAAGAGAAAGAGCACAACAACAATAATAACATTATTACTATTATTAGTATTTTCTCTACCAGCATTGGCAGTCCAAGCGCTAACAACAACACAAATGCGTGAAAAATACAATAAGAATAAATGCATTAGAAATAAAGAATTTAGATATAACTAATATAGAAGCACCAAAAGAAATGACAATAGTATTAGATGAAAGAGCACTAAACTTTGATTTTGATAAATCTGTAGTTAAACCTCAATATTTTGAAATGTTAAATAACTTAAAGGATTTCATAGAACAAAATAACTATGAACTAACAATAGAAGGGCATACAGACTCTGTAGGAAGTAAACCAATATAACATAGGACTTTCAAGAAGAAGAGCAGAAGCTGTAAAAGCTAAATTAATAGAATTTGGATTGCCTGAAGATAGAATAGTTGGAATAGAAGCTAAAGGAGAAGAATATCCAGTGGCAACTAATGAAACACCAGAAGGAAGATTACAAAATAGAAGAGTTGAGTTTAGATTAGTTCAAAAGATAGTACTTGTATTAGGGGTAATATAAGTATAAGAAGGAGAAAAAATAAATGGGAAATAACAGTTTAAGTAATACTGAAAAAGTTTACGTTCAATAGCTAAAAAAGATATGAAAATGTAAAAATATTCAGTAGGTCTTGCAGTTCTTTTTGATGAATGGAGCGAGTGCGTTTTCTGATACAAATGTAGTTCAAGAAACAGATAGACAAAAAGAAGTAGCAAAAGATAGTCAAGCAGGGAAAGACTGTAGTAAAAAGAAACAAAAAGCAGAAAAGAAGCAAACAAGTCAAAAAGCTAAAAAGCTTCTTGCAAATATGCAATTTTGGTGCTAATGACATGTATAGTAACTATTTTGCAGCGCCTAAATCTAAAGTAGAAAAAGACATCAGTTGTAAAAGTGAAAAACTGTATTAGTAGCAAGTGCAGATAATACAGCAAGTTTACCTATGTTTGCAAAACTATTAACAGATATAGAAGAAACTACAGAAAAATAGAACAGAAGTTCTAACAACAATTGCTAATAAAGAAGAAAACTCCTACAATGGAAGAAATAAGGCAAGTAAGCAAGAACTAAGAAGTTCAGTAGGAAATCTTCAAGATAAAAATAGACACAGCAAGAAGAGAAAATAATAAAGAAATCAATGGATTAAGATTAGAGTTAATTCAATTGATGGAACAAGGAAACCAAGTAGTAAAATCACCATGGTCATCTTGGCAATTTGGAGCTAATTATTTCTATGAAGATTGGGGTGAGCATACAAAGGAAGAGGAGATAAAGCTAAAGAAAAAGTTAGATTTAACTAAGAAAAACAGATCCATTAGAGAGATTTAAAGCTACATCTCAAATGTCTTCAACATATGGAACAACAAGCTTTAGATTTAGTTTATGAACCGCCAAGAGAAGTTGAAGTAAGTGCAGGAATAAGACCAAAAAGAAGTAAATAAAAAAAGCACCTACAGTTGAAAACTCCTAAAAGATTTGGGGTTCTTTACCACCTTTTGTGCCTAATATAACAGAACCACCTAAGGCACCAGAAGTAACTCCACCTCAGAATAGATGAACCAGCTGTTATAAGTTATCCAGGCTTTTGGATCATCAATTCAAGATCATTACAGTTTTTGGAATGGATCTCCAGGAGCAAGTGGAAACAGTAGTACAATGATGGATCAGATAGCTCTAACTGCTGGAAAATTTAAAGTTACTTCAAAATGAAGGAGCATATATAAAAGGATATCAAGGAGTTGGAGGATATAAAAGCAACTAGTGCAACAGTGCAAAGAGAAATATCAACTGGAAGTATTCCAACAGATGGATATCATGCATTAACTAGAAGATCTTTTTGGAATAAGAAATAGTGCATTTATTCAATGGGGAACCTGAAGTTGAGATTTCATGGTTTAATAAGGGAACTAATAATAATCAGTTAATCTATATGGAAACTTCAACTACTTCTCAACAAAAATCTTGAAACTTTTAAAATGCAGGGGGAGCTTTTTGCTAATAGTCCAGGTCTTTATGATGCTGTTAAAGCTTATAAAAACACAAACAGCTTTTAATAGATGATGGAGATGGAGCAACAGGAATCAACTTGCATAATAATAAGGGAACTATATATTTAGGTGGAAATAATACAAGATATCAAGCAACAACTACAATAGGTGGAACAAGATTAAGTGTTTTTTTAATAATGAAGGAACTATTGTAGGAATGAATGTACATGAAGGAAATACTGGAGAAAAATGGAAGTACTAAACAAGTTGTTTACTTTAATACACCAGATACAAGTAGTGATCAAAGATGGATATATGCAAATGGAACAAATGGGAAAAATAAATTTATATGGTTCTGAAAGTATAGCTATGTACTATACTAGTTCAAGTGGTACTACAACAACAACATGTTAAAACAGGTTTTTGTAAATGAAGGTTTAATAAATCTATATGGAAGAAATAGTTCTGGAGTTATGGTTAGAGATACTGAAACTTTTAAAAGCTGGAAGTGGATTTTATTTAAATAAACCTGTAAATATATATGCTGACGGAGCTAGAGGAGTATATATTGCTGGAAATATTTCTAATATGCCATCTGCAAATGCTATAGTAAGAGCTAATATAGGTTTTAATAAAAATGATACTACAGGTTTTGATTGGACAGATATAGAAGATGGAACAACTAAAACATTTTTGATAGTAATGGAAATATAACAGGAAAATCTACAGATTTTGTAGATAATGCAGTTGGAGTTATGTACACTCATGCTAATACAAATACTAAAATACAAACTCAGATATAACTATGGAGAAATTTTCAAAAGAAAAGCTTTAGGGGTATATGTAAGTAATGGAAAATTAACAGTTGAATCTGGAACTGACCGTAGTAAAATTAATATAAACGGTGGAGAAGGAAATGTTGCTTTATATGCAAAAGGTGGAGAAATTGAGTACAATGGAGATATTACTATGGGGACTTCTTCTCTGTAACTGAAGGAGGAAATTCATCTGGTAAAGGAAATATTGGAATTGTTGCTGAAAAATGATCATAAAGTAACTCTTAATGGGCTACTAAAAACATATAATGCAAATGGAAGTACTAGAGATGGTATAGGAGTATATGCTGATAATTCAGATGTTTCTGTAACTCAAGCAGTAGATATGAAATTTGTAGCAGGAACTACAGGAGAAAATGTTGGAATATATTCAAAAGGACCTGGAACAGGAGTTGCTGGAAAAACTGTAACTATTTTTAGGAAATGGATCTAAGATAAATATAGATGGAGGAACCACAGGTAAAGGAACAGCTTTATACAGTGGAGCAGGTGGAAAAATAATTGCAGATAGTACAGCTACAAATGGTGGACTTGAAATAACAGTAACAAAAAGGAGCTGCAGCTATTGCTTCAGATGGAACAAATTCAAATGTAAGTGCAAAAATTTGCTAATATTGATTATTCAGGAAAAGGATACGCACCATATACTAGCAATGGTGGTAAGATAGATGTAACTGG
>BNJV01001366.1_pt1 | contig 81718 bp, 126 predicted proteins | sample 8540591 | NCBI WGS metagenome assembly BNJV01 (sample SAMD00202457, study PRJDB9452) | human saliva metagenome | host: Homo sapiens | reverse complement strand
GAATAATTTCAGTTATTTTCTCACTAGTTGGTAGACTGCAACAATTTATCAATCTTGGATAAATATTGGACTTGTCACAAAACTCTTTGATCTGAAACTGCCAACACTTTCGATAATCACACTTTCATCAATTTGACTGTAGTCAATCTGTGGAATAATAAGGAACCTTTTCTCGGTAGTAACTTTTTACCAATTTAACGGTAATTTTTTTTGAGGTGTTGCTACCTTTGTCAATCCCTTGGTAAATTCTCGATGGTTAATGGAGTTATCAACAGTACCCTCAGTAGCCTGAGTCAAATCTGCCTTAACGAAAACTTGCGAATTGCTGCTTGCATTTCACTAGCCAAGGTTGCAATTTTGAACCAGTCAAAAAAACTGTTACTTCTGAGCTAAAACCACTGATAAAATACTGTTCACTATCATATTCAATATCAATTGGGACATTTAATACCGTATTGGTATACGTTTCTGTCGAGTAGATCTTGCGTTATTATTATTTTGATAATTAAACAAAGTGGCATAAATGAATAAGACCATGCAAAAAGTAGAGAGGAGATAATATGAACTATTTCTTTTTCATGTTTAGGCCACTAAATACGTTCTCATAAACTCACTTCTTGTGTTCCTTCGATGAAAACTCTTCGTAACTCTGATTCAAATTCTTCCAAACTTAGTCATGTTCAAAACGCATTATAAATAATGGAAACTCCACCTGTTTCTTCAGACACAACAAGGTAAGAGCATCAGAAACTTCGGATAAACCAATAGGCTCTATGTCAGGTTCAAATTCCTTTTGATTCCTGTGTTTTTATTTGGGGAAGATAGCGAGATGTTACTGCTACCTGTCTCCTTTAATAATAGCTCACATCATGCAAAGTGTATTAGGATAAAAAATGTTAATCAACAACTCAGCGCTGAAATCTTGTCTAAAGGTATCCCCGTTGCAATGTATTCCTGCAATGTTCTGACACGGCGCACAGATACCAAAGTACTATCTTACGAGGACTCATATCACTCAACAGCTTTGACGAAGAACAGATCATCTATTCTTCTGAACTAAGGGGTATTGGAGAAAGAGATTTCCGTTGCACGACCCAAACGCTCCAAAACTGTCCGAATTTCGGGGAAAAACGCTACTGCTTGCACAACCCCATATGTATCAATTGATTCAAGCAAGGCAAAGAAATGGTCGTAAGACCTAAGGCATTAGCTAAAATTTGGGCTAAAATAAAACTAAAACCCCTCGAATAAAATCATAATTTGGTTCCGCAATTGATTTTGTAGAAATTGATACAAAATATAGGTAACAATCAAGGCCATCTATCAGTTTATCCACAATACTCCATGGGCTGGAAAATAAACTAAATAAGTACTGTGATTTGATAATTAACGAAATCATCCTCAAGCCTCCTCCCATTAAAGAAACACATTATATCGACTTTCTAAAAATTTTCTTCTTCCTACTTTATTTTACATTATATAAAATATGATAAATAGAAAATAGATATAAGAAAGGAAAAATCATCTGAACTATATGATAATACTATGTGGAGGTGGTCCTGTGGTATACAGCATTCTATATACACCATAAACCCAGGTCCAAATTATTGACTCGCTTCCCACAATTGGGTGGTCAGCCTGCCATCTCTACCCTGAAGAAATTCTCGATGATATAGGCTTCCAAACCTCACAGGGAAGAATTGACAGCTAACCGCCTTTTGGAACAACTTGAAGGTTTGAGACACCTATTTACCTCAATGAAACTATTGAGATTGAAAAAAAAGAGAGGATGTTTTTCAAGATTACAACTAATAGAAATCATACTTCTAAAACTATCATTATCGCCATGGGGGAGGGCCAGCACCCTCGTCCTTTGATTAGATGGTGTGTTGACACTTACCAGAATATCCACTGCCATGTTTCAATATTCAACAATACAGCGTTGAAGGTAACCATTCTGGGTGTTGGTGACTCAATGATTGACTGAGCACTAACTTTTGAAAAGATTGCTCAACTACACTTGTGCACCAATTAGGCAACTTCCGTGCTCTGAGCATAAGCGTCAAAGCCTTACAGAGTCTTCTGTGACTATCAAAACACCATTTGTGCCGAGTCAACTTGCAGGTGACGGTAAAACTCTTGACAAACTTGAAATCTAAAGTTAAATCCGATGATACTGAAAGTGTTGAACTCGATCATCTCTTTATCTTCTATGGCTTCAAATCTTCTATGGGTAATCTTAAAAAATGGGGTCTTGACCTCCAACCGTCCACAAGGTTATCGTCAATGAAAGCAGGAATCAAGCCAATTTAGATTTACACTTATCGGTGACTGCGCTGCACGAAGGTAGTTGACTTGATTACCCACAGGTGCGGGTGAAGCACCAATGCATCAACAACATAAATTTAACTACATTGCACCCAGGACAAAAAGTACAACCAAAACACTCTACAAGTCTATGACACAGATCTGGGGTTTCGTGGTTTTTCTACATTCATCAACTATTTGTTGATCGTATTCTGTGATTGACACCACTCTTGGTCATTTGGATTACTCAGACTATCTGCCAGTGCTGGATAGAATAATCTGGATTGTTGGATAATGCGCAAACGAGCGACTTCCTGCAAATCTGCCGGAAGATTGTCCAAACCAATTCTATCTTTGATTTCAATGATATTGTTAATGGTCTTCATACTATGGCTGAAACAATTTTGAGCAATATTAGCAGTTTCTGATGGCCAGCTCGATTAAGATGTTACAGGTTTCTCGTAGATTTTAACACCATAGGCCTCACGGGCATGCTGGCTCAATGATAATTGAAATCCCATGGTATCTTCCGCTCTCTGAGATGGGTCACTGCCCTTTCTTGCAGCTCAATGACCTTGTCAGTAAGAAAATCTTGCCAGGCGAAGCAATCCTTGGGCGTGATCTAAGACAAACTGAACTAATTTCAAGTTGATATTTCTTATGACTCTGGATCTGGATACTCCCATTTGCCAAGCACCACAGAGATAGGCACGACCCAAACTTCTCATCTGCCAGAATTTCTGGATCAATTCCCGTTTCTAATCGAAAGAATAGATCAATGAGAGCGCAAATCTGCCAGAGTTCGCAAGACTCTTTCATCTGTAAAAACAGGGTATAAACACAGTTTTACGAATTGCTCACCCTCTGATGGTGGCGAATCTACGATTTGATGTCATAGAAATATAGAAAAGACTCATAGAGATGACAGGTAAGCTTGGGATTTTCTGTCACAACCGATGGTTAAGCCCGAACTGGATAAATCAACACTACCCGACATTTTGATAATGGGTGATGGCTCATATCGCCTTAGATGATGTTGGCACAAATTTCTTCTTTTACTGCAACTGTGAAACTCATTTTCTCACCTGTATGATACTCATCAGTTTCATCCACAATCAAATCGCCATCATGGAAAGCACACCGTTTTCAAACGAAAGAAAGTTTGATGAAACGGCACGAGGAACCTGTTTACGCAAACCATCAAATCATGCTCTACCTAGACGAAATATTCATCAAAACGGTTAGTATCCATATTATATTCTCTTGGAACTTTCAATATTATTAAGAACTGCTTCAACTCGATGAAAGATTCAGTACGAATGACGGTGCAAGACTTCTACGTGGTCACTGTCGGTAAATCGTTCAATCTCACCACGCTGGGTCCATGATATTGCGGGCATGACAATCTCTGCCTTTGTTTCTAACAATGCTTGCCTATCTCCTCAGCAACGATATTAGGTAGAATGGAGTAAAAAGAGAAATATGGTCCTAAGACAATCATATCACTTTTAAAATGTTATTTACCACTCGACGACTAGCTTTGTGGCTTTTCATCGTCAAGTGTGGATACATAGACATGATCAGTATCCCAGGATGATCAGCAATATTTCTCCTACTACTTCTGAACCGTCTTTGAAAATACGCTGGAAAAATTCAAGGATGGTCACTTGATGGATAAATCTTTCCAGTCGTAGCTGAAAAAATTTACTGAGTAGTTGCATGGCATTATAGGTTGAACCCTGCATTTCGATATACCTGCAATGATCAGATTTCCGAGAGGATGATGACCAGCAAAGCCAGCCTCATCAGAAAAACGATACTGAAGACTTTTCTTGTAAAGGCTTTGGCATATCTGACATCGCAACTAAAAACATTGGAAGTCTCACGGAGGTTAACTGCTGGATATTTTTCCGTCTCTGAAGAACCTCCATCATCAGCAACGGATTACAATCAACTTTGCCAATCTCGACATCTTTTTCCCTTGACTTTTTTAAGATAACGGGGTTCAGTTCCCCACCAATCACACCGTAATTTTTGGTTTCTCATGAACGGTTTACCTGCGTTTCCTTTCTCTTCGGTCTTTATCACGATGACTTTCGTTACTGGTAAATTTTAGCCAAGTCATTGGCTAGCGTTTGGCAAAGCCACACTTCAGTGTTGACCACCCATTGCAATAATAACAATGGTTAAAACTGGTTGCCTTCTTTTATAAAGTGGTAAAATTAGTTCCAATTAAAATTAAAACAAGTGACGGTGAAGTCTTGGATTCTTCATGCCTCATTGAAGTCATGAGCGACTTGGTCTCACCTGTCTGATTGCGAGTTCTGGTTGATAGTAGGGATTTGGCAAAAGCGGACATCAAACACCAAGTCAGCATCAATTGGAATTCCATATTTGGAAACCAAATGACATAACCTCAATACGAAATGACTGAGTTTATTCTTGATCTGAAAATTGCTCTGCGATGGTTTACAGTCCACGAGGAGTCAATTCCGTTGTATCTATACATTTGACTCATGTTTTAAAGAGAACCAGAGCTCGCGATTCCAACAATCCCATCAAGTGAGCAATCTGCGGCCAGAGGGTGACTTCTTCTGGACGTTTCCATATAACGTGCAACCAATTCCTTATCCATGCATGCGTAAAGGAGTTTTAAAATCTGAGATCTTCTTGATTCTCCAACTCATTCAAAACCAGTTGAATTTCTGAGAAGAAGGAACGACTTCTCATATCTACCACAAAGCTAGTTTATGGTCGTCAGCTCTAGTCTCTACTAATTGGATAAATTTTGTGGTAGAAGGAGCTGGTGGCATGTTATCAATCATCAGTAAATAACCTGGGTCTTCGAAGGATTCGAATAGCAACAGTTTTACCAGCACCGCTCACTACTGTCACAATTACAAAAGGTGAAGTTGTTTCTTTGTCATCTTTGTCTCCTTATATCAAAAGAAGTTTGGAAGAACCAAAGCTTCAACTCATATCCAATCTCTGCTGATGACTGCAATTTCTATTTTTACATCACGAGGTAGACGAGCTACTTCTACAGCTGAACGAGCTGGAAATTCCCTCTTTAAAGGCTGTTTCCAGGTATATACCTCATTGAAGGTACAAAATCGTTCATATCACTTAAGAAAACAGGTTGTTTTTCACCACATGGTCAAAAATCTGTTCCTGCTTCTGCCAAAGATACTTTTCAATATTTTTACAGACTTGCTCTGCTCTGCTCTTGGATTGTCTTTCCGACAATTTCGAGTCTCAGGAGAAAGAGGAACTTGTCCGTCTAGCAAATAGATTACCAACGATTTTTCCTTGAACGTAAGGTCCGATTGCCTTTGGAGACTTTATCTAGTATGAATTGTGCCATTTGTATTCCTCACAATTTTTCTAAAATAGCATCCCAAGCTTGGTCCATCCCAGCTTTGCTTACGAAGAAAAAGAGGATAAAAGTCATCACTTGGATCAAAAGTTTAATTTCTTTTTTAATGGCTGATTCATGCTTGTTCCATTTTCCACGAGGAATCTTGTCTGCCTTAGTCGACAACGACGACAGGAATCTCATAATACTTGAAAACTCGTACATCTGCACATCATCAGCAGAGGGATCGTGACGAAAGATCTACCAGACTGACAACTGCTCGAAGATTTTCCCGACTGAGTCAGATATTCTCGTCAATGCTGACCCATCGCGCTCTCTCTGGAGCGCGGGCATACCCATAACCAAGGCACGTCCGCAAACGCATCTTACCCATGTCAATGTTAAAGAAAGTTGGCAGTACTGTGTCTTTATGGTTTTCCAGAGGGTCCGTGCTAGATTTCTTTCGATTGAGTTCCATAGTATTGATAAAACTAGATTTCCAACATTAGAGCGACCTGCGAGAGCAATCTCAGGAACTTCATCCTGCGGGACGAGTAGGACTTGTTTGGTGCACTCAGCAAAATCTCAGCACTGTGTGTATTGATTTCCATGGTCACCTCTAGGCAGTCTCTGGGATTGGCTTTTAGCCGTTCCATCGACTGCTTCTTTTGTGATCAGCGAACTGTCTTCTGTCTTCACTTGGAACTTCAAACGCAACATGTATGGTTTTCTTCGATGATTGAGCGAAGACCGCGAGCACCGTGTTTCCGTTCGATAGCGTGTCTTGAAGGGCTTCATCGTCAAATTCAAGCTCTACATCATCATGTAAGCAAGGTCTGGTATTGTTTCACAAAATTTCATGACTCTTTCAAAATACCGAACCGTCGTCACGCTCAACTGCTCCAAATTGCCAAAGACAGGCAAGCGTCAGTAACTCGCATAATTCGAATTTTGAATATCTTCTGCATTGATCTCTTGCATGCAGGCTAGCTTTTCATCAATAGCCTTGCTATTTTGTCCAAAACCGATGACTTTTTCACCCTGGACGCTGTTTGACGATTTCTTCGATTCGTCGAAGGCACCACCCACGATAGAGGATATTTCTTTTGGTGATCACGCCGGATCATTTTCTTGTTGCGGATGTTTACGTCCACCTTGAGGCAGGTACGCTAGCGACGGTTCCCTCGATAATCTTTTGAGGAGAGCATGTTGCACACACCTTCACCCAGAAACATCACGTGTGATGGAAACATTTCTCGCTGCTTCATGCGATCTTGTCGATAAACTCAACGTATGAATAATCCCACGTTCTGCACGCTCAATGTTGAAAGTCGGTGCAAGCAGAGGTTTGAGGAGGATATTCTCAACGTCCTCGCACATAGCCAGCCTCAGTAAGGCGTGGCGTCCGCAATGGCAAATGGTACATTCAAAGCTCTTGGCCAGGTCTCTGAGCCAGAGAGGATTGCACAGCGTTGGACCAAATCGTAGAAATGTTTGATTTTATGCAGTCCACATCTTCCGACTCTTCACGAGTGTCGTGAAAATTGGTACGTTTGCTGAGTGGTTTATATACAGCCACTGCCAAAGACACGCTGGCACGATCTTGACCAATCACATAGTGGTTCAAGATGTTTAGGAGCTCCATAGGTTTCTGGAACTTCTGAACAGGTCAGTAGAAACTTCACTCTGCTAGCTCTCTCCGGATAATTTCTGAGCCAGCTCCACACATTCAGTACAGATAAGCGTGTACCAGCGTAATCTTTTGTAACTTCATCTTGGCTCTTTGCACAAAAGAGCAGTATAGCCATCATCTTTTTCCTATTTGTAGGCATGATTTCTTCAAGTCTATAAAATACTCATTTAATTGTTGATGCTATATTTCTCCATTATAACTTTTCTAGAAAATACTCTAAATTCTTATATTTAAAACAAGGTCATATAAAAAGCGCGAGTACTATTTACCAGAGTTAGTAGAGCATTTAGCCAGAGCAGTAAGCAAGTCCGAGCGCTTTTTACGAAAAGCTGTGAACAAGCAATCAAGACAGACAGCACACAAAGAGAGCTGCCATCAGAAAATACTGCGCTCCGATTAGACTTCCCTTTCTCTTTCTATATTCGATGGTGAAAATCATGGGCAGAAATCATCTTTGGCATACTGATTTTACATACGTAACGTATCTCAAAACATTTGTCAAGTCAAATCTTCTGGGAAATGAAAGTCTCCATCAACTGTAGCATGAGTTGTGTCACGATAAAGCATCTCATCAGATAAGATTTCAAAAAGCTGAAAAATTTGCTTTGCACTCGATGATGTAAAGATCTCCTGGTGATGATACCAGTCAAACACATGCTCAACATTTTGGAAACACCATGCTCCCTCGATATGCTCCTCTGATCGCAGTCCAAGAATCAGGTCTCACGTATAGGAAGCAACCGATCGTCCCATGCCGTCAAAGGTGACACGCCCCATTAAAGATAGCATGGTTCCAGGTTGTTTCTTTAAAATGTTTTAACTCCGGCGGCAAAATGCCAAGGTAGAGCGATCTTCTTTTCCGGTGACACCTCTTGATACTTTGTGCCCAAATCGCTACGATTTTCTTTGTCGTGCTTTCCATCCTGTCATTGATAGTACTATTTTATCACTTTGAGACAGTTTTGGAATGCCCTACTGAATAGAAAAATCCGTAGAAAATCTACGGATTCTACAGTCTTTAGATAGACTATCTTACAATGCCAGTTGCTTGACCCATCTGCTGCAAAGCATCCAGACAGTTTTTCAAGGTCAGCCTTTAGCACCAACGAGATGTCATTCGAAACATCATCACCTTCTTCATCTAGTTACATCCAAAGCTTTTGGAAAAGAGTGATGAGGTAACGATAAATGTCAGGACACGTTCAGACTTTCTTCTACGTGCGGATTCTCCTGCTTCTTCTTCGATTTCGCTGTGTTGAAAGGAGAATTCTGTCAAAGTAAGTATGGTTTCCCACCGAGGTATAATCAAGCGTTCGCTGATTTCGTCGAAAGTAACCATCAGAGAGCTATCCATGTATTCATCCATCTTAGGATGCCATACCAGAAACACGACGCGCATGTACGTGTACTTGATGAAGGCGATATATGCTACATACAAGTCTGCAACGGCTTGATTAACACTTTCTTTGTTTACTAGCGCTTCTCATTCTGGTTTTAGATAATCTTGTTACATCTTTTATAGCTTCTTTTTAATTCTACCATGTTTCTCACCTCATATATTATTTTTGTAATATCTTTATTGATTACTATTTTAGTATACTACTCCCAGATAGACATAGCAAAGGAAAATACTATCTGAAAAAGTCTTAATAGATGATAATTTAAGAAAACTTTAATAGTTATTTTGTCCTAGCTGATTTTCGGCATTTTTACCGAAAATTGACTTTGATAAAAGATCGTAATAAAAATCCTTTTTGCAGTTAGAGACTTTCATAGATTTCCTTGTTCGATAATCTGTCCATCTTTCAGCACCAAAATTTTATCAGCTTCCTGAATCGTGAAAAGTCGATGGGCAATGACAAAAGCTTGTTCTCCCCTTCATCAAACGCTTCGTAGCCTTTTTGAATCAAGAGTTCTAGACGGGTATCAGACTGATGAGTTCCTTCGTCTAAAGATTAAGATTTGGATCACTCAGTGCACGCGATTGTTAACAACTGTTTCTGTCCAGAGAAATATTACTGGACTCTTGGTTTATTTCCATATTGTAGCCATAAGGAAGGGTGCGGATAAAGTGGTCAACATTGGCGTAGTGACTTCAACGATTTCCTCATCTAGTTGCTTCAAGATTTCCCAAAGCGAATTTTCCTTGATACTACCTTCATAGAGCCAAGCATCCTGTAAGACCATGCTCAGCGACAGATAGTCCTGACGAGACAAGTCTCAGAATATCTTGTCCATCCACTAAAATATGCACCAGCTGTACATCAGTAAAAAGCGCATGAGAAGATTGATCGAGGTTGTTTTCCCTGCACCAGTTGGTCCACGATGGCTACCATCTCCTGGGTTCTACTGTCAAGTTGAAAGTGCTACAGATCAATGGTTTATCTACATGTGGAAATCAACATCTGAAGCTACTTGACCTGTCAACGGTGCAACTCTTTTACTTCACGACTTGGACTTCTTCCTGTTCATCTAAAACTTCAAAGAACACGGTCAAGCGAAGCTTAGCACTTTGCATTTGCCCTGCTAGTTGGGTAATATTTTGAATAGGCTGGCTGACTTGCCAGACATATTGAACGAAGGCCTGCATGTTACCAATCGTCAAACGACCTGCAATAACCTGCAAATGCCACCTACTTCAACAATCAGATAAGTTAAATCAGATACGATGTGAAGGGGCAGGCATCGTCAAACCTGAAATAAAACTAGCCTTAAATCAACTTGTTGCAATTCATCAGTGATCTCAAATCTCTCATGAGAGTTTTCCTCACGTCCAAAGAGCTTTTCACATTAAAACCTGTCAAGTTTTCCTATACAAGCCATTCATACATACAGATAACGGCCTGCTGTTTAAAAGTAAGGCTGGGAACGATTCAAGATCGTTTAGCACCAAAATAAGTAATCGGAATGGACAAGATGACGATGACAGCCAACTGAAGATTTCAATAGAAGACATTCCCATCTACAAAGAAAGAATGGTAAAGACTGCATTGACAATCTGTAAGAAGGATTGTTGGAGTGCATTGGACACAGTCTCCATCACTTGTAAAACGACCCACAAATCTCACATGGTGCTTATCAAGAGTAGGACACGAGGAATGCGATTGATTTTTCCTCATTTCATTTCATAAATCATATGGACTGCATAGCATTGGTCATAAAGATAGATTAGAATAATGAACAATTCAGTAGAAAGCCCACGTAAGAGTAAATGTAATCACATGTGCAATATAAAGAGTATTAATACCTGCTCACTGCAACTCTCATTAGCCATAGTCAAGGAGATTGCTCGTTAACTCTGTGATATGCAAGCCCCAGACAGATAGGCTCAATAACACTCATAACCGCACTCAGAATCTTAAGATACGCAGAAAGATAGAAAGCAGTGAGCTTTTAAATAGCTCCATGACAGCTAGACTGATTGTGCATCCTTTACCTCCTATTCTTCTGTCAGAGACAGCATAGTACGCGACTCAGCAATTTTCTCGATAGATGTCATTGGTTTCCATCATTCCTCATGACGTACCACCCAACGATTTTCGCCCTTATCAAGGGACGATAATCTGGTCGCATCCATAATGGTTCCAACACGTTGCGCAACAATCAATACAGTAGCATCTTGGTCACTTCCTTGAGACGACGGCGTAAGATAGCATCGTGCACGGTAGTCCAAGCTGAAGAATCGTCAAAGTATAGATATCTGGATATGATGACTGCGCTGGGCAATCGACAGACGTTGCTTTTGACCACCTGATGGGTGCTTCCCCTTCAGCCAGATGAGTTGCAAAACCCTTCTTCTCGACTTTCGATAAAGTCTTTGGCTTGGGCTACACATCAGATTCTATGGTGCAAGTCCTCGACTGGCGTCCTCTTTTCCGTAACGGAATTATCAGCAATCGTCCCTGTAAAAGAGCAAGGCTTTTTGTGGATAAAATCCAATTTTCTGGCGGGTGATTTGAAGACGGTAATCCCGGACATCAACACCATCGACCTTAATTTTCCCCAGTGTAACATCATACAAAACGAGAGTAACTGAACCAGAGTAGACTTCCCAGACCCAGTCAGACCGATAAAAGGCAATGGTTTCTCCCGGTTTAGCAGTAAAGGAAATACTATGCAAAACAGGGTTCTCTGTCTCTCATAGGATAAGCAAAGGTCACATTTATCAAAGTTCTAGCTAACCATGTGTTTCTGTTTCTTGATGCCATCCTCATTTGGATCAATGAAATCGGCATATCCATAGATTTCCTTCAAACGCTCACTAGACACAGCCGTACGATGGATACATGGTAAAGAGGTTTGACAAGAAAGGAGGAAGGACAAGAGGGCGTGGAAACTATACTCGATGAAAGGCTACCAAATCCCCAATCACGCAAACTTCCTTGTGAGAGGATCTAGAGCAAACCAAACGATTGCTCACAATCATAGCGATAATGATTTGTTACTAGCGGCTCAGTCAAAGCAGTCAATTTGAAACAAACGGCTCGAATTATCAGCATAGATCGCATTTTGCTCTACCAGACGTTCTTCTTGGAAATCTTCTCGAGCACAAGGGCACTGAATCACTCGATAAGCCCATCAAATTTCTCACGGACATATTGGTTTACCTTGTCCAGTGTTTTCTGTTGTTTTCTCAGATGAGGGCAGCTTTCACTGCCACATAGACGACTAGCGACTGCTAGAATGTACGGAAAAGCGACAATCCAAGCTAGTGAAGGACTAGTCAAGAAAATCATAGAACAGCTCGACAGCATCATCATGGGAGTGATGAGCACCCAATTTCAAGCGTCTGCTCTGCAAACTGCATGAGAACTAAAAGGCATCACTGATGATGCAGTACACCAGTGAAGATACACCAATCTGTTCATATTCGTGATGAGAATACTCTCTTGTACTTAGTATAGATCATCATTTCGCATGTCCTTAACCATATTGGTGGTCAATTTACTAGCTGACATAGGACAGAACAACCCGTCCAAATGTCCACAGACGATAATGACCAACATGATAACGTTTAAAAATAGAGCTTTTCTTCATTACTTGAGTTAATCCCTGGTCAATCATACGAGCCAGAACAGTCGGTGAGCCCAAGATTGACAATGACAAAGAAAACTAGCTCGAGAAAGTCTAAACACTCAACCACTTGGGATAACGTTTGAGATAAGACCAGATATAAGCATAATTCTCCTTTCTTTTCATTCAAAATGCAGAAAAGAGCGTGCTTTACACGCCTTTTTACTAAAAAGAAGACAGGCAGTCTTAACCTCGTGGGAGGGAACTGTCTGTCTCAGATATTGAAGCTTATTTTACAAAGTCAAAGCAATGCCAAGAAGCTTTGCAGGCTCAGTGATGCACCACCAACAAGAGGCTCCGTCAACGTCTGGACAACCATGTATTCTGCAACGTTTTTCAGGTTTAACAGAACCACCGTATTGAACACGTGCTTTATCAGCTACTTCTTGACCAAAAGTCAGCTGCTACAACGTCACGACAACTTTACACATGTGCAGTCGTCTTGTAAACTGATTTACCAGTACCGATAGCCCAGATTGGCTCGTAAGCGATAACTGATGCAGCAACTTGCTCTGCAGTCAATCCTGCAAGCGAGCTGAATACTTGAGGCACCTACGAATTCAGCGAGCTTTTCCTGCTTCGTAAGTTTCAAAGTGACTCACCACAACAGATGATTGGAAGCATACCGTTAGCAAAGATTGCTTTTGCTTTTTGTTGATGTCTTCGTCTGTTTTCGTGGAAGTAGTCACGACGTTCTGGTGACCGATAACAACGTAGTCGGTACCGATTTCTTTCAAAACTTGTGAGGCTAGTTTCACTGTGAAGCACCAGCATTTCAAAGTAAGTGTTTTGTGCTGACAACTTTAAGGTTTAGAACCTTTAGCGCGCAAGTACCGTAGTCAAAGTCAAGGCAGGAACTGCGATACCAGCTTCAACAAGGTCTGATGAAGGAAGTTTTTGATGCTAGCTTCAACGAATGCTTTTTGCTTCTTCTGGGTTTTGTTCATTTTCCAGTTACCAGCGATAAATGGTTTACGTGACATTCACATACCTCTTTTTCATTTTATTTTTCTACTTATTTTATCATAAATAGAGAGAGCTTGCAAATTTACTCTGTAACTAGAAGTCTTCTTTTCAAATACTTTCCAGTCGTCATTTCTATTTAGAGTCTGGGCTCCTCGTCAATTTAACCACTGCTTCCGTCCGCGCAGTGTGGGACATATCAACTGACTGGATATAATGCAGGGTCATAGACCTCCATCAATCTGACTAAATCACGTGCCAGGTAGATACATTGCAGGAAACATAGACCATCTTTTCAGGAGCGTATTTGACGATGGTATCAAGAGCTTGTCATCTAAACCGGTGCGATGGCGGGTCTCCAATCAGAGCATCCGCACGATAGCCTTCCTTGTACCATCGAGGGATGATCTCTTCTGCAGTACCAGCCTCATAGTGAGTATTGGTATACCCCATACGCTGGGCATTTTCTTTGGCATCCTCAATAGCTTCTGGAATAATATCCATCCCTCTCAGACTTTTAACCTTTTTGGCAAAGGCAAAACCAATGGTTCCAACACCACAATAGGCATCAATCAGATGGTCATTCTCATTTACGTCCAAGGCCTTAACGGCTTCACTATAGAGAATTTCTGTCTGTTCAGGATTGAGTTGGTAAAAAGCTCGTGGTGAGAGAGAAAACTCATAGTCTAATACACCCTCACGATACTATCCTGTCCCCAAATAATCTCAGTCTTGTCCCCATAAATCTCACTAGTTTTAGCAGTATTGGTATTGACTGCGAGCAGTCACTACTTCAGGATAATCCTTGACTAAATCTTTCACAAATTGAGTCAGATTTAATTGACGATTGGTCACAATGATAATCTGAACTTGCCCAGTTTTCCGTGCTCGACGAACCATGATGGTTCGAACCCCAGAGATTTTTCCGTTCATCCGTAATCGGAGTTTGATGAGTGGGTCAAGAGCTCTACCATATCGATTGGCAATAACACGTTTCCTTGTCTTGGACTAGGCAGTCTTTTAACTCGACCAAATAATGGGAATTCTGAGCATATAATCCAGCCTTGACCTGCCCTTAAACTTTCGAGTTTGGGTGTAGTTTAGCTCGATAATACTTGGGGTTCCTGCATGCCAATGGTTGGTCTGATCTCATAGTTTTTCGTAGCCTGCAGGGTGCAAATTTCTTCAGAGCTTGATGGAAGATCCGTCTTGAAATTCCAGCTGCTTGTCATAATGCAGATGCATGATTTGACAGCCACCACCTCATTATAAATAGTGCAGTCTGGTACCACTCGAAACTTAGATTTTTATTGACCTCAAGAGTTTAGCCTCAACGTAGTTACGCTTGACAGAAGTCACCTGACAATAGATATCTTCTCCCTTGAGGGCTCCTGGAACAAAAACAAGGGTTTTCTGGAAAAATCCGATACCTTCCCCGTTAATCCCCATACGCTTGATTTTTAATGGAATTTTTTGTTTGACTTTAAGACTCATAAGTCTATTATACCACGTGGTTTTCTCAATGTTTAAGAATATGTTACAATAAAACCATGAATACAAAGACATCTCATTTTTCCCCATTGGATTTTCCTGAGCAATTACGAACTTATATAGAGGGAGCAACTCTTTCTGACAGCTCTTCTCATTCAGGCGCAAGGGTTCTCTATCTTGATTCAGGTTACTACTTGAAAATAGATCAAAAGGGAAGATTAGAGCGAGAAGCTAGCATTGCAAGGTGGTTTGAACAAGAGGAATAGGAACTCAGTCATCCACTATCTATCTACAGATAAAGACTGCCTTCTGACGAAAAGAGGCTATTGGTCATGATGCTCTCGCTTTTTAGACCAGCCAGATAAAAATTTGCCGAACCATGGCAGAGCTCTTAAAAAGCTTCACAGCTTAAATCCGAAAAATTTTCCATCAGATAATCATTTACAAGCCTATAAAGAAAGAGCCTTGAAAAACTATGAAAAAGGTGAGTTCTATGCCAAGGCGCTCCTACCCCAATTCCAAATCAACAGTCGCGAAGAGGCCTTCCAACTCATCCAAGAACATGGGCACCTTTTAAAGACAGATGCCTTTATTCACGGGGATGCCTGTCTACCGAACTTTATTCTAAAGGATGCTGACCACTTCTCTTGCTTTATTGACCTTGGCTTAGCTGATTTCAGTGACCGACATATCGATCTCTTTTGGGCAGTTTGGTCCCTCAACTATAACCTACATGACCCTAAATACGCTGAACTATTTCTTGACTATTATGGGAGAGAACAGGTCGATGTAAATAAACTTCGACTCGTTGCTGCCTTTGAAGCGTTTGGATAAAAGGAAAACCATGAAAATCACAAAACTAGAAAAGAAAAAACGTCTCTATCTGCTAGAACTTGATAGCGACCAAACCTGCTATATTACAGAGGATACCATTGTTCGCTTTATGTTGACCAAGGATAAGGAAATTAGTCCTCAAGAGTTTGCAGAAATTCAGACCTTTGCACAATTTTCCTACGGAAAAAATCTGGCGCTCTACCACTTATCCTTCAAGGCTCGTACTGAAAAAGAAGTCAGAGACTATCTAGTTAAACATGAGATTGATGAGAAAATCATACCCCAAGTCATCCAAGCCCTCAAGGATGACAACTGGATCAATGACCGTCAGTATGCCTATGCGATCATCAATTCCAATCAGCTATCTGGTGACAAGGGAAGCTACATGCTGATACAAAAGATTTCTCAAAAAGGAGTTGCTAAAGCCCTTATCCAAGAAGTCTTACAAGAATTTAACATGATGGAAGTCGCAGAGCGTACAGCCGAAAAACTACTGAAAAAATACCAGGGAAAATTACCTGCTCGCGCTCTACAAGATAAGATAATCCAAAATCTTACCAACAAAGGTTTTTCCTACTCAGAAGCTAAAAACAGCCTTTGACCAACTGGATAGCCAGGTAGAAGAGAAAACCGTTCAGGGAACTAATCTTTTAAAGAGTTGGACAAGCAATATCGAAAATATTCACGTAAAGTATGAAGGATACGAACTGAAACAACGTTTGACACAAGTTTTAGCAAGAAAAGGCTATGATTTTTCGGATATAGCCAGCGCTCTCAGAGAATATCTTTAATTTTTTCATGAAAAACTAAGAACTTTAAACAAAAATGTGATACAATAGTAAACGATAAACTTATAAATTGTAGAAAGTTGGTTGGTTATGAAACTTCCAAAAGAAAGGCGACTTTATTACAATTCAAAGTTATAAGCATGATGGGAGTCTTCACCGCACTTGGCGAGACACCATGGTACTAAAAACAACAGAGAACGCTATTATCGGCGTCAATGACCATACACTCGTTACCGAAAGTGATGGTCGTCGTTGAGTGACTCAGAGAACCGGCTATTGTTTACTTTCACAAGAAATATTGGTTTAATATTATCGCTATGATTCGTGATAATGGTATTTCCTACTACTGCAATATGGCAAGTCCTTACTATCTAGACGAAGAAGCTTTAAAATACATTGACTATGATTTGGATGTTAAAGTTTTTACAGATGGTGAAAAACGCCTCTTGGATGTTGAGGAGTATGAACGACATAAGCGAAAAATGAAGTATTCTTCTGATCTAGACTATATTTCTGAAAGAGCATGTTAAGATTCTTGTTGATTGGATTAACAATGAGCGAGGTCCCCTTTCTCAGAAGCCTATGTCAACATTTGGTACAAACGCTACGTAGAACTAAAGAATCGGTAAAGTTGTCAAGGTCAGGAACAAAATCCTGACCTTGTTTTTTTGGTTGTGTAAAATATGTTGTGTAAACACGAAAAAACCTCTATAGTAGAGTTGCAATACATTACTAGAAAGAGATTTATGCAAAATTCACGTGATATACAAAACAAATAGATATACTGATATTTTTAATTTCTTTGTTCCTTGTAAGTTAAGAACAATCTTCTATCGTTTAAATATAAAAATACGAAGATAATCGGTATAAAAATACAAATCACCTTCGTATCAAAAATAGTTTAGTATTGTCTTTCTATATACCATCAATCCTATAGTACAATCTTTGGGAAAAATGACTTAACAAAGAAAAATGTTATTTAAACTACTAACTGATTTAATCGTCTTTGAAAAATATAAAGCAATATTTTTAGACTCAATAAACTCAAAAATATTTAATGACATTTTGCATTTGCTTAATTCCAGATTCTTTTGATTCTGTCAGGTATATTTTATATCCTTCAACAAATTTGAATGTAGATTTTTCAAAAACTTTTGTGTCATCTTTTTAATAATTTTAATTTCATTTCAAAGTAGTCTGCATATGATAGATGTGAATTTTCGAGGCAACAGAACCAAAAATTTAAACAAGCTGACACAACTAAATTTCTATTCTTGCCGATTTTTTTCGTAATAATGTGTACGATCTAGTATTTCTTTTTCCGACCCTGTAAATATAATCTATTTCAAAAAGATGATATAAATTACCAATAAGCGTTATCTCATAGGACTCCCATCGTTCCTTCTGGAATAAATAGTCATATACTAAATTTGAGATCATCTCTACTAACTATATGATTACAATCTATCTGATTTAATAATCCCTGAACCATAATTGTATTTATTCTATGAGTTTTTCCCCACTCTTTTCAAAAAAAGTTTTTGTTGCTCATTTTTATTTCCTCCAACCCTTTAGTATTCAAACTATAAAAATTTGGAGATAAATTAACCAAAAAAATCATCAAGCTCCGATCTTTTATAATGTTCTAAGTAATTACAAAAATTCTCTATCGAAAACATTGATATTTGATAATAATTCAAAAAAATGTTGAGAGAGAAATTTCATTTCTCTCCCTTTCAAATCTAGAGAGTTGAGATTTTGATATAGAATCAGTGCAGCATACTCTAAAGAATATCCGTTTAATTTTTCTAAAAATATCGAAAAAGCTTCTCCGTAATTTTTCACACTTTCGTTCCCTTAACTTTCTTTTCGAGCGATAAACATACCATATTCTTTAGGAATGATCAACATACCGTTATTAAACTCACTTTCCAATCTTTTTACGTATTATTTCCTCTTCTAGTGAACCTATTTCTGAAAATTCCTTTAAACGATTGGATGTATTTAACTAGGTCATCTATTCTAGTTACCTGTAACTCATCATCATAGAGTAATGTATCGACAGAGTTAAAATACCTACTCAGGTATCTTTTACCATTTTGTAAAGTAAACGTTTTATTTTTCTAAGTCTTGATCAACTTCATCTCTAAATAAACTTGCCAAATAATCTACAACCCCATTTTCACCAAATGTAGCACAGTAAAAAATGCCTCCTGTTTTTAAGACTCTATTCACCTCAGATAGAGCTTTAGGAATATCATTTCACATGATGTAGAAGCATATTAGCAATAACAATATCAAAGGTTTCATTCTCAAAAGAAATCTTTTTGAATATCCATTATTTCATAGTTGACATTGTTCTATTTCCAATCACTGCCCTAGTAGTTTCTACCATGTCATTAGAAAAATCCGTTATAATCAATTGCTTCATCTTATTTATAGAATCAAGATTACTTTTCCACAGTTCTCCTGTACCACATCCCAATTCTAGCACCTTTAACTCACCAGTGAGTTTGGTAGTTAGAAAAATATCAATTATTAAATCCCAATTTTATTTTTGAATACTTCTTATGCAACTCTACTCGAATATCAAGATTATTATGATTTTTATATTGTTCAATTACCTTATCAATCATTCTAAATGACCTCCACTCTATAATTTGACATTATATCACAAGAATAAAGGTAGTGTAAAAAATAAGTTGTATAAATGCAAAAAAAGGAATAATTTTACTACAGTATTGAACTATTTTTGGGTCTTCTAAATTCCCAAAAAGCTCCTTTTGAGCAAAATTCATTTTTCATCCACAAGTCTTTTAAGTCTCAACTAATTTATTGAAGTCTCGCAGAGTCACGGACTAGGAATTTCAAAGATTGGTTCCATCTATTTCTCTCCATTACCTGTTGCTAGCAAAAAACCTGCCTCAAGGGCAGGGTTTTCTATTACATATCTAACTTCGTAACAGTGAACTTGATATGCGAATAGTCTTTTTCGATATCTTTATCTACCATAAAAGGCGGTTGCATCCTTCTTGACCTGCACCAAGTCGATATTCTGGGCTTGAGCTGCATAGACACAGCCACAGTAACATTGGCGATAGATGTCATATTCTTCACACATCTCTACAGAACGTTTGTAGCCTTGATTCTTCTTGAAATCACTCGGAAGATAATGAGTAGTATATATTTTCTGCACATCAATCCCGATACTATTGATGGTTTGTGAATTTTTGTGAGGACTGATCGTCAGGGCTGAGCCAAAGTAGTCAAAGCCCAAGTCCATAGCCACCTGCGCTGTCTTATCCAAACGATAGTCAAAACATACCTTGCAACGATCGCCACCTTCAGGTTCTTCTTCCAAACCTCGAACCAGTTTACGGTATTCATTGGGTTCGTATGGTGCTTCTAGGTATTGGACGTTATTGCCAGTTCGCTCATTAAAATCACTGACAAACTTTTGGGTCACATAAGCACGCTTATGATACTCAGCCTTGGGATGGATATTGGAATTAGCAAAATAAATGGTCACATCGGCATACTTAGTCAAGTACTCTAAAGTGTAGGTACTGCAGGGAGCACAACAGACGTGCATGAGAATAGTTGGTCTTTCTTCATTTTTCTCCCAAACTTGGACCATCTTTTTGCATGACACGGTCATAGTTGATCTTTTGATTGGGATTCATCTTGCTTAGAATTTCTTCTACATCAATCATGCTCTTCTCCTTTTCTTCTTGTTATTTTATCACAAGAAGGCTCTTTGGGCAAATGGGGTTTCATGCTTTATTCAGTTTTTAAGTCCTGATTTAATAGCTTGCCCATCCTTTTTAGACCGATTATTAATATAGGATAAATTAAAAGTAAGATAAGACCTAGAACTAAAAAGACAGCTACAAGACCCCAACGATCAATCAACCAACCTGTCAATGGGAAAATGACAATCATAGAAAGACTAAAGAGCATGGAATTGATACTAAGCATAGTTGCTCTTACACTGGAAGGTAAATAACCTTGTAAGTCATTGAAATAGATAGGCTGATAAACTGCATAAAGTGTATCGGTTAAAAGATATACAAGAAGAAAAGCAAAGGGGGTTCCTGAAAACACCAACAACAAGGCCAAACCCGTTAGTGCAACAAGAGTCGGAAAAACTCGATTGCTATTCCATTTTTTACCGATTTGACTAGCTACATAAACCGCTATAAGATTTAACCCACTACCAATAAGCATGACCAGTGAAACCTGCCATCCTGCTAAGTCACTTATTTTCTGCTGATAGTAAAAGTAAAACATGCACATGAGTGTCCCGACTAGCTGATAAGTCATCATCCAGTAAAAGAGTACTGGTTTTTCCTGCCATTCTTTTCGAACTTGCAGGACAATCGTTTTAAAGGTTAAGACTTCATTTTTTTCTCTCTTAGCCATTGGTTCTTTCATCAAATAAATCAAGATTATAGAAAGAAATGATAATCCAATAGCAATTAGATAGGTCCAAGCCAATGCTCCGTGAATAAAGAAGCCTGCCACAACTGTACCTAGGGTTCGGGTGACTTCTGCCACACCAGACAAAAAGCTAGAAATCTGAAGATAACGGTCCTTTTGACCTGCTTCAACCGCTGAATCATATAAGAAAGCGGTGCTGGTTCCCGAGTCAAAATTGTAGGACCAAGCACTGACCATCATGGCAAGAGCATAGATCCAAAAATTTCCCTGACCAAACAAAATCAAGATAGAGGACACAATACTGGCCAAGCGAGCCAAATAGAGATTGGTCTTGTAGCTAAATCGATCGGCCAACATACCAGATGGGATTTCACATAGAGACTTGTCCCATGAAAGATACTTTCTAATAGACCGATTTGAAGTAAGGAAAGACCATTCTGAATGAAAAATAAAATCCAAAAACTGGTAATTCCAAAATAAGATGTAAATTCCAGACCTGCTAGGAGTGGAATATTGCGTTTGTAAGTTCTTTTAAACATTGTTTTCTCTCTTTCAATATGTAATATGATTGTTTCTAAAAGACTTACTTAGAGTTTGCCTACATTTTCTCCACCTCTTTCATTTAAAGTAATACTCAATGAAAATCAAAGAGCAAACTAGGAAGCTAGTCGCAGGCTAGTACCTTGAGTACGGCAAGGTGAAACTGACGTAGTTGAGATGATTTTTCGAAAGCTATAAAAACGCCAGACGGCGTTTTTATAGTTATTAAGGTTTGATACGGTGCAACATACGTGGGAATGGAATAGCTTCACGGATGTGTTTTGTACCTGCTGCGAAGGTTACCATACGCTCGATACCGATACCAAATCCACCGTGTGGTACTGTACCATATTTACGAAGGTCAAGGTAGAATTCGTACTCTGTACGATCCATGCCAAGTGATTCCATCTTAGCGACAAGGGCATCGTAGTCTTCCTCACGCATTGAACCACCGATGATTTCTCCGTAACCTTCTGGTGCAAGCAAGATCTGCACAAAGTACGCGATCTGGGTTCCCAGGAACTGGTTTCATGTAGAAGGCCTTGATAGCTGCTGGATAGTTGATTACAAAGGTTGGTACACCAAAGTGGTTTGAAATCCAAGTTTCGTGTGGTGAACCAAAATCATCTCCATGCTCGAGATGTTCATAGTCAGCGTCTTCATCATTTTCATGCTCTTGCAAAGAGATCAATAGCTTCATCGTAAGTGATGCGTTTGAATGGCTCAGCAATGTAGCGTTTCAAGAGCTCTGTATCACGTTCCAATGTTTCCAAGGCTTGAGGAGCACGGTCAAGAACACCTTGAAGCAAAGCTTTAACATAAGCTTCTTGCAAGTCAAGTGACTCATCGTGTGTCAAGTATGAATACTCCGCATCCATCATCCAGAACTCAGTCAAGTGACGGCGAGTTTTTGATTTCTCTGCACGGAATACTGGACCAAAAGTCAAAGACGCGACCTAGAGCCATAGCACCCTGCTTCAAGATAAAAGCTGACCTAGATTGACTCAAGTAGGCTGGTGTTCCAAAGTAGTCTGTTTCGAAAAAGTTCTGTAGAAGTCTTCTGCAGCATTTCCTGAAAGGATTGGGCTATCAAATTTCATGAAGCCATTCTTATCAAAGAACTCATAAGTTGCATAGATAATAGCGTTACGGATTTGCATCACTGCTACTTGTTTGCGTGAACGCAACCACAAGTGGCGGTTATCCATCAAGAAGTCTGTTCCGTGTTCTTTTGGAGTGATTGGGTAGTCTTGAGATTCACCGATGACTTCGATGTCTGTAATATCCAACTCATAACCAAATTTTGAGCGCTCGTCTTCTTTAACAATCCCTGTTACAAAGACTGAAGTTTCTTGGCTTAGACGTTTGATCGTATCAAATTTTTCAAGACCTACTTCTTCTCCAAATTTTTCGATAAAGTTTGGCTTGAAAGCCACGCCTTGGAAGAAGGCAGTTCCGTCACGCAATTGCAAGAAGGCAATTTTTCCTTTTCCTGACTTGTTAGCAACCCAAGCACCAATAGTGACTTCTTGACCAACGTAGTCTTTTACTTCGATAATTGTTACACGTTTTGTCATGTTTTATCTTCCTTTTTTCGTTTAACTTGTCTAAAGACATTATTACCCACTATTGTACCACAAATAATGCCTGATAGCTAGATTCTATCAGAGAAAAATCTCAGGTTTTATTCAAAAAAATCTCCGTCAAGACGACGAAGATCTTATTTTTATTTTTCCATAAATTGTTGTAAGCGACGAATAGCTTCTTTGAGTGTATCTAGGTCTGTCGCATAGCTGAGACGGACATTCTCTGGTGCTCCAAACCCTGCTCCTGTAATCAGGGCCAGACCAACTTCCTCAAGAATAGCCGTTGTAAATGCTGTTACATCTGTATAGCCTTTCATCTCCATAGCTTTTTTAACATTTGGGAAGAGGTAGAAAGCTCCTTGAGGTTTGACTACTTCAAAGCCAGGGACTTGGCACAAGAGAGGATAAATGGTATTGAGACGTTCCTCGAAAGCCTGACGCATAGTTTCTACAGAGTCTTGTGGACCAGTTAAGGCCTCGATTGTTGCGTATTGAGATACAGCAGTCAGGTTAGAAGTCGTTTGACCAGTCATTTTGCTCATAGCAGCAATAATTTCTGGATCACCTACTGCATAACCTACCCGCCAACCTGTCATGGCATAAGCCTTAGATACACCATTGATGACGATGGTTTGCTTTGCGAATGGCTTCTGACAGACTAGAGATTGGGACAAATTCATTTCCGTTATAGACCAAACGTCCATAAATATCATCTGCTAGGATAGAATATCATGCTCAACTGCCCAGTTTCCAATGGCTAATAATTCCTCACGAGAATAGATCATACCGGTAGGATTAGATGGGTGAGTTCAGAACCAAGACTCTTGGTCTTATCTGTGCGAGCTGCTTCTAATTGCTCCACGGTTACTTTAAAGTGATTGTCTTCCTTAGCTTGGACAAAGACTGGAAGGCCTTCTGCCATCTTAACCTGATCCCCATAGCTGACCCAGTAAGGAGTAGGAATGATAACCTCATCTCCAGGATTAATCACAGCCATAAAGAAAGTATAAAGGGAGAACTTGGCACCAGTAGCAAAAGTGACTTCATTAGCTGCTACAGAATACCCATAATAACGTTCAAAATAGGTATTGACTGCGGCTTTCAATTCAGGCAAACCCGAAGCTACCGTATAGAAAGACGCGCGACCATCTCGAATAGCTGCAACCGCAGCATCCTGAATATTTTCAGGAGTATGAAAATCGGGCTGACCTAAAGTCAAGAAAAGAACGTCTTTTCCTTCAGCTTTTAACTTCTTTGCTCTTGCATCACTAGCCAGAGTAACACTTTCTTCAATCTCTAAGACACGTTTGGATAATTTCATTGTTTCTCCTTCTCAAGTATGACGCCAGTTTCAAAATCAACTAGATAGTAGTTTCCACCCGATTGTACCTCCCAGACAGGCTTTTCAGCGTACCGTCCGAAAGGTAATCTTGTCGATCTCAGTTGCTCCTTTTTCTCTGACAACTGCTTCTGCTTTTTCTTGGCTAATGCCATTCTCTGGTTGATAGACATAAATTTTTTTGACCATTTTCAATCAATACAGCAATAGACTTCTGGTTCTTGTCCTGACCCAGAACACTATAGTAGCTCTCCTAAGCCATTAAAGAAGTCAATCTGGCTGACCGTCTCTAAATTGGCATATTGCTTTAGCTAATCTCTCTCCTTCTGTTTTAGCATTTTGGTAGGGTTTCATGCTCAACCAAATCAGATAAAGAAAGGAAGAAGTCACCACTAGAACTAACAGTGTGATGCCAATGGTGTATTGAAATAATAAGAATTTTTCTCTGTCTCTTTTTCACTCGTCTATTTTACCATCTATCTACCTTTATTACAAGTAAAGGACAGGTGACTTTTAGATTTTCCCAGGTACTTTTTACCTATCCTTATAAAGGTATCCACAGCTTCTTTGCTTCATTTTTATTACTTATAGCTCCTTTTAGTTTTTGGTTGATCATCTTTTAAAAAATAATTTTTATGAGCAAATAAATTGAAAAAGATTACCTCTTTGTTGTAGTGTAGTTGCAACAACAAAGAAAGACTCTAAAAAATTATTTCTAAAGGAGAAACCCTATGTCTAAAAAGTATTATTTATCGTTGGTTCACTTCGTAAAGATTCATTTAACCACCAAATGGCACTAGAAGCTGAAAAAGCTCTTGCAGGAAAAGCTGAAGTTAGCTATCTTGACTATTCAGCTATTCCACTATTTAGCCAAGACCTTGAAGTACCTACGCTTCCTACAGTCGCTGCTGCTCGTGAAGCTGTCCTTGCTACAGATGCTATCTGGATTTTTCTCTCCCTGTTTACAACTTCTCGATTCCAGGAACTGTGAAAAATTTACTTGACTGGCTTTCACGCGCCATTGACTTGTCTGACACTCGTGGAGCATCCGCTCTTCAAGATAAGATTGTTACAGTATCATCTGTAGCAAATGCAGGACACGATCAACTCTTTGCGATTTACAAAGACCTTCTACCATTTATCCGTACACAAGTTGTCGGTGATTTTACCGCAGCTCGTGTCAATGATTCTGCTTGGGCAGATGGTAAATTAGTTCTTGAAGAACCTGTGGCTGCTTCTCTTAGAAACAAGTTGAAGACTTGCTTCAAGCCATTCAATAATATTTTTACAACCTAATCCTCATATACAAGAAAAGCAATAGTAGATCATAAACTTCTACTATTGCTTTTTGTTTCTTAATCTACTAATTCTTCCACCTGAGAACTATGCTTGAGCGGTAGACTACACATCACCAAGAGGAAGATAAAGGATGATTGAATCCAGAAAAGAGCTAAATCAAAAATTCCATGGACAGCTACTACTGTCAAGAAAGAGAGATAAAGTCCAACAATTGGACGCTTCCCAGGATCCTGACTCATATCAATGAGTTTTCGAATAGGGTCTGCAGAAGATATTCCCAGAAGAACTGTCCCTGCAACTCCATAACTTAGAATCGTATCGATATAGATACTATGGGCATGTTCATGATAAGGGCTCGTATTCGAGGGAAGGCGTGCATATAGGTTAAGGGACCTTCTCCCCAGAATGGGTTTTGCTTTAAACAAGGTCATACCAGCATTCCAAATGGAAATTCGCTCTTCCATGGACGAATCGAGAGTCCCCATCCGAACCCCTAAGTCACTGGAGAAGAGAAATGAAAGTCCAACTCCAAATACCCCAATACTAAGCCAAAAGGCGCCAGTTTTTTAATAGTTGTAAAGAGATAAATAATTGCCCCAAAGATAATGGCTGGAAAGAGCTGTTCGATTCTGCGTAAAATTCAAACCGAACAAATTGGCAAAGATAGCAACAAAGAAAATATTTTTAACCATCTTAGTTTAGTCGTATTAATTAGATAAAACCTATCATAATGCAGAAACAACAGATAATACCGTAATAATTCGGATTAAAAAAGGCAACTTCTGCACGGTTTTGATGCCAAACTTGCATCTTAGGGGATAGGAATGTATAGTCAAACTTTTTTAACAATTTGAAAATGTTCCAAAGCTGCAAACACTGACGCTAGCATACTACCCGACAATACGCCTTGTAACGTGATTCTAAAAACTTAGGAGTCAGGTGAGCCTGATAATAGTAAAAGAAAAATTGCAAAGAGAACATCCCCAAGGTTGCGACCATCCCCATGATGTTTTTGGGCTAGAGTGAAACTCCTCCACTATAAAGCTATAAATAAAGAGTAATACAAAATGGTTGGATAGATGTTTTAAAATTCCTTTCATCTCGCCGGTAAAAACAAGACCGAGTAAATAAGCGATGAAAAATAATTAAGAAAAGGTAAAAAGGTAGAAAAATACTGAGAATAACCCCTGAGCAAGATTAACTCTTGCTTTGAGAAACTCTTTTAACTCTCGATGATACCTATTGATTTCACAACAGATCCTTTCTCTCTGAATCCAGAAATTCAGATTTACATAAAGTATTAAACTATTCTACCACTTTTTCAAAATGATTTGAAAACTGCTAGCTTAGACTGGAAGCACTAAAAAATAGGTAAAAAGCTTATCATTTTATGACGCTAAACCCTCTGCTTCTAGTAAGAAATTAAAAATATGGTACAATAAAAATTAGATACTTTCAGAAAGGTTATTCTATGAAATCCTATCAACAAGTTTACAATATATTAGTTTCCGAAAGAGATTACTTAAGCGGGGAAAAAGATCGCGGAAAATTTAAATATCTCGCGAACAGCTGTATGGAAAGCCATCCAACGCCTACAACAAGAAGGACTTGAAATTGACAGTATAAAAATCGTGGCTATAAACTAATACAGGGGGACCTTATCTTGCCACAAGAAATAGAGGCCAACAGTCCGATTACTGTTCAGTTTAAACCTATTACCAAATCAACTCAAACAGATGCTAAAGAAGCTGTAGAAGCAGGTAGTGCTGGTGATACTCTCTACCTCTCAACTAGTCAAACAGCTGGACGCGGTCGCTTCCATCGCCCCTACTTTTCTCCTCCTCAAGGAGGCATCTATATGTCCCTCCATATCAAGCCCAATCTCCCCTATGATCAGTTACCTGCTTATACACTCCTAGTTGCAGGAGCTATCTACAAAGCAATTAAAAATCTAGCTATGATAGATATTAGTATCAAATGGGTAAATGACATTTATTTGAATCAAAAAGATTGCCAGTATTTTTGACCGAAGCCGTCACTTCTGTTGAAACTGGGTTGGTTACTGACATCATCATCGGTGTTGGACTAAACTTCTCTATCATAGATTTCCCACAAGACCTAAAGGAAAAAGCAGGAAGTCTATTTCCTAATGGAGTCTCAATTACTCGCAACGACCTCATCTCTGAAATCTGGAAATATTTTTACAGAAACAGATCATGAGGAACTACTCCATCTCTATAAACAACACTCTATGGTCCTAGGAAACGAAGTGAGTTTTTAAGCAAGGAGAAGAAATATCTCTGGTAAAAGCAACTAATATCTCAGATAAAGGTGAACTCCAGATAGAGCTAGCTAATGGTATATGAAGCAACAGTGGAGAAATCTCCCTAACAAAAATGGTAAAATTGTTTTTCATAAACAAAAAATCGACCTACTAATAAAGGTCGATTTTTCATTTATCTGTCTATTTCAAACGTTCAACATCACGCGCAATGACAAGTTCTTCATCAGTTGGAATAACAAGTACTCGGACTTTAGCCACAGCTGTAGAGATATCTCCAGTCACACCAAAGACATTTTTCTCTGGATCAACATCACAGCCAAACCATGAGAGTCCCTCGATAACATTCTTACGTACTAATGCAGAATTTTCACCAACCCCTGCAGTAAAGATAATAGCATCAGCACCATTAAGAACTGCGAAGTATTGACCGATATATTTTTGAATACGATCCACATACATTTCGTAAGCTAAATTGCATCTTTGTCATCAGCTTTAACGCCTGCTTCTACATCACGCATATCGCTAGATTTACCAAAAATACCTTGTAAACCTGACTCACGGTTCAATACATTGATCATATCTTGAGGTGTATTAAAGTCATTTGTGTGTTCCATAAGGTAAGGAATGATAGCTGGATCGATATCACCAGTTCTTGTTCCCATCATCACACCTGCAAGTGGTGTGAATCCCATAGATGTATCAACAGATTTTCCACCCTTAACCGCAGTAATAGAACCACCGTTACCGATATGACATGTAATTAATTTTAATTCTTCTAGAGGACGTCCCAAAAGTTTTTGCTGCTTCTTGAGGCTACGAATTGGTGACTAGTTCCATGAGCTCCATATTTACGAACTTTATTTTTCTGTAATATTTGGTTGGTAATGGATAGGATACGCTTTCTCTGGCATAGTTGAGTGGAAAGATGTATCAAAAACAGCAACACTAGTTACGTTTGGCAACAATTCCTTGAAGGCACGAATTCCGGCTACATTAGCTGGAGTATGTAGTGGTGCAAGCAGACCCAACTCTTCGATTTGAGCCAATACATCACCTTCTACTACTACAGAGTCTGTAAAGACTTCACCACCAGCAACAACACGGTGTCCAACTCCAGTGATTTCATCGTAAGATTTGATAATATCAAAACGAATCAAATCATCAAGCAAAATTTTAACCGCAACAGTGTGATTTTCAATATCAGTGATTTCTTTTCAGCCCGACCGTCAAATTTAACTGTTGAGATAGAATCTAGACCAATACGTTCAATTAAACCTTTAGCAAGAACTTTTTCCTCTGGCATTTGATAAAGTTGCCATTTTAAACTTGAACTTCCAGCATTAATTGCAATTGTTTTAGACATAAAGCTTCCCCTTTTTAAGCGTTTTCATCTATTATATCAAATTTAAGTTCAAATTTCATGAATCTTGACTCAAATTTGAAATTTTTCCTAAGTCCATCAAGATATGAGGCTCTCGAAGACTGGAAGTGGATAGACAAAAGGCTCCTAAATCTTGTCTTGTTTCTTTTGTAGCACAAAAGATAGCCTTTAGATTGAGTAGCCTGGGCGAATAGATCTTCTGGCAAACTTATCATTGCTACAATCTGAGCATTTCTCTTAGCCAATGTTTAAGGAGCTCACTCTGGGGACTAGTTAAAAAGATTACTTGGTGCAAGAAAAATTGCATAACCATCTTTTTGAGATATTTAAGAGATTGTTCCATCAACAAATGGTGAGCATAGGTATGTTCATCCTTGGCAGCCACTTGATAGCGTGAGGCGATTTGATCATCTGGATAGTAACCAATCGGCAAATCACTAACAACCACATCACTTTCCTTTAAAATCTATGGTCTCCTGCATCTCCCTACATGAACAGCTGGAAGCATAACTTCAGATATGCTGGCTAAGCAATCAATCAACAGATCATCTAATTCTATTCCTAAATAGTCTACCTTTTTAGATATAGAGGTTAAAAAACTAGCCCCCAAAATTCCCATACCGGAGCCCAACTCAAGGATGCTCACTTCTTTAGCTGACCAAAGTTGCTCAATCAAAAATGATTAACTGCCCAATAGCATCGGGTGTGAATTGATGATTTGCCTGGAGAGTTCGATCTGAGCTGCCTTAAGCAGGAGAAATTGATAGGTGGAGCCACTCTTCTTTTCTCAAAGCCAATCTCTTAAGGGCTTGGTTATTGGTCTTAACCTGTTCGAGTTCGGTCTGACCGTCTAGGTAGTCCCATTTTGCTCAATGAGGCATCTATAAAAACTTGTCGCCAAATCGTGAATGATTTGGACATTCTCTAATAAATAAGTATATGCTTGTTCAATTTTTCAAAATCCATATCCCTATCTTACAAAAGATATTGATTTTTCCAGATTTTCTTAATCTTAGCAACTGATCAAAAGAAAATCTACTGGCAGGTAGATTTTCTTTTTGTTGTAGATTATTTCCATGCCACTGGCATCTACATAATAACCATCAGGTGTGTGGGTATTACGAAGCATCTTACCAGATGAAGCGAGATAGTACCATTTATCATTGTCTTTGACCCAACCTATTGCCATCGAACTGGGTCTCTTAGGTAATACCAAAAACCATTATCTTTTACCCATCCTGTCACATAGCAAACTGCATTGTTTAGGTATGCAAGTGCCACCATCTTTAAGCCAGCCTGTTGCCATTGAACCTGAATCTTTTAGGTAATACCAAGAACCATTATCATATAACCAATCAGCTGAAATCATGGCTCCTGATGACTTAAAGGCATACCAACTGCCACCTTGATAGAGCCAAGTTTTATTGAACATGACTCCTTTGTCATCCATAAAGTACCAGCTTCGAATCCTTGATCCAAGCACTTTGAACTAATTGACCATCTTTTTGATAGTACCAGTTTTGGTGGTGATTTTTAGCCAGCTAGCAGTTTCAAAGATTGGAGAAAGTTCTACATACGATCCACTGCTATTATATTGCCGAGCAATTTTTCCTGGTTTAATTAAATTAAGAGTTCCTTTTCACGCCAAGCAACAACAGATTTTCCTGATGTTACAGTTGGAAGCGTTGTAACATAAGACTCATTTACAGAATCCCATGAGCTTTCTAGATGGTCACCATCTAAAACAAAAGTATCCACTCTTAGTAGTATCTGAATAAACATCATCAACTACTTTAGTAGACCAAGTCTTCACTTCGTTTCCACTCTTAGCCTCTACTACAATATCTCCACGGTATCCATAAGGAGATATAAAGTGTGAAAACGCCCTTATCTTCAGTTTTAGATACTGTTCTTTCCTCAGCTAAAAGTTAGTATTTTGCTTTTCTCATTTTGACTAACTGTCCATTCGATTTCGCTATAGTACTAGGTGATCTAATACTTTTAATATTTACTTCGTATCCATTATTAATCTTACTAACTTTTTCCATTCTCGTATTGAATACCTCCTTAATAACCCATTCTTCTTTCAGCTCGAGCCTTGCCTCGAATGAGGAAAGCTGATAAAACTAGACCTGCCAAAGACAAACTAAATAGTGTGATCTTAGGATTTCCTCCTATTTTTATCTATATTAATTATATAACTACGTTGTTTTTATCAAAATCATATCAAAAATTTTTCTAGATTTTCCAGACCAAAATGTATCTTTATTTTTAGTATTTCTAAATTTAGAACAATGAACAAGGAAAAGTTTTTCCTTGTGGCTTATTCTTCTTCTTCCTCAGCATCTTCGTCATCCTCTTCAACAAGATCGACGTTTCACCAAGGTCATCTCGTGCGATTTTCATTAATCTCAGCATCGTAGGCTTTACTTCATTTTTCTCATCGTCTGGATTTTCCATCATCGTAAGAAAAGGGCTGGATCTTCTTCGTAAAACATCTTCGTCTTCAGGATCATCTGCACCGTAATCAATAGCATCCGCATCTCCATCCATAAAGGCATTAACACGTTTTTCTTCGCTTTTGGTGCTACTTCTTCATCATCACTTTCTTCAAGGGCGATGATTTCTTCATCGATTTCATCCACTCCATACCATGAGCAGGCCCCATTTATTTATCCCCCAAAGAGATAAAGCTACCAGTCAAAGTTCAACTCTGTATAGAACAAAGGCAAAAGCTTCACGAATATCGCTGTTTGAAGTACCAGATAGTTTTGGTTCATTGACCAAATCATAAAATGCATTTCGTGATCACGACCACGAAGTTCCAAGATGGCACGAGCCACTTCAATCATTGATAGTTCACTCTTGCCAGCAAATACTTCTAATTCAAACCGTTTCTCCTCAATTTTACTACTATTACCAGAAACCAAACAAACTCTGGTCTCATTTTATCATGTACTCTTTATTGTACGATAATTTTCCTTATAGTCAAAGGTTTAGAAGAAATAAATGTAAATATTTAGCTTGCCTAAAAGGCCTACCAAACTGACATGGTAGATCTTGTCATCATTTATAAGCTAAGGCACGTTTAAAAGGTTTTTCCAAATTCCTAAATCATCCGTCTGTAAAACTGAACTAGCATACATGCGACCGATAAAGACAGTTGCAGTTACTGCAAAATCACCGTAATTGCTAGGAAATCCAAGCTTCTAAGTCCTAGCGTAGCCATTAATTGCTCTAAATGGCATAAAGAAGGTTGAAATAAAAGGGAATATAGGAACCGATTTTTAGAATCAAATTGTCTCCTGCAGCGCCTAGTGCAGTAACGCCAGCAAAACCTGCACAATCAAAATCATCAAAGGGGATAAGGCCTTACCTGCATCTTCGGGACGAGAAACCATGGAGCCAAGGAAGGCTGCCAGAACGACATACATAAAGAGACTGATTAAGATAAAGAAGAGAGTATTGACAGAAAGCATCTCCCAAATGATTTAAAAATTCCTGTATTTGCTAGGAAAGGTAAATCTTTAAAGAAGAAAATAGCAGCTAGACCACCCACAACATAAATACCGATATGGGTCAAAATGACTAGGAACAAGGCTGTCATGCGAGCATAGAAATAGTGACTAGCTCTTATACTTGAAAAGACCACCTCCATGATTTTGGTTCCTTTCTCGCTAGCTACTTCCTGAGCAGTTACACTCAGCATAAGTGATTAAAATCATATAAAGGAAGAATCCAACCGCTGCGGCTGCAATGGTTTGAATCATCTTTTTACTTTCTTTGACCTCATCAATCTCCTCTCTATACTGAATGCTTTGTCCCAGAACATTTTCCTGCTCTGGAGATAAATTTGCTGCAGAAAGATTGAGTTGGTTTTGAAGTGCATTTAACTTGCTTGTTACTGCTAACTTGATGCCACTTTCAAGAGAAGTTTCCCCATGATAGACTGCCTTGAGGACACTATCTTCTTGGTCAATCATCAGATAGCCCTTGATTTTCTCATCTTTGATAGCTGCCTGAGCACTGGCTTCATCTTGATAATCAAAATTGATTCCATTGGTCCCCTTTAATCCTTCCGTCACTGCTGAAACCGAACTAATCACTGCAATCTTATTATTTTGAGCCAAAGAAGATCCTTGCAGATACCCAATACCTCCTGAAAGTCCAAGAACGAAAGGCATGAAATAACCATGAAAAAGAAACTCCAAGATTTGACGTGTCGCAAATAAGTTTCTTTAATAACTACCCACATATTTTTCATACTTCCACCCCTGATTCTAGTTTAAAGATTTCATCGATTGTTGGAGCTTGCTGGTCAAAGGTCGCAATATAGTGTCCTTGAGGTTAAGATAGCAAAGAGCTCCCTGTCCAGCATTTTCATCATCTAGAATGAGCTTCCAAGTCCCTAGCTTAGTCAAGCTAGCATGAGTGACATGAGGAGACTTTCCAATTCTTCCTGACTCTTTTTCACTTGCAACGAAGAGTCGCGTTTTTCCGTATTGATTGCGGACATCTTGAACTGGTCCATGCAGAACCACACGCCCATCGCGAATCATAAGGATATCATCACAAAGCTCTTCAACATTGGTCATAACATGAGTCTGAAAAATGATAATCGCTCCACGCTCTTTTTCTTTTTAAGATAACGCGTTTGAGTAGTTCGTATTGACTGGATCTAGACCACTAAAAGGCTCATCCAAGATAATCAAGTCTGGTTGGTGGATAAGGTAATAATGAGCTGAATCTTTGTTGATTCCCTTTTTGAGAGGCTTTTGATCTTATCTGTCGGTTTTCCTTAACTTCCAATTTTTCCATCCATTGAGGAGTTCTTCCTTTATTTCCTTAGCGTCCATGCCTTTTTAACATCGGCTAGGTAACGAACCTGCTCTAGCACTGTCAATTTAGGGCATGAGGCTCCCGCTCTTCTGGCAGATAGCCGATACAAGCATGGGTCTCTTGACGGATATCTTGCCCATCAGGAGAATCTCTCCCTGATATTCCAAGAATTTCAAAATACTATGGAAAAATCGTCGTTTTCCCAGCTCCATTTTTCCCTACTAGTCCTAAAATCCGACCTGGTCGGGCTTGAAAGTCTACACCAAACAAGACCTGCTTTAGGTCCAAAACTTTTCTAGATTAGTAATTTCTAGCATAGTTTACCTCCGAATATTTTCACTCTTATTATACTCCTTTTTAAGCAATACAATCATTTATGTACATTTTTAATCTTTATTTTTAAAAGGATATTTACTGAATTGGTTTTTTTATCGGCTCTTTCGCCAAGTATTTTATCCCCCAGATTTTGTAGTGATAAATTTATTATACTCATATTTTAATAAAATCCGTGGGCTATGTCCTCAAATGTTCATTTTCAGTCCTGAATTGTGACTAGTAATCTTCATCATCCTGCCTAGCTTATCGTGCTATTTTATGGTATATTTTGATATACATGAGATCATCAAGGCAAGGAATCTGATATGAAAAACAAGACTAAAACTCTGATCCAAACAACAATAACTTAATCATTTGGGAAGCTGAACAGCCAAAAGCAGTTCTTCAACTTGTACATGGAATGGTTGAATATGTAGAACGATATGAAGAATTTGCTCTAACCATGAATAAAAAAGGCTTTACGGTTATCGGACATGATCATCTTGGCCATGGCTATACTGCTCAAAATTCAAGTCAACTCAGAGTTTTTCCCAGAATCTCCCGAGGAACTCATCGATGATATTGAAAGAGTAACCTCCTTCATTCAAGAAAACTATCCAGGACTTTAATCATCCTTCTAGGCCATTCTATGGGTTCTCTTATGTGTCGCTATTATGTGCTAAGCGAAAGCCACCCATTAATGCCTTCATTATCATGAGCAACTGGTCAACAACCTCAATTACTGACTCGATTCGCTCTCATCCTAACAGATTTCATCCGCCTTATAAAAAGGGAATAAACACCGTAGTAAACTTCTGACCTATCTATCAACTGATAGTTTTAATCGAAGAATTAAGAATCCTAAAACATCTGTAGATTGGCTCTCAAAAATGATGAATCCAACCAAGCTTATCTGAAGGATACATTCTGTCAATTCATACCTACTATTCCCATGTACAGATCTATTTTTACTTCTCAAATCAAGTAGCTAGTAAACAAGTAATAGATGAGATTCCAGCTCAACTTCCCATTCTCGTAATTTCAGGACAAGAAGACCCTCTAGGTGAAAATGGCAAAGGTATAGAGATTTGTAAAAACTCCTAAACGCTTCACATTCGAAAGTAAGCCTTCGATTAGTTGAAGATGCTCGTCACGAAATTCTAAACGAGATCAATCGAAAAGATACCTATTATTTTCATAGCTGATTGGATGACCAAAAACATTGGTGACTGACCTACTTATATCAGTATTAAATAGGACTTATTCCCCTCGTCAAGTTGATTCAATCATCAGGTTAAAACTTGATGATTTTTTGTACCAAAAAATCCATCCCTAAGGATGGATTTTAGACCATTAACGCACTTCTGCATTTACTTTTTCTTCGAGAGAAGCTTGGATTTTTTCCATGTAGCGTGCGACTTCTTCGTCCGTCAAGCTATCTTCAGGATTTTGGAAGGTCAAGCTGTAGGCCATAGACTTCATACCGATACCTAGTTTTTCACCTGAGAAGACGTCAAAGAGTTTGATGTCTGTCAAACGTTTCACGCCAGCAGCTTGGATCGCATCAACCACCTCTTGGTGGGTCACTTCTGCTTTGAGGAGAAGGGCGATATCACGGCTCACGGCTGGGAATTTAGTGATTTCCACAAAGGCTGCGGCTGGTTGAAGAGCTGCTTCAATAGCAGATAAGTTCAATTCTGCCACATAGGTTTCTGGGATATCATAAGCCTTAGCTGTTACAGGGTGGACTTGTCCCAAGAAACCCCAGCACTTGGTCACCGAGTGAAATCAAGGCTGTACGTCCTGGGTGAAGGCTCTTAATCTCTTGCGTTGCTGTATAGGTCGCTTCAAGACCCAAGCGAGCAAAGAGAGCTTCCAGAATTCCCTTAGCATAGAAGAAGTCAACTGGAACAGCTGCTGTTTGGAAGTCTTTTTCAGCGACTAAACCAGTCAATGCAAAGGCAAAGCTGTTGATTTCATTTGGCAAGTCTTCTTTTGGATTACCCGTTTGTTCGAAGACTTTTTCCGATCTCATAGAGAGCCAAAGTCTTTGTTCTTACGAGCGACGTTGTAGGCTACTGTATCCAAAAATACCTGAAACCATATTTTGACGGAGGACTGAACGATCCACTGTCATTGGCCACATGAGCTCCGTTAAGTTACTTGGTGCAGTCGTAAACTCCACTGCTTTTTCAGGAGTTGTCAGAGCGTAGGTGATGATTTCTGTCAATCCAGCACCTTCAGCAATGGTCCGAACTTGGCGACGGAGTTTTTGTGTCGCTGTTAATTCACCGGCTGTCCCATCATCTTTTGGAAGACTGGTTGGCAAGCGGTCATAACCATAAACCGAGCGATTTCTTCAAAGAGGTCCGCTTCGATGGTGATATCCCAACGGCGACGTGGGAACGCTAACTGTGAAGCTTTCTGCATTTCCAGAAAGACCAAATCCAAGACGACGGAAGACATCTTCTACATCCGCGTAGGAAAGCTCTGTACCAAGGACACGGTTAACGTCTGCAAGGGTAGAAGAAACTTCCACATCAGAAGTATCCAACTGGCCTGCTGAAACAATACCTTTACGCACTGTCGCACCAGCCAATTCAGCAATCATACTTGCTGCCGCATCAAGGGCTTCATTGACGGTTGCCACATTGATGCCTTTTTCAAAGCGTGAAGATGATTCAGAACGAAGGTTGAGGCGACCACTTGTCTTACGGATAGATTTGCCATTGAAGACAGCGCTTCAAGGACGACACGAGTAGATTTTTCAGAGATTTCTGTAGCCTGTCCACCCATGACACCTGCAAGGGCTACTGGTTTGTCAGCAACAGTAATCACGAGGTCACTTGTTTCCAACTCACGCTCTTCCCCATCCAAGGTCACTAATTTCTCACCAGCACGCGCTTCACGTACACGGATGTCAGTCCTTCAAAGGTATCCAAGTCAAAGGCATGCATAGGCTGACCAAAGTAAAGCAGGATATAGTTGGTCACGTCGACCACATTGTTAATCGGACGGATACCTTCGTTCATGAGGAGGTTTTGCAACCATTGTGGACTTGGTGCGATGGTCACATTGTCCAAGATACGAGCTGCATAGTAAGGAGCCTTGTCTGTGTCAATGCTGACAGAAAGAGCATCTGCTGCAGCTTGGTCTGTTTCTGTTAAAGTAAATTCTTTAAAGTTGACTGCCTTGTCATAGATAGCTGCTACTTCGTGAGCTACCCCACGCATAGAAAGAGCGTCTGCACGGTTTGGAGTGATGGAAAGTTCGATGATTTCATCATCCAAGTCTAGATAAGAGAAGACTTCCTCACCTGGAACAGCATCTTGCTGGCAAGATTTGGATGCCATCTGCAAATTCTTTTGGTACAACTGAGTCAGAAATACCCAATTCACCAAGTGAGCAGATCATTCCGAGTGATTCCAAACCACGGATTTTTCCTTTTTTAATCTTGTAGTTGTCCGCAATGCGAGCACCTGGAAGAGCCACCATAACCTTGATGCCTGCTCGCACATTTGGTGCACCACAGACGATTTGACGGGCTTCTTCTTCGCCCACATTAACCTGACAGACATGAAGGTGAGTTTCTGGCACATCTTCACAAGACAAGACCTCACCGACGACAATTTTTGAGAGACCAGCAGCAGGTGATTCCACACCTTCTACTTCGATCCCTGTGGTTGACATTTTTTCAGCCAACTCTTGTGATGGCACATCAATGTCCACCAATTCTTTTAACCATTTATAAGATACAAGCATAATTTAGTTCTCCAGAATGACAGTTGTCCCTCTGGTTCTTTTCCTTTCCTATCATTTCAATAGAAGAATCATCTTCTTACCTTAATTTCTTTTTCAGTAACCAATCCGTATCTACTTTTTGACCAACCATAAAATGATGTTGGCTAAATTTTTCAAAACCATATCGATTATAAAACGCTTGAGCTTTTGTATTATGCTCCCAAACACCTAACCAAGCCCAGGAAAAACTATTTTTTGTAGCAAGTTCCAAAGCGAATTCAAACAGTTGCTTACCAAGTCCAAATCCTTGGAATTTTTGTAGCACATAGAGGCGTTGAATTTCAAAAGCGTCCTCTAATTCTCTCTCAGTTTGAGCACTTCCCCAGTTGACTTTGAGAAAACCAGCTATCTCCTCTTCATGCATAATGAAATAGGTTTCAGAGTCAGGTTTTTCCAACTCAGTTGACAAAGTTTTCAGACTATAAGCCTCTTCAAAGTATTCCTGTAACTGCTCTTCCGTATTATCATGCGCAAATGTTTCACGAAAGGTTTGTTTGGCAATTTTTGGACAACACCCCAACATCTGCCATTTTCTACTTTTCTAATCATTATTTAAACTGTTCTGAGAAGCGGACATCTCCCTTGATAGAATCCACGGATATCATTGATTCCGTAACGAAGCATAGCTACACGTTCTTGTCCAAGACCAAAAGGCAAAATCCAGAGTAAACAGTTGCATCGATACCACTCATCTCAAGGACACGTGGGTGAACCATACCGGCACCCCATAATCTCGATCCAACCTGTTTTTCTTACATACGTTACAGCCTTCTCCACCACACTTTGAAGCAAGAAACATCCACCTCAACAGATGGCTCAGTGAATGGGAAAGTAGGATGGACGCAAACGGATTTGACGCTCTTCACCAAACATTTTTTTGCACAATCAACTGCAGGGTTCCTTGAAGGTCTGCCATAGAGATATTTTTTTCCCAACAACCAAGCCTTCGATTTGGTGGAACTGGTGACTGTGGGTCGCATCGTCCGTATCACGACGGAAATACACGTCCTGGTGAGATCATCTTTCAAAGGACCCTTTAGAAAAATCATGGGCATCCATAGCACGCGCCTGAACTGGAGACGTGTGAGTACGAAGCAAGATTTCTTCTGTGATATAGAAAGGTGTCCTGCATATCACGAGCTGGGTGATCTTTTGGGAAGGTTCATACGTTCAAAGTTATAGTAGTCTTGCTCCACTTCAAAACCATCCACGACTTGGTAACCCATCCCGATGAAGATATCTTCGATTTCTTCACTGGTTTGTGTGAGGACATGACGGTGACCAGTCGCAACTGGGACGACCTGGAAGCGTCACATCGATGCTCTCACTTGCTAGTTGAGCTTCCACTTTCTTTTCTTCCAAGAGCTTAGCTGTTTCTTCAAAAGGCAGCTGTCAAGACATCACGAGCTTCATTGACGTGTTTCCCGATAATTGGACGCATCTCAGCAGAAACATCTTTCATCCCTTTGAGGATTTCAGTAAGCGAACCCTTTTTACCAAGGACTGAGACACGCAAATTCTTGCATCTCTTTTTCATTTTTCAGCAGTAAATCTGCTTCAAGCTAGCTAGCGTTTCTTCACGAAGCGCTTTTTAATTGTTCTTCAATAGTTGACATAATTTCCTCCATCAGTCTCTCGTAGATAAAAAGAAAAACCACATGCCAAAAACTCCACTCGGAGCGTTGACACGCGGTACCATCCGTTTTCATCTGACAAGTCAGACCTTCATTTCTAAATCCATGCGCAAGTGAATTCACCCAGCTTTTCATATAGAGAGCTTGCAGTCACGGCTCTCCTCCCTGATATACTTCCCTTGAGCTACTAGTCTTGCAGATTCCTATTTAATTATTATTCATTTTATCAAATTTCAAGCATTCTTGCAAGATATTTTGCGACTAATCAACATAGTCTCCACCCTCGAAACCGTAATACTCTTCCAAGCTGAGACCACTTGCAGCGATTTCCTTGGCTTCTTTTCCGACGTAGCGAAGGTGCCATTCTTCAGCCATATAGCCTGTTTCTTTTTCCTTACCTTTGAGATAGCGAACGACAAAACCATAGTCTGCAGCATGGTCCAATAGCCATTGGGCAGCCTTTTCTTCAGTCACTAAATCTCCATTTGTTCCAATTAGGTCAAAGGCAAGGCCAGTTTGGTGTTCACTGTAACCAGGTCTTGCAGAATAACGGTCAGCCTCAGCCTTGCCATCTTTATCTACATAGTTTTGATAAAGCTGAGTTTGAGTTTCATAACTTCTAAAACCACTATAGTTGTCGCTAATCGGGAATCCTGCTTGTTGCATAGCTGCAATGAGTTTCAACAGTTCTGCTTTAGCGGTAGGATTTTCCCCTGGATTATAGTCTTTTGACATAGGATAATGCTTATTAGCGACAACAATCTCATCGTACTTGCCTTGAATGCTGTAGTGATCTCCTTTGTCTACTACTTCTGCTTTCTTTTGACTAGCTGCCTGAGACTTACTTCCCGCAGTTCCTTCTTGGGCAGTTTTTTCTTCCGTTGAAGTCTGAGTTTCTGAAGTTACTGGCTTTTCTTGTGAGCAAGCCGCTAATGTCAAGGCTAATAATCCTGATAATACAAGATATCTTTTCTTCATCTTTAATCCTTTCATTTTACTATCTGGTTTAAAGTTTCTGATAATGTCGCAATCAAGTTTTCCAGTCTCCAATCTTTAACGTGATATTCCTCAGCAACCATTTCTTCCCATGGGACCCACCAAACTGGACCACGATCATTAAGACCGTGTCCCTTCATATCACCCTCTCGTCTCGGGAAAATATGCCAGTGAGCATGGGCATCTCCATTTCCTAACAACTCTACATTCATCTTTTCAGCAGAAAAGGCTTTAGAGACAGCTTCTTGGACCAGGCTCATTTCCTCTAAAAAGCGAAGTTTGACTGGAGCTCTATATGGTGTAATTCTGTGATATGTTCTTTTGCCAAGAATAAAGTATAGCCTTCAAAAATACTGGTGGTCTCAATGACAACATAGCCTGTTTCTAATTCCTTTACAAAGTGAGGATTTTCCCCTAGCTTAATCCATTCAATTCGTTGACAAATCAGGCACATCCTAGTCCACCAACTCACTCTTAAGATAAGCGTCCACCATACGCTTAGTAGCAACTACAGAATCAATATGAGTACGCTCATAAGAGTGACTAGATTCAATACCAGCTCCTAGAAGGGCGTGTTTTACTTCTGCTCCAGCTGACATAGCTGCAGAAGCATCCGAACCGTAAAATGGATAGATATCTAGTTTAAACGGAATGTCCTGCTCTTTTGCCAGGGCAACCAAATGCTGACGGAATTCATAGTGATACGGGACCTGAAGCATCTTTGACACAGATAGACACTGTGTACTCATCTGTCTGTTGGTCATCTCCCATTGCTCCCATATCTACTGCTAGATATTCGACAACTTGACTTGGAATACTTGAGTTTGCACCATGTCCCACTTCTTCAAAGACTGAAAAGGCAAAATGCGTAGTGACAGGAAGTTCAACCCCCTCTTCTTTATAGACTTTGAGGAGATTGAGGAGGATAGCTGCACTAACCTTATCATCCAAATGACGCGATTTGATAAAGCCTGAATCAGTCACGACAGTTCGTGGGTCAAAACTGATAAAGTCTCCAACTTCGATACCGAGTGCGCGTGTTTCTTTTTCGTTAGTCACTTTTTCATCCAAACGCACTTCCATATTGTCCTGCGTGCGTTCAGCAGTTCCAGCATCTTTATAAACATGACAAGAAGTTTGGTGGATCAAAATGGTACCTGAAATAGTCTTTACCTGTGCTAGCCACATGGACTGTACAGTTTTCGCCTTCAATCATGTTCCAAGGATAGCCACCGATACGATCCATCTTGAGACGACCATCTGGTTTAACAGCGCGAACGATGGCTCCCAGGGTATCCACATGGGCGGTCACATAACGCTGTTGCTCATCATTTTTACCTTTAACAGTAACGTTGACACCACCTTTGGCAGTACGGATTGGTTGATAACCTAGTTTTTCAAGAGTCTCAACCAAATAATTCGTAATCTCACGTGTAAACCAGTTGGTGATGCGATAGCAGTTAGTTCTTTGATATATTCTACAGTTTGATTCATTTCTTTCACCTCTTCTTACTATTATATCACTTTTCCCATCTGAGTATGTGTAAAAAGAAACATTCAAATACTTTGAGTTTGAAATTATCCTATGTTATAATAAATTTAACTTCATTAGGAAAAGAGTACTATGAAAAAAATTTTTAGGATTGGACTGTGCCTTGCTATATCAATCTTTTTCCTCTTAGGATGTTCCAGGGTTCAAGTACTTCTTCTGCTCAAACTAGTACAGAAGAAACTACTGAAGCGAAAACCACAGTGCAAGAAACAACTGAGATAAAAGCAGAAACAAAAACAGTAATTTTTCAACGACACTCGTCCGGGTTTAACGTCTACTCTAACCTACACTGTTGAGGGGGATAAAGTCTTGAAACAAACTGGCCATAATGTCTATGATCCAGAACCTCTAAACAAAAACACCAGAGGAGTTGAAAGCTCTGATCGAAGAAACCTATAAGGGATATCAAGAGATTAAAGGAGTTACGCAAACCATTGACATTCAAGATGGAAAAGTTGTTCAAGATGCAGAATTTGATTTCTCAGTTGCTAGTCTTGACGAGCTTAGAAAAGCTTTTCCAAAAAGAATACTCTAGAACTGGCAGACTGTAAGTTTTGTTGCTTCCATGCTCACAGAACTTGGTTATACGGAAAAACTAACTAATCAATTTGTATAATAAAAACTTGGCAATAAAGCCAAGTTTTTATTCCATTTCAAATACTTCACTTTCTTGTTTGTTTGGAAGAACCAGAGAAAGCAAGATACTGATAACAGCTGGTACCAACCATGGCAGAGAAGCCTTTGGCAAATGGTAGAGCATTAACAAGATTTGTTAGTACTTCAATCTTAAATGTATTACCTAAAACACTTGCAATAGCAATTGCTGTTACTAATCCCATTGTCAATTGCATCCCTGGTTTTGAAAGAGCCACAAATTTATTGACAATAACAATCATCACAATCGCAATAGTGATTGGATAAAGAACAAGAAGGACTGGGATTGAGTATTTAATAATGTTACCTAGTCCTAGATTTGCAATAGCAAACCCAATTAAAGTAAAGGCAGTCGCGTAGACCTTATAGCTGATTTGCGGGAAACGTCCGTTAAAGAACTCCGCAGTTGATACAATCAAACCAACAGTTGTCGTAAAGCAGGTTACAGTTACCATGGCTGCAAGGAATAATTGAGCAGTTGACCCAAAGATTTCCTGAGTTGCTTGTGACAAGATGTAAACACCTGGAGTACCAGCCTTCATCGCTTCTTCTGTCACAGGGAAATGATTTCCAAGGAAGGCCAAGCCAATATAGAGAGCACTAAATCCAAGAGCTACAACAATTCCAACTACCCAAATTGTAGAAATATATTCTTTCTTGCTTGAGAATCCAAGTTGTTTCATGGTTTGCACAGCGATTACACTGAAAGCTACTGAAGCTAGAGCATCCAAAGTATTATAACCTTCCAGGAAGCCTGCTCCAAAGGCTGAAGCTTGATAAGCTGCTGTCGCAGCTTGTGGTGCATTTCCACCGTATTTAAAGGCTCCAAGAACTACCAAAATGATAATCAAGATGGCAAAAACTGGAGTCAAGACACGCCCAATACGATCCAAAATCTTAGAAGGATTAAGAGCGATCAAATAAGCTGCAACAAAGTAGATAAGTGTGAAAACAATCAAACCTAATCCCTTTTATCTGCTTCGGCCAAGAGTGGACTAATCCCTACTTCATAAGCCGTTGTAGCAGTACGTGGAATGGCAAAGAATGGTCCGATTGACAAATACAGAACTGCCAGGTAAAGCGTCGCAAACCAAGGGGCAATCTTCTTTGAAATCTCATAAATATAGCCTTTAGGATTGAGGGTTCCGATAATCAAGGTCAAGACTGCAAGTCCAACACCTGAAAAATACAAATCCTGCAATAGCAGGGAGAAAATGTTCCCAGATTGAGCACCTAGGGTAGGGGGAAGATTAAGTTACCCGCACCAAAAATATTCCAAACAGGAGTAAACCTGTTAAAGCACCTTTTTAGCCATAAACTCTCCTTATATAAAAAAATAAAATACTTTCTTAGTATAACATGATTAAAAGGCAAGAAAAAGGCTATCACAAAAATAACTTTGAAATGTTTTCAATTTTCTGACTATTTTACTACAAAAATTCCCTGGAGATGATGGCTCTAATAACTCATTTCTCCAAGGAATCCTTTACCTATTCGAAAGCATCCATACCGCCTGGAACATTGACGACATCATAACCCTTTTTCTGCTAAAAATTGACAGGCATGAGCTGAACGGATACCAGACTTACAAAAAATGACATAGTAGGTTTTGATTTTTTTATCCAAGACCTCATAGGTATCTGCTAATGAGCTTAAGGGAAGGTTTTGTGCACTTTCTATATGAACTTGCTTAAACTCTCACTTCTTCTCTCACATCAATAATGTTCGAGCAACCATTTTTGACAGAGTTTATAAAACTCCTCAAATGTAATTTCTTTCATTTTGTTTCTCCAATAAGTTTTTTTGAACTCTCTTTTTCAATTCAGGCAAAACTTCGGTCTCAAACCAAGGATTTTTAGTCATCCAAATTTGATTACGTGGGGAGGGGTGTACCAAAGGGAAAAATCCGGTAAGTAATCCTGATAGTGACGAACACGCTCTGTTACTTTGCCACTAACTTTCTCATTTTAAATAATAGGCCTGAGCGTACTGTCCTATCAAGAGCGTCAATTGAATATCTGGTAATTCTTTCAAAAGTTTAGGGTGCCACTTTTTCTGCAAAACCAGGTCTAGGGCGGTAAATCACCGGACTTCCCATGTCCTGGAAAAATAGAAATCCATGGGGCATGACTGCAAAAATAACCTGAATTGTAAAAGTATCCTCATCCACACCTAACCAGTCTCGCAAGCGGTCGCCACTTTTATCCTTCCAGTAAAGCCCCGCTTCCTGAGTTTTAAGACCAGGTGCCTGCCCGATGATATTGATACGAGCAGTTTTTGGAGCAGCAAAGAGAGGTTCGATTCCTTGCTCAGTATAGTGTTGATTTTGTGGATCAGCCATGATGGCTTGTTTGATTTTTGAATTTCTGACATGGATTCTTCTCTTTCTCTAGCAATTTCAAAAGAAGTCTAAGAGTGAATCTCAGACTTCTAAATGATTATTTGATCAATTCATAGATAGCTTCTGCATAAATTGCTGCTGCTCGGAAGAGATCGTCCAAGGCGATAAATTCATTGGCTTGGTGCATAGTGTCGATAGAGTCTGGGAACATGGCACCGTAAGCTACACCACGTTCTAAGAGACGGCCAAATGTTCCACCACCGATAACTTGCTCGTGACCTTGAAGACCTGTTTGTTTTTCATACACGCTCAACAAGGTTTGGACAAGTGGATCTTCCATTGGAACATAGTGAGGTGTGTGACCATGTTCTGATAAGCTAACAGATACAACTGGCAAGGTTTCAAGAACTGACTTGATTTGCTCTGGACTTGTTCCTTTTGGATAACGGAAGTTAAGAGCAATGGTATTGTCAGCACTTGTTTCATCAAAGCGGAAGACACCAGCATTCATAGAAAGGGCACCCATCTTTTCATCCACATGAGCCACTTTCAAGTTTTTGCCTTCGTGGTCATTCAAGAGAATCTTACCTGCAATGTCAAGGAAGTCTTTTTGCAGGTCCTTCAAAAAGCAAACTGGCTGAGGAAGAGGGCAAGATAAGTCGCACCATTGACACCTGAAGCAGGCATAGCACCGTGGGCAGATTTACCGATAATCGTCACCTTGTACTGACCATTTTCTTCTTGAATTTCTCCTCTAAGCTTGTGTTCTGCAACAAAGGCATCTAGCTTCGCTTGCAAATCAGCTAAGTCACCTGAAAAAACTGCTGTTGCTGATTCAGGAACCATATTTTCACGCAAACCACCTGTGAAGCTGTGAAGACGAACTGCACCAGTGTTTTCACCGGCAAAGTGGAGATATTCTGTGATATTCCCTTTTTCACCATTGATGATAGGGAATTCAGCATCTGGAGAGAAACCAAAGTCTGGTTTTGCTAGTCCTACATGGTCAAAATAGTAGTCCATGTCAGCCCAGCCTGATTCTTCATCAGTTCCGACAATAAAGCGAACTTTTTTAGAAGTTGGAAGTCCAAGCTCCTTGATGATTTTCAAACCATAGTAACATGCTGTTGTAGGTCCCTTGTCATCTGACGCTCCACGCGCATAGAGACGACTATCTTTGATAGTTGGAGTGTAAGGATCAGTATCCCATCCACTACCTGCTGGCACCACGTCCATGTGGGCAAAGATACCGAGAACTTCTTCCCCTTGACCAAACTCAAAATGTCCTGCATAGTTGTCGACATTTTTTGTTGGGTAACCATCACGGTCTGCAATTTCAAGGAATTTTTCCAAGGCTTTCACTGGCCCTGGTCCAAAAGGATGTTGTGAATCAGCCTTACTGTCATCACGTTCTGAGTTGATTTCCAAAAGGCTGAATAAGTCAGCTAAAAGGTCTTCTTTGCGTTTTTCTACTTCTGCTGTAAAATCGATTGTTGTCATATTTTCTTCCCTATCTCTTCTCGATGATTTCATCTACTGGCAAGCGGTAGCTTGGTTCTAATTTTTATCTGTGTAACCCACGGTAATCAAAAAGTTCTGGGCGAAAAACGTGGATCGATTTCTAGAACTTCATTAACTTTTTGATTTGTCAAAACCAAGAATAATATTTGAACCAATTCCTTGGTCTGTCAAAGCTAAAACAAGGTTCATGGCTACTAATCCAGCATTGAGGGCTAGGTAGTCACTGATTTGTTGCTCACTATAACGAGCATACTCTGCTGGAAGGTTTTTCAAGAAGTATTGAAGTTTCTCTTCCGAAAAATTCTTAGCCCCCACCAATACGGGCAATCTTACGCGCACGTTTTGGCAAATCTGTATCAGAAAACAAAGCGATAGTTACGGGTGCTTCTGAAACTTGGTCAAAGTTCATACCATAAGCCAACTTAGCCAATTCTTTATTTTTCTCACGGACTACAACAAATTTCCAAGGTTGAATATTGTGAGCACTTGGTGCTAAAGTAGCAATCTCAATCGCTGTACGAACATCCTTTGGATCTACTGGCTTATCAATAAAATTGCTTTGTCGCATGACGTTTTTGTTTAATTCAAGAATTTTCATATACATATTCCTTTTCTATTTCTCTCTTTCCATTTTACCACATTTTAACAGAGCTGGCTGGTATTTTCTTTAGGATAAGCTTTTTCTTCCTTTTGGATAGTTTTTATTTCTCCAAGTCTCAAATCCTGTAGAATAAGCGTTTTTACAAGTAAAAAGCAGACGAAAAATCACCTGCTTGATTCTTATTATTGAGCTGAAAATAGCTTGGTTTGCTGATTCTAGGGCTTTTTCATTACATCACGTGCAGTCTTCAATTGTTGTAGGAAAATAGTACGTGCTTGTTCAGGCATTGCAGTATCATCTGATCCAGCTGCTGAAAGACCATCGTTAAAGGCTTTTCTTGAATCTTCCATAGCTTCAAGAGCTGGTTCTACTTGCTCTGTGTAAGTTTCTTTTTGATCTGCTGGAAGCTTATTGCCGATTTCTTCTACATATTTCTTGTAGCTATCAATCAACTTACCGTAAAGAGTTTTTCATATCTCCAATTGATTTGGCATTATCAATTTCTTCATCAGTCAGAAGAGTAAAATCAGATGTTGAAGTATTTGAAGTCTCAGTTTTTGATGCGGCTGTTGTTGTTTCTGCAACAGTTGTTTCTTTGCCGACAGTCTCTGAAGATTTATTTCCAGAGCAAGCTGCTAAAAGTAGCTACAGATAAAAAGCAAAAAGGCTAGTAGCAAAGTTTTCATAATGATCTCCTTAGATGATTTTTGTATATTCTATTTTACTGCAAAATAATTTAACAGTCAAAATTTTACTGGATTATGAATAAATTTCTATAAAATTACTTGCTCTATAATCATTCGAAAATAATCTTTTCTATCACTTTTGATAGAAAATATATATTAACTAATTTATCTGTACTCTGGTAATCTATTACTAACAGAAAGCAAAGGATTCTTATGAAAAATTATTCTTATTATTAGCCATTAGTCCCTCGTTGGTGGCCTGTGGACAATCTAAACAAGATAGTACTTCAACTTCTACTACTAGTCCTAAAACCATTGTCGTAGCAACTGCCGGAGACATCCCACCTTTGACTTTGAACAAGATGGTAATTTGACTGGATATGATGTTGAAGTTTTAAAAGCGGTCGATGAAAAACTGGACCAATACAAGATTGAATTTCAAAAAACTGCTTGGGAAAGTATCTTCCCTGGAGTGGATGCTGGCCGTTACCAAGCTGCTGCCAACAACTGAGCTATACCAAAGAGAGAGCAGACAAATACCTCTACTCGCTACCTATCGCAAAAAATCCTTTGGTTCTTGTGAGCAGAAAAGACAAGGCTCTTATCTCTCTTCAAGACATCGCTGGTAAAACAACCCAGGATGACACTGGAACTTCTACTGCCAAGGTTGTTACAGACTGGAATCAAAAGCCACTCCGACAATCCTGCTACCATCCAATATTCTGGCGAAGATGTGGCTAAACGTCTGACTGACCTCGCCAACGGTGAATTTGATTTCCTAATCTTTGATAAAATCTCTGTTCAAAAAATTATCCAAGACCGAGGATTAGACTTGAACCTAGTCGACTTGGAGAGCAATGACAATCCAAACAACTACATCATCTTCTCAAGCGACGAAAAAGAATTTAAAGAACAATTTGACAAGGTCCTCAAAGAACTCTACCAAGACGGAACCCTTGATAAAACTCAGCAAAGACCTATCTCAGGTGGTTCTTACCTACCAGATGCATCAGAATTACAATAAGAAATATTAAAAAAACGATTGGCTCGTCCAATCGTTTATTTAGTATCTTTTAATTAAAGCAACTTTTACAAAAATTCAAAATAATTCTTGACATCCTCTACATAGCCATGCTTGTCAATTAAACTAGCTAACAAATCTCTATTATGGCCTTGATAGTTGTCCTCACGTCGTAATTCTTCATACATTTCGATAAAAGGAAGGCCTTTTGTCTTAGCTGATTCTAGCTCTGCTTCATAGTCATAGGCGACTTTTCGAAATTGGATATTGACTAATTCACCATTTTCAACTTCAAGTAAGGCATACTGGGCTCGGTGATTTTTTTCAGCCCTTCCCAGTCAAAATAAGGCATACCAATCGAACCTGGGTTAATGATTTGTTGACCTTGACTACCATAACGTAGAAGTTGTTTATGGACATGCCCATAGACGGCTACATCTGTAGCTTTCATCTAAATAGTTGGTCAAATTTTTCTGTACCATTTTCAACCAGCAAATCACCACCATAATTTTTCTCAGGTAAATTATGAGAAAGAGAAAAAGCGCAAGCCTTCAACTTCTTTCTTGGCTACCATAGGTAGATTTCTCAACCAATCAATATGCTCGGGGTTTTAGGGCTCCATCAGATACTGGGTCATCCTGAAAGCTGAATTTCTTCGGGGATCTTCTAGACCATATTGCCCATCTAAAGCCTCTAACACACAATCATCCCAGTTCCCTCGAACGGATGCTGTAATGGGAGGTCTTTCAAAAGAGCCACCAAGTCATTTGCTCCCGGTCCCAGGAAGAAAAAAATATCTCCCAAAAGCCAATATTCAGTCGCTCCCAAATTTTTAGCGTCCTCAAGCACTCCAGCTAAGGCCGTCGTGTTGCCATGAATGTCTGATAAAATTGCAATCTTATGGTTCATTTTCTGCTCTTTCTTTAGTGGATAGCTTTCAGTCTATCCAATTCATCATATAATTCTGTACTTTTTCTTCATTATAGCATAAAATCGCTAGAAGATTTTACTAACGAAATATTCTCATCAACTTTCTTTTAAAAAATATGTCAAAAAATAGTTGACATTTTCATTTTCAAAAAGAATATACTATAGTCAAATATATGTGACATAAATAAAAAAGGAGGAAGCATGAATCGTGTGAAAGAATTCCGCAAGGAACTGGGCATGTCCCAGCTTGAGCTCGCCAAGGATATCGGTGTCTCGAGACAAACCATCAATATGATTGAAAACGACAAGTACAATCCAACCCTGGAACTCTGTCTCAATCTCGCCCGCAGCCTCCAAACTGACCTCAACAGTCTCTTTTGGGAGGATGATTTTTAAAAAAAGGAGAAAACACATGAAAAAAGGAAACCCTTTCACTGAAAAACTGATCAAACGCACATACGGCATTTCTGATCCACTTGACGAATACAAACGGCGCGAGGCCGATCGTATCGGTAACCAAGTCTTTATCATTCTCTTTTATCTGATGATTTTCGGAAATCTTATTCCACTCCTTCTAGCCTATAAATTTCCTCAACTAGTGGCTCTAGTCTATCCTCCTCTGATTTTAGTGATTGCCCTCATCGCTGCTAGCTATCTCACCTACCAAATGCAAAAAACAGGGATTACAACTATTGAACCAGATATGCTGAGTGAAAAAGAAAATAAGCAACTACACTACCCTAGGTCTTAAAGCAGGTTTGTTCTTTGGTCTATGGATGTTTTTATAACTCCTCTTCTCCAGTATACTCATAGGTGAAAGTCCGGACTATTTTAATTCTCTTCTCACTATAAGAAATGGTGTATCAAGCATTCTCGGTTCTATCTTCTTCGGAGCAAGCATACAGTTCCTCATCTCCCGTCGCATTGCAAAAACTAAGAAAGATCCGGATGAGGATTAGGAGGTACCTTATGAAATCACTAGTAACGTTACTTACCTATCATCTTTTGTTCAGTTCTCTACTCGCCTTCATCATCATTTCAGGGAACTTGCCCATCTACGAAATAGTCCTTGTTCTTGTCTTTGTTCCAGCACTCAACAAAGGACTGACTTATCTAAAGATAGATTCCCAAAAAACGCGATACTCAACTTAGCACTATGCTTTTATGATTATATCCTTGCTACAACTGACGGTTATTTCAAGCGATTGGAAATATTATTTATTATTCACTATCGCTAGCCTTTCTTCTACCACTTATCTTTATTATCTCTATCAATTCGTAAAAGCAACAAAGTAACATCGTTCATTTAGGAGAAATTATCCATGCAAAAAGAAGACTTAACAACTCGCTTACTTCGAAATTTCTTTCATATACAAGGGCCTTTTGACGAATGCCGTCAAGAGGTTATCTACAAGGCTTGCGCCCGTTCCATGGTCCAAATCTTTTACTCTTCCTTCTTTCTCTTCCTGTTCTATATTTTGTTCGGACGCTTTATAGAAATTGTTCGATCGCTTATGCCCTACCTCTATTTTTGGACTCATTCTGTTCATGAGTATAAAAAGCTCAAAGAGCCGTACAAGAGCTTCATCTTGAAAAAGGATGACAAATCAGAAATCATCTACAAAAACCTACAGCAAACGCCAAATAAAAAGTTCGTAGTTGGTTGGTATTTATAAGTATTGAGATTGGCTTATTTGCTCTGTTGCTCTTTCATAAACTCTTCGTTCAACAGATGTCCCTTTCAACTTTCTTGGAAAAAATCATCCAAACAGAGATAATGATTCCCTTACTTGTCTTTTGGTCTTAGTATTGAGCCATCTTTTGGGACTATGGTCTACAGCTTTTATCACTACATAAGGAAAAAGTAAGAAACTACTTGGATTGTTGTTTATAAGCAGATGGACAAAAAGCTCACTTTATTGCAAAAATTCAGTAAATATTTTTCATGATAAAAACGCATAATATCAATCTTTTTGAATTCCTGACATTATGCGTTTTATGATTTTTAAAGACAGTTTGCCTCATTCCTTTTACAAAAACGAAAAAGCCATTCTTTACAGATGGTTTTCTAGCAACCGAATCGGTACGCACTTTTTTCAAGTTGGATACGGACAAAGTCTTATTTTTAACTTGCTGTGTTGTTTCGAATAGTTCCAAAACTTATTTTTTTGTATGATTATATCAGAATATTTTTAAAACATGAAAGGGGATTTTCTATGGAAAAGTGATGTGTTTTTGATTATTATTTAAAATCACTTAGGTCTTTATTTTGGTGATGGGTGTAAGGATATTGGGATTTATAAAGTTTTTCAAAGATGAAAAATAATTGTTTTATTACTATAGAGGATTATGTTTTTAGAATCATTTGTAGTATTGTCAAATATTTTGAGTGAGGAGAGGATTGTGTTTTCTTGTGGAATTATTTATAGTAAGGGGTAGTTACTGGAGTAGAAGTGTGTATGAATGTATTAGAGTTAGAAAAGATTAAATAATTTGTATAAGATATAGTTTTTGAAGAATACAAAAAGATAAGGGAAAGCTGTCTAAATGAGATGTGTAGAGTTGATAGTATCAATGTTTCCTAGTTTTAGAGCTGTCTTGTTTCGAATGGTTCCAAAAATACTTCTCAAACTAAATATAGAATAAACCCCTAACACTTCTCCGTGCTAGGGGTTCTTTTTAGTTTCTTAAATATCGTATATACTCTACTAATACGTAGATGAGGATTGTTAAACAAATGATAATCTCTAACCAAACGAGGAGGTTGAGGACTGAAAAATGCAGAATGCCTTGGGACATTTTCAATGAAGTTGCTGTGATGATGGTTGGGAAGGTTAGGGCTGAGAAGGCTGGTTGGAAACCTTGTTTTAAAATCCTTGGCAAGCGACTAAGGACAAAGAAAAAGAAGGTCTGTGATGCAAGGATCATAACTAGTAAAATCCAACTAGGAAGACTGTGTCCTCCTACTCTCACTAATGCTGCCAAAAGGAGAGAAAATGGAGCACAATAGATTCCTTCTTGCCCCCAGCAAAGCGAGCGGTAATGGATTTTTCCCTTAAATCTTGATAAATTATAGGGTAAAGGATAAGGGTTAAGATAAAACCAAAAATCCAAGCTCCATAGGCAATCCCAACAATGCCCACCACGGGGTAGGTCAAGCTCGCTACTGCTATTCCTACATAAAGAACCGTCCAAGTTGGTGTTGCACTGGCCCTTTGTTTAACCAAGGCATAGTTCTTTGTAAAGTATAAGATGAGGTAAACATCTAGAAGAAAAGCAAACCACCAGAGAATCTGTGCAACAATGCTCATGTTCGGGGTAAGATTCGTAATAAATACGTTGATAAAATCATCCCTGCCATGGGAAAGGTTGCCATTCCTGACAAAACAGGGGCTCTCTTTAATTCTTGCTTACTTTCATGCCAGTTATTGAGGTGGCTCACCAAAAAATAAAACCACAAAATCAAGCCTGACAAACTAAAGATGTGTGATAAAAGCGGAAAAATATCCAAGATGAGATTTCCTGCTCCAGCCAATCCCAATAAGCAACCTGAAAAGGCTAAGGGGAGTTTTTTCATACCAACCTCCGAAAATGACGTTACTATCAGTATAGCATAAATAAAGCTCAGTTAGACAAGCCTTCATCAATTTTTTTTAGCTATAAAACGATTGTCCCCTTTTAAAATACTCACTAACAATAATAATTAAAATATATTCATCAAAAAGTACCTATCACTTGATAGGGTACTCTTTTAATATTTTATTCTATAGCTGGTTAGCCTTTAAAGGTTACGATTGTTGCACCACTTCCACCTGCATTTTGTGGCGCATAACCAAAGCTCTTAACTTGCTTGTTTCTTTGGAGATATTTGGTTACTCCTTCACGAATGACTCCTGTACCGATACCATGGATGATGTCCACTTGGGCCATGTTGTTGAGCAGGGCTTGGTCGATAAAAGGCATCCAAAGGCTTCCATAGCTTCCTCGTAGCGTTTGCCACGAAGGTCTAGTCGAGCCTGTGGTCCTTTACTACCTGCCCGTTTGACAACGTTGACTTGTTTTTCTTGACTGGTGTTTCTGGCTGAGCCTGAACCAAGTCAAACTCTCTTTCCTCAAGGGTCATCTTAATCAAAGCCAACTTGAGCTTCCCAACGACCATCCTTGAGTTGATTGGTCAAGGTACCACGTTGACCATAGCTTAAAACGATAATATCATCTCCAACTTTTGGAGCTCGTTTTTCTTAGCCTTTTGGAGGACCTTATTTTTAGAAAGATCAACTTTTTCAGGTGCTAATTTTTGAGCTTAGCTTTGGCTTCGATAATCTCGTGCGGTTTCAGTTGAGATTTACTGTGAAGATTTTTAAAAATATCGTCACTTTCAGCCAGAGCTAAGCCAACAATCTCAACAGCTTGTTCACGCGCTTTATTGAGCTCTGTTTCCTTCTCACGGTTGAGCTCATTGTAAAGTTTTTTAGCGCACGGTTCATCTTGAGATTTTCTTGCTCGACTTGGCGAATATTCTCAAGGCGTTTCCGGCTTTCAAGTGTCTGCTCTTCCAACTGCTCAATAATGCGATTGACATCATTATCTTGGTTAATCTGCTTGCTAGCGTCACCTACAATAACATCCGACAATCCTAAACGTTTAGCAATCTCAAAGGCATTGCTTCGTCCTGGAACTCCCTGCATAAAAGCGATAGGTTGGGCGCAGGCTAGCTGTATCAAATTCCATGCTAGCATTCTGAACATAGGCTGTTTCAATTCCGTAGGCCTTGAGTTCAGGATAATGAGTGGTTGCCATTGTCTTGACCTGACGCAAGCGCAAGTCCTCTAAGATTGACATGGCAAGGGCAGCTCCTTCCTGGGGATCTGTACCTGCTCCAAGCTCATCTAGTAACAAGAGCGAGTTTTGATTGACCTTACCAAGAATATCAACAATATTGGTCATATGGCTGGAGAAGGTTGAGAGACTTTGTTCGATGGATTAGTTCGTCTCCGATATCCGCAAAGACCTCCTCGAAAATCCCACACGACTTCCCTTATCCGCCAAAATCGAGCAAACCTGACTGAGCCATCAATTGTGTCAAACCTAAGGTTTTGAGCATAATGGTCTTACCACCCGTATTGGGACCAGTGATGACGATGGCTGTTAGATCTTTACCAAAGTGTACATCATTAGCAACAGCATTTTGCACCAAGGGATGACGAACATGGAGGAGTTGAATCTCCTGGTCCTCAGAGACTTGTGGCTTTTCTGCTCCTGTCTCTTGGATAAAAGCCGAACCTTAGCCCGAATCAAGTCCAAATGCCCAATAATCCATGCATCATTTGCGATTTCAGCTGCATGCGGTCTTACTCGTTCAGAGAGTTCTTGCAGGATACGCATCATCTCATAGCGTTCATCTGCACGAAGACTAGCAATTTCCTCACTCAACTTGACCACTTCACGCGGTTCAATATAGACAGTGTTCCCGCTGGCAGAAATATCATGAACCACACCGGCAATCTTATTACGATAGGTGTTTTTGACAGGAAGAACCTGGCGACCATTTCTACTAGCGATGATGCCTTCAGTCAACATCTGAGCCTTTTGTTTGAGAAGTTCTTGCAAGACGTCACGAACTTGGCTCTCACTGTCATGGATTTTTGCGGCGGATTCGTGCCAAGTCTTCACTAGCAAAATTCTCAATAAATCCAGCTTCATTGATGGCTTGCGAGATTGCCCTGCAGAGGTGGAAAATCATGAAGTTTCTCAAACCAATTTGCCAAGTGGTCCAAGCGTACATTTTCAAGATTATCATAGAAATTTTTCAGTTCACGGCTGGCAAATATGACACGTTTGAGAAGGAGAAATTCCTCTATGTTGAGATCAGCACCCATCTCCAAACGTTTGCAGGTAGCCGCAATATCTTTTGTTGCCGAAATGCTGAAAATGAGGGTGCTCAACAAAGAGTTCACCATCTCCTTCATCTCTGCAAGGCCTGTCTAATTTTATCAGCTTTATCTGTTGGGACTAGCTCTTTTAACTGTTCTAGCCCTTGTTCCGTCAAAAGATGAGATTCAAATAAAGCCTTGACCTTGTTAAATTCTAACGTTTCTAGTATTTTTGTATTCATGTTCTTTCCCTAATTCATGAGCTAATAGAACTTTTTCAAAAGAAATTTGCATTCTCTCATAAGCTCATAGAATTGTAAACAAAAAGCTAGGAATAATTCCCGCCCTTTTTATCCGATTAATTTTGTTACCCAGAGCTGTTTAATCAAATCAGTAGTGAATGGTATACTCTGGATCATATGTTTGGCTACTATACTATTTTTCAAGTGAATTTTGAACAACTCCCAGTGGAACCGTTGCAAGAATGGTCAAGATCATCTGGAGGACAAATAAGGTCACTCCAATAGATAGGACACCCGCCCTCGATTCGGAGTATTTTTCCTCCTAGTTTTTTACTTGACACAAGGTTTAAAAATAGACCGATAAAACGACCGAAACTATAGAAAAATACCAAAAGCTAAGAGATAACCAATACCTGCGTAAAAGACCTTGTCCAGTTGGAAAAAGCTGGTCAGAAGGAAAGAAGAAGGTTCCTGTCCTTCTTGAGGATTGGCATAAGGCAAAAGTAAATGAAACTGTTCACCCTAAGGACTGATAAAGTTTCCTGCAAGATATGCTGAGACTACTGTAGCCACAAGATAATAAACTTGTAGAAGTAAGCCTCTGCGATAACCGATGTAAAAAGCTCCAAGCAAGAATCAATAAAAGAATAATGGAAATCATAAAGGATCCTCAATCTTGCTCTGCTCTTGTTTTGCCGCAACCACTTGATAACGAAGAGCCTCTAGCTGTTGCTCCTTCTCATCAAATTCGATTTCACGACTGAGCTGGGTTGATAAGCAATTAATGGCTAACAAAATAGCCAGAGTCTCATCATCCGTCCCAGGCATTTGCTCCTTGAGAGCTTCATATTTTTCTGTCGCAACCTTTGCAATCTCCTCCATAAAAAGGTTATCATGCTCGGTTGTTAGGGTTAATGTCTTTTTTCCGAATGAAAACTTATATCGATTTAAATTTGCCATAAAATTCACCTCACGATATTATACCAAATTTCACTAAGTTTGTCAGTTTTTACCAATTCTACTGCTTTTATGGTACAATAAGAACTATGGCAAGTATTACATTAACTCCAAGTGAAAATGAAATTCAAGCGTTTGTTCAAAAGCATGAAAAACCTCGCTCAAGTAAAAACCCATATATTCGCTACTTTTTCAAGCTTCCTCAAGCAAGTGTTTCCGTCTATACATCTGGGAAAGTCCTCTTGCAAGGAGAAACTGCTGAAAGCTATGCTAGCTTTTTGGTTATCAAGTAGCACAAGTAGTTAGTGGACAAAAACTTTCCGATGATTGGAACTGATGAAGTAGGAAATGGTTCCTACTTTGGTGGTCTAGCTGTAGTGGCATCCTTTGTTACTCTGACCAGCATGACTTCTTACGAAAACTTGGTGTCGGAGATTCGAAGACCCTGACCGACCAGAAAATTCGTCAGATTGCGCCTATTCTCAAAGAAAAATTCAGCATCAAGCACTCCTCCTGTCACCTACCAAGTATAATGAGGGTGATTGGTGAGCGCTACAATGCTGTGTCTGTCAAGGTAGCTCTTCACAATCAAGCAATCTTTCTCCTCCTTCAAAAGGGAGTTGAGCCTGAAAAATTGTTATTGACGCCTTTACCAGCTCACAAAAATTATGAAAAGTATCTAAAAATGAAGCCAATCATTTTCCTAATCCAGTCACGCTAGAGGAAAAAAGCTGAGGGGCAAGTACTTGGCTGTTGCCGTTAGCTCCATCATTGCGCGTGATCTCTTCCTAGAAAATCTTGAAAACCTAGGTAAAGAGCTAGGTTACCAACTTCCAAGTGGGGCTGGAACTGCTTCTGATAAGGTAGCTAGCCAAATTTTACAAGCCTATGGAATGAATGGTCTTCATTTTTAGTGCCAAAGTACACTTTAAAAATACTGAGAAAGCTAAACAGCTTCTAGAAAGGTAAAAATATGAAGTATTTTTAAAAATATTTTTAAAAAGAATGGGGTGTTTTTCCTCGTTCTCTCTTATAGGGCTCAGCCGGATGTTCCTTTGGAGCAATGTTCGTGTAGAAAGGACACTCTATGGACCCTACTCTAGCTGATGGAGAAATTCTCTTCGTTGTCAAACACCTACCAATCGATCGCTTTGACATCGTGGTAGCCTATGAAGAAGATGGAAATAAAGACATTGTCAAGCGGGTTATTGGCTTTACCAGGTGACACCATCCGTTATGAGAACGACAAGCTTTTATATCAATGGTCAAGAAACTGATGAGCCTTATTTGGCAGAATACCTCAAACGTTTCAATGAGGACAAGCTACAAAGTACTTATGCCGGAACAGGATGGGAGGGTACTAAAGGTGAATATTTTAGAAATCTTGCTAAAAAGCATCAGCATTTACTCTCGATATAAACTTTAACACTAGATTTACCTACACAATCCCAGAAGGTCAATATCTACTACTCGGGGATGACCGTCTGGTGTCTAGCGATAGTCGCCATGTTGGTACCTTTAAGGCAAAAGATATCATTGGTGAAGCCAAGTTCCGTTTCTGGCCACTGAAACGAATTGGAACATTTTAAGAACACTAAGAGGCCGAGAAATATAAATCTCAGCCTCTTCTCATTCTATTCTGAATGATAGATTTCATTCAGGAATGTAAAGGAATTATATGGAAGTCTATTTTACAGGTACGATTGAACGTATTATTTTTGAAAATATCAGCAACTTTTACCGTATTCTCCTTTTAGATATAGAGGATACCAATGCTGAGGACTTTGATGATTTCGAAATCATTGTTACAGGGACCATGGCTGATGTTATCGAGGGAGAAGAGTATACTTTTTGGGGCCAAATCGTCCAACACTCCAAATACGGAGAACAACTGCAGATCTCCCGTTACGAAAGAGCAAAACCAACTAGTAAGGGATTGGTCAAATATTTCTCTAGCAGCCATTTTAAGGGAATTGGTCTCAAAACTGCTCAGAAAATCGTGGATATCTATGGAGACAACACCATCGACAAAATCTTGGAAAATCCGGAGAAGCTGAAATCTATCTCAGGACTATCTTCTAAGAGTCATGAAGCCTTTGTTTCTGCTCTTCGTCTCAATTATGGGACTGAGATGGTTTTAGCCAAACCAGCCAACTACGGCATTCCCAACAAGTTAGCCATCCAAATCCAAGATACCCTACAAGGAAGAAACTATAGACATTGTTGAAAATTATCCCTATCAGTTAGTGGAAGATATCAAGGGCTTGGGATTTACCATAGCTGACCAATTAGCCCAAGAACTGGGGATTGAGAGCCAAGCTCCCGAGCGCTTCCGTGCGGGTCTAGTCCATAGTCTCTTTCAAGGTTGTATGGAGAGCGGGGACACTTATGTTGAAGCCAGAGATTTATTGGAGCAAACCCTTAATCTTCTAGAATCCTCTCGTCCTGTTGAGCTAGATCCGAATCAAGTTGCCCAAGAGCTTGCTTATCTGATTGAAGAAGATAAGGTTCAGCAGATTGACACCAAAATCTTTGATAATAGCCTCTTTTTTGCAGAAGAAGGGATTCATAATCACCTCATTCGTATCCTTAAAAAAGAAGAAACCAAAAAGCAAGAAATAAAAACCATCCAGAAACATATCGCAACTGTCGAAGAAGAATTAGGCATCCAATACGATACCATTCAAAAACAGGCAATCTGCGACGCTATCCAAAAACAAGGTCTTTATCCTAACAGGTGGTCCAGGAACAGGAAAAACTACTGTTATCAATGGTATCATCGCAGTTTATGCACTTTTAGAAGGACTAGACCTCAGGAAAAAAAGTGATATCCCTATTCTATTAGCAGCTCCAACAGGCCGTGCGGCTCGTCGCATGAATGAACTGACAGGTTTGCCAAAGTACAGCCATTCATCGTCATTTAGGAATGACGGGAGATGACGACACTAGTCATCTAGAGGATTATTTAGATGCTGACTTTATCATCGTGGATGAGTTTTCTATAGTGGACACATGGCTAGCCAACCAGCTCTTCTCTAACATCTCCTCTAATAGTAAAAATCCTCATTGTTGGAGATAGTGACCAATTGCCTTCGGTTAGTCCTGGTCAGGTCCTAGCAGATTTACTCAAGATACCAACCATCCCTCAAACACGTTTGGAAAGAATCTACCGTCAGAGCGAGGAATCAACCATCGTCACTCTTGCAAGTCAGATTCGCCAGGGAATATACCTGCAGATTTCACTCAGAAAAGCAGACCGTTCCTACTTTGAAATCGCTAGTAACCAGATCCCAGCGACCATTGAAAAATCCTGAGACGCTGCCATCAGAGTGGCATCCCTGCTCGTGACATTCAAGTCCTTGCTCCCATGTACCGAGGAACTGCTGGTATTGACGCCATCAACCATCTCATGCAAACCCTCCTCAATCCTCCACAAAAAGACCAGCTTAGCTTTGAAGCTCCTCAGTGCCTCTACCGAACTGGAGATAAGGTCATTCACCTAGTCAACGATGCTGAAGTCAATGTCTTTAATGGAGATTTGGGCTATATCACAGACCTAATCCCAAGTAAATACACCGAGTCCAAGCAAGATGAGATTGTCATTGATTTTGATGGCAATGAAGTCATCTATCCACGCAACGAATGGTATAAAATCCGTCTGGCCTACGCCATGAGTATCCATAAATCGCAAGGTAGTGAATTTCCGGTTGTCATTCTCCCTATCACCAGCTCTAGCAAGCGAATGTTGGAGCGAAACCTCATCTACACAGCAATCACACGAGCTAAGTAAGCTAATTCTCCTAGGGTGAATTAAGAGCCTTTGACTATGCAACCAAACATATGGGAACTGCTCGCAAGACTTATCTGATTGAACGATTCAGTGAGCTCATGGAAACCATTGAACAAACTAGTACTCCTCATACAGAAAAAACTACTTCTGGACAATCCTATGTCCTCACCGAGGACAATTGGTCAACCATTCCAGCCATGATTGGGATTAGCCAAGATGATCTTGATGAGTTTTTCGGAAAATAAAGCATCAAAAACCACCGAATCCGGTGGTTTTTATCTTCAGATTATTTTACTGTTGCTGTACTTGTAATCAATTCAACAGCTTTCTTAACAGCGATATCATGTTTCAACATATCAGCTGAAAGCAAGTTTTGTACTTGAGCAACTTCCATATTGTAGTCTGCAGCCAGTTGCTCGATTTCTTTTTGGATTTCTTCTTCTGCAGCGTCAAATCCTTCAGCTTTAGCAACTGCTTCGATAACAAGGTTAGTCTTCGTACGTGACTCAGCTTCTGCTTCGTATTGTTTGTGAAGGTCTTCTTGAGTAGTACCAGATGATTTGGAAGTACATATCAGGGTTGATACCTTGACGTTGCAAGTTTCCAAGGAATTCATTTACTGAACGGTGAACTTCTTCGTGAATCATTTCTTCTGGAAGTTCTACGATTTCAGCGTTAGCTACTGCAAGATCAATTGCTGCACCTTCTACCGCATCCTTGTATGCTTCTTCTTTAGCAGCTGCCAATTCATTGCGGTATTTTTCTTTCAATTCAGCAAGTGTTTCAACTTCTTCGTCGATGTCTTTTGCAAGTTCATCGTCAAGAGCTGGAACTTCTTTTGCTTTTACTTCGTGGATAGTTGTTACGAATTTGGCTTCTTTACCTGCAAGGTCTTCTGCTTGGTAGTCTTCTGGGAATGTTACAACTACATCAACAGTTTCACCAGCTGAATGACCTGCCAATTGGTCTTCAAATCCAGGGATAAATTGACCTGAACCTAGTCCAAGTGAGAAGTTTTTCACCTTTTCCACCAGGGAATTCTACACCGTCGATAGAACCAACGAAGTCGATAACCACAGTGTCACCATCTTCAGCTGCACCTTCTTTAATAACCAATTCAGCCAAGTTGTTTGCGTTCGCGTTCGATACGAGCATCAACGTCAGCGTCTGTTACTTCTTTTTCTACATCTACTGATACTTCAAGGTTTTTGTAGTCACCTAATTTAACTTCGGGTTTTTGTAACGACTTCAGCAGTGATTACCCAATCTTGACCTTTTTCCATTGAAGTTACGTCAATTTTTGGTTTGCGCAACAACTTCAAGACCAGCTTCTTTTAACAGCTGCTTCATAAGCGTTTGGTAAGAGAGCATTCATAACGTCTTGGTAAAGTGACTCTTCACCAAATTTTTGGTCGAAGATAGGACGTGGAAGGTGACCTTTACGGAAACCTGGAACATTAAGAGATTTCTTTACTGAGTTAAAGACACGGTCCAATTCTGGCTTGATTTGGTCTTGAGATAGTGAAAGTCAAGACACCACGGTTTTGTTTTTCTTTGTTTTCAAATGATACAGACATTCTGTCATTTCTCCTTAAAATTTTTAATACAGTCCATTATACCACATTTCAAACATATTTTTCAAGTAATGAATGCGCTTTTTCAATGATACTAAAGTACTTCCTATGACCCCTAAAATTCATCATGTCCCACCAAGTGATGCTGAAAGGCATATACTGCTGCTTGTGTTCTGTCACTAACTTCCAGTTTTGCAAGTATATTAGAGACATGGGTCTTGACTGTCTTTAGGGAGATAAAGAGCTCATCAGCAATGCGCTGATTTTTCATAGCCCTTGGCAATCAGTTGAAGGACATCGCGTTCACGCGCAGTTAATTCTTCGTGAAGTTCCACATGATTGCGGTGATATTCTACTTTCTTGCTAACCTCTTGTTCAATTGCAAGTTCTCCAGCTGCTACTTTACGAACTGCATGTAAGAGTTCATCAGCACTGGAAGTTTTGAGCATGTAGCCCCTAGCTCCAGCATTCAAAACTGGCATGATTTTTCATTGTCTAGATAAGAAGACACAATCAGGATTTTAGCCTCCGCCATTCTTTGAGAATAGCTAGAGTCGCTTCAATTCCATTCATTTGCGGCATGACAATATCCATCACAATTACGTCTGGGCGAAGTTCCAAAGCCATGGAAATTCCTTGAGCCCCATCTGCTGCTTCTCCAACAACTTCCATATCGTCCTGAAGATCAAAATAGCTTTTTAAACCAAGACGCACCATTTGGTGGTCATCTACTAATAATAGTTTCATTTTGCTTTCCTTTTGTTGGTCAATCAAGCAAGGGGATGCGAATATCAACAGCTAAACCCTGCTTCGGCGCTGTTAATGGTTGTATGCTCCTAGCCATATCTTCCACTGTTCTTTGATATTGCGTAGTCCATAGCTCAAATCATCTACGTCAGTCGGCTCAAAACCTCTACCATTGTCCACTACTCAACTGTAATTCTGTTTCAGTCTGATAAAGATAAACATCCAAACATGAAGCTTGGGCATGACGGAGAGTATTGCTAATCAATTCTTGGACGATACGAAAGACATGCTCCTCAATCTTTTTAGGAAATTCGTCTACCTGATATTTAAAACTGACTTTGAGTTCACTTTTTCTTCCAATTCTTTTAGAAAGCAACTGTATCCCCTCAACTAGACTCTTTTGTTCCAGTTCAATAGGACGCAAATGCAAGAGTAGAATACGCAAATCTCTTTGGGCTGTCTCCAAAATAGCTGTTACACTCTGGAGTTGTGTCTGCATCTTCTCTTTCTCTAATTTGAAAGCTTGTTGACTGAGTCCTGATAAGATCATATGGGCCGCAAAAATTTCCTGACTAACTGTATCATGCAAGTCTCGTGCAATTCGCTTGCGCTCCTTTTCAATAACCTGCTCTTCCTTGACCAAGGCTTGATTATCTGCTTTTTGAATAGCCTCTGTCAACAAACCAAGCTTGCCTGATAAATTTCTAAAACTTGCGTCTAAATCAGCATCTCCAAGGCTTTTAATCTCTTTACCAGCTAGCAGACGATTAAGATTTGCTTGGATTCTTCTTCTTGAAATTTCGTCAACCATTGTCCAAAACAAGACTAATAAAAAGGCTAAGGCTAAACTAAACATCAAAGCTAGAAATAGGACTTTTTCTGTCTTTTCTAAATCTTGGAAGAGAGAGGTCCACTCCAAATCTAAGACCTTAAAAATGCTTCGAAATAGAAAAGCAACAAAGAGAAATGAGGTGAGACCAATTAAAATATAGAGTTTGCTTTTTCATCCTCTCACCACCTCAACATCTCCAACCATAGTTGTCAAAAGAATCTTCACACTCTTTGGACTCTTTAGATAATCTCTGGTTTCTTGATGAAATTGCTCATTACGCAAAGCACGTTTAGGCTGGTCAAAAAAGGTTAAATCTCCGTACAGAGAATTGACACTTAGACTGACTTCAACATCTACTGGTACAATAATTCTAGTCGTACCCACCAGTTTTCTCAAGATGATGACATTATCATGATTGCTCAAAATCACGTGCTCTAGATGAATGGTGTCTTTCCCCATAAGACGAAAAAAAGGTTGATATCATCAAAAACGACAAGTCTGGTAGCTGAAAGTGATGAAGATTTCAAACCAGCGATTTTTCTCCTTCTTCACCGTCACTACTTCTTCAAAGAACAGATTGATGTCTTCTCTTTCCTGATTCATCATAGGATAAAGCAAGAAGAGACTATAAATCAAAGCCACAAAGATAGCTAAAATGACAAAGGGATTGAGCATGATGATAAAGAAAAATAGGATGCTCACTGCCACTAATATGAGGTTATTCCCCTGTCTTCCAGTATAGTATCGAATCAGCAGTAAAAACAAGAGCAAGATCAACAGAAAACGGGAAAAATGCTCTGATACCATCATAATCAGAGCTCCTGTTAATAAACAAGCTTCAATAAATAGAAAAATTTGAAATTTTCGCATGCATCCGTCCTCTCTATTTTATTGTATCACAAAACCAAAAAGTCACATCAGTCTGAGGAATGAGAAAGAGGCTGGGACAAAAGTCCTAGCCTCTCAATTGTCTTTGGATTGTCGAGCAAGACGCAGTGGTTGAGTGGACTCTACTACGCTGATTTCATCAGCTTTTACAGCCCTACTCAACTGTGCGGAGGTGGGACGACGAAATCGAATTCTAAAGAATTACCGATTTCTGTCCCACTCTCCTTACATTTGGTCTTTTGCTTCTTTTAATTTTCCATATAGGAGACAGTCAACCTCTTGCAAATCTTCAATCCTTGCACAATTAAGGGCACACATGATCAGACGTAGATCTGCCTTCCAACCTTCAACAATGGAAATAACGACATCAACAGAGTAATTCTCAACCAGCTCTAACATAGTGCGTGATAGACCAACTGCCTTGGCTCCAAAGACCAGGCATTTGATGATGTCTAGTGGATTGCGAACTCCTCCACTTACCAAAAGCTCCATCTTATCTTTCCAGTCTTGGGCATTCAGAAGTGCTTGCATTGTTGATTGACCCCAATCATTGAGGTAGTCCCGTTGACCACTGCGACGGTTTTCGATATAGGCAAAGCTCGTTCCCCCACGTCCAGACAAATCAACTGTTCTTATCCCTATCTCGTATGCCTTAGCAATGGTTTTCACATCCATACCAAAAGCCGACTTCTTTTTAAAAACAAGTGGCACAGAAACCTGATTAGCATAATCTTTCAGATTATGCTGCCATAATTTAAATTGACGTTCACCCTCTGGCATGAGCAATTCCTGCATGACATTAACATGAACTTGTAAGAGAAGGGGATTCATCTCCTTTACTGTTTGTAACCCTAGTTCAACAGGCTTGTCTAAGCCAATATTGGTTCCAAGAAGAAGGTTAGGGTGACTCGTTTTTACTGAGAAAGAATCATCTGAAGGATCCTTGAGTGCCGCACTGTAAGAACCCGTCACAAATAAAATTCCACAGGCCTCGGCCACTTGGGCCAATTTTTGATTGATTTCTCTCCCCTTGTCACTTCCACCTGTCATGGCATTTATATAAAAAGGAAAGTTCCATTTTCGCCCTGCAAATTCTGTCGAAAGATCAATCTCATCTATGTCGTATAAGGGTAGCGAAGAATGAATCAATTCAACTTCATCAAAACTATTATAAGAACTTTTTTGTTCAAGAGCATAGCGGATGTGTTCATCCTTCCGATTTGTCGTCATGTCCCATCCTTTCTTGATACAAGAGCTCAATTCCTAAATCAGCCCAACGATTTTTCAGTAATGTGGTTGAATCTTGGTCAAAACTGAGGGCAATCCCACAGTCTCCACCACCAGCACCACTGCTCTTAGCAACAGCTTTTAAGTCTCTACTGGCATTTTTTAGTTGTCTGAGCGAAGGTGTGTAAATATCTGAACTCAAGCCTTCTAAGAGCAGGCTGGCTTGTTCCAGCAAGTCAATAACGGTTTCTTCTTGACCTACCTGCAAAGCCTTTACCACGTTAGCTACAATTTCTTTTGAAGCCTGCAAAAAGCTAGTGTTCATATTATTCTTGATTTGCTTGACCATGTGACTAGATACAGCCACTTCCTTGGTCCAACCAACCAGAAAATCAAATTTCAAAGCTGGTTCAACACTCCTAATAGAAAAGCCCCAATCACGGTCTAATACAACTTGCAGTTCTTCCTTTTCTAGCCAATCTGCCACTTTCTCACGGTCAAATGACTGATAGAGGACGAGGTCTTCTGATACGATACAGGCAATGTCCCCCATGGAGCCATTGTCCCCACGTTTAAGAAGTACAGCACTCGCCAATTTAAACAAGAGTTCTCTGTCAGCTAATCTTTCATAGAAGGCAAGCATGGCCTTGATGACCAAAACAACCACACTGCCACTAGAACCCAGGCCGAATTTCTTCCCCTCACGCTCCATTTTCCCACGAATCTCTAAAGAAAAAGGATGCAGTTCAACTCCTTGGGCAGTTAGATACTCCTCCACCAAGGCAACTGTTTCTTGAATCAAGGCATAAGAAGAATCTGGTCGCAAGTCTACACTATAGGAAAACATATCTGAGTGGAGTCGATAATCATTAGACGCTTTAATCTCAGCCGTCATATAGATGGGAATAGCCTTTATTAGCGCCAACTGTCCTGGTTCTAAAATGGCATACTCCCCAGCCCAATAGAGCTTCCCACAAGTCTTAACAATCGTCATCTTGGCTCAAATCCTTTGTTTTTGAAACGATTAAGCGATAGCGTTGACCTAAAAGTTCTGAGAGATGTTCCAAGTCCTCTTCCAAGCAAAGAACCTTGACATTAGGGCCCGCATCCATGGTAAAGTAGCAAGATTCTCCTTGTTCTCTAAGCTGACGAACAAAATCCATAGCCTCATAACTAGCATCTGTCAGATAAGAGACGATGGAGTGGCTGTTTTTGTCGTAGCATGCATAGCCAACGCGTTCTTCTCTGTCAATTCTCCAACTTTCTTAAAGTCATTTTCCTTGAGGTAGACCAACATATCCTTGTAGTCTTGTTCAGACTGACGAACCCACTCATCAAAAGTCGTCGGAGTTTCCACACAGAGCTTCATGCCATCTCGACTAGATATTGGTTTTTTCTGGTCTTCCAAGACCAACATAATCATAGCTAGTTTTAAGTCAGTTTCAACTGGATAAATCTCTCCACTATCCTTGTCCCAAGCTGCCAAGGGGCCATAAAAACTACGAGATGAAGAACCCGATGCAAACTTAGCTTCCAAGGCCAATTCTCTACGATTCAGCCCAAGTTGGAAATATGCATTACAAGCTTTTACTAAAGCAGACAAACCACTAGAACTTGAAGAAAAGACCTGCCGCTGTTGGCATATTGTTCTTAGTATCGATACGAACAAACCCTGCTCCTTCAGGACGGTAGCGGTCAATGATTTTACTCATCTTGGCATGCTCTGCTTCGTTTTGCAACTGACCATTGATGTAAAAGGCATCCGCAGTTGCATCTGTTGGCAAAGGAGAAAGTGTCGTCTCCGTATACATATTTTCTAAAGTCAGAGAGATACTGCTAGTCGCAGGAACCATCTCTTTTTCTGCTTTCTTCCCCCAATATTTGATAATGGCAATATTGGCATAGGAACGTACTGTTACAGGCTTTCGATCCATGTCTGAACAGCTCCTTTCTCTTCTAATCTTTCTGCTAATTCTTGCGCTAGGCTCTCATTAGCAGCCAAAGCAATGATGCAACCACCTAGACCACCACCACTCATCTTAGCACCTAGAGCGCCATGTTGAAGAGCAGTTCCAACCAAGACATCTGCCTCAGGGCTACTAACCCCTATTTCTTTTAGATTTCCATGTGCTTTTGTTAAAATCTCTCCCAGCTTCACGGCATCTTTTGTCTTTATGGCTTCTTCTGCTTGTTGGGTCAAGTCTCCTAGCGCATGCAAGAACGGTAAAGCATCCTTACCCTTACTTTGTACAACTTGGATAGCTTCACGAGTATGCCCATAGACTCCTGTGTCTGCAATGACCAGATAAGCCGACAAATCCATGGCTAGTTCTTCAAAACCAACATTCTTGATAAAACGAATAGGTTGGTCACTAAGGCAGGTCTTAGCATCCAATCCACTAGGATTCATATGGGCAATCATCTCAGCTCTATTAACCAGAATCTCTAAAACATCTCGCGGAAGTTCTGCTTGGTAATAATCAAATACCGCTCGAATGGCTGCAATGCTAATAGCTGCTGAAGAACCCATCCCTCGCTTTTCCGGAATAGCAGAGTCAATTTGGCAACGGATGTAAGCATCTTTGATATTCAGATACTCGAGAGAAGCATAAACTGCCATGGACAAGGTATCCTCTTCAAAAAGGCGCCAGGGTGTCGTTGCCGGTACAACCCGACAGGTCACTTCAACCTCTAAAAGAGGCAAAGAGATGGCTGGATAGCCATAAACTACTGCATGCTCTCCTATTAAAATAATTTTACTATGTGCCTGACCGACACCAACTTCTTTTGTCATTTAATCCTACTATCAGACGAAAATCGTCTTTTTCTAGATAAAATTTTAGAACTTTATTCCTTTCTATTTTATTATATTTTTCAAAAAAGCGATTGTTTTCCTTCACAATCGCTTGTTTTCATTACTGTACCCATTCACCATTATAGTTGACGTAGTAGCCATCTACTTTTGTATTCACAGCTAGGGCACCCTGAATTATAGGCATAGTACCATTTGCCGTTGACTTGGAACCAACCAGTTACCATAGATCCTGACGAACGGAGGTAATACCAAGTATTTCCAACATAAATCCAACCTGTTTTCATATCACCGTTTTGAGCATCGAGGTAATACCAAGTTGAACCATCTAGATACCAGCCAGTTGCCATAGCACCTGATGAACGGAGATAGTACCACTTGTTACCAAGATATTGCCAACCCGTTTGCATTGTAGCAGTTGTTGGATCTAGATAATACCATGGAGCAGCTTTTAGCTTATCTTCATCATATGTAAGAGGAAAATCCTTAACCCAACCACGTGCTAGCTCCCCAACAGTCAATCTGTTGATGCGAGAATCAAAGCCACCATCCTTCTGTAAATAATACCAGTACCCCTCATCATGAACCCAACCGGTTTTTAAGGTGTGATAACTTCTTTGGTCTTCAAAATAGTAGACTCGTTTCTCTGCTGGACTATCATATTGTTCCCCATGATGTTTGTTGGTATTTGTAGCAGTTTTTGCTTCTAACACTTGCTTACCAACAAATTCTTGTAGTACCCCATCTTGACCAAAGTAAAACCAATCTGGTCTAAAAGCAACATCTTGCCTTATAGAAGAACCAATCGTAACCCCTTCGTGTGGAGCAGGTATATATTGCCAGCCGACAACCATCTCTCCAGATAAAGGATCAAAATAATAGTACTTACCATCAATCACTCGCCAGTAGGTTTCTTTGAGTTCCCCCTTCTTGTAGTAGGTTCTACCATTTTCTTGGACAAATTGCCAGCCTTCTGAATTAGTATCATCCGCCAATACTACACTTGTTGCTAGCAAAGCAAAGAAAAAGATTGCTAGAGCAACTTGCATCATTTTTTTAATACTTTCATTTTTATATCCTCAAAATGATTATAGCAAAGATACTTGGTTGGGTCAAGATATTGAATAGTGATTTACAAATTGCTTCATTTGGTCTAAAAGATACTCAGCAGTTACACAAGGTAACTGCTTTCTACTCCTGCATGGTATATCCTACACCACGCACCGTTTTTAATATAACTCTTTTGACCTTTGACATCTATCTTGCTACGTAGATAGCGAATATAGACATCAACAATATTTGTCTCCTGTAGCACTTTCGTACTTCCAGACACTTTCGAGTAACTGCTCTCGGTCAAGACTTTCTTGCTTCCCATCAGCGTCGCTAAAAGATCATATTCACGACGAGTGAGGCTATCATCTCATCTCCACGATAAACCGTGTGGTTGGCAACATCTATCCTCAAATTTCGATAGCTGGTTTGGAACCTTCATTTGGTTACAATGTTGATCAATAAAAATCTCTGCCACGGAAAATCACTGAAATCCTCGCTACCAAATCTTCAATAATGATTGGTTTGTAGATATAAGAAACTGCAAAACGTTGAATAACCTCAAGCTCTGCTTGTAAAGTCTTCCCAATGGTCCAAAATCATAATCACAGAAGCTGGTTTAGTCTGACTCAACTTATCTACAAAATCTTGGGCTGTCATATCTCCAAGATTGACATTCAATAATATCAAATCATAATCATTTTTGTTGAGCCAGAGAAAGGGCCTTTTTCCCTCCTCTACCAAGTCAACTTGGTATTGCTCTTTCTGGAGTTCCAAACTTAAAAATGAGGCTAGACTTCTTTCTTTTTCAAGCAATAAAATCCGTTTCCCCATAGATTATCCTACTTATTTTTCATCGTACCAAGAATAGTGGAAGGTTCCTTCTTTGTCTTTACGTTGGTAAGTGTGGGCACCAAAGTAGTCACGTTGTGCTTGGATCAAGTTAGCTGGAAGATCAGCTGAACGGTAGCTATCAAAGTAAGTAATAGCTGCTGAGAAGGTTGGTACTGGTACACCAGCTTGAACCGCAAGAGTTACAATATCACGAACCGCTTGTTGGTATTTAGCAGTGATATCCAAGAAGTACTCATCCAAAAGAAGGTTGGCAAGGTCTGCATCACGATTGTAAGCATCTGTAATCTTTTGCAAGAAACGAGAACGGATGATACAGCCATCGCGCCAGATAGAAGCGATATCTGCAAATGGTAAGTTCCAGTTATTTTCTTTAGAAGCGACACGCAATTGCGCGAAACCTTGTGCGTATGAGATGATTTTTGAGAAGTAAAGGGCTTGGCGGATTTTTTCAATCAACTCAGCCTTATCTCCTTCAAATGTGAAAGTAGCTGGTTTTGGAAGCACCTTGCTAGCGTGTACACGTTCTTCTTTATAAGTTGAAATGTAGCGCGCAAATACTGACTCAGTAATCAGTGACAATGGCACACCAAGGTCAAGAGCTGATTGGCTAGTCCATTTACCTGTTCCCTTGTTTCCTGCAGCATCCAAGATGTAGTCTACGATTGGACCATCTTGACCTTCGTCGTCTTTGCGTCCAAGGATATCAGCAGTGATTTCGATCAAGTAGCTGTCCAATTCGCCTTTGTTCCACTCAGTAAAGATTTCAGCCATATCTTGAGCTGAAAGTCCAAGCAAGTGCTGCATCAAGTCATAGCTTTCTGCAATCAACTGCATATCACCGTACTCGATACCATTGTGGACCATTTTCACATAGTGACCAGCTCCATCAGGACCGATGTAAGTCACACATGGTCTTCCATCTTCTGGTGCTTTTGCAGAGATTTCTTCAAGAACATCTGCTACCAATTCATAGGCTTCTTTTTGTCCACCAGGCATGATAGAAGGACCTTCAAGGGCACCTTTTTCACCACCAGAGACACCAGTACCGATAAAGTTGATACCAGAGTTGGCCAACTCTTCATTACGACGGATAGTGTCTTTGTAGAAAGTGTTTCCTCCGTCAATCAAGATGTCGCCTTTATCCAAGTGTGGAAGAAGGGCTTGGATAGTAGCGTCTGTACCAGGTCCTGCTTGAACCATAAGCATGATACGACGTGGTTTTTCGATTGAGTTTACGAAGCTTTCAATATCATAGCTTGGCACAAAGTTCTTTTCAGGATGGCAAGCAACAACATCTTCTGTTTTTTCTTTACTACGGTTATAAATGGCAACTGTATAGCCACGAGATTCAATATTTAGGGCAAGGTTACGACCCATAACGGCCATACCAACAACACCAAAATTAGCTTTTGTCATGTGACACTCCTCTTGTTTAATATCTTTTATTTTATCATGTTTACTAGTGAAAAGAAAGAATTTTGTAACGGCACAATTAGTAGTCTAAGTCATCAGCATGTCCAGAACCATTCCCTACAAAGTAGCCTGTCTTACAGTTAAGAGTAAAGAGATAGGTTCCATCTGGTCTATAGAGGTTGTAATAGCCATTACCATTAACAATATTAACACGTTCTAAGATATATTGATTTCCAGTAATATAGCCACGAGCCCGTGAGGTAGCAAGGATTTGTTCAAGGACACCATCGTTAAACTCCCAAGCTGGATTACCACTATCACTGACGGCCGATTGGTTAAATGGAACACGACTCACACTTCTTTTGCAGATTAACTCCATCACTAGAAAGACCACTGTTTCACTTTTGAGGAAACTTGGCTTGAAGAGTTGATGGACTGCTCTCCGTAGTTGTACTCGACTCAGTCTGACTAGCTGTAGTCGTTTGAGTAACAGTTGTTGTTTCAGTACTTGCTTGTTGGCTCTTACCAAGACTAATTGCCTTGTCTCAGCAATTTATCAATTTCTGTATTACCTGTTTTTGACTTCTGTAAATTGAGCATCGGCCTTAGCTTTTAGCATTTGGATCAAAAGACACCATCTGTAATAACTGGTGTTTCGAACTTAGCATTAACTTCCTCAATAGCCTTGATTTGAGTTTCTAAATTGTCATATTTTTGATTTTACAAGAGTATACTCTCTTGCTCCTTCAAGTTTCCCCTAAGAGGTCCTTCAGCTGACTCAATTGACTAAACTGGCTATTTTTCAGAGCAGTTTTTATTTTCGTCTGTATAAAAGGTATCATAGAGAGCATTAAATTGGTCTAAGAGCGCTTGATTGCTTACTAACCCAGCATCAGATGACTGAGACTGTATTTCTTGTGAAGAGCGGTTGATTTGCTTATAAACATAGTAACCACCACCCAAAATCAATAGGAATAAAGAAGCAAGGAGGACCAAAAATAAACCAGGTTTTTATTATGTGGTTCAGCATCTGCTTGAGTAGAACGAGACAGAGTTTCAAGTTCTTCTTCCACTTTCTCATCCTCAATGACTGGATCTTGAAGGGCTTCTACTACAGGCATCTGAATAGTTCCCTCAATATCATCAAAGGGGTGTTCCAACTCTTCTACTTCTTCAAAAAAAGTTCTTGGTTAGTTGGTTCAGTAGCTTCAGTTACTTCTTCTAGAGGTTCTCGATTAGTTGGTTCAGCAGATTCTGTACCTTCTTCTGCAAGTAACGTATTTTTCTTGCTCTTCTGTTTCTCTAAGTTCCCTGATCAAATCATCCAGACTTTGAGTAACTTCTTCTGCTTGCAAGTTTTCAAACTTATCTGCTTCAATCTCGTCGCGGTGCTGTTTTAATATATTTGTCTCAAAAATATTATCTCGGGTAATACCCCAGCCTCCACTTCTTCATTCTTACGAATGACTTGACCGACAGTTAAGTCTTTTTACTTCATCAAAGTCAAATTGAGGTTCTTGATTTCCTTTTTTTATGACGCTTATGTCTTTTCTTGCTCATTTGCTTGCCTTTCTATTTTAACTCTTGACGTTTTTACACGCTGACCAAAATATTGGTACAAATCAACCTTCAAAAGTTCCATTATAAAGTTTACGTTTTTATCTGCCCGACTACCAAATTTGCTCTCAAAAAAGCTTCATCGCTCGTCAAAATGAACTTGCTCCATGTTTTCAGAGGTTCAAAAAAACCTGTCCCATTTCTCTGTAGAGTTTGGTTATTCCAATATCATCTGATAAGCGTTCACCATATGGGGGTTAGAAATAATAACTCCATTCACCTTATCCGAACGTAAATCCTTAACCTGCATCTGCTTAAAGAAGATATCGTCGCGAGTCCTGCCGCTTGTGCATTTGCTTTAGCAATTTCTACCATGCGAGCATCAATATCTGTACCCATGATATCTAGTTTAAGGTCTCGATCAATTTTTGGCAGCCTCCGTACGAACTTCTTGAATCAAACGATCGCTGATCCAGTTCCATTCTTCAAATGCAAATGAACGACGTAAACCAGGTGCCATTTTACGAGCTATCATTGCCGCCTCAATACAGAAAGTCCCAGACCCACAGGTCGGATCAATCAAGGGCTTGTCTGGATACCAGTTTGACAAGAGCAAAATAGCCGCCGCCATATTTTCTTTCAATAGGAGCCCCACCCTTTTCCGTACGATAACCCCGTTTAAAAAGGCTAGAACCTGTCGTATCAATCATAACAGTTGCTACATCCTTTAGAATGGATACCTCTATTTTGAACTCTGGCCCATTTTCCATTAGTGGAACACCTTCTGGACGAGCATAATGTTTTTGCAATTTCTTAACAACAGCTTTGAAATAGCCTGTACACTAGCTCATTGTGAAGTTTTGATTTGACACATTTGGCCTTAGAAATAGGGAATCGGGCTCCTAGCGGAAGATAGTTTTCCCAATCCAGTGCAAAAACTCCTTGAAATAATTCTTCAAATGTTTTTGCAGGAAATGTACCGACTACAATTTTAATTCTATCTGCAGCTCTTAACCACAAATTTGTTTGAATGATAGTCTTAACATCTCCTTGAAAGCGAACTCGGCCATTTTCAACTGACAGTCGTATCCAAGTTCACGTACTTCACGACCAACTACAGCTTCGAGACCTGCTGCTGCAGTCGCGATTAAATTAAATGTTTCTTTCATACTAGAGTCTTTATAGACCTTTCTCTTGTTAGCTTTAAAAATGAGGTTGAGAAACAATTCTCAGCCCCAACCTATATACAATTTTCTATAAGCTCATGTTTTTGTTCCAGAAGTGACTAGGATCACTTCCTTTGATAATCATCTGTCTACCACTACCTGCGAACAGATAGCCGTCAGAGTACTACGTTCGTTTCGCGCACTCCATGCCCCGACCAAAATTTGGGTTGCTAGCAGGGGGTTTACCGCGTTCCACTCTCTCCGTTTCAGAAAGACTCCGTCACTGTGGCACTTTCAGAGCTACTCAGACATATCCGAAAACTTAGTCTATTCACTCGCCGTAACGATCACTCGTCCCTAGGCTTATGGTTTCGCCTAGCACAAACACTACAGGCATCACAGCCTGTGCTAGCATGGACTTTCCTCATGGAAAACAATCTCTCACGCGATTATCCAAAAATTGCACGATGGATAATTCTTACATTTCAGAATTATCCAAAATTTGTTTGCCAAAGACCTCTTTTTCAAGACGGTTTAGACGTTTTAAAATATCAAAGTTAGTCATAGAAGTTGTACTTCCAAGCTCGGCAGGTTCAGAAGTTACAGATACAGGTGCTGCTTGAGGGTTTTTCGCCAATTCTTCTTTCAATTCTGCGACTTCTAAGCGTAGTGATTTAACTAGTGCAGCATAAGTTTCATAATCCTTGATAACATCATCCAAGAACTCATCAACTTCAGCCTTACTATAACCTCGTACTTCTCTTCCGAATTCCTGTTCAAAAAAATATCCTTTGCTGTAAAAAAATAATACTTGCCATGTCTCTCTCCATTCTTGGTTACTACTATTATTATATAAAAAGGCAAGTAAAAAGCAAGGTCAAAGGCTCATTTTTCAGAAAAATTTTCCGCTATTTCATTCAATTCCTCAAATGTTAATTTTTTTGTAACATAGCCGTCTCTCTTTTTAATCATTTCGTAAAAATACTTGAGTTGTGTTTCATTTTCTTCATCATAAAAAAATATAAGAACCATCTGTGTTTTTCAAGTAGAAACAATTGATAGTCCCGTAGTTGACCCTTATGCTCATAATTAGGATATGCATATTTAACAAAAATCTACCTGTTTAAATGCAGTAAGTTTGATCTGATTAGCCTCATTCCAATTTGTGCCATGTGTTTCAAAAATCAAAAGATAGTTGCGAGCTGAAATCCATAATCTTCGTTAATTTCCTTAGCTACTTCTAAGACCCAATATTCAAAACCTAGACTTCCAGTAAAAATCAGCCATTTTAGACCTTCCTCAGCAAGTTTTTTTCTAAATCTTTTTCGTATAGCTTTTTGATTATTTTTAATCGAATATCCTTATCATTAAATATTCCTAAATCAAAGGCAGAATAGCCTAAAACCAAGGCTGTATGCATTTTTATCCTTTCTCTACACTTTTTATGATATAATTGAGTGATGTTATTGTACCAATAAGGAGAACTATGGTCAACTATCCACATAAGCTTTCATCTAAAAAACTTCCCCAGAAACCTAAAACTAAAAATTTCGCAAATCGGGGAATGTCCTTTGAAAAGATGATTAACGCTACGAACGACTATTATTTAGCCCATGGAATGGCGGTTATACATAAAAAACCAACCCCAATCCAGATTGTTCGAGTTGACTACCCACAAAGGAGTCAGGGCTAAGATTGTTGAAGCTTACTTTAGGCAAGCATCTACAACTGACTATTCTGGAGTTTATGATGGTTTTACATCGACTTTGAAGCTAAAGGAAACTCGGCAAAAAAACAGCTCTTCCGATGAAGAACTTTCACTCTCACCAGATCCAACACATGGAACAAGTCCTTGAGCAAAAGGGTATTTGCTTTGTACTACTTCATTTTTCTTCTTATCAAGAAACGTATTTATTACCGGCCATTGATCTCATCCGTTTTTACCAACAGGATATGGGGAAAAATCGATGCCGCTTGATTATATCCGAGAGTATGGTTATGTGATTGAACAAAATGCCTTTCCACAAATTCCCTATCTCGATATCGTCAAACAACATTTACTAGGTGGTAAAACAATATGAATAAACAACTTATCTGGCGTATTGCCAAATATCTAGGTATCGCTTTCTTATCAGCCTTCATCGTGTCGATACTGATTGGTGGGAGTGTTTTCTTCTACTATGTATCTAAGGCTCCAGAACTTTCCGAAAAGTAAACTAGTCGCAACGACTTCAAGTAAAATTTATGATAGTAAAAATGAATTAATCGCAGATTTGGGAGCAGAGCGTCGCGAAAAATATTCAAAGTAACGAAATTCCAATTGAACTCGTTAATGCAATCGTATCTATTGAAGACCATCGTTTTTCAATCATAGAGGAATTGATAGCATTCGAATCCTGGGTGCTTTCTTACGGAATCTTCGTAGCAATGGTCTGCAAGGTGGTTCAACTTTAACCCAACAATTAATTAAATTGACCTACTTTTTCAACATCAACTGCTGACCAAACAATTGCACGTAAGGCACAAGAGGCATGGTTGGCTCTTCAATTGGAAAAGAACTGCTACTAAACAAGAAATCTTAACTTATTACATCAACAAAGTTTACATGTCAAATGGTAACTATGGTATGCAGACAGCTGCTAAAAAAATTACTATGGTAAAGATTTAAAGGATTTATCTATTCCGCAACTAGCTCTCCTTGCTGGAATGCCTCAGGCACCAAACCAATACGATCCATACTCTCATCCAGAGGAAGCTGAATCACGTCGTAATCTTGTCTTATCAGAGATGCAAAAACAGGGCTATTTGACAGCTGAGCAATATGAAACTGCCATAAATACTCCAATTACTGATGGTTTACAAAGCCTTAAAGCAAGTAATACTTACCCCCATACTTGGATAACTATCTTAAAGAGGTGATTGACCAAGTCGAACAAGAAACCGGCTACAATCTTCTGACAACTGGAATGGAAGTCTATACAAACGTAGATCAAGATGTTCAAAAACGCCTTTGGGATGTATACAATACTGATGAATACGTAGACTACCCAGATGATGACCTACAAGCAGCTTCTACCATCGTAGATGTATCTAACGGCAAAGTCATTGCCCAACTTGGCTCCCGTCATCAATCTAGTAATATTTCCTTTGGTCTAAACCAAGCTGTTGAAACCAACCGCGACTGGGGTTCTACCATGAAACCAATCACGGACTACGCTCCCGCACTAGAGTATGATATCTATGATTCAACTGCTTATATGCTTAAAGATGTTCCCTACAACTATCCTGGCACTAACACTCCTGTTTACAACTGGGATAGAGGCTATTTTGGGAACATCACCCTACAAACAGCTATCCAACAATCACGGAACGTACCAGCAGTTGAAACTCTTGACAAAGTTGGATTAGATAAAGCAAAAATCTTTCTTAAGCGGTCTTGGAATCGATTATCCAACGCTGGTCTATGCTAATGCTATTTCAAGTAATACAACTGAATCAAATAAAAATACGGTGCAAGCAGCGAAAAAAATGGCTGCTGCTATGCTGCCTTTGCTAATGGTGGTATTTACCACAAACCAATGTATATCAACAAAAATCATTTTCAGCGATGGAAGTTCTAAAGAATTCTCCAATCCTGGTACCCGTGCAATGAAGGAAACAACTGCCTACATGATGACAGAAATGATGAAAACTGTACTTGCAAGTGGTACAGGACGTGGAGCCTATATATCTTGGTTTGCCACAAGCAGGGAAAAACTGGTACATCAAACTACACGGATGAGGAGATTGAAAATTATATTAAAACGAGGTCAATTAGTCGCTCCAGATGAAATGTTTGTTGGATATACCCGTAAGTATTCAATGGCTGTTTGGACAGGATACTCTAATCGCCTTACTCCAGTTATAGGGGATGGATTTAGAGTAGCAGCCAATATTTACCGCTCAATGATGGAATATCTCTCTAAAGATGACCATCCGGAAGATTGGACGATGCCTGAGGGACTTTACCGAAGAGGGGAGTATGTCTTTAAAAACGGTGCTCGTAGTAACTGGGTTACCCAAACAACGCAAACGACAACTACCACAGAAACTTCAAGTACTACATCTGAAAATACGACTTCTCTCCCTGAGATTACTAATCCTTCCACAGGTCAGAATCCTACTAATCCTAACCTAAACCAAAATCCTCAACAGAATCCTGCTCCTCAAAGACAACAATAATGATAAAAGACCTAAGAATGAATTCTTAGGTCTTTCCCTTTTACAGAAAAACAGTGGAGTTAGATAACCAACTCCACCATTTATTATTTCACATGTTTAGTAAGATCTTCTTGCGCTTTTTTTATTAGATTCTTCTTTTTCTTTAGTCCATTTTTCTTGAGCTTTTTGATATTCTTCAGCTGTCACTGGCTTATCTTGAAGATCTAAATATTTGTACAAGAGGGCTTCACTCGTACCTTTATTACCTGAGTAGGCAAATGGAAGAGTAAATGGAACCATCTTAGACAACATTGGACGGCCTGTTTGAGATGTTGTTGGAATCAATAAGGCGCTATCTGTTAACCAAGCTTGAGCAGCCGCATAAGTCTCGTAACGTTTACTGATATCTGAAGTTTCATTTCCAGCTTCAACTACCATTTTCTCGTAGTCTTCAAAACCAACTTGCTTAGCTGCAGCGTTGTTTGTTCCTGAATCAAATCCTAGGTAAGTTTTTGTATTTTTCACCTACAGATGGTTTGATGATATCAAGGTAAGTCGATGGGTCAGCAAAGTCTGGTGACCAACCTACGTTATCTGAAAGATCCCAGTCTTCTCCCGCAGCTGTTTCCGCAAAAGTAGGGTGATATTAAGAACTTCATCTTTTTGAAGTTGTTGAATATCAACGACAACATTTTCTGCTCCCAAAGTAGCTTCAAGCGATTGTTTCAAAGATTGAACACGTTGAACTTTGGTTGTATTCGTTTGGTCTACAGGCATATCCAAATGGATTGGGAATTGAACACCTTCTGCTTGAAGTGCTTCTTTCGCTTTAGCTAACTCAGCTTTTAGCCTTTTTCTGGATTGTACAAGCCATCTTGAGCATCATTTAGGTTAACATCTTTCCACTCATCTCCATAAGTTACCAATTTATCTTTAACTAAATCACCAAAGTTTTTACCATCTGCTTGAACAAAAGCTGGTGGCACAAACAAGTTACGAAGAAGTTTTGTAGCTCCGCTTTGACCATTAACTATCGAAGCATAAGCTGTTCTGTCAAAAACCAAAGGCGATTGTGACGGAAATCTTTTGTTAAGAAGTGCTTTCTTAGTAGATGTCTTTTGTTCATCAGTAGTCTTAGAAGTATATTTATAAGACTGGCGATCAATGTTAGTACCAACTAGGAAAGTTGCAGAGTCTTGTTGAGTATAGACGATATTATCTTTGAACTCTTTTTCTAGTTCTGGATAACTTGCACTTGTTGGGAAGAGACGAGCCATTGTAAAAGCTACCATCTTTGAAGTTCTCCGCTGGTTTATTAGTGTCTTGTCCATCCCAAAGCTAATTTAACCTTATCAATATGAACATTTTCCTTATCCCAGTAGTTTGGATTCTTTTCAAATTCTACAGAAGACTTCGTTACAAAGAGATTTAAGCAGGTATGGACCATTATAAAGGATACTACTTGGATCTGTTGCCTTACCAAAATCCTCACCCTTAGAATTAAGAAATTCTTCATTAACTGGTGCAAGGACTCCCATAGTTGTCTTGAGAATTCCAGAAGCTTTCTGGTTTTTGTTCAGATATATTGAACTGTGTAGTCGTCGATTGCCTTGATACCAACTTCAGCAAGTCTTTTATTTCACTTCTTAACATGGGCATCTAGCCCTTGATAGATTCTGTACAAGATAAAAGGCCATCTGATTTTTGATCAGCCGCATATTTAAGGCCTGTTACAAAATCTTTAGCTTTAACATCTGCATATTCTTCACCTTCAGCCGTATACCATTTTGCATCCTTACGGATAGTATATGTATAAGTCAATCCATCCTGAGATACAGACCAATCTTCTGCCATAGATGGAACTAGGTTACCATAACGGTCATTTTCTAACAAGCCATCAACCACATTGTTAGTGATATTGGTAACTGCTGCCTTACCAGTAGTCAAATAATTAAGGCTGTCAGGATCTGTTTCGTACATGTAAGAGAATACTTTTTCTCCTTTAGCGCTAGAACCTGAACTAGAGCAAGCAGCTAATACACCTGATGCTAACTAAAAGTAACACCTGCTAAAAGCAACAACTTTAGAAATCTTCATAAAAATCTCCTTAATTTTTCTATTTTATAGCTTATTATTATAGACAATTTTATGGTCCTATCAATAAAAGTATCGAATTTTAAAAATAAAACTTTTTAAAATTTACTTTTTAATTCAAAAATCATTAATAATTCTAAACTCAAAAATATATTATTAGCAGTTGTCAAAGTAAAG